>Ga0209262_10000970_pt1 | contig 12043 bp, 11 predicted proteins | sample Lowcelwee11metaG_FD_187171 | JGI IMG/M metagenome (GOLD analysis project Ga0209262, IMG submission 187171) | Freshwater pond sediment microbial communities from the University of Edinburgh, under environmental carbon perturbations - Low... | ecosystem: Environmental > Aquatic > Freshwater >...
GGGTACATGGCGCCCCAGAAGGCCTTGCTGGCGATGCTGTCGGGGCGGGTCAGCGCTTCCTTGAGGGCAGAAATGGTGCGCGCCTTTTCGCGCTCGAAAATCGCCGCCTCGAAGCGTGGCGTGTGCAATACGTTGCGCAGCACGTCGAGCGCGGCAGCGCGCTTCTCGGGCGCCGCCAGCGTGCGCACGGAGACGCTGGCGCGGTCGCTGTCGGCGCTGCCGCCCAGCGTGGCGCCGATGTCGGCCATCTGCTCGGAGATTGCCGTTTCATCAAGTTTGCCGGCGCCGAGGGAGAGGGCGGAACGGGTCAGTGACGCGGTACCGGATTTTCCCGGCGGGTCGAACATCGAGCCGGCGGCGAAATCGACCTGAACGTCAAGGATCGGCAGGACGCGGCTTTCGACGAAATAGACACGGGCGCCGGTCGGCGACACCCAGTGTTCGATCCTGACGCCGGCCAGCGCGGCTTGGGCGGCGAACAGCGCGATAGCTGCGGTCAACAGTTTTTTCATGGTCATTTTCAGTGCCGGCCTCATTAGTGACGTGCGGCGACCGCGGCACGGCGCGGCTTGCCGTCGAGCGGCTGCGGGTCGAGGACGCCGATGGTCAGCGTGTCGTCGCTGAAATACTTCTTGGCCGCCGCCTGTACCTCGGCGGCGGTGACCTGCTGCAACCGTTCGAGCATCCGGTCGATCTTCTGGTAGGAAATGCCGGCCGATTCGGTCTGGCCGATCTCCATCGCCTGGCCGAACATCGAATCGAGCTTGTAGATCTGCGCGGCAACCAGTTGTGCCCGGGCGCGCTTGAGTTCCGGCTCGCTGACGCCGTCCTGCTGGATGCGGGTGATTTCGGCGCGCAGGGCGGTTTCGAGGTCGCTGACGGTCTTTCCCGCCGATGGACTGCCGTAGAGATAGATCATGCCAGGGCCGCGCGCGGTCGCGTCGTAGTCGATGCCGACCGACAGCGCCACCTTGTTTTCGCGCACCAGTTTTTTGGTCAGGCGCGCCGCATCGTGGCCGTCGAGGATGGCGGTCAGCATCTGCAGCGCATAGGGGTCGCTGTCCTTGTCGACATCGCGCAGGACCGGCGCCTTGTAGCCCATGATCAGCACCGGCAGCTCGGCCGGCGCCTTGATATTGACCCGGCGCGTGCCGTCCTGGGCCGGTTCGACCTGCGGCTTGCGCGCCGGCAGGGGGCGCCCCTCCAGCTGGCCATAGTATTTCTCGGCCAGCGCGAAGACCTCCTTGTGGTCGACGTCGCCGGTGATCACGACGTAGGCGTTGTTCGGCACGTACCAGGTGTCGTACCAGGCCTTGGCGTCGGCAGCGCTCATGTTTTCGAGATCGTTCATCCAGCCGATGATCGGCCGGCGATAGGGGTGGGCCTGGAAGGCGACGGCATTCATCTGCTCGAACAGGCGCGACTGCGGGTTGTCGTCGGTGCGCATGCGGCGCTCCTCCATGACGACCTTGATCTCCTGCGCGAACTCCTTGGGATCGACATTGAGGTGGCGCATGCGGTCGGCCTCGAGCTGCATCATCTCCGGCAGCTTTTCCTTCGGCACCTGCTGGAAATAGGCGGTGTAGTCGCGGCTGGTGAAGGCGTTGTCGCGCCCCCCGGCGGCAGCGACCCGCTTGTTGAATTCGCCGGCGCCGACGCTCGGCGTGCCCTTGAACATCATGTGCTCGAGCACATGGGCGACACCCGAGGCGCCATCGACTTCATCCATGCTGCCGATGCGGTACCAGACCATCTGCGCGGCGGTCGGTGCCCGCCGGTCTTCCTTGACGATCACGCGCAGGCCGTTCTTGAGCGTGGTTTCGTAGGGATTGGCCAGTGCCGCGGTCAACAGGCCGGGGAGCAGGAAAATGGGGATGAGGTGGCGCATGCGCATGGGGATTTGGGCTTTCTGCTAGAATCAGCTGCAAAATTCGTATTCATTCGGGCGGCATCTTATAGGCTTGCCGCCTGCCTGTCAGCACCGCTTCAGACCTCATTTCCCATGTTCAGTTTCCTGAAAAAATCCGCCCCGCCACCGGTGCCTGCGCCCGGGCCAGAAGAGCCGCCGTTCATCACCGGCACGCCCGAAGCAGCGCCGGAGGTCACGCCTGATGCGGTGATCGATGTCGTCACCGATGTTCGGCCCCAAGCCGGGACGGGCTTTGAGCCTGAAGCGGCGCCCGAGGTTGCCCCCGAGGTCAAGCCGGAAGCCAGGCCTTCCTGGCGCGACCGCCTGTTCAAGGGGCTGGCCAAGACCCGTGCGCAATGGGGGGGCAAGTTCAAGGGCATGTTCTCGCGCGGCAAGGTCGACGACCAGTTGCTGGAAGAACTGGAAACCCTGCTGTTGACCAGCGATGTCGGCATCGAGGCGACCAACCACCTGCTCGCCGAGTTGGTGAAGGCCGCCCGGCGCGACAAGATCGATACGCCGGAGGGTATCCAGAAGACCCTCGCCAACGTCCTCCACGAAACCCTGCTGCCGCTCGAACAGCCGCTCGATGTCAGCGGCCACAAGCCGTTCGTGATCATGATCGCCGGCGTCAATGGCGCCGGCAAGACGACGTCGATCGGCAAGCTCGCCAAGTATTTCCAGACTCAGGGCAAGAGCGTGTTGCTCGCCGCCGGCGACACCTTCCGCGCCGCTGCCCGCGAGCAACTGGAAACCTGGGGCCGGCGCAACAACGTGACGGTCATCGCACAGGACAACGGCGATCCGGCAGCCGTCGTCTTCGATGCCATTTCGGCAGCCAAGGCGCGCGGCATCGACATCGTGCTGGCCGACACCGCCGGCCGTTTGCCGACCCAGATGCACCTGATGGACGAAATCGCCAAGGTACGCCGGGTCATCCAGAAGATCGACCCGACCGGACCGCACGAAACGCTGTTGGTACTCGATGCCAATATCGGCCAGAACGCGCTGCAGCAGGTCAAGGCCTTCGACAAGGCCATCGAGGTCAGCGGCCTGGTGCTGACCAAGCTCGACGGTACCGCCAAGGGCGGCGTCGTCATGGGCATCGCCCGCCAGTGTCCGAAGCCGATCCGCTTCATCGGCGTCGGCGAGCAGATCGACGATCTGCGCCCGTTCTCCGCCAGGGATTTCGTCGACGCCTTGTTCGAATGATCGTCGCCAGCAACCTGTGCAAGCGCTATCCGGGCGGCTATGAAGCTGTCAAGGATGTCAGCTTCACCATCGAGGCCGGACAGATGTTCCTGATCACGGGACATTCCGGCGCCGGCAAGTCGACGCTGGTCAAGCTGATCGCCTCGATCGAACGGCCGACCTCGGGCAGTCTGGTGGTCAACGGCCAGAACCTCTCGGCCTTGCGGCGCAGCGCGATTCCCTACCTGCGCCGGCATTTCGGGATGGTCTTCCAGGACCAGAAACTGCTGTTCGATCGCAGTGCCCTCGACAACGTGCTGCTGCCCCTGCAGATCGCCGGCCTGCCGCGGCGCGAGGCGATCCGCCGCGCCCAGGCGGCGCTCGACAAGGTCGGCTTGCTGGCGCGCGAGAAGGCGCGGCCGATCGCGCTTTCCGGCGGCGAGCAGCAGCGTCTGGCGATTGCCCGCGCCGTCGTCAATCGCCCGGCCGTGTTGCTGGCCGACGAGCCGACCGGCAACCTCGATGTCGACTCGGCAGGCGAAATTCTTGAAATATTCACGGCCTTTCATCAGGTCGGCGTGACGGTCGTCGTCGCGACCCACGACCAGCACTGGATCGAACGTTGTTACCCGAACATGCTGCGCCTCGAGCACGGGAGCCTGGTCGCATGAACGCCTGGTTCGCCCAGCACGGCGCGGCGCTGGCTTCGGCTTTCCGCCGCCTGTGGTCGGCGCCGCTCAACACCCTGCTGTCGCTGCTCGTCATTGGCATCGCGCTGACCCTGCCAGCTTTCGGCTACGTGCTGCTCGACAGTCTGCGCGATCTCGGCGGCAACGTATCCGGCGTGCAGCAGATCAGCCTGTTCATGAAACTCGACGCCAGCCGGAAAGAAATCGGGGAAATCGAGAACCGGCTAAGGCAGGCGGCCACCGGCAAATGGCGCTTCGTGCCCAAGGAAGATGCGCTGAAGCGCCTGCAGGACAGCGAAGGGATGGCCGAGATCGTCGCCAGCCTGCCACGCAACCCGCTGCCCGATGCCTTCATCGTCGAGCCGACCAATAGCGAGCCGGAAGCGCTGGAAATCCTGCGCAAGGAAATCGCCGGCTGGCCCAAGGTCGCGCATGTGCAACTCGATTCGGCCTGGGTCAAGCGTTTCGATGCCTTCCTCAGACTCGCCAGACTCGCCCTGTGGATGCTCGCCGGCATCTTCGCCGCCGGACTGGTGGCGGCAACCTTCAACACCATCCGCCTGCAGGTCATGGCGCAGGCCGCCGAAATCGAGGTGGCGCGCATGATCGGCGCGACCGATGCCTTCATTCGCCGTCCCTTCTACTACTTCGGCGCATTGCAGGGCGCGCTCGGCGGACTGCTCGCCGCCGCGCTGGTCCTCGGCGCATTGCACCTGCTGGCCGGGCCGGTCGGCGAACTGGCGGCGCTCTACGGCGGCACGTTCAGCCTGCGCCTGCCGGGGGCGCTCGAGGTCGCAGCACTGGCCGGCATCGGCGCCTTCCTCGGCTGGCTGGGGGCGCAGCTTTCCGTCAGCCTCTCGCTGCGGAAGTTTGACTAGCCCCATAAAACCAGCGGCCGGTACCAGCCGGCGCGACTTTCTTAAGTCGGTGGGGGCAGCCGCCCTCGCCGGGTGCGCGCCCGCCGGAAAACCCCCGCTGCCGCCCGGCGAACTGCTCGGCATGAACCACGCGCTCGGCCACCGGCTGCGCGACGACGGTTTTCCGGCACCGTCCGAAACCCGAAAGACCAGGGTGCTGATCGTCGGCGGCGGCATTTCCGGCCTGTCGGCGGCCTGGCGGCTGGCGAAAGCCGGGGTCGACGACTTCCTGCTGCTCGAAATGGACAGCGAACCGGGTGGCAATTCGCGCGCCGGGCAGAGTCCGCTCGTCGCCTATCCGTGGGGCGCCCACTATCTGCCGCTGCCCGGCGCGGAGGCGACGCTGGTCCGCGAATTGCTGGCCGAACTGAACGTCCTGCAGGGCGATCCGCGGGCGGAACGGCCGACCTACGACGAACGCTTTCTGTGCGCGACGCCGCAGGAAAGGGTCTATCGCCATGGACTGTGGGAAGAAGGCTTGCTGCCCCACCTCGGTATCGACGCCGGGGAGCGCGAGCAGCAGCGGCACTTCCATGAGCGCATGGAGGAAATCAAGGTGGCGCGCGGTCGCGATGGCCGGCGCGCCTTTGTCATCCCGATGGAACTGTCCAGCCGCGATCCTGAATGGCTGGCGCTCGACCGGGTTTCCTTCAGCGCTTGGCTGAACGCCAACGGCTTCACCGCCCCCAGCCTGCACTGGCTGGCCAACTACGCGACGCGCGACGACTACGGCACCGCCCACGACCAGACCTCGGCCTGGGCCGGCTTGCATTATTTCGCCTGCCGCAACGGCGAGGCGGCCAATGCCGCGCCTGATTCCGTGCTGACGGCACCCGAGGGCAACGCCTGGCTGGCGCGCGGGCTGGCCAGCCATGCGGCGGGGCGTATCGTGACCGATGCGCTGGTCTGGCGTATCGAGGAAAGCAAGTCGACTGTTGCGGTCGACGTGCTTTTCGGGGCAAAAACCGTGCGCTTCGAGGCACGGCAATTGATCTGGGCGGCGCCCGCCTTCGTCCTGCCGCGTGTCTGGCCGGCCATGCCGGGCGAGCTGAAGGCGGCCGCGCTGGCCGGCGATTACGCGCCGTGGCTGACCGCCAACCTGCACCTCGCCGATTTTCCGGAAGAGCGCCACGGCGCGCCCCCGGCCTGGGACAACGTCTTCTACGACAGCCCCGGCCTCGGCTACGTGACGGCGACCCACCAGTTGATTCGCCGCCACCTGCCCGGCACGGTATTTACCTACTATCGCGCCCTGCACGACGTCACGCCTGCCGAGGGACGCCACCTGCTTCTAGACACGCCGCGCGAGGCTTGGGCCGAAGGCATCCTCGGCGAACTCGAGCGCGTGCATCCCGACATCCGCCGGCTGACCACACGCCTAGACATCTTCCGCAACGGTCACGCCATGCGCCGTCCGCTGCCGGGTAGCCTCTTCCACGGTCAACGGCAAAAACTGGCCGATTTCCGCGGCCCGCGCATTGCGCTGGCGCACGCCGATCTGTCGGGGTTTTCGTTGTTCGAGGAGGCGCAGTATCGCGGGGTGGTGGCGGTGCAACGGGTGCTCGCCCGGTAGTCCGTTTCGGGTGCCTTCGTGGCCCGCTCAACTTCTGCTTCCAGATTGCCGATTCAGGTCTAAGATGATTCCAATGGCAACATTGCCATGCCGGGCTTGCACATCGACGGGCAAGCGAAACAGCATTGCTGGATGTAAAAGGAGTGGATCATGCTTGCGAAATTTATAGCAGCGGTGGTGGTCGTCGCCTCATTTCAGGCAGGTGCCGACGAGGTGGCGACGAAGGTGACCGGGGATCAGTTGCGCACCCTCGTGACGGGTGCGAAGGTGCATCACACCAACAGTTTTGGCAGCGAACGGCGTTGGGTCGACGAGCCGGACGGAACCCTCGTTGCCTCGACGAGCAACAAGAAGTACGGCGGTGCGATGTCGGCGTCTTCGACATCGTCCGGTAAATGGTTCATCAACGATGCCGACAAATACTGCATCGAGATCGACTGGAAGCGCGAACTCGAAAAATGGTGCGCCACTATCGTGAAAGGCGAGGACGGCACCTACTACCTTGGCAAAGTGGATCCGGCGCGCAAGATCGAGTTTGCCAAATAAGGCTCTGCAACCTGCGGGCGCCCTGTCAGTAGAGAAGAAATTTCCGTCGCGCGGCTGCCCACGCCGATTCGTCGAATTGCGTTGGCGTATCCAGTTGGGCAGGTGTGGAAGCGGGATCGTCCACCCATTCGCGCAGCAGCGGTGAGCCGTTGATCAGGTCGATGGCCAGCCGCTCGTGCTCGTATTCGTAGGCGAAGTCGCGCCACAGCAGGTAGTCGGGATACAGTCGCCTGATGGCCTTGAAGGCGAGGGCCTGGATGCGCCAGGGTTGGAAGGCGGTGTGATCGTAGTACGGCCCCTCGCAGTGGATCTGCACGCCGTGGTTCAGTTTCCCGGCGTGCTTGTGGAAAGTCGGCTCGAACCAGATTTCGCGCAGTTTGCAGCCCTTGAGCCAGTGCGGTGCGAAGGCCTGCATTTCGGCGATGACGTCGCGCGCATCGATGTCCGGCGCGCCGAAAATTTCCAGCGGCCGCGTTGTACCCCGTCCTTCGCTCAGCGTCGTCCCTTCGAGCATCACGGTGCCGGCGTAGGCGCGCGCCATCCACAGGTTGGGGGCGTTCGGGCTGGGGTTGATCCAGGTCCGCTCGCCGAGCGGCCAGCCGTGGCCGGGGGCGGCGTCGGGCTGCCAGCCCGACATTTCGATGACGCGGTAGTCGACGTCCAGCCTGAGCGTGGCGATGAACCAGTGGCCGAGTTCGCCCATGGTCAGGCCGTGGCGCATCGGCATCGCGCCGGCGCCGACGAAGCTTTCCCAGCCGTCGCGCAGGGTCAGACCTTCGATCGGGCGGCCGGCCGGGTTCGGGCGGTCGAGCACCCAGATCGATTTGCCGTGCTGCGCCGCCGCTTCCAGTATGTAGCGCAGCGTCGTGATGAAGGTGTAGATGCGGCAGCCGAGGTCCTGAAGGTCAACCAGCAGCACATCGAAGCTGTCCATCATCGCCGCGGTCGGCCGGCGCACTTCGCCATACAGGCTGAAGACCGGAATGCCATGCTGCGGGTCGCGGAAGTCCGGCGACTCGACCATGTTGTCTTGCTTGTCGCCGCGCAGGCCATGTTGCGGACCGAAGGCGGCAGTCAGCTTGAGGTCGGGCAGGGTGGCGAGTGCGTCTAGGCTGTGGGTGAGGTCGGCGGTCACCGAAGCCGGGTGGGCGAGCAGCGCGACGCGGCGACTGGCGAGCGGTGCGCGCAGGGCGGGGTCGGCGAGCAGGCGGTCGATACCGAACTGGATGGGGCGGGTCATGGCGTGCTTCTTTGCAGGGCCAGCGAAAAACTCTGGCGGAGATGGAAATCGGGCTGCGCGGCGCAGTGTGCCAGCGCCCAGTAACTTTTGCTGCCGTCACGGGCTTCGATGACGGCCGTCAGGCCGATGTGCAGGTGGTCGCTTGCCGGGAGCAGTTCCGGGTCGAGCACTGCGTCGAGCCGGAAGCCATCGGCGCCGCGCTGGAAGGCGATATGTGGCATGGTTGGCGGAAGGAAATCCGGGTCGCGTTGGCGGCAGGCGGTGAAACGGTAGTTTGCCCACAGGCCGGCGGGCGAGAAATTGAATTCACGGTAGCCCGCGTCATCGGCGGCAGCAACGAAGGCTTCGAGGCAGGTGTGCTGCCACAGTTCATCGGCGGCGGCCGGCGGGACGGGGGCCGGAATGCGGATCTTCTCGGGGTCGCCTTGCAGGCGATAGCTCAGTGCCAGCGCGCCGCTCGCGGTCACGATGGCGCTGGCTTCGATGGCGCGGACCACCGCGCACGGGCTGGCGGGATGACAGCGCAGCGTGTGATGCCGGGTGACGGTCGCGAACGATTCTGGGCAGGTGAGCATTGCAGGCGGTACTTTACCTGCTCGTGGCTACTCTTGCCGCGGTCGACCCGCCAAAACGGGCAAATTCCGGGGCTTTCCCTTGGTTGGCGCGGCCTTTTGGGGTAATTTACTGCTTTCGTAAAAGCCATCTCAGGGAGAAAAAAATGATACCGCTACGCATCAACCTCGAACCGGAAGAAATCCCGACCCACTGGTACAACGTGGCGGCCGACCTGACCAATCCGCCGGCGCCGCCGCTGGCGCCGGATGGCAATGTCGTGACGCCGGAGCAGATGGGGGCCATCTTCCCGATGCCGATCCTCGAGCAGGAAATGTCGGCCGAGCGCTGGATCGCCATTCCCGAGGAAGTGCGCCAGATCTACGCCCTGTGGCGTCCGTCCCCGCTCTGTCGCGCGCTTCGCCTGGAGCAGGCGCTCGGCACGCCGGCCAAGCTTTTCTACAAGTACGAGGGCGTTTCGCCGGCCGGTTCGCACAAGCCGAACTCCGCCGTGCCGCAAGCCTTCTACAACAAGATGGCCGGCACCAAGCGGCTGACCACCGAGACCGGCGCCGGTCAGTGGGGGTGTTCGATAGCCTTCGCCGGCCAGATGTTCGGCCTGCCGGTGCGCGTCTTCATGGTCAAGGTCAGCTACGAGCAGAAACCTTTCCGCCGCTCGATGATGCAGACCTGGGGCGCCGAGGTCTTTGCCAGCCCGAGCAATCTGACCAACGCCGGGCGCGCCGCGCTGGCTGCCGATCCCGACAACGAGGGGTCGCTCGGCCTGGCCATCTCCGAGGCCGTCGAGGAAGCCGTGGCCGACCCCGGCACCTGCTACACGCTGGGCTCGGTGCTTAACCATGTGCTGCTGCACCAGACGGTGATCGGCCAAGAGGCCAAGAAGCAGTTCGACAAGATCGGCCTCTACCCGGACGTGATTTTCGGGCCCTGCGGCGGCGGTTCCAGCTTCGGCGGCATCGCTTTCCCCTTCCTCGCCGACAAGGCGGCCGGCGACAAGCGCGCTGCCAACCTGCGCTGCGTCGCGGTCGAGCCGACTTCCTGCCCGACGCTGACCAAGGGCGCCTACGCCTACGATTACGGCGACGTGTCCGGCTACACGCCGATCATGCGCATGTACACGCTGGGCCACGACTTCATGCCGCCCGGCATCCATGCCGGCGGCCTGCGCTACCACGGCGATTCGCCGCTCGTCTCGCAACTGCTGCACGAAGGGCTGATCGAGGCACTGGCGGTACCGCAAGTCGCCACCTTCGAGGCAGGCGTGCAGTTCGCACGTGCCGAGGGCATCATCCCGGCGCCGGAATCCTGCCATGGCATCCGCGCCGCCATCGACGAGGCTTTGCGTTGCAAGGCGACGGGTGAGGCCAAGACCATATTGTTCAACCTGACCGGCCATGGCCACTTCGACATGGCTTCCTACGACCGCTATCTGTCCGGCAAGCTGGAGGACTACGAGTACCCGGCCGAAGCCATCGCCGAGTCCCTGAAGCATCTGCCCAAGGTCGGTTGAGCGTTTGAGGGCCCTCGTTTTCCTGCTGGTTCTGGGCAATCTGCTGTTTCTGGCTTTTGCCGGCGGGTATTTCGGTGCGCCCGACAACCCCGATGCCGGGCGCGTCGGCCAGCAGTTGGTACCGGAACGCGTGCGCGTCGTCGGCCATGACCAGGCGCCGCCGGCCAGGGCGGAGGTCGAAAAGCTGGTCGCCGAGGCGCCGCCGCCGGTCGTCCCCGAGGAGTTGTGCCTGGTCTGGGAGCATCTGCCGGCGGACGAAGCTGATCGTCTGGCGTCGACGCTGGCCGAGAAACTTGCCGGTATCCGCGTCGAGCGCCGCGCCGTGCCGGTGGAGGGGGCTGGCTGGTGGGTGATGGTGCCGCCGCTGGCGAACAAGACGGAAGCGGACAAGAAGGTTGGCGAACTGAAGGAACTGGGCGTCAACGACCTGTTCGTCGTGCATGATGCCGGTTCCTACCAGTTCGCCATTTCGCTGGGCGTCTTCTCGACCGAGAAGGGCGGACAGGAGCATCTTGGAAGGCTCAAGGCCAAGGGGGTCAAGTCGGCGAAGCTGATACGGCGCCCGGGCAAGGAAACACAGTTCGCAGTCGAGGCGCGCGGGCCGCTCGCGAAGAAGGCGGAAGTCGAGGAACTCGCGGCCGGCGTCGTTGAAAAATCGCCGGCGCAGGTTTGCCAATGAGCCGCCAGTGAGTGATTTCGTCGTCGGCCTGACCGGCGGGATCGGCAGCGGCAAGAGCGCCGCCGCCGACTGCTTTGCCGCGCAAGGCATCACTGTCGTTGACACCGACGCCATCGCCCATGAACTCGCCGCCGCCGGCGGGGCGGCGATGCCGGCGCTGCTGGCCGAATTCGGCCCGGAAGTCGCGTCGCCTGACGGCGCGCTCGACCGGGCCCGCATGCGCCGGCTGGTCTTTGCCGACCCGGCGGTGCGCGGGCGTCTGGAGGCCATCCTGCATCCGCTGATTCGCGAGTTGTCGGGGGTGCTTTGCCGGGATGCCGTTTCACCCTACGTGATTCTGGCGGTGCCCTTGCTGGTCGAGTCCGGTGCCTATCGCGACCGCTGCCAGCGCATTGTCGTGGTCGACTGCCCGGAAAGCCTGCAAATCAGCCGCGTCATGGCGCGCAACGCACTGTCCGAAGCCGAAGTTCGCGCCATCATGGCGGCCCAGGTGTCGCGCGCTGAGCGTCTGGTAGTGGCGGATGACATATTGAGCAATGACGGCGACCTGCATCATCTCGAAACGCAGGTTGCCGATCTCCACCGGAAGTATCTGCGCCTGTCGTCCCAAATAGCTAAAGCAAACTGTTGAGATTTAACTGCAAATGGCTCAGAATTAGAGCAATTTTCCCTTATTAAAAGCCGCCAGCCGCGTGATTACCTACGAATATCCCTTCAATGAACGCATCCGCACGCTGTTGCGTCTCGAAGATTTATTCGAAAAGACGGCTTACTTCGGCGAAAGCGACGGTCCGCAGGAGCATCACACGGCGCTCGTCACCCTGTTCGAAATCCTCGAAACCGTTGGGCGCGCCGACCTCAAGATGGACCTCATCCAGGAACTGGAGCGCCAGCGCCAGACCCTGCTGACCTACCGCAACAATCCCGATATTTCCGAAGAAGCCCTGTCCGGCGCGCTCTACGAGATCGAATCCTCGTCCGCCGCGCTGCTCGGCATGGCCGGCAAGATCGGCCAGTACCTGCGCGAGAACGACTGGCTGATGAGCATCAAGAGCCGCGCGGCGATTCCCGGCGGCGTCTGCGAGTTTGACCTGCCGTCCTACCACTGGTGGTTGCACCGCACGCCCGATTTCCGGCGCGAAGCGATTGCCGGGTGGACGAAGCCGCTGCTGCCGCTGCGCGATGCGGCAGCCATCGTGTTGCGCCTGTTGCGCTC
>Ga0209262_10000971_pt1 | contig 12028 bp, 9 predicted proteins | sample Lowcelwee11metaG_FD_187171 | JGI IMG/M metagenome (GOLD analysis project Ga0209262, IMG submission 187171) | Freshwater pond sediment microbial communities from the University of Edinburgh, under environmental carbon perturbations - Low... | ecosystem: Environmental > Aquatic > Freshwater > Pond...
TGCGACTCACTGCGCTCGAGCGTGCCGGACGCCAGCTGCTCGTCAGCGCGACCGATGCGTTCCGGTTCGGCCGCGAGCGCGTCTTCGAACGACAGCGGCTCGCGTCCCTTGTCGCGCTCGTGCCAGTAATGCGAATACGCGCGCCGGACCGGATCCCGCAACAGCACGATCAGTTTCGCGCCGGGCACCAGGGCATGGGCGCGACCCGGCACCTGCGGATGGAACAGGTAGTACGGGCTGCTGTCGAGGTTGAGACCGGGCTCGCCTGGCCGCCCGAAATTCGCGCGGTACCAGCCCTCGCCCCGGGCGAAGTTCAGGTCGAAGTAGTGTACTTCCTTGCGCAGCGGCGGGATCACCTGCGGGTGCTGGGTCAGGTAGTAATGCAGCGAGCTCGTGCCCGACTTCATCGCACCGATGATCATTGCGTCCGGCAGTGCGCGCGCCTCGCGCAGCCGGAGCCGCAACTCGAGTTGCCTGCCCGTCTCGAGCAGGCCGAACCAGCGCAACGTGCGTGTGAGTGTCGGATGCATGTGCTGGCAATGCGGCGCTGCCGACGAGCCGCGCCACGGCGCCTTATTTCCTGGCAGGTCCGCGTCTTGGAATGTAGAGGTCCGTCAACGTGCCGTCGAATGCCTCCGCCGCCATGGCCACCGTTTCCGACAAGGTCGGGTGCGGATGGATCGTCATGCCGATGTCAGCCGCATCTGCACCCATCTCGATGGCGAGCATCACCTCGCTGATGAGGTCGCCGGCATTGCTGCCGACGATCCCGCCGCCGATCACGCGGTGCGTCTGCGGGTCGAACAGCAGCTTGGTGAAGCCTTCGTCCCTGCCGTTGGCGAGCGACCGGCCGCTGGCCGCCCACGGGAACACCGCCTTTTCAAATGCGATGCCGCCAGCCTTGGCGTCGGTCTCCGTGACTCCGGCCCAGGCAATCTCCGGATCCGTGTACGCGACGGAAGGGATCGACCGCGCGTCGAAGTAGCGCTTGTGGCCCGCGATGACTTCCGCTGCCACCTTCGCTTCGTGCGTCGCCTTGTGCGCCAGCATCGGCTGGCCGACGACATCGCCAATGGCAAAAATGTGCGGGACGTTGGTGCGCTGCTGCCGGTCCACCGGAATGAAGCCGCGCTCGTTGACGAACACTCCCGCTGCTTCGCAGCCCAGGCGCTTGCCGTTCGGCGTGCGGCCGACGGCGACGAGGACCTTGTCATACGTCTGCGGCGCGGGTGCCTTGTCACCCTCGAACGTGACCTTGAGGCCCTCGGGCAGCGCCTCGATGCCGGTCACCTTCGTCCGCAGCATGATGCTCTGGTACTGGCCGGCGATACGCTTCTCCAGCGGCTTGACCAGGTCGCGGTCACAGCCCGGCATCAGGCCGGCGGTGAGTTCGACGACGCTCACCTGGACGCCAAGCGACGCGTACACGGTCGCCATCTCCAGGCCGATGATGCCGCCGCCGACCACCAGCAGCCGCTGCGGCAGCTCGAGTTCGAGCGCGCCGGTGGAATCGATGATGCGCGGATCGTCGGGCAGGCCAGGCAACCGCAACGACTCGGAGCCGGCGGCGATGATGCCGTGGGCAAAGGTGACGGGCTTGTCGACCCCGTCGTCACCCGTGACCTTGACCGTATGGGGGCCGGCAAACTCCGCGACGCCGCGCAGGACGGTCACCTTGCGTTGCCTGGCGAGACCGGTCAGTCCGGTCGTCAGGCGGCCCACCACCGTGTTCTTCCAGTCGCGCAGCTTGCCGGCGTCGATCTTCGGCGCGCCGAACTCGATGCCGTGCGCAGCCATCGCGCGAGCGTCCTCGATCACCCTGGCCGCGTGCAGCAACGCCTTGGATGGAATGCAGCCGACGTTGAGACACACGCCCCCCAGGACCGGCCACCGCTCGATGAGCCCGACTTTCAGGCCGAGGTCGGCCGCACGGAAGGCGGCCGTGTAGCCGCCGGGACCCGCGCCGATCACGACGACGTCGAAATCGAATTGCGCCGGCGTGTCCGCGGCCGCGGCGCCAGGCACAGCCGTCACGCCGATGCCAGGGCTCGGCGCTTGCGCCGCTTCGGGCGCGAGCGGCTTGATCGGAACCGTGTCGAGGTAGGGCTCGCCGCCGAAGGGTTCAGCCGCCCGCCGCTCTCGCGGCGGCGCAGCCCCCGCTTGCCCCGCGGCGACCTCAAGCGCCATGACCGCCGTGCCGGTCGTGACCTTGTCACCCGGCTTGACGAGGATTTTCGCGACCTTGCCGGCCGTCGTGGCCGGCACGTCCATCGTCGCCTTCTCGCTCTCGAGCGTGAGCAGCGCCTGCTCGCCCACGACCTGGTCGCCGACCTTCACCAGCAACTCGAGGACGGTGACCTCCGTACTCGCGCCCAGGTCGGGCAGCAGTACTTCGAGCAGTGACACCCCTGATGGACGCGCGCCGTCGCCCGGGCCGCTCACGGGATTGCCCTCAGCAGCCCATCCACGTTCGCCAGCGCGTCCGCCAGGAAAGACGTAAAGCGCACGGCCGCCGCGCCATCGATGACGCGGTGATCGTACGAAAGCGACAGCGGCAGCATCAGCCTGGGGACGAACACGCCATCCTGGTAGACAGGCTTGTAGGTCGAACGCGAGACACCAAGGATCGCGACCTCGGGAGCGTTGATGATCGGCGTGAACGCCGTGCCGCCGATGCCGCCAAGGCTCGAGATCGTGAAGACACCGCCCTGCATCTCGGCCGCCGTGAGTTTGCCGGCGCGGGCCTTCTCGCTGAGGTCCGCCAGGTCGCGCGCGAGTTCGAACACGTCCTTGCGGTCGGCGTCGCGCACCACTGGCACCACGAGCCCGTTGGGAGTGTCGGCTGCGAACCCGACGTGCACGTATTTCTTGTAGACGAGTTCGCCGGCCTCGGTGTCGAGCGAAGCGCAGAACTGCGGAAACTGCGTGAGCGCCTGCACGCAGGCACGCATGACGAACGCGAGCGGCGTGAGCTTGATACCGCGCTCGGTTGCCTGCTGCTTCATGTTCGAGCGGGCCTGCTCCATGTCGGTGATGTCGGCTTCGTCGAACTGCGTGACGTGCGGCAGGTTGACCCAGCTCGCGTGCAGCCGCGGCCCCGAAATCTTCTGGATGCGAGAGAGCGGCTTGCGTTCGATCGGCCCGAACGCGGCGAAATCGACCACCGGCACCTTCGGCAACGCGGCACCCGCCGCACCCGCTCCGCCTCCGGTCAGGACCCGCTTGACGTAGGCCTTGACGTCGCCGTCCGTGATGCGGCCCTTGGCGCCCGAACCCTGCACCTTCGCCAGGTCGACGCCGAGTTCCCGCGCCAGTTTGCGTATCGACGGGCTCGCGTGCGCCCGGGCGAACCCTGGCTCATCGATGCCGCGCTGCTCCAGTTTCCCAACTCCCTCTCCCGCCTTCGCGGGAGAGGGTTGGGGTGAGGGCTTGTTCTCTCCCTCTCCCGCCCTGGCGGGAGAGGGTTGGGGTGAGGGCTTCTTCGCTTCCCCCTCTCCCGCCCTGGCGGGAGAGGGTTGGGGTGAGGGCCTGCCTTCTCCCTCTCCGGCTGCAGCGTGAGCAGCGACCTCGACCACCGCGATCACGTCGCCCTGCGACACGCGCGAGCCGCGCTGCACCTTCATTTCGCGCACGATCCCCGCCGCGGTGGACGGCACGTCCATCGTCGCCTTCTCGGTCTCGAGCGTGATGAGCGCGCCTTCGATGGCGACCGCGTCGCCGGCCTTCACGGCGACCTCGATGACCTCGACGTCCCGGTAGTTGCCGATGTCCGGCACCTGCACTTCGATGAGCTGCTTGTCTGCCACGTCGCTCACCTCGGGCTCAGACCGTCACCGGGTTCGGCTTCTCGGGATCGATCCCGAACTTCTCGATCGCACTCATCACCGTCGCACGGTCGAGCTTGCCCTCGTCGGCCAGCGACTTGAGCGTGGCGAGCACCACGTAGCGGTGATCGACCTCGAAGAAGCCGCGCAGGGCCGCGCGCGAGTCGCTGCGACCATAACCGTCCGTACCGAGCACGTGATAACTGCCCGGCACCCACTGCCGGACCTGGTCGGGCACGATGCGCATGTAGTCGGTGGCCGCGACGAACGGCCCCTTCTGCTCCTGCAGCACCTGCCGCACGTACGGCACGCGCGGCGCCTGGTCCGGGTGCAGCAGGTTCCAGCGTTCGGCGTCGAGCGCCTCGCGCCGCAATTCGGAGAAGCTGGTCACGCTGAAGACGTCGGCCGGCACACCGAACTCCTGCTCGAGCACCTCGGCCGCCTTGATCACTTCACGCAGGATCGTGCCCGAGCCGAGCAGGTTGGCGCGCACCTTGCCCTTGCCGCCGCGACTGAGCAGGTACATGCCCTTGAGGATGCCTGCCGCCGCGCCCTGCGGCAGCGCCGGCTGGACATAGTTCTCGTTCATGCAGGTGATGTAATAGAACACCGACTCGCGGTCGGCATACATGCGGCGCAGGCCATCCTGCACGATGACGGCAAGCTCGCAGGCATAGGCCGGATCGTAGGCAACGCAGTTGGGGATCGTCGTCGCGACCAGCTGACTGTGGCCGTCCTGGTGCTGCAGGCCTTCGCCCGCCAGCGTCGTGCGCCCCGCCGTGCCACCGATCAGGAAGCCGCGCGCCTGCATGTCCCCGGCGGCCCACGCAAAGTCGCCGATGCGCTGGAAGCCGAACATCGAGTAGTAGATGTAGAACGGCACCATGTTGACGCCGTGATTCGCATAGGCCGTGCCCGCTGCGATCCAGCTGCACATCGCGCCGCCTTCGTTGATGCCTTCCTCGAGAATCTGGCCCTTCTTGTCCTCACGGTAGTAAAGCAGCTGGTCCGCATCCTGCGGCGTGTACAGCTGCCCCATCGACGAGTAGATGCCGATCTGGCGGAACAGGCCTTCCATGCCGAAGGTGCGGGCCTCGTCCGGGACGATCGGCACGACGTGCGGGCCGATCTCCTTGTCCTTGAGCAGGATGCCGAGCAGGCGCACGAACGCCATGGTCGTCGAGATCTCGCGCTCGCCCGACGCTTCGAGAAGCGGCGCAAACGCCTCGAGCGCCGGGATCTTGAGCGGCGGCGCCTTGTCGCTGCGCTGCGGCAGGTAGCCGCCGAGCGCCTTGCGGCGATCCTGCAGGTACTTCAGCTCCTCGCTGTTCTCGGCCGGGCGGTAATACGCGAGGTTGGCGATCTCCTCGTCGGACACCGGGATGCTGAACCGGTCGCGGAACTCGCGCAGCGAGGCGTCGTCCAGCTTCTTCTGCTGGTGCGTGATGTTCTGCGCCTCGCCGCCCGTGCGGCCGAGGCCGAAGCCCTTCACCGTCTTGGCGAGGATGACCGTCGGCTGGTCCTTGTGCTGCATCGCCGACTGGTAGGCGTTGAACACCTTGCGCGCGTCGTGCCCGCCGCGATTGAGGTGCCAGATGTCGTCGTCGGACATGTTGGCGACCATCTCGCGCAGTTCCGGGTACTTGCCGAAGAAATTCTCGCGCGTGTACGCGCCGCCCTTGGCCTTGAAGTTCTGGTACTCGCCGTCCACGCATTCCATCATCAGGCGGCGCAGCAGGCCCTTGGTGTCCTGCTGCAGCAGCGGATCCCAGCGCGAGCCCCACACCACCTTGATGACGTTCCAGCCCGCGCCGAGGAACGCGGCTTCGAGTTCCTGGATGATCTTGCCGTTGCCGCGCACCGGCCCGTCGAGCCGCTGCAGGTTGCAGTTGATGACGAAGACCAGGTTGTCGAGCTTCTCGCGCACCGGCATCGTGATCGCGCCAAGCGACTCGGGTTCGTCCATTTCGCCGTCGCCGAGGAAGGCCCAGACCTTGCGATCGCTCGCCGGCACGATGCCGCGGTGCTCGAGGTAGCGGACGAAGCGCGCCTGGTAGATCGCCATCATCGGGCCGAGGCCCATCGACACGGTCGGGAACTGCCAGAAGTCCGGCATCAGCCACGGATGCGGGTAGGACGACAGCCCGCCCCCGACTTCCTCGCGGAAGCGACGCAGCTGGTCCTCCGTCAGACGGCCTTCGAGGTAGGCCCGGGCATAAATCCCAGGCGCAGAATGCCCCTGGATGAACACCATGTCGCCCGGATGCTGCGCGCTCGGCGCCCGCCAGAAATGATTGAAGCCGACTTCGTACAGGGTCGCCGCCGAGGCGTAGCTCGCCAGGTGGCCGCCGTACTCGGAGCTCTGCCGGTTGGCCTGCACCACCATCGCCATGGCGTTCCAGCGCAGGTAAGCCTCGAGCCGGCGCTCCAGCGCGCGGTCGCCGGGATACTCGAGTTCCTGGCCGGTAGAAATCGTATTGACGTACGCAGTGTTGGGCTTGAACGGCAGGTAGGCGCCGGAGCGGCGGGTGAAGTCGATGATGCGCTCGAGCAGGTAGTGCGCACGCTCGGCGCCCTGGGTCTTGAGCACCGAGTCGATGGACTCGAGCCATTCGCGTGTTTCGGCGGGATCGGCGTCATCGATCTTGGACGTTTCGAACATCTGTGGCGATCTCCATCCCGTTGCGAAAACGCGTCTCGAGCCTGCGGCGGTAATGATTTGCCCGGCACGGCCTGTTAGCATGCGCGCCGCGCCGGAGCGCGCGTAAATCGGCCCGCGCGCTGCACGCAGAATGCGTCCCGTCAATGATCGTGTCCGGGCCGATCAGGGTCAAGGTTCCCCATGGATTACGTCACACCGCCCGACCTGAAAATCGACGTCTCGGCGAAACCCTTCGCCCTGTCGGTCGCGACGCTGGCGCGCGCCGATGCCGCCATTGTCCTGCTGGAGCGGGCGCCTGCCCTGGACAAGACGGTCGCGAAGCTGCCCCACGCCGCGCTCTGGCGCCGGCTGCTGCAGGCGCACCAGCGCAATGGCAAGGATGCGCCGATCCTGGTGTCCCGGCTGCCAAATCGCAGCCACACGCTGGTCGCGGTCGGCTTCGTGAAAGCCGGGGCGTCCGGATTCGAGCGCCTCGAACTGGCGGGCAAGCTGGCAAGCGAAGTGGTGAAGCCCGGTGTCGCCCGGGTGCAGCTGCACGCCGGCGATTTCAAGGCGCCGGGCGAGCGCAGCGCGGCGCTCGAGGCCGCACTGAGCGCAGTCCTCGCACACGCGGCGCCGATGCCCGAGCAGAAGTCCAAGCCCACGCCCCCGTGCGCGGTGTCGCGGATCGAGATCGCGCACAGGGCGTCGCCGGAATTCGAGCGCAGCGTGGCCGTTGCCGAGGGCAATCACCTCGCGCGCTGGCTCGCTGCCCTGCCGCCGAACGTGCTCGACTCCGTCGCCTACCGCGCAGCGCTGCAGAAGCTCGCGCGGCGCGAGGGCTGGGCGTACCGTTTCTACGGCATCGAGCAGCTCGAGCAGCTCGAAGCCGGGGCGTTCCTCGCCGTCGCCCGCGCGAACCCTCACCGCGAAGCGGGCATCGTCCGCCTGACCTATAAGCCGAAGGCGCTGCGCAAAGGAGCCAACGGCATCGCGCTCGTCGGCAAGGGCATCTGCTTCGACACCGGCGGCATCAACCTGAAAGCGCATCGCAGCATGTACACGATGCACGGCGACATGCAGGGCAGCTCGGTGGCCGTCGGCACGCTGCTGTCGCTGACCCGCCTCGCGGCGCCCTCTGCCATCGATTGCTGGCTGGCGATCACCGAGAACCAGATCGGCCCGACGGCTTTCCGGCCGCAGGAGGTCGTGCGCGCCCTGAACGGCGTCACCATCCAGGTCGTGCACAGCGACGCGGAGGGCCGCATGGTTCTGGCCGACACGCTGGCGCTGGCGTCGCGTGAAAAGCCGCGCTTCATGCTGGATTTCGCCACGCTGACCGGCGCGTGCGTCAATGCCGTGACCGAGCGCTACGCAGGCGCGTTTACCAACCGCGCCGGCCTGCACGACTGGCTGCAGGGCACCGGACGCCGCAGCGGCGAGCGCGTCTGGTGCTTTCCGATGGACGAGGATTTCGACACCGACCTTGAGAGCCGCGCAGCCGACATCATGCAGTGCACGATGGACAGCAAGGGCGACCACATCCTCGCCGCGCGCTTCCTCGGCCGTTTCGTCGACCCGAGCGTGCCCTGGGTGCACGTGGACCTCGCGCCCTCCGAGCGCAAAGGTGGCCTCGCCCACGTTCCGACCGAGTTCACCGGCTTCGGCGTACGCTATGCGGTGCACCTGCTCGGCGACGCAGCCGAGCTCAATGACCGACTGCAGGCCCTGACTTGAGTACCGCCTCCCAGACCCTCACGCTGCGCCGGCCCGACGACTGGCACCTGCACGTACGCGACGGCGCACAACTCGCTGCAGTCATCCCGTTCACCGCGAGGCAGTTCGCGCGCGCGCTGGTGATGCCGAATCTCAAGCCGCCGATGACGACGACGGCCGCGCTCGCGGCCTATCGCGCCCGTATCCTGGCCGCCGTGCCCGCCGGAACGACGTTCGAACCGCAGATGACGCTGTACCTGACGGACAGCACGTCTCCCAGCGAGATCCGCAGCGCCCGTGCCAGCGGTTTCGTCGTCGGCGCCAAGCTCTACCCGGCCGGAGCCACGACGCACTCCGACGCTGGCGTGACCTCGATCGACAACGTCTGGCCCGCGCTCGAGGCGATGGCTGAGCACGGCCTCGTCCTGCAGGTTCACGGCGAAGTCACTGACGGCCAGGTCGACGTCTTCGACCGCGAGCAGGCGTTCATCGATAGGGTGCTCTGCCGCGTCGTCGAACGCGTGCCGCAGCTCAAGGTCGTGTTCGAGCACATCACGACCCGCGTGGCCGCGGAGTTCGTGCGCGGCGCGCGCAAGGGCGTTGCCGCCACGATCACGCCGCAGCACCTGCTGTTGAATCGCAACGCGCTGTTCGAGGGCGGCCTGCGCCCGCACCACTATTGCCTGCCCGTCCTGAAGCGCGAGCGCGACCGCGAAGCGCTGCTCGAAGCCGCGACCAGCGACGATGCGCGCTTCTTCCTCGGCACCGACAGCGCGCCCCACGCCCGCCACACCAAGGAAGCGGCGTGCGGCTGCGCAGGCATCTTCTCGGCCCATGCCGCCATCGAGCTCTATGCGGAGGCGTTCGAGAACGCGGGCCGGCTCGACCGCCTCGAAGCATTCGCTGCCGAACGCGGCGCCGATTTCTACGGGGTGCCGCGCAATGCCGGCACCATCACGCTGCGCAAGGAAACCTGGACCGTGCCGGACCGCTACCCGTTCGGCCCGGAAGGCGACCAGCTCGTGCCATTCCGCGCGGGTTCCACGCTGGCCTGGCGCATGACGGACGCGGCATGACCGACGAATTCGAGGCCTACGAATTCGTCGAGCCGCGAATCGCGGACCGGTTCCGGGGCTTCCTGCCGGTGGTGGTCGACGTCGAGACCGGCGGCTTCAATCACCAGACCGACGCGCTGCTCGAAGTCGCGGCCGTGCTGATCGAGATGTCCCCGATGGGTGAACTGCGGCCAGGCGCAACCCACCGCTACCATGTGCAGCCGTTCCACGGCTCGCGCATGGACCCGGCGTCGCTCGCCGTGAACGGCATCGACCCGCACCATCCGCTGCGGCCGGCCTTGCCGGAGAAGGAAGCGCTGACCCAGTTGTTTCGCGAGATCCGCAAGGAAGTGCGCGACCGCGAGTGCACGCGCGCCGTGCTCGTCGGCCACAACGCGTCATTCGACCTCAACTTCCTGAACGCGGCGATCGCGCGCACCGACATCAAGCGCAATCCGTTCCACCCGTTTTCGAGCTTCGACACGGCCACGCTCGGCGGCGTGGCCTTCGGCCAGACAGTGCTGTCGCGCGCGGTCGCCGCTGCCGGGCTCGAATGGGATCCGAATGCGGCGCATTCGGCCATCTACGACGCGGAACGCACCGCGTCGCTCTTCTGCATCATCTGCAACCGGTTTCGCGGCCTTTACGAGGAAGCGCTCGAACGGGCACCGCAGCTCGCGCAGCGCGAGCCGCCACCGGCCGGCGACGAGCCCCTCTGACGCATCGTGGCGGCGCGTGCCTGCGGAGACGGCGGCTGCGAGTCAGCCTGCCCGGGTCAGGCGCTCCTGGTCGTGGCGCCGGCTTCGGTGAGCACCTGCTGCAGCTCGCCCTTCTGGAACATCTCGGTGAGAATGTCGGAGCCGCCGAGCAGCTCGCCCTTGACGTAGACCTGCGGGTACGTTGGCCAGTTCGAGTAGCGCTTTAGGGCCTCGCGCAGCTCGGGGTCTTCGAAAATGTTGACGTAGGCGAACTCGGCCCCACAGGCCTCGAGTGTGCGCACGGCCGACGCGGAGAAGCCGCACTGCGGAAAGTCCGGCGTGCCCTTCATGTACAGGACCACCGGGTTCGACTTGAGCTGTTCCTGAATACGCTGCGTAACGTCCACGATCCTTACCCCTCGGCCGCGCGACGCAGCCAGTTTACCGGCGACGCCGGCTTTGCCAAAGACAACCGAACGCAGCCAGCGTTCCCCGCGTGCCGAACCTAGCTCGCCGGGACAGGAGCACGCGCTGCGGCTTCCTGCTGGCGGAGATGCTCCAGGCGGGCAATCACCTGCCACTGCTCGGCGGCGCTCATCCGGCCCCACCTCGCGATCTCATCGAGCGTGCGGTGACACCCGATACAGGTACGGGCGGCATCAAGCACACAAATGTTCATGCAGGGGGAAGTGGGGGCAGCCTGGGTCATCGAGCCTCCTGCGCTCAGGGCGCAGGACATTGAATTATGGGGGTCCGTCGCCTATTCTTCAAACCATTCCAAAGGTCCGGGCGAACCTAACTCCCGGTATCGAAAAAGATTTTTCGCCCTGGAGGCCTCCGTACCCATGAACCCATTGAACTCTGTTCGCGGCGCCATCACGACCGGTTTCGTACTGGCCGTGGTGCTGGCACTGCTGATCGCGCCCACCACCTTCCACGAACTCGGGCTGGCCCGCTGGCTGCACATCGTTGCCGGCATCGCCTGGATCGGCCTGCTGTATTACTTCAACCTGGTGCAGATTCCCGGCCTCGCGGTCGCGGCGGCCGACAAGGGTGGCCCGGGCGGCGCCGGCATCAGCAAGTACATCGCACCGCGGGCGCTGTTCTGGTTCCGCTGGGCAGCTGTCGCGACCTGGCTCACCGGCGCGTGGTACCTCGCGCGCTCGGGCAACCTCGGCGGCGCGTTCGCGCTGGGCCTGGGCAGCGACCCGGTCAACTACTACCAGCTCGTGATCGGCATCGGCGCCTGGCTCGGCACCATCATGCTGTTCAACGTCTGGGTGCTGATCTGGCCGAACCAGAAGAAGGTGCTTGGCATCGTGGCCGCGACGGACGAGGAAAAGGCCGCGGCGCGCAAGACGGCCATGCTCGCTTCACGCACGAACTTCGTGCTGTCGATCCCGATGCTGCTGTGCATGGGCTCGGCCACGCACGGCCTGCCGTTCTGATCGTCGCGGCGGCGACCTGAGGGAAACCCGGCTCCGGCCGGGTTTTCTTTTTTGGGGAGTTACAATCGCCGCTTCAGCCGAGGTGTGACGAACCGATGACCCGCTCCCACGACCCGAACGCCGCCCTGGTCCTGCCGGCCGACATCGGGAAGACCGTCGCTGCCGCGCTGGCCGAGGACGTCGGCAGCGGTGACCTGACGGCCGCGCTCGTGCCCGCCGGGCGCAAGGGCCACGCCACAGTCATCACGCGCGAAGCCGCCACCGTTGCCGGCCGGCCTTACGTCGACGAGGTGTTCCGGCAGGTCGATCCGTCGGTCACGGTCGAGTGGCACGTCGAGGATGGCGACGCCGTGAAGCCGAACCAGCTGCTGTACCGGCTCTCCGGGCCGGCGCGCTCGCTGCTGACGGGGGAACGAACGGCGCTCAACTTCTACCAGGTGCTGTCGGCCACGGCGACGGCGACGCGACGTTACGCAGACCTGCTGGCCGACCTGCCCTGCCGCGTGCTCGACACGCGCAAGACCCTGCCCTGCCTGCGCAACGCACAGAAGTACGCGGTGCGCTGCGGCGGCGGCGTGAACCACCGCATCGGCCTGTACGACGGCATCCTGGTGAAGGAAAACCATATCATCGCCGCCGGATCCAT
>Ga0209262_10000972_pt1 | contig 12022 bp, 6 predicted proteins | sample Lowcelwee11metaG_FD_187171 | JGI IMG/M metagenome (GOLD analysis project Ga0209262, IMG submission 187171) | Freshwater pond sediment microbial communities from the University of Edinburgh, under environmental carbon perturbations - Low... | ecosystem: Environmental > Aquatic > Freshwater > Pond...
GCAGGCCGGCATGGCGCAGTACCAGCTCGGCAACAAGGCCGCAGCCGAACCGCTGCTCGTGAAGAGCATGCAGCTGCTGCCCACCGCGCCCGGAGCGTATTACCTCGGCCGCATCAACGAGGATCGCGGCAATTCGACCGAGGCCGTGAAGCTCTACAAGATGGCCGCCGGTTCGAAGTCGCCGCTCGGCGAGGAGGCGCTCGGCCGCCTGGTGCGACTCGATCTCGCGCAGAACCCGGAAACGTACCTGTCGATCCAGCCGCAGCTCGACAACCAGGGCCGCGTCTGGATCACGGTCGGCAACCGCACCACGCTGCCGGTGAGCAACGTCAGCCTCGTGGTCGGCGTCGTCGACCAGAGCGGGCGCACCGTGTACGGACCCGAGCGCATCGGCACCGGCGGCGACGTGATCCCGGGCCGCAAGGCCGTCAACCTGCGCACGTCGCTCGGACCGTTCAACACCGGCGAGGTGCTGCGCTACGTGAAATGGAAAGTCGAGAGCGCGCGACCGGCACAGTGAGATTCGCGAGGCAGGCCTCTAGACGCGCGCGCTCGTTGTAAGCACAATGCGCGTGCGCGCTTGACCTCTGATTGCGCGATCGCTCCGCCGCGCCGAAACCCATCCATCTGTTGCGGGTTTAGTCCAACGTCGCGGCGGGGCGAACTTTACCGCCCTGCTCGCCCAACCCCGTCGCGCTCATCGAGTCGCGAGAATGCCGTCGCCGCTCCGCTCCGCGACGAAACCGGCCTGGCGCAGACGCCGCATCACTTCCGCTGGCACGTCGCGCCCGCTGGTGAGCCTGTTCGGCGTGCCGGTGTAGTGAAACAGCCGGCCCTTGCGCCGGATCACCCGCGCGAGCTGTGCATAAAAGGCCTGCGAATAGAGCTCGCCGGCGATGCCGAAGCGCGGCGGATCGTGCAGGATCGCGTCGCACGACCGGTCGGGCAGCGTCGTGATCTTCTCGACGATGTCGCCCAACGTCACCGTCAACCTGCCGTCCGGCGCCGGCGACCAGGGATTGAGACCGCGCAGCCAGAGCACGTCCGGATTTTTCTCGAAAGAGCGCACCTCGGCCGCACCGCCCTGCAGGCACCACGCCGCGAAGTATCCCAGTCCGCCGCAGGTGTCGAGAATCGCCCTGCCGCGCGGCTCGATCAGCGCCACCTTGCGCGCCGCGTCCTCGTAGGGCGAGACCTGCGCGGTCGGCAGCATCTTGATGCCGTCGATCTCGAAGGTCGGCGGACCCCATTCGGTCGGCACCAGCTTGATCAGCGAACTGGTGAACCGCGCGATGGGCTGGAAGGCATCACCCGACCAGCGGTAGATCGTCCGCTCCTTGCAGGCGTCGAGATACGGGTATCGCTGGCCTTGCCACGTCCAGGCCGCGGCGTCGAGTTCGACCGTGGTCGTCGAACGCTGCAGGTCCAGCGAGCAATCGAGCACGGCCCAGCCCGCCTGCCTCGCAGCGAGCATGGACTCGTGCACTCGTGACGTGAGCAGTGGGCCCATCCGCTTACCGCGCTGGCTGCCGCTCCCGCAGGAACGTGCGCAGCACTTTCGCCGTGTGCGACTGGCCCTTCGTGCCGGCGACGGCCTCGGGCGAACCCTGCGCGACGATGCGGCCGCCGCCGGACCCGCCTTCGGGCCCGAGATCGATCAGCCAGTCGGCCTCGGCGATCACGTCGAGGTTGTGCTCGATCACGACCACCGTGTTGCCTGCGTCGACCAGCCGATGCAGCACGCGGATCAGCTTCTCGACGTCGGCCATGTGCAACCCGACCGTGGGCTCGTCGAGCACATAGAGCGTGCCGGGCGTCGCAGCGGCGCGCCCGCGCGGGTCGGCTTGCGGCCGCAGTCGTGCAAGCTCGGTCACGAGCTTGATGCGCTGCGCCTCGCCGCCCGAGAGCGTCGGGCTCTGCTGGCCGAGCGTCAGGTAGCCGAGGCCCACGTCCTGCAGCAACCTGAGTGCGTGGTGGATCCGCGGGTGGGCTGCGAAGAATTCGACGGCTTCGTCTACGCTCATCGCGAGCACGTCGCCGATGCTGCGACCGCGATGCTGGACGGCGAGCGTCTCTGCGTTGAAGCGCCGGCCGCCGCAGGCATCGCACAGCACCTTGACGTTCGGCAGGAAGCTCATCTCGATCGTCTGCACGCCCTGCCCTTCGCAGGCATCGCAGCGGCCGCCCGCGGTGTTGAACGAGAAGCGGCCGGGACCGTAACCCCGCACGCGCGATTCGGTCGTGCCGGCATAGAGCTTGCGAACGTCGTCCCAGAACCCGACGTAGGTCGCCGGGCAGGAACGCGGCGTCTTGCCGATCGGGGTCTGGTCCACCTCGAGCACGCGACCGACGTGCTCTACGCCGCGCAGGTCCTTGCAGCCCAGCCACGTCGACGTGCGGCGGCGGCGCTTGGCGTCGCCGGTGTGCGCACGCAGGTTCGCATAGAGCACGTCGCGGGCGAGCGTCGACTTGCCCGAACCCGACACGCCGGTGATCACGGTGAGACGCCGCAGCGGGATGCGGGCATTCACCTTGCGCAGGTTGTGCAACTCGGCCCGTTCGATCGCGATCACCGGGTCGCCGCGCTGGACGGCACGCCGTTCCGCCAGCGGATGCAGCAGCGGGTGCGCGAGGAACCGGCCGGTCAGCGACTCGGGCGCGGCGATCAGGTCGTCGATGCGCCCCTCGCCGACGACGCGGCCGCCGCGCGTGCCGGCACCGGGACCGAGGTCGATCACGTGGTCGGCGCGCCGGATCGTGTCCTCGTCGTGCTCGACGACGAGCAGCGTGTTGCCCTTGGCGCCGAGTTTCGCCAGCGTGTCGAGCAGCACCGCGTTGTCGCGCGGGTGCAGGCCGATCGTCGGCTCGTCGAGCACGTAGCAGACGCCCTGCAGGTTCGAGCCGAGCTGCGCGGCCAGGCGGATGCGCTGCGCCTCGCCGCCCGAGAGCGTCGGCGCCGCGCGATCGAGCGAGATGTAACCGAGGCCGACGTCCTGCAGGAATGCGAGCCGGGAGCGGATCTCCGCCAGCAGGTCGCGCGCGATCTCGAGCTCGCGCCCGGCCAGCTTGAGGCCGTCGAAGAACCTGCGGGCGCCGTCCACCGGCAGCGCCGCGAGCTCGGCGATCGACTGGTTGCGGTAGAGCACGTTCAGCGCGGCTGGATTCAGGCGCTGTCCTGCGCAGTCGCCACAGGGCTTCGCTTCGCCCTCGAACCAGTCGTTCCACCAGATCTCCTCGCCGGTCTGCTCCGCGTCGAAGCCCTTGATCGCGACGCCGGTGCCAAAGCAGGACTCGCACCAGCCGTGCTTCGAGTTGTAGGAGAACAAGCGCGGATCGAGCTCGGCGAAACTGCGGCCACAGGACGGGCAGGCCCGCCGGGTCGAGAACACCCGCAGCTTGCCGCGGTCGAGCACGTGCACGACGCCCTTGCCGTAGTCGAGCGCCTGCTGCAGCAGTCGCCGCAGCTCGCGTTCGTTCTTCGCACTGACGGTCGCTCCGCCCACGGGCAGCTCGATCGTGTGCTCGCGGAAGCGGTCGAGCCGTGGCCACTTCGCGGTGGGCAGGGGCGTGCCGTCGACCCGCAACTGCGCATATCCCTTGGCCGCGGCCCACTTGGCAAGATCGGTGTAATAACCCTTGCGAGCGACGATCAGCGGCGCGAGCAGCTCGATGCGCCGGCCCTTGGCCTCGCGCAGCAGCCGGGCCGCGATTGCGTCCGCGGTCTGCGGCTCGATCGGCACCTCGCACTCCGGGCAATGCTGCAGACCGAGCTTCACGTAGAGCAGGCGCAGGAAGTGGTGCACCTCGGTCAGCGTGCCCACCGTGCTCTTGCGCCCGCCACGGCTGGTGCGCTGCTCGATCGCCACCGTGGGCGGGATGCCGAAGATCGCGTCCACGTCCGGTCGGCCGGCCGGCTGCACGAATTGCCGCGCGTAGGCGTTCAGCGACTCGAGATAGCGCCGCTGGCCCTCGGCGAACACGATGTCGAAGGCAAGCGTCGACTTTCCGGAGCCGGACACGCCCGTGACGACGGTCATGCCGTCGCGGGGAATCGAGACGTCCACGTCGCGCAGGTTGTGCTCGCGCGCCCGGTGCACGACGATCGCGTTGCGCGCCGCATCGGCAACGCGCGGTGCCTCGGCAACCGTCGCCGGACTGGCGAAGCTCGCCCGCCCATCGGCGACGACGCGATCACGCTCGACCGCGTACTCGCGCAGCGCGCGACCGGTGTGCGAACCCTCGCAGGCCATCACCTCCTGCGGGGTGCCGGCCGCGACGAGCCGTCCGCCGCGCTCGCCGCCCTCCGGCCCCAGGTCGAGGATCCAGTCGGCCGCGCGGATCACGTCGAGGTTGTGCTCGATCACGACCAGCGAGTGGCCCGCGTCGAGCAGGCGCTTGAATGCGCCGAGCAGCTTCGCAACGTCGTCGAAATGCAGTCCCGTCGTGGGCTCGTCGAACAGGAACAGCGTGCGGAAAACAGGGGCCGGGAAAATAGGGGACATTCTCCTATTTCCGGTCTCGGAAATAGGAGAATGTCCCCTATTTTCCCGGCCCCTGTTTTCCGCCAAATGCCCGGCCAGCTTCAGGCGCTGCGCCTCGCCTCCCGAAAGCGTGGGCACCGGCTGGCCAAGCCGCAGGTACTCGAGCCCGACGGCGACGAGCGGCTCGATGCGGTCGAGCACGTCGCGATCGTCGGCAAAGAAAGCGGCGGCCTCGGAGACCGTCATGTCGAGCACGTCCGCGATGCTTTTCGCCGGTCCGTCGCCGCGGGCCATCTTGACCTCGAGGATCTCGGGTCGGTAACGGCGGCCGTCGCAATCGGGGCAACGCAGGTAGACGTCGGAAAGGAACTGCATCTCGACGTGCTCGAAGCCGTTGCCGGCGCAGGTCGGGCAGCGGCCGTTGCCGGAGTTGAAGCTGAACGTGCCGAGCGTGTAGCCGCGCTCGATCGAGACGGCCTCTGCGGCGAAGCGCTTGCGGATCACGTCGAACGCGCCGACGTAACTCGCCGGGTTCGACCGCGTCGTGCGACCGATCGCGGTCTGGTCCACCAGCACGACCTCGGCGACGTGCTCGGCTCCGAGCAGGCTGCGATGGGCACCGGGCGTCTCCGTCGGCTTGCCTTTTGCGCGCCGCAAGGCGGCATACAACACGTCCTGCACCAGCGTGGACTTGCCGGAGCCGGACACGCCCGTCACGCAGACGAGGCGACCGAGCGGGATCGTCACGTCGATCTGCTGCAGGTTGTGCTCGCTCGCCCCCTGGACCACCAGGCTCGGTTCGCCCGACCGTGGCGGTCCGCGGTGCCCCGCCGCATCGACGGCGTCCTTGCGGCCCGACAGGTACTGCGCGGTCAGCGTGTCCGCACGGCCCGCGAGCTGTGCCGGCGTGCCGTTGAACACGATTCGGCCGCCGTGCTCGCCGGGACCGGGCCCGAGATCCACGATCCGGTCCGCGGCGAGCATGATCTGCGGGTCATGCTCGACGACCAGCAACGAGTTGCCGTTGTCGCGCAGTCGCTCCATCACCTCGATGACACGGCGCATGTCGCGCGGGTGCAGCCCGATCGACGGCTCGTCGAGCACGAACAGCGTGTTGGTGAGCGAGGTGCCGAGCGCGGTCGTGAGGTTGATGCGCTGCACCTCCCCGCCCGAGAGCGTGCGCGACTGGCGGTCGAGCGTCAGGTAGCCGAGGCCGACGCGCACCAGGAAATCCAGCCGGGAGCGGATCTCGCCGATCAGCAGGTCGGTCGCCTCGTCGAGCGGCGCGGGCAGCGCGAGCCCGGCGAAGAACTCGCTGGTCCGCTCGATCGGCAACAGCATCAGGTCGTGGACGTTGAGTCCGCGCCCGTTCGCGGCCGACTCACCCAGACGCCACAGCAACGCCTCCGGCTTCAGTCGCGCGCCGCCGCAGTCCGCGCAGGGCGTGTAGCTGCGGTACTTCGACAGCAGCACGCGAATGTGCATCTTGTAGCTGCGGCCTTCGAGCCACTGGAAGAAGCGGCGCGCGCCGTACCAGACCTTCTTCTCCCACGGCCCCTCGCCGTCGATCACCCAGCGCCGCTGCTCCTCGCCCAGCTCGCGCCACGGGACGTCGAGTGGCACGCCGCGCTTGCGGGCGAACTTGACCAGGTCGTCCTGGCACTCGCGATACGACTCGGTCTGCCAGGGCCGGATCGCGCCGCCGCGCAGCGTCTTCGACGCGTCCGGCACGACCAGCCCGTAGTCGACTCCGATCACGCGACCGAAGCCGCGGCACGTGTCGCAAGCGCCGAGCGGCGAATTGAACGAGAACAGGCTCGGCGTCGGCTCGCGGTAATGGATGTCGCAAGCCGCGCAGTGCAGGTCAGCCGAGAATTTCAGGACGGCCGCGGGCTCCTCGGCGTGCACGCTCACCCTGCCGCGCCCGACTCGCAGCGCCGCCTCGAGCGCCTCAAGCACGCGACTGCGGTCTGCGCTGCCGGCCCGGAACCGGTCCTGCACGACCTCCAGGGCGTCCGCGCTGCGCGCGTGGATGCGCGTGTAGCCTTGCTGCTCGAGCAGCTGCAGCACCTCGGCCTCGCTGAAGTTCTTCGGCACCGCGACCGGGAACGTGACGACGAGCCGCGGATCACCCGCGGCGGCGGCATGCACTCGCAACTCGTCGGCGATGCTGGCCGCCGTGTCGCGACGCACGGGCTGGCCACAGCCACGGCAGTAGAGGTGCGCCGCCCGCGCGTACAGCAGCTTGAGGTGATCGTTCAGCTCGGTCATCGTCCCGACCGTCGATCGGGAGGTGCGCACGGGGTTGGTCTGGTCGATCGCGATCGCGGGCGGGATCCCCTCGATGCGGTCCACCTGGGGCTTGTCCATGCGGTCGAGGAACTGCCGCGCGTACGGCGAGAAGGTCTCGACGTAGCGGCGCTGGCCCTCGGCATAGACCGTGTCGAAGACGAGCGAGGACTTGCCCGAACCCGACACGCCGGTCACGACGACCAGCTGCCGCAGCGGGATGTCGAGGTCGAGCGCGCGCAGGTTGTTCTGGCGCGCGCCGCGGACGCGAATGCAATCGTGGCTTTGCGTAGTCATCGGGGGCTCGGGCGCTCCGCAGGAGCGTCCCGGCCGCATCAAGCTACCACGATCCGCCCTGATCACGGATACTTCGCAGCACAACGAGTCCAAGATTCCGGGGCCACGCGATGCGCTTCCTGTCCGCCCTCATGCCGCGCGAAGCGCGCTTCTTCGCTCTGTTCAACCGCCACGCCGAGTTCGTCGCCGCGGGCGGCCGCGCCACGGCCGAACTGGTCCGGGATTACTCCGACGAGGACCGTCGCGCCACACTGATCCAGCACATCGGCGAGATCGAGCGGAGCGCGGACAAGATCACCTACGAGACGGTGTCGTTGCTGCACTCGACCTTCATCACGCCGTTCGACCGCAACGACATCCACCGGCTGATCTCCGGCATGGACGACATCCTCGACCTGATCCAGGACGCGGCGGAGTCCATGCACCTGTTCGACATCCGCACGCTGCCACCCGAGGCGCCCGGCATGGCGCGGCTGCTCGAAGCCTGCTGCGTGCGCGTGCAGTCCGCGGTCGGGCTGCTCTCCTCGATGGACAACGCGCCGAAGGCGCTCGCACTGGCGCAGGAAATCGACGCACTGGAGAGCGAAGCCGACGCGTTGATGCGCGCGGGCATTTCGAAGCTCTTCCGCGAGGAGCAGGACGTCCGCCAGCTGATCAAGCACAAGAACGTCTACGAATACCTCGAGAACGCAATCGACAAGTGCCAGGACGTCGCCAACATCATCGAGGCCGTGGTGGTCGAGAACGTCTGAGCATGGAACTGCAATTCGCGCTCTGGACGCTCGTGCTGCTGGTCGCGCTGGCACTGGTGTTCGACTTCCTGAACGGCTTCCACGATGCCGCAAACTCGATCGCGACCGTGGTCTCGACCGGCGTGCTGCGTCCGTACCAGGCGGTGATCTGGGCCGCGTTCTTCAACTTCGTCGCGATCTTCATCTTCCACCTGAAAGTCGCTGCGATGGTCGGCAAGGGCATCGTGGACCCGGTGGCCGTGGACCATTACGTGATCTTCGGTGCGTTGATCGGCGCGATCAGCTGGAACCTGATCACCTGGTATTTCGGCATCCCGTCGAGCTCGTCGCACGCACTGATCGGCGGATTGATCGGCGCGACGATCGCCAAGGCGGGCGTTGCGCCACTGCTCGCACCCGGCATCCTGAAGACGGCTGCCTTCATTTTCGTCTCGCCGCTGCTCGGCATGCTGCTCGGCGGGCTGCTGATGATCGGCGTGTCCTGGGCCTGCATCCGGGCAGCGCCGCGCAAGGTCGACCGCTGGTTCCGCCGGCTGCAGCTCGTGTCCGCCGCGGCCTACAGCATCGGCCACGGCAGCAACGACGCTCAGAAGACGATGGGCATCATCTGGCTGCTGCTGATCGCGGCCGGGGTCACCACGCGCGATCACCTGCCAACCTGGGTGATCGTGAGCTGCTACGCCGCGATTGCGCTCGGCACGATGTTCGGCGGCTGGCGGATCGTCAAGACGATGGGCCAGAAGATCACCAAGCTGAGGCCGCCGGGCGGCTTTGCGGCCGAGACGGGCGGCGCGATCACGCTGTTCCTCGCGTCGAGCCTCGGCATTCCCGTTTCAACCACCCACACGATCACCGGCGCCATCGTCGGCGTCGGTTCGGCGCAACGCACTCGGGCCGTGCGCTGGGGCGTCGCCGGCAACATCGTCGTCGCCTGGATCATCACGATGCCGGCGGCCGCGCTGATGGCGGCGATGGCCTACTGGGTCGGCACCCTGTTCCTTTGAGACCACTTTCCATGAACACTCCCTATCCGCACCTGCTCGCCCCGCTCGACCTCGGCTTCACGACGCTGCGCAACCGGGTGCTGATGGGCTCGATGCACACCGGTCTCGAGGATGATCCGAAGCATTTCCACCGCCTCACGGCTTACTTCGCCGAGCGCGCGCGCGGCGGCGTCGGGCTGATCGTCACCGGCGGGTTTGCGCCCAACATCGAAGGCTGGGCGGCGCCGTTTTCCGGCCGGCTCACGACGCGCGCGGCCGCGGCGAAGCACCGGCCGATCACGGCGGCCGTCCATGCCGAAGGCGGCCAGATCGCGCTGCAGATACTGCACACGGGACGTTACGGCTACCACCCGCTGGCCGTGGCGCCATCCCGCCTGAAGTCACCGATCTCGCCGTTCACGCCGCGCGCGCTCTCGGCCCGCGGCGTCGAGCGGCAGATCCGCGGCTTCGTGCGTTGCGCGAATCTCGCCCGCGAGGCGGGCTACGACGGCGTCGAGGTGATGGGTTCCGAGGGGTACTTCATCAACCAGTTCCTGGTGCGCCACACGAACCGGCGCACCGACCAGTGGGGCGGCGCCTACGAGAACCGCATGCGGTTGCCGGTCGAGATCGTCGAGCGCACGCGCGAAGCGGTCGGCCGTGACTTCATCATCGTCTACCGCCTGTCGATGCTGGACCTGATCCCGGACGGCAGCAGCTGGGACGAAGTCGTGCAGCTCGCGAAGGCGATCGAGCGCGCGGGAGCGACGATCATCAACACCGGCATCGGCTGGCACGAGGCGCGCATCCCGACGATCGCCACTTCGGTGCCACGCGCGGCGTTCGCCTGGGTGACGAAGAAGCTCAAGGGCGAGGTGGCGATCCCGCTCTGCACGACCAATCGCATCAACGCCCCGGACGTCGCCGAGCAGGTGCTCGCCGACGGCAGCGCGGACATGGTGTCGATGGCCCGCCCGCTGCTGGCCGATGCCGAGTTCGTCAACAAGGCGGCGGCGGGTCGGGCGGACGAGATCAACACCTGCATCGCCTGCAACCAGGCCTGCCTCGACCACGTGTTCCAGCGCAAGATCGCCTCCTGCCTCGTCAACCCTCGCGCGGCGTTCGAGACCGAGATCGTCCTTGGGCCCGCGACGCGACACAAGCGCATCGCCGTCGTGGGTGCGGGCCCGGCGGGACTCGCGTGCGCCACGCTGCTCGCGGAGCGAGGTCACTCCGTCGACCTGTTCGAGGCCGCCGGCGAGATCGGCGGCCAGTTCAATATGGCCAAGCGCATACCCGGCAAGGAAGAGTTCCACGAGACGCTGCGCTATTTCGGGCGGCGCATCGAGACGACGGGTGTGCACCTGTCGCTGGGCCGGCGCGTCACGGCGGATGAACTCGTGGCCGGACGCTACGATGATGTCGTGCTCGCCACTGGCGTCACGCCGCGCGATCCACGGATCGAAGGCGAGGACGAGTTTCGCGTCACGGGGAAGGTGCTCTCCTACGTCGAGCTGCTGCTGCACGGCAAGCCCGCGGGACCGCGGGTCGCGGTAGTTGGCGCGGGCGGCATCGGTTTCGACGTCAGCGAATACCTGGTGAGCGAGGGTCATTCGACCACGCTCGATACGGAGGCCTGGCTGCGCGAGTGGGGCGTGGCAGATCCGGCCACGGCGCGCGGCGGCCTCGCCCAGCCGCAGATCACCGCTCCCAGCCGTCAGGTCTACCTGCTGCAGCGGAAGCCCGCGCCGCTCGGCAAGGGCCTCGGCAAGACGACCGGCTGGATCCACCGCGCGGCGCTCAAGATGAAGCGCGTCGAGATGATCGGCGGCGTCAATTACGAGCGCATCGATGCGCGCGGCCTGCACATCAGCTTCGGCGAAGCGCACGAGAAGCCAACGTTGCTCGAAGTGGACACGATCGTGCTCTGCCCCGGCCAGGAACCGTGCCGCGAGCTCGCGGACCCGTTGCGAGCCAAGGGCCAGAGTGTGCACCTGATCGGCGGCGCCGACGTCGCGGCCGAACTGGACGCGAAGCGCGCGATCGAGCAAGGGACGCGCCTCGCGGCCAGTCTCTAGCCGAGCTGCCTTTCGAGCCCATGGCGACGGTGGTTGGCCGAGTTGCGGGATCCGGACGCACTGGCAGGGACGCCGTGAACCCATCCATGGGGGCTCCGCGCGCGACGTCCTGTCGCGCGACGGCCCTGCCAGTGCGTCCGGATCCTGCGACTCGGCCGACACATTGCGGTGGGCTCGAAAAGCAGCTCGGCTAGAGGCGGGCTGCGTTCGCGTACCTACTCGAGCGGAGACGGCACGCGTGCCGTTCCAGTCGCGTGCTCCTCGGCGCGCTTCGCAGCGTGAATGGCCTTGAGCAGCAATGCGTGATTCTGCTCGTCCTGCCCGGCGCGCAGGAACCGGTCGGCAAGTTCAAATACCTTTTCGAGATAGCTGCGGCGCTGCTCGAGGTAGAGCATCGTCTTGCCGACATGGCGCGGATCGCGCGCCTCCACGTGCAGGATCAACGCGGTGCTCAGCGCCGTTGCGAACTCCTCGGCGGTCGGTTTGCGGTGGTAGGCGGGCTCGTCGCGGGATTCATCCGTCGGCGGCTGCTGGCTGCTGCGCGGTGCTGGCACCGTGCCCCGCCGCGGCGGACCGCGCAGCAGGCTGCGCATGATGTCGGTGGTCGTGACGATGCCGAGGACCCGATCGTCCCTGTCGACGATCGGTGCCGCGTGCACACCGGATGCGATCAACTGCTCGGCCGCGTCACCGAGGCTCGCATTGGCCCGCAGGCTGACGACGGGAGTCCGCATCAGCTGCTCGATGGTCAGCCGCTCGTCGAGGTAACTCGCGCGATCCGTGGTGGACTTCGGCAGGAAGCATTCGAGCTTCATCACGTCGGCCGAGCTCAGCATGCCGGCGAGCCGACCGTCGCGGACGACCGGCAGGTGATGGATCGGGTACTGGAAGAAGCAGTCGAGCACCTCGCTGACCGGGCGATCGACCTCGATCACCACCACCGCCTCGGTCATGATCCGCGAAATGGGCTCGTCGGGTCGCATTCACTGCCTCCGGGCCGAGGATAGCCCGGGGACCTCGCCACGCAACGTGACCGGGTTCAGATTGCCGCAGCGCCTTCGCTGCGTTGCGCTTAGCCTGTCCTAGCCGCAGGAAATTCGCTCCGGGTGGTTGCGTGCCGAGTGATTCTATATCCGAATACG
>Ga0209262_10000973_pt1 | contig 12019 bp, 9 predicted proteins | sample Lowcelwee11metaG_FD_187171 | JGI IMG/M metagenome (GOLD analysis project Ga0209262, IMG submission 187171) | Freshwater pond sediment microbial communities from the University of Edinburgh, under environmental carbon perturbations - Low... | ecosystem: Environmental > Aquatic > Freshwater > Pond...
CGCGCTGCACCGCCCCCACCGCCAGCACCGCCCCCGCATACGCCAGCGCCACCCGCATCGGCAGCAGACCCAGCAGCGTCAACGCCGGCCCCGGACCGAGCCCCAGCACCCGCCCGGCCCCGAGCATCAGCGCCCCGTAGGCCACCGGCGGCACCGCCAGCGGCAGCAGCACCAGCGCCGCCGCCAGGTCGCGCTGGCCCCGTCGCGGCCGTCGCAGCAGCGCCAGCGCGAAGCCGAGGCCCGCCGCCAGCGCCCCGCAGGTGAGCGTCAGCGCCAGGCTCTGGGCGAGCAGCCCGCGCAGCAGCGGGGCCCCGCTACTACCTGTCTTGAAGGACAGGTGCATCAGCAGACCCGCGAGCGGCAGCGCCGAGAGAGCCGCGCCGAGCCAGCCCGCCGCGCGCAGCCCCGGACCCGCCCGCGGCCCCGCGTTCGTGGTCTCGCCGGCCAGCCCGGCCAGCCCGCGGGCGATCGCCAGCGCACAGGGCAACGCCACCGCCAGCATCACGCCGACGATCGCCGCCGCCCGCCGCGGGTTGGCCTCGCTCAGCACCGCGTCGCGCAGCAGCAGCGCCAGCGTGTACACCTTGCCGCCGCCCGCGAGCTCGAGCGTCGTCACGTCGCCGAGCGCCGACAGGGCCGCCCAGCCGGCCGCCAGCGCATAAGCCGGCGCCAGCAGCGGTAGCTCCACGGCCCAGAATCGCCGCCACGGCCCCGCCCCGAGGTCCGCCGCCGCCTCGAGCAGCGCCGGCGGCCGCCCGCGCAGCCGCAGCTGCAGCACCAGCGCCGCCAGCGGGATCGCACCTGCACTTTGGGCCAGCAGCACCGCCCACGCCCCCGGCTCGAGGCCCAGACCCAGCACCCCGAGCGCCCGCGCCAGCGGGGCCACCAGCACCAGCACCAGCACCAGGCCCGGCGCCAGCGTCCGAGCCAGCGGATACGCCGCCACCACCGCCACCGCCGCCACCGCCGCCGCCAGCCCCAGCGCCCGCAGCCCCGCGAGCACGAACACCCACGGCGGCGCCGGCGGCCCCGCGACCCGCAGCCCCTCCTCGACCAGCAGCAACAGCGGCAGCCCGAGGCTCAGCAGCACCCACGCCCCGACCACGAGCCCGACCCCGACCCTGCGCCCGCGCGAGGATCCGTCGAGCGCCGTGGAGGACCCGTGCATCTCGTGCAGGCTACTGCAAGCCGCCGCAAAAACCTCTGCGCCCCCGGCTCCGAACCACCGCTCGCACGCCGCGCCGATTTGCGGCTATACCTGACGGATGAGCGGGTTGAGCCCGGGCCAGCGCGCCCCCGAGATCGACGCCGTCGCCAGCGACGGCCAGCGCTTCGTGCTGTCCCGGCAGCAGGGGCTGTGCACGGTCGTGTACTTCTTCCCGAAGGCCTTCACGCCCGGCTGCACCGCGGAGACGCGGCTGTTTCGCGACAACTACGTCGAGCTGGTGCTCGCGGGCGCGACCCTCGTCGGTATCAGCACCGACGAGCTGGACACGCAGTGCAAGTTCGCGGCCTCGACCCGCGCCCCGTTCCCGATCCTGCCCGACCCGGACCTCAAGATCAGCCGCAGCTTCGGGGTCCTGTGGCCGGTGCTGAACGTCGCCCGCCGGGTCACCTTCGTGATCCGCCCGGACATGATCATCGACGCGGTCTTCCACCACGAGGTGAAGATCTCCCGCCACCGCGACGACGTCCTGCGCCACGTCAACGCCCTGTTCAAGCGCAGCCGCGGCCACGAGCCCGGGCCCGCCCCCGAGGCCGACGGCCGGCCGTCGTAATCTGTCCCGAGAGACAGATCTGAGGCGACTGAAGTCGCGCTATGCTCGGGCATGCGCGCCGACCAGGACCTCCTCGAGTTCACCCTCGCCGCCGCTCGCGCCGCGGGCTGCGTGCTGCTCGAGCACTTCGAGGGTGAGCTCACCGTCACCACCAAGTCGAGCGACATCGACCTCGTGACCTCGGCCGACCGCGCGGCCGAGGCCGCGGTGCTCGGCCGCATCACCCGTGATTTCCCCGAGGACTGGATCCTCGCCGAGGAGTCCGGCCGCATCGGCGGCGACAGCCCCGACCCGCGACCCCCGCCCGGCGTCCTGCAATGGGTCCTCGACCCGCTCGACGGCACCACCAACTTCACCCACCGCTTCCCCCACTTCAGCGTCTCGATCGCCCTCGTCGACCACGAAGGCCCCCGCCTCGGCGTCGTCCACGACCCGACCCGCGGCGAGACCTTTTATGCCATCCGCGGCGGCGGCGCCTTTGTCGACAGCCCCCGCACCCGCGCCCGCCACGGCCAACCACAGCCGCTCGGCGTCACCGCCACCCGCGCCCTGCGCCTCGCCCTCGTCGCCACCGGCTTCGCCTATACCCGCGCCACCTCGCCCACCAACAACCTCCTCGAATTCAACCGCGTCGTCCCCCAGGTCCGCTGCATCCGCCGGGCCGGCAGCGCCGCCCTCGACCTCGCCTACGTCGCCGCCGGCCGCCTCGACGCCTACTGGGAGTATCACCTGCAACCCTGGGACGTCGCCGCCGGCGCCCTGCTGGTCCGCGAGGCCGGCGGCGTGCTCACGCGCATCGACGGCGGCCCCTGGGACCTGCGCCACGGCGACCTCGTGGCCGCCGGGCCGGCCCTCGCGCCCGTGCTGCAGGCCGAGCTGGCCGGCGCCCGCATGGCCCAAGGGACATGTTCCGGGGGACATCTCCATCGATAGCGCCGACAGCCGTCGCCCGCATCTCACAAGGTCTTGACGTACTCGACGAGCGCCCACCGATCGGCGTCGGGGAGGGTCACGCCATATTCGTGGCCGCGATTCGAGTTGCCGCTCACGCGGGTATCGACGACGAAGGGCGCCTGCCCGTCGCTCACGTACCCAACTCGCTTCGGGTCGTACTCCCAGCGCCCGACGCCGAAGGTCCGGGGCCGCTCGGCCGCGGGCAACAGCAGGTCATGGAGGGTCGGCACCGAGCCGTTGTGGAGGAAGGGCGCGGAGGCCCAGACGCCGTTGAGCGGACGGGCCTTGTAGGCCATGAATTCGGCGAAGGGCTGCGCCTCGCTCTTCGTCGGGTAATTGCCCTGTTTCCCGGTCTCCTCCATGCCGTGCAGCTTGGCGCTCGCCACCGCCTTCAGCGCCGCGTCGGGCCGACGAGACACGATGCGGGTCGCCAGATCGCCGACGAGGGCGAGCGCGGGCGCGTCGGCCCCGTACCTCGCGCCTTGCGGGGAGATGGCGCCCTCGAGGATGCCCGTCGGGATGCGGGCCTCGACGATGGTCCTCGCGGCCGTGTCATCGGTGCCCACGACATCGGTGCCCAGCATCATGGCGACGACCTTGCGCTTCGGGTCGTCGCGGTCGATGAGCGCATGACAGGACGCGCAGTGGGTCTGATACAAGGCCTGCCCGCGCGCGGCGAGCGGGCGGTCGATCGGCGGCAGGATCTGCTCCGGCCAGACGGGCGACGCGAGCCGCCGCAGGGCCTCCTCCATGGCGACGAGATGGTTCTGCTCGATCGTCGACGGATACCCCTTCCTGGCGTCCTCCTCGGTCTCGTAGTGCTTCACGTCGACGTGCCCGAAGACGCCGACCACCTCGCCGGCGTTGCGACCGAGCGAGCCCGCGCCCGCGTTCGCGGAGAAGCCCGTCCATTGTACGTAGTCGTGACGCGGCGCATCCCACAGGAGGGGGAAGCTCGCGGGCGCGCCCGGCGCGATGCTGTGCTTCGTGCTGCTCGTGAATCGGATCACCTGGTTGACGATGCGACCGACGGCATCGAGGCGGCCGAAGCCCTCGACGGTCGTGGAGCGGTTGGCCGCCTCGTAGCCCTCGAACCAGCCGAGCGTGTCTCTCAGGCTCTTGCGCGCCCCCTCGAGGTCCCCGCTGCTCTTGCGGCCCCGCTGCTGCGCAGCGGCGAAGCGCGCCAGCTTGGCCTCGTCGGCGAGCGTCGCCGCGAGCGACTCGCGAATCGCGTGCAGGAATCCCGCGATGTCCGCCAGCGCCGGGGCCCCGTCGATGCGCATCGCCGTGCCGCGGTAGTTGATCTGCGAGGTGTGGCAGGCGGCGCAGGTCAGGCCCACCTTGTCGTCGTGGCGCGCGAAGCCGACCGGCAGTGCGTCCGGGTTGTTGGGCGTCGGGTGCTGCGGGAGCAGACGAAACCGCGAGACGTTCTCCGGGCTGATCAAGCGGCTGTCGTCCTCGGCCCGCTCGAGGTGCACGAGGGTCTCGTAGGGGAGCAGGACGGAGCCCTGATCGGCGTGGTAGTACCACAGCGTCTCGACGGGCCCCCAGCCCTGATCCAGGTAGACGAGCCTGGTGGCGCCGTCGCCATGGCTATCGTGGACGAGCACGAGCCCGCCGCGCTCGCCGAAGCCCTTTGCCGCCGCGACTGCGCGCTCGACGGGATCCGGGCCCGGCCTGGCGCCGGCGCAGGCCGAGAGTGAGAGCATTGCCAGCAGGAGAAGTTCGGGGCGTTGCATTGGGCGTCCTCTGCGGATATCCATAGCCATATCATGGGCCGCGGGACGATGATGGCCGCAGATGGTCAGGAGCTGGCCGCGATGCGGACAACGGATCCGCGCCGACGAGCCTTTGGCATCGACCCTCGCGCGACATCACCCGCGGCCATCGCCGCCACCGGCCGCCGGGCTTGAGCGAACGCGAGTCACCAGGCGCAGCGATGCGCCCGCGATTTCCTGTGATCCGCCGGCCCGATCTGCGACGCTCATGACAGGCCGGGGCCCCGTCATGTCGAAGTCCGAAGGATCCACCACTTTGCTGCCCGAGCCCTTCGCGGTGTGCAAGGAGGCTGTGGACAAGGCGGCGCCGGCGGCCCGGGCTGCGGCCGAGCGGATCTCGCAGGCGCACAGGCGCCGCATCTCGGGTCCGGCCGCGGCCGCCGAGCCCGCCGAGCCCGCCGAGGCTCCCGAGCCCGGGCCGAGCGACGAGACCCCGCCCGCCGAGTGACCTGTCCTTTGGGTCAGGTCCGCGAGCGCATGGCATGCCGCGGTCGCAGGCCATCCGTAAAAAATGCCCCGACGTCGCGCGCGCCGCCGAAGTCGAACTGACCCGGGCCCGGGCTGTGATGGTCTCAGGGCACGTAGGTCGTCACCAGGTTCATGCCCGCGGCTTGCATCGCGTCGAGGGTCGCGGCCCACATCGCCTGGGTCTTGGCCGCGTCGAAGCCCTCGTCGCGGACCCGTCGCCGCCGTCGAAGCCGTCGCCGCCGTCGCGGTCGTCGTCCCCCGCGTCGCCCGCGTCGCCGCAGGCGAGGGTGCAAGCCATCAGGAGCAGCGGGGATCGGCGCATGCCAGGCCCATAGCCCGGACGCCCGCGCCACACAAGCGCCCGCGCCTCACTCGCCGATGTCGATGCTGTACTTCACCGTCATCGGCGGCCCCGAGTAGGTCGGGAACTGGTGGTCGGCCACCGCCTTGCGGGCGCAGGGGATGATGCCGAACACGCTGAGCCCCGGCGGCGCCGTCACGGTGATCGAGTCGACCTTGCCATCCTTGCCGCCGATGCGGAACGCGAAGTCGATCACGCCGCCCGGCAGGCTGCTGCCCTGGTAGCACGCGGCGATCCCCAGGCACGCGTTGATGTCGTACTCGATCTCTCGCATGTTGGCGTTTAGCACCGGCGCCGACAGCTGCTCGTCGCCCTCGTTCCAGTCGAGCGCGCGGGCCCGGTCCGGGTCGTACTGCGGGATGCCCGAGTCGTTGACCGGCTTGAACTTCTTCGGCAGCTGATTGCGGTCCTCCCAGCACTCGCCCCAGTTGGTGATCGGCGGCCGCATCGGCACCTCGGGCTCGGCCTTCGTCGGCTCCGGCGACCCGCAGATGTCCTGGCTGTAATCCACGACACACACCTGACCCTCGCAGCGAGTGCCCTTGCCACACATGCCGCTGCACTCACCGCCGGGGTCGCTCGTCCCCGAGTCCCGCTTGCAAGCCGTTTGTCCGAGCACCGCGCCAAAAATACCCACCGCGAACAAGGTGATACGCATCGCAGCTCCAGGTTATCAGCACCATCGGGGCCGGTGGTAGGCGCCCCCGATCGCACATTTTCGCGCGAGCGCGTCGACGGATCCCGGAAGGACGGGTGTCCGCCGTGACACCCCGCGCACGGCCCTCGAGGGCCGATCTGGCCGGAGCCCTCGCCCGGCCTCCTGCTGGGGCCCACGAGACCCGGGGCGCGAGCGCGACGAGCAGCGCAACGCCCGCGAGGTGGGTGCGGATGCGACCCGATGCGGGCCTCACCCTACGGGTCGAGATCCTGCCGCGCTCAGATCACTCGCGTGCGCAGGCTGGTCGGCAGGCCCGCGATCGCGGCGCTCAGCTGGCGGATCTCCGGGTCGGTCGCCCGCAGCGGGACATCGACGTGCAGCAGGCCGACCGACTCGAGCGTCGCCAGGCTCTGGCCGGTGATGTTGACCTGCGAGTCGCCGAGCAGCTGGTTGATCGCCGAGAGCACGCCCGGGACGTTGCGGTGCACGTTGAGGATGCGCGCCCCGCTGCGCAGCGGCGCCGCGTCGATGTTCGGCAGGGTCACGCAGCCGCTCGTCGAGCCGGTGGTCAGGTAGGCCGCCAGCGAGGTCGCCACCTCGCGGCCGATGTTGGCCTGGGCCTCCTGCGTGCTGCCGCCGATGTGCGGGGTCAGGATCACCGAGTCGAGGCCACGCAGCGGGCTGTCGAACACGTCGCCGACCTTGGCCGGCTCGCTCGGGAACACGTCGATCGCCGCGCCGGCGACCTGGCCGCGCTCGAGCGCCTCGCGCAGGGCCTCGAGCTCGACGACCATGCCGCGCGAGGCGTTGATCAGGTAGGCGCCGCGCCGGATCACCGACAGCTCGGCGGCGCCGATCATGCCGCGGGTGAGCTCGGTGTCGGGCACGTGCAGGCTCACGAAGTCGGACAGACCGAGCAGCTCGTGCAGGCTGTTGCAGGGCTGGGCGTTGCCCAGCGGCAGCTTGGCGAGCACGTCGTGGTAGCGGACCTGCATGCCCAGCGACTCGGCGATCACGCTCAGCTGCGAGCCGATGTGTCCGTAGCCGACGATGCCGAGGGTCTTGCCGCGGACCTCGTGGCTGCCCTCGGCGCTCTTGTGCCACAGGCCGCGGTGGCAGGCCTGGCTGCGCGCGAACACCTGGCGCGACAGCATGATGATCTCCCCGAGCACGAGCTCGGCGACCGAGCGGGTGTTGCTGAAGGGCGCGTTGAACACCGCGATCCCCCGCTCGCGCGCGCCCGCCAGCGCGATCTGATCGGTGCCGATACAGAACGCCCCGACCGACAACAGCCGCGGCACCGCGTCGAGCACGGCCTCGGTCACCCGCGTCTTGCTGCGGATCCCCAGCATCACCGGACGATCTTGCGGCAACGCCTGCAGCGCCGCGATCAGCTGCTCCTCCGTCATCGCCCCGGGCGTCGAGTGCACGACAACCCCGTGGCGCGCGAACTCCTCGTGGGCGGTCGCGTGGATGCTCTCGAGCAGCAGGATGTTCGGGCGTGGCATGGCGCGCACCATGCCCCAGCCGGCCGCGGCCCCGCAACCCTCGCACGATCCCCGGCCCGGCGCCGAGCACCAGCCCCGGCCGCGTGCGCCCTCGCACCGCGCCGCGGGCCGCCGGCCTTGTCGCGCCTGCGCGGCTTTGCTACCCCCGCCCCGTGCTCCGCGAAGCCAACCTCCAGCGCCTCGAGCGTGCCGTCACCCCGCACCTGCGCCGCGGCTGGACCCGCGCCGTGTTCGCCGCGCCCCAAGGCGAGGGCCAGCGTGAGGGCCAGCGCGAGGAGCGGGTCCTCGCCGGCCCCGGCAGCGACGTCGCCCCGAGCCCCGAGCAGCTCGCCGCCGTGTTCGCCGCCGCCCGCGAGGCCGCGCAGGCCGGCCTGGTCAAGCACACCTACGTCCTCGACGAGCGCCGCCGCGTCCAGGTCGACGCCCGTCACGGCCGCCCCGCCCTGCGCACCCTCGACGAGGCCGCCGCCCGCAAGGTCATGGGCGGCAAGGACCGGACCCTGCGCCCCGACAGCAGCGGCGCCCTGCTGCGCGCGATCGGCATCATGAACGCCGACGGCAGCATCTCGGCCACCCACGCCCGCAAGTACAAGCAGGTCAACCACCTCGCCGAGCTGTGCCGCCCGACCTGGGAGCGCCTCACCGCCGCCCGCCCGCGCAGCGCCGCCGAGCCCCTGCGGGTCCTCGACCTCGCCTGCGGCAACGCCTACCTCAGCTTCGTGCTCGCCGAGGTCCTGCGCCAGGAGGGTGTCCCGCTGCGCCTGCACGGCGTCGACGTCCGCGACGATGTCGTCGCCCGCAGCCGCGAGCGCGCCGCGACCCTCGGCATGGCCGAGCCGGGCCCGGGCGCGCCGGGCTCCGCCGCCGCCGAACCCCCGGCCGAGGCCCCCGCCGAGATCCCGGCCCCCCCACGCCTGAGCTTCGCGCGGGCGAGCATCGCCGAGGCCGAGGCGAGCGCCGCGGCGGCGCTCGGGGGAGCGCCCGACCTGGTCCTCGCGCTGCACGCCTGCGACACCGCGACCGACGAGGCCCTGGCCCTGGCGATCCGTCTCGGCGTGCCGGCGGTGCTCAGCGTGCCCTGCTGCCAGCACGAGCTCGCGGCCCAGCTGGCCAAGCAGGACCCCGCCAACGCCCCGGTGCCGGCGATGCTGGCCCACGGCCTGCTGCGCGGCGCCTACGCCGATCTCCTGACCGACAGTCTGCGCGTCGAGATCCTGCACGCCTGCGGCTACGAGGTCGCCGTGGTCGAGTTCGTGAGCAGCGAGCACACCGCCAAGAACCTGCTCCTGCGCGCCCATCGCCGGCACCCCTACGCCCCGGTCGACCCCGGCCGCTGGCGCCTCGCACCGATCCAGGCCCGCTGCGCCGAGCTCGGCGTCTCGCCCGACCTCCTGCGCCGCCTCGGCGCCTGAGACCCCCGCGCCCGCCGTCCGGACGCCCATGGGTTCCGGCGTGAATGGCCTGGGCATGGGCCGTTAATTCGGCCGAGAGTCGAATAATTTCGTTGCCGATCACGGCCCAGGCGCGATCGGCCCTGGAGCGCCACGATTTCATCGTGACCATACAATTGCGTTCAGAGCTCGCTATTTTGCGTGATTTTTCGATGCTTCGTCAAAAATTATCGCAAAATATCTGACCAGCATTCAAAAATATTGATGAAAACGCGGCCGTTGAACCCGGTCCCATCGACCACCGGCGCGGCCGGCGGCTTGCTCTTCATGCTCGTTCTTGCGCAAAATGCCCGCGAGGTGGCCCTGTCCGCCCCCATTCGCCGGCTCACCTCGCTCGCGTTCTCGCCATGCTCCACCGCGCCGCCCTCGTCCTCTTCCTCGCCCCCTCGAGCGTCCTGTCCCCGGAGGCCGCCGAGTCCAACGCGAAGGCCATGGTTTTCTACGACGCCGGCCAGCTCGCGCCCGCCGTCGACGAGTTCCACGCGGCCTACCCGTCGATGCCAGACGCCCGCCGCGATCATGCCGGCCGCGAGCATCTGCTCGGCTCGATGCGAGCGACCCTCCTTGCCCTCCACAAAGAAACCGGCGAGGCCGCGCCGCTGTGCCGCCTGCAGAGCATCCTGAAGGACCACGCCGACGCGCTCGCGGTCGCGTACCCGGACGACCTGAACAGGATCGAGACCCGTAGCGCGCGCGCGCGGCACGAGGAGGTGACGGCGCAGCTCGCCGCGATCGCCCCCGACGCATGCAAGCCACCCCCAGTGGACCCACCCGTGGCTGCAACGGCGATGCTCCCGGCCGCCGAGTCCCCCACGCCGCCGGCCCCCGCGACCCCCGCGGTGGTCGTCCCGAAGACCCCGATCGACGACCCGTTCGCGCGCAAGCAGCTCATCGCCGGCGGGGTGATGCTCCCGCTCGGCCTCGTCGCGCTGGGCGTGATCGGGGCGGTCGCGTCCAGCCACCGGCGCCACCTCGCCGACTTCGACACGCTGACCGCGGACCTTGCCACGCGGCCTGTACCGACGACGATTGCACCCGCATACGCGAGCTGCGGACGGCCACGCGGCGCGAGGAGGGGCTGATGATCGCGCTCGGGCTCACGGGCGGGGCTCGCGTCTGCCTCATGATCGCGGGGGAGTTTTAGCGCATGCGGATCTCATGCATCATCGCTGTGCTCGCGGTCATCCCTGCGTGCGGGTCGCGGCGGATCGCCAAGTACCTCGAGGAGAACTGCTCGATCTCCTCGAGCACCACGGACGAGACAGGAACGACGCAGAGTTCCGGGGAAGACGCCAGTTCGTCGGGGAGCGGCGAGACGACGGTGGAAGACTCGGAGACGACGGGCACGAGTATGGGCACGACGGAGGGCAGCACGGCCTCCACGGAGGAGACCGGCACCACGGAGGGGAGCACAGGCGAGCCGATGGCCGAGTGCGGAAACGGGGTGCTCGAGGCGTTCGGCCCGGAGCCCGAGGAGTGCGACGACGCGAACCTGGACCCTATCGACGGCTGCAGCGACACCTGTGCGCTGGACCGGCGGGTGTTCGTGACGAGCATTCGATACCAGGCCGGCGAGCTCGAGAGCCTGAAGCTCGCCGACGCGCTGTGCTTCAACCGCGCCGATGACCAGGGCTTGCCCGACGCGCTGAAGTATCGGGCCTGGCTCAGCGACAGCAAGACCAACGCCCGCGACCGGTTCAAGCGCGGGCGCGGGCGACTGGTGATGGTGAACGGGCTCGTGCTCGCGTCCTCGTGGTCCGCGCTGCTGGCTGGAGAGCTGGAGAACGCCTTCGAGGTGACGGAAAAAAGCGAGACCTACCACGGCGGGGTGTGGACGGGGACGCGGCCCGACGGGACCGCCGTGCCCGGGTCCGAGCACTGCAGCGACTGGTCGACCAACTCGTTCCTGAAGACCGGGCACTACGGGTACAGCGATCGCACGACCCCGGAGTGGACCCTGTCGGAGCTGTGGGACAACCCGAGCCCGTGTAACTCGGAATACGCCCTCTACTGCATTCAGAGCCTGTGACCCACGATGAGGAGATCGCCATGTTCATGCGCTTGCGAGGGTGTCTTTTCAGCCTGCTCTTCCCGCTCAGCGGCCTCGCGTGCAGCGATTCGGGGGGATCAGACCTCGAAGCGAGCGCCGGGACCAGCACGACCGGGGGACCCACGACGTCCGAAGTCCCAGTGCCCACCACGGGCGTTGGCGGTGACGGACCGACCACCGCCACGACCACAAGCGCCCCGGACGATGAGCCAGGCACGAGCGGGTCGGCAGCGGACACGACGACGGGCGGCACCTCGCCGTGCGGAGACGGTATCGTGGACCCGGGCGAGGAATGCGATGACGGCGTCGGCAATGCCGATCACTTGTTTTGCACCGAACAATGCAAAGTCAACGTTTGCGGCGACGGCAAGTTGCTCGTGAACTGGGAGATCTGCGACGAGGGCCCCGCGAACAGCGACGAGTGGGGGAGCCTGTGCGGGAAGACTTGCCAGCCCGGTCCGCGCTGCGGTGACGGCAAGTTGCAGTCAGAGTTTGAGAGTTGTGACCTCGGCCCGGACAACGGCGGGACGAAGGGGGACGAGCAAGGAATCCTGTGCGACGCGAGTTGCAGGGCGCAGCGCCTGCGGGGTTTTGTCACGGCAGCAGTGTTCACTGGCGACCTCGGCGGGTTATTCGGTGCTGACCTCAAGTGCCAAGACGCAGCGGCGGCGGCAGGGCTGGCCGAGCCAAAGCGCTTCCATGCGCTGCTCAGCACCGGCGACGGCGACGCGAAAACGCGCTTCAAGGCGGTCGCGGCTTCGATTCCCTATGTGCTGGTCACGGGCAAGAAGTTCGCCGACAATTTCACAGCCCTCATTGAGACCGGGCCGCTCGGCGAGGGCATCTCGATCACCGAGACGGGCGCCGCCATGTACGAGAGGAACGTGGCGACCAACACGGCCCCGGGCGGCGCCAGCTTCAGCCCGGACCAGCACTGCCAGGGCTGGACCAGCGCCGACCCGGCATACAAAGCGCGGGTCGGCCTCAACGCCGTGTCGGTAGACGCGCCGGAG
>Ga0209262_10000976_pt1 | contig 12000 bp, 11 predicted proteins | sample Lowcelwee11metaG_FD_187171 | JGI IMG/M metagenome (GOLD analysis project Ga0209262, IMG submission 187171) | Freshwater pond sediment microbial communities from the University of Edinburgh, under environmental carbon perturbations - Low... | ecosystem: Environmental > Aquatic > Freshwater >...
CATCACCACACCGTTGACCGGCGGGATCGGGAAGTTGGGCAACTGCGGCTTGCCCAGCACCAGCGTGAGGCTGCAGCGCTTGGCAATCTCCAGCGTGTTGGCCACGGCGCTGGGTATGTCGGCGAACAGCGCTTCCATCTGCGCCGCACTCTTGAAATACTGCTCGCGTGTGAAGCGGCGCACGCGCCGGTTGTTGCCCAGGATCTCGCCGTCGGAAATGCAGACGCGCGCTTCGTGCGCTTCGTAATCGTCGGGCTCCAGAAACTGCACCGGGTGCGTGGCCACCACCGGCAAATGCAGCCGGGCCGCCAGTTGCACAGCGGCCGTCACATGGCGCTCGTCGTCCACGCGGCCGGCGCGCTGCAGCTCGATGTAGAAGCGGTGGGTGAACAGGCCGGCCAGCTTCAGCGCCACGTCGGCGGCGCGGTTCGCATCGCCCTGGATCAGCGCCTGCCCGACCGGCCCGGCCTGCGCGCCCGAGAGCATCAGCAGACCACCGTTGAGTTCTTCCAGCCATTCGCGCTGCACCAGCGCACCACCCCGGCCGTCGCTGCGTGTCCAGGCGCGCGCCAGCAACTCGCTCAGGTTCAGGTAACCCTGCTTGTCCTGCACCAGCAGGATCACGCGCGGCGCGGCCGGCTGGTGGCTGCCGGGCATGGCGTTCGGCGTCTCCTCGGTGAAGCCCTGCAGCATCACTTCGGCGCCCAGCAAGGGTTTGACGCCCTGGTCGCGAGCAGCCCTGTAAAACTTGACCGCGCCAAACAGGTTGCTCAGGTCGGTGATGGCCAGCGCGGGCTGGCCATCGGCGGCCGCAGCGGCCACCACGTCATCAATGCGGTTGGTGCCGTCAACGACGGAGAACTCGGTGTGCAGGCGCAGGTGTATGAACATCGGTCTATCTTGTCACGGTGTGGGTCTGCGGGCGACGGGGAAGGCCCGTCAGGGCGCCTTGTCCGAACGCTGGGCCTTCCAGGCGCGCACGGCATCGGCCATGGTGGCCGGTTTCTCTTCGGGCAGGGCGCGGCGGCGCCACACATATTCCCCCACGAACATCAGCGCGATCAACGGTCCACCCAGCAGGTTGGCAAAGGTCGACCAGGCCACCACCGGTGCCAACAGGAACAGCCCTGTGGACACCAGCGCCATGCCGGCAAAGAAAATGCACCAGGCCAGGGTGACCCGCCGGGTGTAGGCGGCCTGCGCAGGCGAGAGCACACCGCCGTGCACGCGCCGCGCCATCTGGGTCACCAGCGACTCGTGCGGCCCCTTCAGGGTTCGCCCAAAAAAGACCGACAGCAGAAGGTAGACACCCAGATGCTCCACGTAATAGAGCAGCGCCACCTGCCCCTTGAGGAACGGCCACGATCCGACCAGCCCAGCCAGCACCGCCACCCCGATCAGGGCCCCCAGCCAGCGCGAGCGCAAGCGCCACAGGCCCAGCGCCAGCGCCACACTCATGGGCGTCAACGCCAGAGCCGCCCCCCAGCCAGACGACTCCTGGCCAGCGCTCGTGAAGTGCGCCGTCAGCGCCCAGAGCACGGTCAGCACGGCCACGCCGATGCCGCGAACCCAGTTCCAGACCACCGACGGGGTGCCCTCACCGGCCACCACATCGGGCAGCAGGACTTCAACGGAATCGGACGGATGGGATGGCATCAGGGGAACGCTTGCTCGTGGGGTAGAGGGGCACGGCCCGACAGATGGGGCGCACCGTGCGGGTGTCGGGGCGGCATTTGTGGGTGCCGCGACAAGCCCGGATGGATGAAGCTTCGATTTTAACGAGTCGCCTTCGGCCTGCCGCCTCCGTGGCCAGCGCGGTGACGGTTTGAGGTGATACTTCCCCGATGGAAAACACACCGCCGCTTCACGACGTCGTCATCCTCGGTGGTGGCCTGGCCGGCCTCACGCTGGCTTTGCAATTGAAACGGCGTGAACCGGACATCGACATTCTGGTGCTCGAACGGCGTGCCCATCCGGCCCCCGAGGCGATACACAAGGTTGGTGAGTCGTCCGTCGAGATCGGCGCGCACTACTTTGACAAGGTGCTCGGCCTCGGCGACCACCTCAGGGAACGCCAGTTGCGCAAGTTTGGCTTCCGCTTCTTCTTCTCCGAGGGTCGTCGCGACATCGACCAGGTCACCGAAATCGGGGCCAGCCACCACCTGTCGGTGCCCAGTTACCAGATTGACCGCGGCATTTTCGAGAATTTCCTGGCCATCGAAGCCAAAGACCGGGGCATCCGCTTTGTCGAAACCGCCATGGTGCGGCAGGTCGACCTGACCAACGGTGACACGGCTTCCCAGGCAACGCATCGGGTGGTTTACGAACACCAGGGCGCATCCCACACCGTCAACGCGCGCTGGGTGGTGGACGCCTGCGGCCGCGCCGGCCTGCTCAAGCGCAAGCTCAACCTGGCCGAGCTCAACGACCACCCCGCCCACGCGGTCTGGTTCCGCATCAAAGACCGCATCCACATCGACCGCTGGAGCGACAACACCGCCTGGCGCGAGCGCTGCGACCCGCAGGCGCGCTGGCTCTCCACCAACCACCTGGTGGGCGCCGGCTACTGGGTCTGGCTGATTCCGCTGGCCTCGGGCTCGCACTCGGTCGGCATCGTGGCCGACCCGGCGATCCACCCGCTCGCCACCATGGACACCTTCGACAAGGCGATGACCTGGCTGGAGCAGTACCAGCCCCTGCTGTTCGACGAACTGAACCCCAAGCGGGGCCTGCTGCAGGACTTCGCCTTCTTCAAGCGTTTCTCCTACGGGTGCAAACAGGTTTTTTCAGCCGACCGCTGGGCACTCACCGGCGAGGCCGGCCTGTTCCTCGACCCGTTCTACTCGCCGGGCAGCGACTTCATCGCCATCAGCAACACCTACATCACCGAGCTGATCGCCATGGACCGGCGTGGCGAGCGGCTGGGCGCGCGCGCACAGATCTTTGACCAGCTGTTCCATTCGTTCTACGACAGCACGATGGTGCTGTACCAGGACCAGTACCCGCTGTTTGGCGATCCGGAAGTGCTGCCGGTCAAGGTGATCTGGGACTACACCTATTACTGGGGCGTGCTGGCCCAGTTCTTCTTCCACCAGCGCCTGGCCGACCTTTCGTCGCTTGCCGCTTTGCGCAGCGAGCTGGCCGAGTGCCAGCAACTCAACGTGCTGGTGCAGGCGTTCTTGCGCCAGTGGTCGCTGGTGAGCCAGAAACGCAATCCGGCGGTGATGCTGGACCAGGCCGCGATGCCCTGGTTCGCTGAACTCAACCGCAGCCTGAACGACGATCTGGACACCGAAGGTTTCGTGGCGCGCATCCGCGAATCCCACGCTCGCCTGAAACACCTGGCTGGCGAAATCCTTCTGCGTGCCCAGGCCGACCATCCGGACCTGGAGGCCAGCGAACTGACCGCGTTGCTGCCAGCAGACGCTGACCTGGGATCGCATTTCAACGGCTCCCGCATGCTGCCCGACCGGCAGCCCGAACCGGTCTTCTGAAGCCCCGGACCGTCCGCCATTCTTTCGAGGAACGGCCTCATGGCGTTTGACCCCGCCGCAAGCTTCCCGCCGGGGCGGAGAGACTATCATTCGGGGCTTCCAGCTGCCCTTCAACGCCGCCCGCCCAGCGGCATTTCAGAGTCTCATCCCATGAATCCACAGGCCCAGGGAACACCAGGCCCAACCTGCGACGTGCTCGTGATCGGCGGCGGCCCCGCTGGATCGACCGTGGCCAGCTTGCTGGCCGAAAAGGGGCACCATGTCGTGGTGCTTGAAAAAGCCCATCACCCCCGCTTCCACATCGGCGAATCCTTGCTGCCGGCCAACCTGCCGCTGTTCGAAAAAATGGGCATCGCCGAGCAGATCAAGGCGATCGGCATGCACAAGCCCGGCGCCGAGTTCGTCTCGCCCGATCACGATTGCACACAGACGTTTCATTTTGCAGATGCCTGGGACAAATCCATGCCCAGCGCCTACCAGGTCCGCCGCGCGGATTTTGACGACATCCTGTTCCGCCACGCCGCCGGCAAGGGCGCACAGATGCACGAAGGCGTCAAGGTCACGGCAGTCGATTTTCTGGCCGAAGGCGGCGCCGATGTCCGCGCGCGCTGCGACGACGGCCACGAGATGCATTGGCGCGCGCGCTTCGTGATCGACGCCTCGGGGCGTGACACCTTTCTCGCCAACCGCTTCAAGATCAAGCAGCGCAACCCGCGCCACAACAGCTCGGCGGTGTACGCGCACTTTGACGGCGCACAACGGCGCGAAGGCTCCGACGAGGGCAACATCACCATCTTCTGGTTTGCCCATGGCTGGTTCTGGTTCATTCCCCTCACCAACGGCACCACGAGCATCGGCATGGTGACTTGGCCGTACCACATGAAGACCCGCGGGCAGCGCAGCCTGGAGCAATTCATGATGGACAACATCACGACCTGCGAGCCGCTCGTCGAACGCCTCAAAGACGCCCGCCAGGTCAGCCCCGTGGAGGCCACCGGCAATTTTTCCTACGTATCGCAGAGCAACCACGGCCCCAGCTACCTGATGCTGGGCGATGCCTACGCGTTCATTGACCCGGTGTTCTCCTCCGGGGTCTGGCTGGCCATGCACAGCGCCGTGGTGGGCGCCGACACCGTCGACACCTGCCTGCGTGAACCCAAGCGGGCCGTTGCAGCGCTCAAGCGCTTCGACCGCGTCATGCGCCACGGGCCGCGGGAGTTTTCCTGGTTCATCTACCGGGTCACCAACCCCATCATGCGCGACTTCCTGATGGGCCCCCGTAACGTGCTGCGGGTCAAGGAAGCGATCCTGTCGGTGCTCGCGGGCGACGTGTTCGGCAAGACACCGATCTGGCGCTCGATCCTGGTGTTCAAGGCGATGTACTACACCGCCAACATCCTTCAGCCCAAACGCGCGTTCATGGCCTGGCAGCGTCGCCGCTTCAACATCCGCAAGGTGGACGACCCCGCCCTGTACAACGCATGAGCGCCGCGCCGGGCCGCTCCCAAGCAAGCTCGCACCGCAGCCCGCAGGGCGAAGGTACTCCAATGACGCTCCCACACAGCCGCCCGGCATCGCCGGCCCTCCGGCAGGTCGCCGCCTGTGCCTTGCTGCTGTGCAGCGCCAGCCAGATCGCCCACGCTGCCGAAGAAAAGCCGCTGTGGGAAGCGGGCATCGGCGTGGCCACGGTCAGCTTCCCGGCCTACCGGGGATCGGACCAGCGCCACAACTTTCTCCTGCCCTCGCCCTACTTCGTCTACCGCGGTGAATTCCTCAAGGCCGATCGCGACGGCGTGCGTGCCGAACTGTTCGACTCGGACCGCGCGGAGCTGACCTTCTCCGTGGCGCTGTCGCCACCGGCCTCCAGCGATGACATCCGCGCACGCGCGGGCATGCCGGACCTGAAGGCCAACCTCGAACTCGGGCCGCAACTGAACCTCACCCTGTGGCGCACGGACGATCGCAACCGCGAGCTCAAGCTGCTGCTGCCGCTGCGCGCCGCCTTCACGCTTGAAAAACAGTCCCGGAGTCTGGGCTGGGTGGTGCATCCCAAGCTCAATCTGGACATCACCGACCTGTCCGGCTTTCCTGGATGGAACCTGGGGCTGCAGCTCGGCCCCCTGTTCGGCGACCGCAAGCAGCACGACTACTTCTATGGTGTCGATGCGGCCTATGCCACCAGCGACCGGCCAGCCTACGCCGCCGGTGGCGGGTTTGCGGGCATGCAGGCCATCGTGGGCGTGTCCAAGCGCTACCCCAAACACTGGGTCGGCGCCTTCCTGCGCTACGACAACCTGAGCGGCGCCCGTTTCGTGGACAGCCCCCTGGTGCGCACCCGGAACTATGTCGCCGCCGGGGTGGCGGTGTCCTGGATCCTGGGTGAATCGACGACGCGTGTCCTGGTTGATGAGTGAGCGCCACCCGTTGAGCCGTCCACTGTGGGCGCTGTACGAGCATGTCGCCATGGTCATCGGTCTGGGCAGCCTGGCCGCGTTGTGCCTGGCCTGGTTGCCGTTCGCCTTGCTGCTGCACCCGCTGCTGCCGCGACCGCTCGGCCAGCGCCTGGGCCGCCGGGTCATCATGGGCGGCTTCCGCTTCTACCTGCGGCTGCTCAGCAGCTTGTGCGCCTGCCGTTTTGACCTGACCGAACTGGACACACTGCGCGACCAGGGGCCGCTGATCATCGCCGCCAACCACCCGTCCCTGCTCGACGCGGTGTTGATCGTTTCGCGTCTGCCCGATGTGGTCTGCGTCATGAAGGCGGGCCTGATGCTGCACCCCTTGTTCGGGTCGGCCGCGCGCCTGGCGCGCTACATCCGCAACGACGGCATGATGCAGATCGTCCAGCAAAGCCGCGAAATGCTGCAGGCCGGCACGCAGGTGCTGATATTCCCCGAAGGCACGCGCACCAAGGCCTATCCGCTGGACCCGCTGACCCCGACGCTGGGGCTGATTGCCCAGCGCTCGGGCGCCCCGGTGCAGACCGTGTTCCTGGAGTTTTCAACCCCCTACCTTGGCAAGGCTTGGCCCCTGTTCCGCAAGCCATCGCTGCCGCTGCACTGCCGCGCCCGCCTCGGTCGCCGGTTCGACGCACCCACCGACCACGCTGCCTTCACCCAGGCGCTGGACACCTACTTCCGGCAAGAATTGACGCCCCCCGTGCAAACCGCGACCCATGCCTGAGACCACGCCCACCCCATCGACCACCCACCTGGTCCTGATCCCCAGCTACAACCCCGGACCGCAGGTGCTGGAGACGGTGCGCCAGGCGCGCGCGCAGTGGACGCCTGTCTGGGTGGTGGTGGATGGCAGCACCGACGGCACCGACCGCAGCCTGCAGGCCCTGGCGCACGACGACGCAGGTCTGCGCATCATCGTGTTGCCGGAAAACTGCGGCAAGGGCTCGGCCGTGCTCGAAGGCATCGGTCTGGCGGCCCAGGCCGGCTTCACGCACGCGCTCACCATGGACTCCGATGGCCAGCACCCGGCCGACCTGATTCCCACCTTCATGGCCGCTTCGATGAAGGCCCCCCAATCCATGGTGCTGGGCAAGCCGGTGTTCGGACCCGAAGCCCCCGCCCTGCGCGTCAACGGCCGCAAGGTCTCCAACGGCTGGGCGAATCTGGAAACGCTGTGGATGGGCATCGGCGACTCGCTCTACGGTTTCCGCGTCTACCCCATCGCTCCGCTGGCCCGGATCATGCAAGCCAACCCTTTCATGCGGCGTTTCGACTTTGACCCCGAGGCGGTGGTGCGGCTGTGCTGGGCCGGCGTGCGGCCGGTCAACATCGACGCGCCCGTGCGCTACCTCAGCGCCGAAGAAGGCGGTGTCTCGCATTTCAAATACCTGCGCGACAACACCCTGCTCACCTGGATGCACACGCGGCTCTTCCTCGGTTTCGTGTTGCGCCTGCCTTTGCTGATCTGGCGCCGATTGAGTGCCTCCGGAGACTGACCATGACCGAACCCCAGGAACGCACCAGCGCGCTGAAGTCCGATCCGCGCATGAAACACTATTTCGGCAGCGAAGACGAACGCCGCCGCATGACGCAGACCATGTTTGACGAAGCCGCACCCGGCTACGACAAGGCCGAAGCGCTGACCGGTCTGGGCAGCGGCGCCTGGTACCGCCGCGAGGTGCTGCAGCGCAACGGCCTGAAGCCCGGCATGGCCCTGCTGGACGTGGCCGCGGGCACCGGCCTGGTCACCGTGGCCGGTCACGAGCTGGTGGGTCCGACCGGGCGCGTGTGGGCGCTCGACCCCTCGCCGGGCATGCTGGCCGAGCTGCGCAAGAAGGTGGATGTGGAAACCATCGTTGCCTACGCCGAGGCCATCCCGCTGCCCGATGCCCAGGTGGATTTTGTGTCCATGGGCTACGCGCTGCGCCATGTGGGCGACCTGAACCTGGCGTTTGCCGAATACCTGCGCGTGCTGCGCCCGGGAGGCCGCGTCTGCATCATGGAAATCAGCCGGCCCCGCAACCGGCTGCTGCGCGGCCTGCTGCACTTTCACATCGCCGTGATCGTGCCGGTGCTCGCGCGCCTCACGCGCCGCCACGCCGACGTCCAGCGTCTGTGGGAATACTACGGAGACACCATCGAAGCGGCGCTGGAACCCGAGCTCATTCTTGATGCACTCAAGCGCGCCGGTTTTGCCGACGTGGACTGCTCGGTCACCCTGGGCGTTTTCCGCGAATACACCGGGCACCGACCATGAACACCACCGAGATCTTCCTTATCGCGATGCTGATCATCTTCAGCATCCCCTGGCTGGTCTGGCGACTGCTCAAGACCGACTATTACGCGCCGCTGGTGGTGGTGCAGATCGTCATGGGCATCGTGCTCGGCCCCGGCGTGCTGGGCCACTGGTTCCCGGCCTACTACGAATTCGTCTTCACGCCCACGGTGGTGCATTCGCTCAACGGCATCGCCTGGTGGGCGGTGATGCTGTTCGTGATGATCGCGGGCGTCGAGCTCGACCTCGGCAAGGCCTGGCAATACCGGCGGGAAAGCGGCATCACGGCCGGCCTGGCGCTGGGCGCGCCCCTGTTGCTGGGCTGCGGCGCGGCTGCCGTGCTGCTGGGTTTTGACGGCTGGATGGGCCCGAAGGCGCACACCTGGCAATTTGTGGTCGGCATCGGCATGGCCTGCGCCGTCACCGCGCTGCCGATCCTGATCCTGCTGATGGAAAAACTCGACATCCTGCGCCAGCCGCTGGGCCAGCGCATCCTGCGTTACGCCAGCCTGGACGACATCGCAATCTGGGGCGTGCTCGCCCTGATCCTGATGGACTGGAGCCGCATGGGCAAACAGGTCGCCTTCCTGATCGGCTTCGTGGTGCTGGGCCTCGCGTATCGCCGCCTCATGGCCTGGCTGGACGAGCAGGACCGCTGGTATGTGGCCCCGATCTGGCTGGCCCTGTGCGGCTTCGGCGCCGACTGGGCGGGCCTGCATTTCATGGTGGGCGCGTTCCTGGCCGGTGCCATCATGGACGGTCACTGGTTCAACCAGGAAAAGCTCGACCTGCTGCGCCACCACGTGCTGTTGGTGATGATGCCGGTGTTCTTCCTCTCCACCGGCCTGCGCACCAACTGGGCGGTGGGCGGCACCGAGGTGTTCGCCGCCGCCGCGCTGCTGCTCGTGGCCTCGGTGGCCGGCAAGCTGATCGGCGTGCGCATCGCCGCGCGGGTGCTGCGCTGGGCGCCGGGTGAAGCGTCGATCATCGGCTGGCTGCTGCAGACCAAAGCCCTGATCATGATCATCTTCGCCAACATCCTGCTGGACAAGCAGGTGATCACCAGCGAAGCCTTCACCGCCCTGCTGCTGATGGCCGTGGCCAGCACCATGTTGACGGTGCCGATGGTGGAGCCGCAGATGCGCCGCTCGCGCGCACTGGCGGATTCAGCCGGTCAACGGACTTGATACGGTTTTGCATTCAAGCGTAGAACAAGGCGGGAGGCGCAGACAGTGCTGTAGCACGGCAAGGCGAACCAACGCAGTTATATGTTTGAAGGCAAAACCGTATGAATCGGCGCGGCTCAGGCGCCGCTGCAGCCGATACGCTCGACCTTGATCGAACCCATCACCGACACGCCTTTGGCGGCGTTCTCGCCACTCATGACGGTCGTACCGTTGCTGGCCGAGGCCAGGCGGGCACCGCAGTGCAGCTTGATATCCATGCCGCCCATGACGTTGACCGCCGCGCGAAGGCAATACCAGCCATTGGGGTTGAGCAGTTCGATCTCGGAGCCCCCCATGACGTTCACGCCCGGGTTCACCATGATCAGGCTCGGGCTCGGTGTGACCTCGCGGTCCGCCGTGCCCTGGCCGATGCCGAACACCTTGACCGACGTGGCCAGCGTCTTGTAGCCCGGGTTGGGTCCGAAAGGGTGTTCGCCCCAGGCCTTCAGGCAAGCCTGCAGCGCACCGCTTTCGCTGTCCTGGGCCTGGGCCTGGGCCTGGGCCAGACCGGTGGCGCCACCCAGAATCAGACAGGCGATCAGGGCGCCACGTTTGAATCGGTTGCTGTGGTGTGTCATGTTGTTGAGACTCCTGGGAAATCAGCCGCGGCCGATGCGATCAGATCATCGCGCCGTTGATGGAAATCACCTGTCCCGAAATGTAGCCCGCCCGGTCCGAGGCCAGAAAGGCCACCAGATCCGCGACTTCTTCCGGGCGGCCCACGCGCTGCATCGGCACCATGCGCTTGACCATGTCCGCGTCGAACGTGCCTTCGATCATGCTGGTGGCGATGAGCCCCGGCGCGACCGCGTTGACGGTCACGCCGCGGCTGGCCAGTTCCAGCGCCAGCGACTTGCTCGCGGCGTGCAGCGCACCCTTGGCGGCCGAGTAGTTCACCTGCCCCCGATTACCGGCCACCGCCGCGACCGATGAAATGCTGATGATGCGGCCCCAGCGCGTGCGCATCATGGGCATGGTCAGCGGCTGGGTCACGTTGAAGAAACCGCCCAGCGACACGTCGAGCACGCGGTCCCACTGCGCGCCGCTCATGCCCGGGAACACCGCGTCGTCGTGGATGCCGGCGTTGTTCACCAGGATCTGGATCGCACCCGCCTCGACCAGCGCTTCCAGCGCGGTGGCGGTCGCGGCCCGGTCGGTGATGTCGAAGGCCACGGCTTCGGCGCTGCCGCCATCGGCCACGATCTGCGCCGCGATGGCCTGCGCCTTCTCCAGCCCCCGGTTGGCGTGCACGATCACGTGGTGGCCGTCGGCGGCCAGTCGCTGGCAGATCGCGGCACCGATGCCGCCGCTGCCGCCGGTGACCAGGGCACGCCGGCTTTTGCTAGAAGAAGTCATAAGGTCTGCGCGTCGAGCACCACCGAGGCCCGGCCTTCGATCAGGCAGCGCTCTCCGTGGTAGATATGAAATTGGTAAAGGATGAGCCGGGCATCGCCCGAGAGGCGCTCGGCGGTGATGCGCAGCGGCCCGGCCTGGTCATCGAGCCGGTCCACGTGCAGGCTGAGGCCGCGCACGCTGGTGAGGTAACCCTGGGTGGGCGCAGCGGCCGACTGCGCGAGCAAGGCGCCGTGCACGGCCATGGCCTGCGCCGCGTACTCCACGCCGATCGCGGCGCCCAGGCGGTCCGCCGCGCGCAGGGGGTTCAGGGGGTCGGTGTGGCTCAGCGCGTCGCAGACGATGCGTTGATCGTTCCACTCAAGCACGTTCTCCAGCAGGCACATGCTGCCCTGGTGGGGAATGTGCGCCGCGATCCAGTGATGGTTCAGCACAGCTGCAGATCCACCTGAAGCTGCATGGGCGCGAGGTAGTCGAGCACCACGGGGCCGGCCGTGCCGCGCGCCAGGCGCTGCAGCAGGGGCAAGGCACGCATGGCGGGGATGTTCTGACGCAGCCCTTCGAGGAACGGATCATCCAGCACCTCGGCGGACGCACGGCTGGGCGTCACCGTGATCGACGCCAGCGAAGCGTCGCCGCGCTGGGCGCTCAGCAACAAGGCCACGCCGCCGCAGTCGGGCGTGTCGCGCTTGGCGTGCAGCGGCTCGGGGTATTCGCTGTCGTAGGTCACCAGCAGCACCGGCTGGCCGTCCATGGCCACCTGGGCCAGCGCATCCAGCAGGCCGGCACCGAAGCTGGCATCGAACGCGCCGAGCACCTGGCACGGCGCCATGCTGTGCGTGGCGATGCCCCAGTAGCCGGCGGCGGCGTTGTGCACCGAGTTGTGGAAGCGCGTGGGCGAGATCTGTCGGTCGTCACCCGCGAGCTGCTCGCACAGCGAATGGCAGTTGTGGCCGTCGGCGCCCGAGGCGGCGAACACGGTGGCCAGCGTGGACGCGTCGGCGCCCGCCTGGGTCACCGCCTCCAGGCCGATACCCAGGCTGAGCCGGATGACGCGGCTGGCGCGGCGGCGCTCGGCCGGGGGCAGCAGCAGCGGCACGGGCAGCACGCTCGGCGCCGCCACATAGGTCGCCTCGCCGCGCAGCACCGCCGCAGCGGTGGCCCAGTCGGGCAGACCGGGCGTGATCAGGCCG
>Ga0209262_10000977_pt1 | contig 11994 bp, 13 predicted proteins | sample Lowcelwee11metaG_FD_187171 | JGI IMG/M metagenome (GOLD analysis project Ga0209262, IMG submission 187171) | Freshwater pond sediment microbial communities from the University of Edinburgh, under environmental carbon perturbations - Low... | ecosystem: Environmental > Aquatic > Freshwater >...
ATAGTCTTGCCGAAGGCGAGGGCCTCCGCCTGGGCGAATACGTTCGCCATCAGGATGTCATGATGCCTGCCGATGTCGTGCAGGGGCTCGGTAAAAGCAATGAAGTCACATGGTATCAGTCTTGTCCCCTGGTGGATGAGCTGGTAGAAAGAGTGCTGTCCGTTGGTGCCGGGCTCACCCCAGTATACGGGACTGGTCTGATAATCTACCTCAGTACCGTCGAGTGTCACATGCTTGCCGTTTGACTCCATCACAAGCTGCTGCAGGTAGGCCGGGAACCGCTTAAGATACTGTTCATACGGCAACACGGCGATAGTCTCTGCACCGAAGAAGTCAGCATACCACAGTCCGAGAAGAGCCATTATCACCGGGAGGTTAGACTCAAACGGAGCAGTGCGGAAATGGACATCCATTTCATGAAACCCGTTCAGCATGTCACGGAAGTTATCCGGCCCGATAGCGATCATCGTGGCAAGGCCTATGGAAGAATCCATCGAGTACCTTCCGCCGACCCAGTCCCAGAACACAAACATATTTTCAGTGTCAATACCGAATTTCGACACCTCCGCAGCATTGGTAGAGACAGCAACAAAATGCCTGGCCACCGATTTCACATCGCCGTTGAACGCTCTCAGAAGCCATTCACGGGCAGTGAGTGCATTGGTCATGGTCTCAATGGTGGTGAATGTCTTTGATGACACAATGAAGAGAGTCTCTTCAGCATCAAGATCAGTAACGGCTTCAGCAAAGTCAGTTCCGTCAACGTTTGACACAAACCTGAAAGTCAGGTTGCGGTCACTGAAATATTTCAGTGCTTCATAGGCCATTACCGGGCCAAGGTCTGAGCCGCCAATTCCGATATTGACAATGTTCCTGATTTGTCTGCCTGTGTACCCCCTCCATGATCCGCTGCGGACCTTTTCCGTGAATCCTTTCATTTTTAGAAGAACCTCATGCACTTTTGGCACTACATTTTCACCGTCCACTATAATTGATTCCTCCTCCGGTGCACGCAGTGCCACATGCAGCACGGCGCGGTTCTCAGTTAGATTGATTTTCTCACCGGTGAACATTGCTTCAATGCGTGCCCTGAGGTTCGACTCACCGGCCAGGCGAAAGAGGAGCTTCAGTGTTTCATCCGTGATCCGGTTTTTCGAATAGTCAAGGAAGATACCTGCTGCCTCCGCCGTCATTTTCTCTCCCCTGGCGGGATCTGCGGCAAATAGTTCGGCGATCTTCGGGATTCCGTTCCTGTGGTGTTCTGCAAGCGCCTTCCAGGCATCAAGTTGAGTGAGTGGTTTATGGTACGGGATCATTTCACAATAGTTGCTAAAGTGTCTTGCTTTTTGAAGTTATAACGGCTAAGAGTTCGTTCCATGATCTGACGAATGATTTTGCCCCATCATCCTGTAGCCTGGCAGCCAGTGCGTCAAGGTCAACGCCGGCTTTCACAAAGTCTGACAGTACTTTTTCACAATCACCGCCGTCGGCTGACAATACCGGTCCGATCTTATCATACCCGGCGAGAGCCAGGAGTGTTGATTCAGGCATTGTGTTCACCGTGTCAGGAGCGGGGAGGGCATTGACATACAGTATATCTGAGGCCATCGGATCCTTTGTTCCGGTGCTTGCAAAAAGGAGTCGTTGCGGACGTGCACCGGCTTTAATTACCCGTTGCCATCGCGGTGAGCTCATCATCTCAAGGGATGCCCTGTAGGTGCGTTTTGCCATTGCGATGCCAAGCCTGTTCTTCATGTCTGCCGTCACCTTATCGGCAACGGCGCCGTCCCAGCGGCTGACAAACAGTGATGCCACCGAACCCACATTCGGATCAAGGCCGGCATCAAGGCGCCTTTCTATACCCCTGAGCCATGCTGCGGCTGCATCAAGGTAGTGCTCACGTGAGAAAAGGAGGGTGACATTTACAGGTACACCTGAGAAGATTGCCTCCTCAACTGCCGGAAGTCCCTCTTTGGTACCCGGTATTTTTATGAACAGGTTATGCCGTCCAGCCCGGGAGTGAAGCTCAATGGCCGCCCTGAGTGTGCTGGCAGTATCATAAGCCAGCAACGGAGACACTTCCAGGGAAACCCAGCCATCAAGGGTACCAGTCTTCTCATAGACTGGAAGAAAGAGATCAGCCGCCCTGGATAGATCCTCAAGTGCCAGATCAAAGAAAACATCTTCTGCCGGCAGACCTTTCTTAAGCCCCGAAATGATATTATCATCGTAAGCCGCGCTCTTTTTTATCGCCTGTTCAAAGATTGTCGGATTGGAGGTGAGCCCTGTTACTGACAGATCACTGATATAATTCCTGATTGTTCCTGAATCAAGATGATCGCGTGTGATATTATCGAGCCAGATACTCTGACCCAGGTTGTGCAGCAATTGAGTTGCTTTCATTATTATTTCTGTTTTTATGGATTCAGTTATCTGACGCGCTCCATTATTATTATCAGTATTGAGAATGAGAATCCGAGTACTGTGAATATACCCGCAAACTTTTTCGCATGCTCATAAGATTCAGGTATCATTGAATTTGTAAGGACGATCAGGATGGCTCCTGCGGCGAAGGCCTGGATAAACGAGAGCCACTCGGCTGACGCATTGGCGAAGAGCGAATATCCTGCGAGGGACGCAAATGCGCATATCACGGCAATGGATAGCCAGAGCAGAATGATATTTCTGCTTTTCCATCCCCCGGCCTTCATCCCGGTTGTCCCTGCTATCGCTTCCGGGAGGTTGGAGACAAAGACAGCCGCCAGCATGGCGAGGCTCACGGCTCCGCCTTCAGATATGCCCAGCCCGATTACAATCGACTCAGGTATTCCGTCAAGTATGATTGCAAGGATCATTGGTATTACAAGGCTGGCGTTTTTTGATGCACCTGCTACTTTATGATGCCGTCCGCCGACTTTTTCGATAATCCACTCACACAAATAGTATGTAAAGGCTCCTGCAAAGAGGCCTAATGCGGGAAAGCCTGTTCCCCTGGCCAGTTGAACAGCTTCGAACACTAGCTCATAGGAGACTGCTGAGATGAGTGTCCCGGCACCAAAGGCCATTATTATGCCAAGTGCCCTTCTGCTCAGATTAATCCTGGAGGCTATTATGCCTCCTAAAACAAGAGAGGAGGTCGCAAGCAGTCCCCAGAGAAATGCGTTCAACATATTCTATCTGTTTTGGTGATCGTACAGTCTGTTTTCTGACAATAAAGATAAGTTATTTCAGCTATCAGGTTTTAATAAAAGATACAGATACTACGATCTGAATGGAGTGCACGGCAAGCGGTATCATGCCATGGCATGAATCCTTATAAGAAATAATTTAGAAGTCAAAACTGGCCAGCAGCGAGATCCTTGTTGACTGGCCCTTCTGCTTGTCAATGTTTGTCCTTGATCCTGTGGTGAGCTCGGCGCCCAGCCTGATCGTTTCAATAGGATTATAAAAGATGTTACCTGCAAAGTATTTGCTTGACAGGAAGCTGTCGTCAGGCTCAAAATCGAACCCCTTGATATAGGAAGAGCCTGCGGTGAATGAAAATCTCCAGGACGGGTTAAAAACGAACGAATAGGTCAGAAATCCTCCCCTGATTGACTTCAGCCTCATTGTTTCAGCTACAGGGTCATAGACTGCATCGAGCTGTCTTCCGGCGAAGCCGGCGTAGTAATTGGCAATTCCGTCGCCAAATGAGAATTGGGCAAAGAGTGTAGCTTTGCGGGTAACGCTGATGCTGGTACTGAACAGGAACCCCCATCCGTACATCACATCCATCTCCGTCTGCTGAAGGTATCCGATTCTCCTGAATATTCCTGCAACCTGCACATGACTGATTCCGATATTGTATTTGTATCGTCCCGCGATGTCGAAGTTTCCCTGTTTGTTTTTGTTTGAAATGAGTGAATCAGCAGGATTGTAATAGTCAGTTTCAGGTGATTCAATTGATATACCTGCAGTACTGTTATTGGCGACTTTTCTTTCATACCTTATAATGCCATGCCTCTTGCTCAGGCTGCTGTTAGGCCCCTCGAAGTCAATTGTTGTGGGCGTTGAAGCGTTGTCGAGAAATGTGCTCCAGCTGTACCCCAGTTTAAAGTAATTCCACTCCGCAAAAGCATGTCTGAGTCGCCAGAGCGACTGACTGCTGCTGGCGAAGTCAACCTCTATGTATGTTCTGATCAATCCCACCCTGGTGCTGGCTGTCCCTTCCATGCCAAGGCGCGATTGTCTGGCTCCCAGGTATACGCTTGACAGCCCTTCAATATCTTCCTCGCCGACAGGGATCTCATAGGGCATAAATCCCTCGGTGTTATTCATTCCTGTAAAGTCATAGTATCCGTTTACCCTGATGCTTCCGAGCATCTGGATCTTATACTTTGATGCTTCAAGGTCGAGGGGGTTTACATCCCTGACAACCTTGCTTGTGTCGGTTGTGACAGGCTGCAGGGCAATAGTGTCTATGCGGCTCGAGAAAACGTATACTGTGTCTGTTACGATTTTTTTCTCAACCAGGGTGATATTGAGTTTCAGGGTATCTCTTACCTGGGCATTGCCGGCAACAGTGATCAGTGTCAGTATTATCACCAGTATTCTCTTCATTCGCTGCTTTTTCAGTAACATTCAGGGTATTCTCAGGGAATCTGAAATTTATTGCTGTTACAGGGAAAAATTCCATTTGTAGGTTGAGCCCTTCTTCAGTATCTCCCTTCCAAAGACAGGGTACATGCCGGGAGCGGAAGAGAAGTATACTATCTCCTCCTCACTGAATATCAGTTCCTTTTTCTCATGCGGGTCAAGGTTGAAAATGGCCCTGTTTATCCAGACAAAGAGTGGGTGTTCGGTGGTGTTGATAAGTTCCAGGGTGATCACTCCCTCACTACCTTCACCAGATTTTTCAAAGAAATGCTGTTCGCTGAAATCAAGGGTATCTGTCACTGTAATCAGTGACTCGAAGACAAAGCCCAGGGAGCTTGATTCGATGTCGAAGACCTCCACAAAACCGTTCTGCGGCTCCCGGGGCAGTATGACAAGCAGGTTTGAGCTGCTCACTGTACTCAGGACTTTTGAGTTAGTGCCGGGTGCCTGCCTGAAGTTTATTTCATTGGCAGAGTTTCCAAGCCTTAGCTGGCAGTGTGCCTGATGCCCGAATGAGAACATCAGAAAGACGATAATTGTAACCTTCACCAGATTCATAGCAATTTCCAGACTGACCTGACCTCTCTTATGCATTAAGCTAAAGTAATCATTTTTTGGCTTTGAAAGAGAATCAAAGATAGGTCATTTCGGAGATTGAAAAATACTTAACAGTTAGTATTTAGCGGCAAACTGGGGCCAAAATGGCTTTTATCCTTAATGATGGAATGTTGCCTTGAACAATTTGTGTATTTTTACATTCTGGCAGTGAATTTCTTGCCAGGATTTCTTTTGAGGCCAGTAAACAGATACATTAATTAACAATTATCAGACAATGAAAAACAGGGTTATACGGGGTGCGTTGTTATTCTCTGCATTATTATCACTGATGGCATGTAATACAAAAAAGGCAGAGCCAGTACTGCCGGTGGTAGACAAAGAGCAGATAAAGAAAGAGATTCAGGCAAAAGAGGACGAGTTTGCTTCGGTTTTCAACTCCGGAGAAACGAAGAATATCGGCTATTATGCTGATGATGCCATATCCTTCTCTCAGAATAAACCTGCACTGGTTGGCAAGGCTGCGATAGTGGAGTATTACAAGGCCAACCTGGATTCCCTGTCGCAAAACAAAATCTCTTTTACAACCAATGAGGTCTTTGTCCAGAATGACGGAAGCCTGGTGGTTGAAATAGGCTATTACAAATTAGTAGACAGTGCCAGTATTGTAATTAATTCCGGGAATTACATCAGCATATTTGAAAAAAGGGATGGTAAATATGTCTGCATCAGGGACATGAGCACATCTGATATGCCGCTTGTTTTAGAATAACAGAGAATGATTGGTGTCAGGAGGGAGTTTTAAATGAGAACCCCCTCCTCACGCTTCGTCCGCCAGCTGGCGGATCGTGAGACTCCCCCCTGGGAAGGGGGAGAGTCATAAGGGATAATACTTTTAAGGTGCCTTTATTTATTCACCTGGCATCACCTTCTGCCGCCGCCGCTTCTGGACATTCCGCCTCTTGAGGCGCCGCTGTATCCGCCACTGCTGTAACCGCTGCCTGACCTGGAACTGCTTCCGGAACTCCCTCCGTAGCTTCCGCTACCCCTGGAACCTCCGCTGTATGTTGAAGCAGAAGTTCCTGTTGACGGGCGCGTTGATGCAGAGGTTCCCGTGGAAGGACGTGTCGACGCAGAAGTCCCCGTTGATGGCCTCGTCGATGCAGAGGTTCCTGTTGACGGCCGTGTTGAAGCAGAGGTACCCGTGGAAGGACGTGTCGACGCAGAAGTCCCCGTTGATGGCCTCGTCGATGCAGAGGTTCCCGTTGATGGCCGTGTTGAAGCAGAGGTACCTGTCGACGGGCGGGCAGAGGCATTATTGCGGTTATAGTTACCGCTGGCATTATTATGATTTACGGTGTTGGAGACGTTTCTCGTATTATTGTAGTTGTTGAAATTAACATCATTATGGATAACTACGGTGCCGCCGTGACCACCGTGATAGCCGCCGTGGTGATAATAATTATTATGATGGTAAATGCCGACGGCCATAACTGTAAAAGCTGCAAAATAAGGAGGATAATACCTGTAGTAATATGGCGGATAATATGGTACGTAAACGGGAGAGTATACATATTGAACTATTGGTGTTTGTTCAACCACCACAACAGTTGTTGATGCAGGAGCAGCAGCCGGGACAGGATCGGTTCCGGCATATGCCGGGTTAGGAGTAACGGCAGGTGCAGGAGGGGCCGGCTCAATGACATAATCTTTGCCGTACAAATCCTTATCTCCGACAATCTGCATTATTACTTTCCCATCCTTATCCTTTGACACAAAAATCACCGCAACATCCTGAATCTCCTTTGCACTTACATCAACCTGGAGTATGAATGAAAAATCAGTGCCATCCTGCTTAGTCACAACCTTGATGAAATCAACGGTGTCATTCAGATCGAGGTCGAGATTATTGACCCCTGTTTCCTTAAGGTTAAGGGTCTTTTCAAATTCCTCAATGGTCTTTGACTTCTGGAAAATATTCAATACTGCAAAAAGGTCCAGGTTATCGCCCGGCAGGCCCAGCAAAGTTGTATCACCTTCTGACTGGCCATATGCAGAAGCGCCTGTCAGGCACATTGACAGAATTAAAAACGATATCAACCGGTTCTTCATGATACTATGAAATATTTACATGTGAAATCATCCTCAAATTTACAATAAATATTATTAGCCGCCGACGTTTACCTTCTTCTGAACACTATGTTTCCGAACTTTTACGGCAACGGTGATCCGGGAATACTTAATGATAAGTATTTTTTACTGACGGAGGTGAGCCGGGATTATCAGGATCAAAATCAGCGGATAATTGTTTTGAACTTCATCTTTTTAGTAATACCTTCGTTGATCATTTAAATTCAGGAAATATGAAACCGAGAAGTTATTTTATTTTAATCAGCCTTATGCTGATTGGTATTCCGGCCATGGCCCAGAATATTTACCCGGTTACAAGCGGGGAGATAATATTCAGCCAGAGCACTTCCTCTTTTACACAGGAATTCACCAACCAGTATTCTGATGCAAGGGTTGCCGCTGACAATGTTCGTTTTACAGTGTTTTTCCATCTGGGTCAGTACATCCATTATGATGTCAATGACAAGTTCGGGTTGTTTTCGGGTCTGGCTATCCGCAACGTTGGTATGATTACCGACGAGACCCTGCCTCAGACGGTCTCGCTGACGGGAGGCGCATCAGTGCCGTATGAGGACTACAAGATCGTAAGGAGACAGTATATGCTGGGCATTCCGCTTGCCTTCAAAGTGGGTTCATTTGATAAGCATTTCTACATCTATGGCGGTGGTGAGTATGAGCTGGCCTTTCATTTCAAGGAGAAATACTGGACAGGCAGTTTTGACCGCGATGATTCCAAGACAAAGTCGACGGAGTGGTTCGGGAACCAGACGCCCACATTCATCCCTTCACTTTTTGCAGGAATTCAGCTTCCTTACGGGCTGAACCTGAAATTTAAATATTACATGACTGATTTCCTTGACAATAGCTACAAGATTAGCAGTAACTCGCAGGAGGGATCAAGCTACAATGTAAGTGACCTGTCACGTTATGCTGAATCACAGGTCTTCTATTTTTCACTGAGCTGGCAGTTTAATACGACCGATCTGATGAATTATTAAACCGGAATATGGTTTCTCACCCACATACTGCGACAGAAGTGTTGATGAAATGGTAAATGAGCCGGATAATTATTCAGAGAGTATTCGACTCATGCAGCAACATTAAATGGATACTGGACGGTTGCGTCTTCAATACTGCCAGACTATATATTACCTTTGATTTCTAAGGTTAACTATTTAACTATTGCAGTCCATGGATTTAATTGTATTTGTGATATGAACAATTATTTTAGTCAATTCCGGACTTCGGTTTACCGGTTGATCCTAATAGTTATTTTGTTCACGGGTTCAGCATTGATACCCTGTCACGGGCAGAAAGACTCGGTCAGAAACTTTAAGAACACAATAAGGTATAATCTTTCCAACCCTCTCCTTTTCTCTTATAAATTCAATGTTTTCGGGTATGAACGGGTGATAAAGGATCATCAGACCGCTTCGATCAATATCGGCAGGACAGGATTCCCGAGATTTTCATTTCTTTCTGATACCCTTGGTCTGGAGGAATTCCAGGATGACAAGGGGTTCAACCTCGCCCTTGATTACCGCTTTTATCTTCGGAATGAAAATAAGCACAAGGCACCGAGAGGTGTCTACATCGGACCTTATTATTCATACAATTACTTTTCCAGGGAGATGACCTGGAATCTTAATACTGATTCTTTCGTCGGAGAGGCAAAGACGGGTTTTGACGTGAATGCACACTTTCTGGGTTTTCAGCTCGGGTACCAGTTCATTTTCTGGAACCGGCTGACCCTTGATATGGTACTGATGGGACCGGGTTGGTGGCATTTCAATATGAAGGGTCATTTTGACTCCGGATTGACAGCGGAGGACGAAGAGATGATTCTTGACAAGCTGAATGGGATGCTCGATGATAAATTTCCCGGTAATGACCTTCTGTTAGGAGGAGACGGGATTGATGTAAGTAAAAGCAGCACCACTGATGTTGCCGGGTTCCGGTACATGATAAATATCGGATTCAGATTTTAAGCAATCCAGGTCAACAAATGAAGGACATGGTTGTTTTCAGTAAGAGGATTATGGAAAAGAGGGGTTTAATCAGTCAGGCTGCAAAACAACCTGTGAGTGAAAATACATTATGCTCGCACGGTCGGATATGTATGCCGGTGAATGTCCCTGCACAGTTAGATGAGGCCTATAATACTTATTGATAAGTATTTCAGAAAGGTAAATATGGTTTATCTTTGGGTTTGTTTTTTACCGGTATGATTTTTGATGAAGATGTTGTCATTATTTTATAAGAGGCAATTAACCAATAAAACAATTGTTACTATGAAAAGAGGATTTAAATTTTTATTATTTACAGCAGCTCTGGCCCTGCTCTGGGGATGTTATCCGCAGGGTCCGGATTATGCCGAGGAGATGGATGTCGTGCTGACAACTCACAATGATGAGTATGATTTTACCAGCAAGGCAACATATGCCAGACCGAACCGTATTGTCAAGATCACAGGCAATCTTGAAGACGGTGAGGACCCGGAATTTATTCCGGACACTTACGCAACCAAAATTTTAAAGATGATCGATGACAACATGGCTGCTCTAGGATGGACGAAGATTGATGTTGCAGCCAATCCCGATCTGTTTCTGTTCCCGGCTTCATGGGAGACAACCACTGTCTTCTACTGGTATGATTACTGGGGCTGGTGGTATGGCGGCTACTACCCCGGCTGGGGTTACGGCGGATATTATCCACCTTATTATATGTATTCTTCCTATACGACAGCTTCGGTTATGATGACACTTATCGATCCGGATGTTGTTGGAGGAAACGGCAATCCCCTGCCGCAATGGACAGGTGTTATTAACGGACTTCTCACCGGGGTCTTTGACGAGACCAGGGTTGAAACAGCGATTGACAAGGCCTTTACCATTTCTCCATATTTGAACACCAAATAAATACAGGCTACTCATGAAAAAGATATACATTATTGCAATCGTCGCATTGCTTGCCGCCCCGGTCTTTGCCCAATCAAATTACACATCTTTACAGTATTCTATCGGATTTGGCACCGGTGACATGAAAGAATTCATAGGCCAGACCAGCTTCAGGGGTTTTACAATTGACTACCGTAGTATGGTACGTTCCGACGTTGGTGTCGGTCTTGATATGGGATGGAACGTTTTCTATGAGGAGATGGGAGATGCTGTTTACGAGTATAATAACATTACCTACTCCGGGAAGCAATGGCACTACAGCAACCATTTTCCTATTCTTCTGGCAGTTGATTATTACAGGGAGACCAGTGGGAAACTGACCCCGTATGCAGGTTTCGGACTTGGAACCATGTATTCGCTGCAGAATACGGATATGGGGACTTATACCTTTGAAAGGGACGCATGGCATTTTGCCATCAGACCCGAAATAGGAGTACTGATAAATGTCAGTCCGGGACTTGATCTCACTATACTGGGAAAATACTACTACGGCCTGAAGGCTGGTGATCTTCCTGCTCAGGGATATTTTGCCCTGAACCTTGGATTTGTATTTGGACAATTTTAAAAACTGAAATATGAAAAAGTTACTATTTTTATCAATCATCATCGCAACTGCAGTTTCTTGCAGCTCTGTCAAAGTCACTTCAGATTTTGACTCGACGGCAAATTTTGCATCCTTTAAGACCTATGCTTTTACTGATGAGGCGCTTAACATTCAGCTTGATGACCTGAATAAAACCAGGCTTCTGAATGCCATTTCAACCGAGCTGGCAGCCAAGGGCTTTACGAAAGCTGAGACCAACCCCAATGTTTTTATTGATGTAGTGCTTAAGGGTGAACAGAAGCAGACAGCAACTGCCACTACCTCCGGTTACGGCGGCTATTACGGTGCAGGCTACAGGTACGGTTATGGCGGTGGATTCTCAACCACGCAGATCAATTATGAGACCTATGTTGACGGAACACTTTTTGTTGACATGATTGACGCCTCAAAGAATCAGCTTGTATGGCAGGGAAGGGGAACAAAGACAATTAACCCCGATGCAAACCAGAAGCAGAGAGAAGAGAATATTAATTATGCCGTTAAGCAGATCTTTCTGCAATATCCTCCGAAACTCTAAGAAGACATCTGGTCATAAGAACAACAGCCGGCAATCAAAACAGACTGCCGGCTGTTTTGTTACAGATCCGGGCGAATCCAGGTTTAAGGGGGATCTATTTTTTTGGTTTTATGTCTCCGGTGAACGTGATGGGACTGCGGTTATTGCTGTTGATGGCAAGAGAAGCGCTCCCTTCGGTGCCAACAGTCAGCGTAAGTGTGTAGATGTCACTGGCCTCCCTGACTTCGGTTTTGATTATATAACCCTTCTTGGTTTGCTCGGTCTCATACTCACCCGGTTTGGCAGTAAATCTTATTCCTCCGCCACCGTAGGCTACGCCTCCATAGGCTTTGCCGTAATAGGGCAGATCGCTTTTTACAAGTTCAGGACTATACTCCACGGTATAGTTGTCCATACTGAGGTCAACTGATGTGCCTCCCTGGGGGTAAGCCGTCTGTGCAGCAAAGACAAACGTGGTTGTTTTTACCAGTTCCTCAGTCTGCTTCTGCATTTCCAGCTTGCGCTGTTCCTTACTCATCTTGTCCTGTGCGGTGAGTGAGGCAGAGACAGACATAAGTAATATCATCCAAAAGAGTTTGCTTTTAGTCATAATATAT
>Ga0209262_10000979_pt1 | contig 11990 bp, 8 predicted proteins | sample Lowcelwee11metaG_FD_187171 | JGI IMG/M metagenome (GOLD analysis project Ga0209262, IMG submission 187171) | Freshwater pond sediment microbial communities from the University of Edinburgh, under environmental carbon perturbations - Low... | ecosystem: Environmental > Aquatic > Freshwater > Pond...
CCCTGGGGAGCCGGGTCTGGACCGGCACCCTGGCCAACGGTCAGCCGGCCCTCGGCTCGACGTTCTGCAACGACTGGGCCAGCGACGCCACGCAATTCGGCGGCACCGGCATCCGCAACATGACCGACGAGCTCTGGAGCTACTTCGAGCACGGGGATTGCGGCGCGACCGCCGCGCTGTACTGCTTCGAGAACTGAGCGGCTCCACCATGCGCGCGCCATTCCCTGTGCTCCGTCTCGCCCCGCTCGCGCTCATCGCCGCGAGCGCGAGCGCATGCGATCGCACAGAACATCGTTCACAGGCAGCGCGTGATATTGAGCGCGCCCGCGGATTTGGGTACGGTCGCGTTCATGGGCCTGTCGAAGCACGACCGTGAGCGCCGCCAACTCCGGCTGCAAGCGATCCACGAGGCGGCCCGCCGCAAGGGCGGGCGATGCCTCTCGGACGAGTACATCACGACGCTCGTACCGCTGGAGTTCGAGTGTCGTCAGGGACACCGCTGGCACACCCGACCGATGAGCGTCGTCGCCGGGCGTTGGTGCTCCGAGTGCCGCCGCCGGCCTCGTACCAGCCTCCTGGTGCTGCAGGCCCTCGCGCGGCTCCGCGGCGGCCAGTGCCTGTCCGAGACCTATGAGCCGTCCAAGATGCGCTGGCGCTGCGCGGCTGGCCACGAATGGTTCGCGCCGCCCGGGAAGATCCGCGGCGGCTCGTGGTGTGCCCGCTGCGCCGGCTTCAAGACCATCGAGGACCTGCAAGCCGTCGCCGCGGAGCGCGGCGGCCGCTGCCTGACCCACAGCATGGCCGAGGCAGCCCACGACGCCTGCATCGAGTGGGAGTGCGCGCAGGGCCATCGCTTCGCGATCCGCCACCGCAGCGTCCTTTCCGGCCAGTGGTGCTCGATCTGCCGCGTCGTCGACGACTCGTGGCAGAAGGTCCTCGCGCGCGCCGACGCCCTCGCCGCGCAACACGGCGGGCGCTGTCTGTCCCGCAGCAGGCCCGCGGACGTCGGCAAGACCAGCGAGGCCTGCCTGGAGTGGGAGTGCGCGAAGGGCCATCGCTTCGCGGTCCGCCGCCGCTGCGTGGCCAGCGGTCAGTGGTGTCCCGTGTGTAGCAAGGCCGACGGCTCGTGGCAGCAGGCCCTCGCGCGGGCCCAGGAGCTCGGGGGCCGCTGCCTCGCCAGCGGCGAACCCCCCACGAACCAGAGCGTGCGCTGGCGCTGCGCCACGGGCCACGAATGGACCGCCAGTGCGTACGCGGTCGCTCGCGGCGGCTGGTGCCCGCGCTGCAAGGGCCATCGCCTCGGCATCGAGCACATGCAAGAGATGGCGGCGGAGCGGCACGGCCGCTGCATCTCGCGCAAGTACGTCGACGCGCGGACCAAGCTGCAGTGGGAGTGCGAGCAGGGCCACCGCTGGTGGGCTGAGCCGCAGGCCGTACGTTACCGCGAGTCCTGGTGCCCGCAGTGCGAGCGCGAGCTCAAGGGCGAGCCGAAGATCGCGGACGGGTGGGTCAAGGCCCTCGCGCGGGCCGCAGCGGAGGGGGGCGCCTGCATCGTGCCCCCCGACCGCAAGACCGATCTGAGCGCCCGCTGGCGCTGCGCCAAGGGCCACGAGTGGCGCTGCCTCCCGTACAAGGTCGCCGCCGGCCGCTGGTGCTCGCGGTGCTCGGGCCGACGCCTCGACATCGAACATATGCAGGCAATGGCCGCGGAGCGCGACGGACGCTGCGTCTCGGAGACATACGTCAACTGCCAGACCAAGCTGCAATGGGAGTGCGAGAAGGGCCACCGCTGGTGGGCCAGGCCGACGATCGTGCGCACCATGGGCACCTGGTGCCCGCACTGCGCCTGGGACCGCAACGCGGAGCGCATGCGGTCCGAGGCCAAAGACCGCCGTTGACGCGGTTATCCCCCGGATCTGCAGGAGGAGGCCGTCATGACGGAGCCCGACAACGCCGTTTTCAGGCCAAGCGCGATCGGCGACCCCGCCCTACCGGCCACAACGTTGCTCCGCCGGGCGCGAGGATGATAGAGCATGTACAGGGGAACCCATGGCCTTTGAACCGAGCCTGCGTGAGCTGAGCCGATCCGCCCTGACCCTGGTGCTCGCCGGAGGACGCGGCAGCCGCCTCGGCGCCCTGACCGACCGACGAGCCAAGCCCGCGGTCCACTTCGGGGGCAAGCTGCGGATCATCGACTTCGCGCTGTCGAACACGATCAACTCCGGCTTCCGCCAGATCGCCGTGCTCACCCAGTACAAGTCGCACAGCCTGCTGCGCCACCTGCAGCGCGGCTGGAGCTTCCTGCGCGGCGAGATGGGCGAGTTCGTCGACCTCCTGCCGGCGCAGCAGCGCGTCAACGAGGAGAACTGGTACCGCGGCACCGCCGACGCCGTGTACCAGAACCTCGACATCTTCCACAGCCTGCGGCCCTCGCACGTCATCGTGCTCGCCGGCGACCACATCTACAAGATGGACTACGGCAAGATGCTGTGGAGCCACGTGCTGCGCGGCGCCGACGCGACGGTCGCCTGCATCGAGGTCCCACGCAAGGAGGCCACCGGCTTCGGCGTGATGCACATCGACGAGCACGAGCGCATCATCAACTTCGTCGAGAAGCCGAAGGACCCGCCGGCCATGCCCGGCAACCCCGACATGGCGCTGGCGAGCATGGGCGTCTACGTCTTCAACGGCAACTTCCTGTTCGACCAGCTGCGCCGCGACGCCGAGGACCCGAACTCGAGCCACGACTTCGGCAAGGACATCATCCCGCACCTGGTCTCCAGGCGCGCCTCGATCTTCGCCCACCGCTTCACCGACAGCTGCGTGCGCAGCGACGCCGCCGCGCCGGCCTACTGGCGCGACGTCGGCACCATCGACGCCTACTGGGAGGCCAACATCGACCTCACCAGCGTCATCCCCCCACTCGACCTCTACGACCCCAGCTGGCGGATCTGGACCTACCAGGAGCAGCTCCCGCCCGCCAAGTTCGTCCACGACGAGGACAAGCGGCGCGGCCAGGCCATCAACTCGATGGTCTCCGGCGGCTGCATCATCTCCGGCGCCGACATCCGCCGCAGCCTGCTGTTCTCCAACGTGCGCGCCAACTCCTACAGCCGCCTCAACGAGGCCGTCGTGCTCCCGGACGTCATCGTCAACCGCCGCGCCAACCTGAGCAAGGTCGTCATCGACCGCGGCGTCGTCATCCCCGAGGGCCTGGTCGTCGGCCAGGACCCCGAGGCCGACGCCCGCAGGTTCTTCCGCACCGACAACGGCGTCACCCTGATCACCCAGGACATGCTCGCCCGGCTGTAGCGCCGGCGCCTGTCCTACCTGTCTCGAAAGCCAGCCTCAAAAGCCTGTCATGCGCGTCCTCTTCGTCGCCTCCGAAGTCTTCCCCCTCGTCAAGACCGGCGGCCTCGCCGACGTCGTCGCCGGCCTGCCGCCCGCCCTCACCCAGCTCGGCATGGACGTGCGCGTGCTCGTGCCCGGCTACCCCAAGGTGATGGACGGCCTCGAGCTGACCGGCAGGGCCGTGCGCCTCGGCAACATCATCGGCGGCGGCGCGGCGCGGCTGCTCTACGGCCGCGTCGGCGACTTGCAGCTGCTGGTGCTCGACGCCCCGCAGCTCTACGAGCGCGGCGGCGGCCCCTATGCCGGCCCGGACGGCCGCGACTGGCCCGACAACCACCGCCGCTTCGGGGCGCTGTGCGACGTCGCGGCCTGGCTGGCGGGCCCCGAGGGCGGCAACCGCTGGCGCCCGGACCTGATCCACGGCCACGACTGGCAGTCGGGACTGGTGCCGGCCTACGTCTCGCTGATGTCGGGACGCCGGCCCGCGACCGTCACGACCGTGCACAACCTCGCCTATCAGGGCGTGTTCTCGAAGGAGGTCATGCCCGACCTGCGCCTGCCGTGGCACATGCTGAACGTGCGCGGCCTCGAGTTCCACGGCCACCTCGGCTTCCTCAAGGCCGGCCTGTGGTACAGCGACAAGATCACCACCGTCAGCCCGACCTACGCGCGGCAGATCCAGACCGAGACCTACGGGCACGGCCTCGAGGGCCTGCTGCAGGACCGCGACGCCGACCTGCACGGGATCTTGAACGGCATCGACACCGAGGTCTGGGACCCGAACCACGACCCGCACCTGGTCGCCCGCTACGACGCCGCGGACCCCTTCGCCGGCAAGCGCGCCAACAAGCTGGCCCTGCAGACCCGCTTCGGCCTCCAGCGCGACCCCGACGCCCCGCTCTTCGTCGTCATCAGCCGCCTCGTCGGCATGAAGGGCCTCGACCTCCTGATCTCCGCCGGCACCACCCTGCTGCGCCGCGGGGCCCAGCTCGCCGTGCTCGGCTCCGGCGAGGCCCGCATCGAGCAGGGCTTCGACGCCGCCGCCACCCACTGGCCCGGCCGCGTCGCCGTGCGCCACGGCTACGATGAGCCCCTCGCCCACCTCATGCAGGCCGGCGCCGACGCGATCGTCATCCCCTCGCGCACCGAGCCCTGCGGCCTGACCCAGATGTACGGCCTGCGCTACGGCACCATCCCCGTGGTCCGCCGCACCGGCGGCCTCGCCGACTCCGTCATCGACGCCTCCGCCCACAACCTCGCCCACGAGCGCGCCACCGGCGTCATCTTCAACGACATGGACGCCGACGCCCTCGCCTGGGCCCTCGACCGCACCATCGACCTCTACCACCACAAGCCCGTGTGGCACGCGATGGTCCGCCGCGCGATGCACGAGGACTTCAGCTGGCGCAAGTCCGCCGCCCGCTACGTCGCCCTCTACCGCAGCATCGCCCGCGCCGACTGAGCTGTCTTCAAGGACATGGCCGGGGCCTCAAGCGCCGCCTCGCTGCGCGAGCAGCAGCCGCCAGCGACGCGCGCTCATCACCAGGATCGCCAGCACGCAGGCCAGCAGCGTCGCCGTCACCGTCGCGTTGACCAGGCCCTTGGTCATCGTCTCGGGCACCAGCGCCATCGGCACATAGAACTCGAACAGCGAGCGCAGCCCGGCCGTGATCGTCGTACCCGCGACGAAGATCAGCGGCCCGAGCGTCACCCACGCGTACACCGGCCGCCGCGACTCCTTTAACAAAATCGTCGTGCCCACCGCCAGCGCCACCGACGCCAGCAGCTGATTGGCGATCCCGAACATCGGCCAGATCGTGGCGATCGAGCCGTTCAAGATGAAGTAGCTCCACGCCACCACCAGCAGCCCCGACGCCAGCATCGCCGCCGGCGGCCACGAGGTGTCGCCGAGCCGCGGCCAGCGGCGTCCCAGCGCCTCCTGCAGCAGGAACCGGCCCACCCGCGTCCCGGTGTCGATGGTCGTCAGGATGAACAGCGCCTCGAACATGATCGCAAAGTGGTACCAGTAGTCGAGCAGCGCCCGCATGCCCGGCAGCCCCGAGAACACCCGGGCCATGCCGACCGCCAAGGACACCGCCCCGCCCGTGCGCGCCGCGATCACCTCGTCGGTCGCGTCCGCCAGTGTCGGCAGGTCCTCGACCCGCACGCCCATGCGCGCGAAGTCCCCCGTGCTCAGCTCGGTCGCGTGCGCCTCGTCGGCCGCGACGTGATAGCCGAGCGCCGCCAGGGCCCCGTTCGACAGCCGCAGCGCGCTCGACAGCGCGATCTCGCGGCCCGCCGCCGCGCCCAGATCCTCACCTGGCCCCGAGGCCAGGCGCTTGCGATCCTCGGCCGTCAGCGCCGACCCGGCCGCGCGCAGCTCCTCGACGCTGCGCGCCAGGCCCTGCGCCTGCCCGTCGGCGCCGACCCTGGCGACCACCGCGATCTTCGGGTCGGTGTTGATCGCGAAGTAGTCCGCGGGCGGCAGCGCCGTCGCGGCCAGCAGCGCCGTGATGCCGACCAGGCCCTCCATGAGCATCGCGCCGTAGCCGATCGGCCGGCAGTCGCTCTCGCGGTCGATCATCTTCGGCGTCGTGCCGCTGGCGATCAGCGCGTGGAACCCCGAGATCGCGCCGCAGGCGATCGTGATGAACACGAAGGGGAACAGCGAGCCGCGCACCACCGCCGGGAACACCTCGCCCTCGACGCCGATCCCGCCCGGCCCGACGCTGTTGAGCAGCGGCATCTCGATCAGGGGGTTGACGATCATGATGCCCGCCACCAGCAGCAGGATCGTCCCGATCTTCATGTACGACGAGAGGTAGTCGCGCGGGCACAGCAGCATCCACACCGGCAGCACGCTGGCGACGAAGCCGTAGGCCGCGATCAGCAGCGTGATCGTCACCTCGTCGAGCTTTAAAAAGGCCCCGAAGCTCGAGTCCTGGACCTGCTTGCCGAACACCACGCACAGCAGCATCAGGACCACGCCGACCACCGTCGCCTCGCGCACCCCCTTCACGCTGCCGCCGCGGACCTTGTAGATATAGAGCCCCATCGCCAGCGCGATCGGGATCGACATGCCGATCGTGAACACGCCCCAGGCGCTCTCCGCCAGCGCCCCGACCACGACCCGCCCGAGCCCCGCCAGGGCGATGACGACGATGAACAGGATCGCCGCCGCCGCCACCCGCCCGACCCCCGGGCCCAGCTCCTCGCGGGCGATCTCCGCCAGCGAGCGCCCGCCGCGACGCACCGAGGCCGTCAAGATCACGAGGTCGTGGACCGCACCGCCGAGCACCACCCCGAACAGGATCCAGATGTAGCCCGGCAGGAACCCGAACTGCGCCGCCAGCACCGGACCGACCAGCGGCCCCGCGCCCGTGATCGCCGCGAAGTGATGGCCGAACAGCACCCAGCGGTGGGTCGGGTGATAGTTCTGTCCGTCGTTTCGCAGGTGCGCCGGGGTCTGCCGCCCCGGGTCCAGCGCCAGCACCCGGGCCGCCAGGAACGCCGAGTAGTAGCGATATGCGATGGCCAGCACGGCCAGCGCCAGGAGCATGAACCACAGGGCGTGCATCGCCCCCTGACCTCTACACCTTTCGCGCTACACCGGGAAGGCCCGGTCCAGCGCCGCGAGGTCGTCCGCATCGAGGCGCAGGGCGCTGGCCGCCGCGCTGTCGATCGCGCTGGTGATCTGGCTGGCCCCGGGGATCGGGATGATCACCTTCGACTTCGCCAGCAACCACGCCAGCGCGACCTGGAAGCTCGAGACCCCGTGCCGGGCCCCGACCGCCTTGAGCGTCGGGTCCTCCGCCACCTTGGCCTTGCCGCGGCCGCCACCGACCGGGCTGTACGCCAGATACGCGATGTTCTCCGCCGCGCACAGCGCCAGCACCCCGTTGCTGAAGTCGCGGCGGTCGAACACGTTGCAGCGGTTCTGCACGCTGACGATCGGCGCGACCGCGAGGGCCCGCCGCAGCTCCGCCGCGCTGACGTTGCTGAGCCCGATGTGGGCGATCTTGCCTTGCCGCCGCAGCTCCGCCAGCGCCCCGACGCTGTCCTCCAGGGACACGGCGTCGTCGACGGCGTGCAGCTGGTACAGCGGCAGCGTCGTCAGCCGCAGCGCCTTGAGGCTCGCCTCGCAGGCCGAGCGCAGGCGCCGCGGGTCGGCGTCGGTCACCCAGGCCCCGCCTGGGCGCTGCAGGCCGCCCTTGGTCGCCACCACCACCGGCGGCCCGGCCTCGGGGCGCTGCGCCAGCGCATCGGCGATCAGCTTCTCGTTGTGGCCGAGGTCCGACTGGTCGAGGCAGTACACGTCGGCCGTGTCGATCAGCGTCACGCCGGCCCGCAGCGACGCGTGGATCACCTTGATCGCCTCGGCGCGGCTGGGCCGGCCCGCGATCGACAGGGGCATCCCCCCGAGGCCGATCTGGGACACTTGCAAGCCGGAGCTGCCGAGCGGACGAGTTTGCATACGAACTGCCTGAACCGGGGTGAAAAGCGAGGAGAGAACCGGGCGAAAAAACAGGGTTCAAATGCGGCCAGAGCGCGGCTCCTTGCCCCGTCGCGCCGCCCTCATAACACAGCTTTCCAGCGTCGCGGCCGAGATGTCCACCACCATTGCCGCGCCTCGGGGGCGACCGCGTGCATGCCCCCCGCGCCGACCTCGAGCCGGCGCCAAATCGGCCCTGAACAACGTCGCGATCGCGGTCCTCGGCGCGGCGCGGCGCGGTCTTGACAGCCTGGACGCCCCGGGCGTACAGCGCGCGTTGTCGCGCAGCGACCCCCCCCACGCATGACACAGCACAGCCGATACCCCGACGGCGCCCCCTGCTGGGCCGACCTCAACACCCCCGACCTCGCCGGCGCCCAGCGCTTTTATGGCGCCCTGCTCGGCTGGACCTTCGACGAGGGCGCCCCCGAGATGGGCTACTACGCGATCTGCCGCCGCGACGGCCAGAGCGTCGCGGGCATCGCCCCCAAGATGCCGGGCATGGACATCCCGAGCATGTGGAGCGTGTACCTGAAGTCCTCCGACCTCGACGCCAGCGCCCGGCAGATCGAGGCCGGCGACGCCGAGCTCCTGAACCTGGAGGGCAAGATCCCGCCCGGCAAGAATTTGAGCCCTCGGCGACCCGAGCCGGTTTCGCGCCCGGCCTCGCTGGCGCGGTACAGCGCCGCCCGTGGAGGTCCTCCTATCGCTCGCCGGGGGGCCTGCCTATAATCCGGGGCGATGACCCCCCCGGGAGCGACCAGGCAGCGAGATGCGCCGTTTCTCGCGCGTCTGGGGAAGTACGAACTGCTGTCGCGGCTCGGCGTCGGCGGCATGGCCGACAGCGACTGCGGCTCGGGCACCTGTAAGGGCTCCCGATGTCGATGACCCGCGGCCTGCTGCGCGACGTCGGCCTGATCGCCGGCTTCGACCTGCGCGAATCCTTGCGGACCCGGCGGGCGCTGGTCCTGGTCCTGCTGTATGTGCTGATCGCCACCAGCGCGAGCGGCATTTATGTCCGCATCATGGCCGAGATGCAGGAGGGCATCGCCGCGCTCCCGGACATGGCCGGCGACCCGGAGGCCGCCGCCGCCATGAGCATGGTCCAGGACGGCGGCTACCGCATGTTGCTGCTGTTCTTCGCCGGCGGCGACGCCCCGCTCGCCGACCACCTCGCCACCTATCCGCCGATGGTCCTGGTCTTCGCCTGGATCTCCCTCGCCTTCCTGCCCTGGTTCATCGCCCTCACCAGCTACGACCTGATCGCCGGCGACCTCCACCTGCGGACCATCCGCTACGCCGCCCTGCGGACCTCCCGCGGCGCCTACGTGCTCGGCAAGCTGCTCGGCCAGGCCGCCCTCGTCGCCGGCGTCACCGGCCTCGGCATGCTGCCCGTGCTCGTCCTCGGCGCCCTCTACCTGCCCCAATTCGACCTCGTCGGCACCTTCCTCGCCCTGCTTTCGACCTGGCCGGTCACCGTCCTGTGCGCGCTCGGCTACCTCGGCGTCGTCACCCTCGCCTCGCAGCTGTGCAAGGGCCCCGGCGCCGCGCGGGCGACCGCCGTCGGCCTCCTCTTCGCCGTCTGGATCTTCTCGCTGCTGCCCGCGCCCTACACCCCGCTCGGCTGGCTCTCGCCCTGGCACTGGAAGTTCGGCCTGTTCCACCCCGCGATCGGCGAGCGTCTGCTCGCCATCGGCGCCTGCCTCGGCCTGTGCGCCGGCTACACCGCGCTCGGCTACCTGCGCTTTCGTCGGAGGGACCTGTGAGCCGCGAACTCGCCATCGACCTCCGCTCCGTCCACAAGCGCTTCGGCCCCGTGCACGCCCTGCGCGGCGCCGAGCTCAGGGTCCCGCGCGGCTCGATCTTCGCCCTCATCGGCCCCAACGGCGCCGGCAAGACCACCCTCTTCGGCCTGTGCTGCGGCTTCCTCGGCCCCGACGCCGGCGTCGTCGAGGTCCTCGGCGGCCCGCCGGACGCCCTGCGCCTCAAGGGCCGGCTCGGCGCCCTGCCGCAGGACGCGATGCTCGGCCGCGACATCACGATCCGCGAGCACCTGGTGTTCCTGGCCCGCCTGCAGGGCATGACGCTCGCCCGGGCCCAAACCGAGGCCACGCGGGTGCTCGCGCTGGTCGACCTCGCCGACCTCGCCGAGCGCCGCGCGGGCGCGCTCTCGCACGGCCAGGTCAAGCGCGTCGGCGTCGCCCAGGCCTTCCTCGGCGAGCCGGAGCTGATCCTGCTCGACGAGCCGACCGCCGGCCTCGACCCCCGCCACGCCCACGACCTGCGCGCGCTGATCCGCAGCCGCCGCGGCAACCAGACCATCGTCGTCTCCTCGCACAACCTCCAGGAGCTCGAGGCCATCTGCGACGAGGCCGCATTCATGGAGAAGGGCCAGACCACCGAGGCCGGCGTGATCGAGACCCTCACCGCCCGCGACGCCGAGATCCACGTCCAGCTCGCCCCCGGCCCCGAGCCCATCGACCAGCTGCGCGCCCGCGTCCCCGCCCACGCCATCACCTGGGACCCCAACAGCCGCACCCTCCGCCTGCGCTTCCAGCCCAGCCCCGAGCGCGTCGCCGAGGACGTGATCGCCGAGGTCCTGCGCGAACTGCTCGCCGCCGGCGCCCGCATCTCCGCCCTCGGCAAGGGCCGCTCGCTGGAGCAGCGCTACCTCGAGCAGAATCCACCGACATGACCGCAGGGACAGGTCCAAGCAGTACACCGCCGCCGGTTTCGGCCATGCAATGACTGTGAGGCTCACTCCGACCAGCGGCGCGCGAGCTGGGCGGCCTCGGTCACAGCCGGAGAGATCGCCCGGGAACTTGGTTCGGCGCTTGTCGCGCCTGTCATCACCTACACCCCGGAGGGCGACCACGCACCTCCGACCCAACATATGGTCTATCATGGAACGATTAGCCCTAACCGGCCTGCTGCCAGGCCGGAAACACCTCAAGCGTGGCGAGCGGCGCCGCATCCGCCACGACCTCGGCGAGCGCCGCGACGAGCTCTGCCTCGGGGTGCCCGCTGTCCCGCGCACGCTGCACGTTGGCCCTGAGGTCCCAGCCCGGGGAGCGTGCCCCGCCGGTCAACAGTTGCTTGAGTGAACCCAGCGCCTCCGGCCAGCGCCCCTTGCCATGGGCATAGGCGTAGAAGTGCAGTTCGCACAACAGCGCCTCCTCCTCCTCGTCCGACCCGGCAGCGAAGGCCCGCTCGAGACATTCGCAGCCCTCTTCATGGTGTCCCCGGACGAGCAGAATCTGCGCCAAATTTCCGAGGCTATTCCCGTCGCTGGGGTCAACATCGAGAGCCCTGCGGTAATAGATCTCTGCCTCCGCGAGGTCCTTACGGATCGTCTGGAGGAAAATGGCGAAATATCCGAGATTATTGCCATGGCGGGGGTCCGCCTCGATCGCCTGACGATAGTTCGCTTCCGCGGCGTCGAAGTCCCTGAGGACATTCTCGAGGAAAACCGCGAATCCGCCGCGAACATTTGCATCCTTCGGCGTTTGTTCGAGGACGCGCTCGTAGACGCGTCCGGCGAGCGGGTGAGACCTATCGTGAAGTTCCGCTGCGATGCGATGCAGATTTGTGTTCGAGGGCAGATGCTCGAGTAAGAACTCGAGCAAGGAATCGACATCCGGAACGTCCTTCAGCTTTCTCGAATACAGCCGGATCAGCGACCGAAAGCTCCTGCCATCGTCGAGCTTGACAAGCAAACGGCTACGGTCGAGCGCTTTGCTGAACTGCTGGCGGCGAATCGCCTCGGACACCTCGTCGTAAAGGATTTGCTCAGTTAGACCAACACTCGTCCGTACGCGCCCTTCAAGCGCGACATAGGCCTCATAGAGCGGGCCCCGGCTGCTGCGAAACACATGCGGTTCTTCCGTCAGGGCCAGCCGCGGGTGATAATAGATCCGCGCGCTAAGATCGACCGGACGCTGCCAGGCGGCCTCAAAAGCCTCGCGCGCAGCATTCTCGCGCAGCGCCATCAATTCATCTTCTCCCATCGGGACGGGGCTGAGCACGAAGAGCAGATCCCGTTTGCCGCCGGTCGCCTCATGCAGCGCGCGCAGGAAGGCGGCGGTACCCTCGACATTCTGATTATTCAGCCCGGTCACGACGACGATGTGATCGGCGAGGTCGCGCG
>Ga0209262_10000980_pt1 | contig 11986 bp, 10 predicted proteins | sample Lowcelwee11metaG_FD_187171 | JGI IMG/M metagenome (GOLD analysis project Ga0209262, IMG submission 187171) | Freshwater pond sediment microbial communities from the University of Edinburgh, under environmental carbon perturbations - Low... | ecosystem: Environmental > Aquatic > Freshwater >...
TCATATTATAACCTCAAGGAAGCCATCCGCGAAATAACCGGGTTTGAGTATTTTCTTCCGACACACCAGGGGCGCGCGGCAGAGAATGTGCTCTTCTCAGTACTTGTCAAAGAGGGCGATGTCATCCCCGGGAATGCCCATTTCGACACTACAAAGGGGCACATTGAGTTTCGCAAGGCGACAGCCGTTGACTGCACCGTTGCGGTTGCGAGAGATATCCATGCCACTGATCCTTTCAAGGGCAACGTTGACCTTGATCTCCTCGGGAAAGTGCTTGATGAGACTCCCCGTCACAGGCTCGGATGTATCGTGATGACGGTCACCAACAATACCAGCGGAGGACAACCGGTAAGCATGGCCAACTTCAGGGGAGTGCGTGCCCTGGCTGACAGGTACGGCGTCCCGGTCATAATTGACTCAGCCCGTTTCGCAGAGAACGCCTACTTCATCAGGATGCGCGAAGAGGGATATGCTCATAAGAGCATCAGGGAGATAGCCCTTGAGATGTTCTCATATGCCGACGGCATGACAATGAGCTCAAAGAAGGATGCCATTGTCAACATCGGAGGCTTCATCGGCTTCAGGGATAAGGAGATGTTTCGCAAAGCCTCAACATTCAACATCATGTTTGAAGGTTTTGTCACATACGGAGGGATGGCAGGACGTGACATGAACGCGCTTGCACAGGGTCTCTACGAAGGTACAGAGCTCGAGTACCTTGAGTCACGAATAAGCCAGGTAGCACGGCTGGGAGAGAAGATGCGCGCAGCAGGCATACCCTTGCAGGTACCCTTCGGCGGTCACGCAATATTCATCGATGCCGGCACCTTCCTTCCTCATATCCCCGCGGAAGAGTTTCCGGCACAGCGCCTGGCAGTAGAGATCTATCTCGAGGGTGGCATCCGCAGCGCCGAGATAGGAACAATCATGGCCGACCGTGACCCGGTGACGCGGGTGAACAGGCATCCGGATCTTGAACTGGTACGGCTGGCAGTGCCGAGAAGAGTCTATACTGATAATCACATGGATTATGTGGCAGCAGCAGTAAGCAATGTCTTCGGGAGAAGGGATGAGATAAGAAGAGGCCTGGCAATCAGGTGGGAAGCACCTATCATGAGACACTTCACCGTGGAACTGGACCTGCTCTCTTAATCCAAAAAACCTATCTTTGCCAGGGAATAACAGCACTCTGATGATACGATCAATGACAGGATACGGCAAAGCCATGCTCGAAACAGCACGCCGAAAAATAACCGTCGAGGTGAAGTCTCTCAACAGCAAACAGGCAGACATCAGCACCAAGCTCCCATGGCTCTATAAGGAGAAGGAACTTGAAATCCGCAACCTCATCCTCCGGAAACTTGAAAGGGGCAAGATAGACCTCTTCATCTCCTTCGATGTAATGGACGAAGAGCAGACTCCTGTCATAAACAGGAACAATGTAAGGAGTTACCTGAACCAGCTCAGGGAGATAAGTGACGAGCTCGGGCTTGATAATAAGAGCGACCTGCTCGGTATAGTGATGAGATTGCCCGAGACACTGAAGACAGACAGGCCAGAACTGACGGAAGAGGAGTGGAATATCGCATCGCGACTGATAGATGACGCCCTGGCAATGACTGACCTGTATCGCGTTGAAGAGGGGAAAGCACTGGCTGCCGACCTTCTTAAATCGGTAAACATGATCACAAAATATCTCGAACAGTTAAGTACCGTCGAGGGTGACCGTATTACCCGAATGAGGGAGAAGCTCAATTCATCACTCAGGGATGCTGTCGCAACAGAAAACATTGACCAGAACCGTTTTGAACAGGAACTGATCTTCTACCTCGAGAAAATGGATATAAATGAGGAAAAGGTGAGACTCAGGAAGCATTGCGACTACTTCTGCGAGACACTCGAGACTAACGGACAGAACGGTAAGATGCTGAATTTCATTGCTCAGGAAATTGGCCGCGAGATCAACACCATCGGTTCAAAAGCCAATGACGCAGCCATGCAGAAACTTGTTGTGATGATGAAAGACGAGCTGGAACGCATTAAAGAACAGACACTTAACGTTCTCTGACCCGGATGAATGCTGAAGCCAATACACCCGTTCTCATTATCTCAGCTCCGTCAGGAGCCGGAAAATCGACACTGGTGAACTACCTGCTGGCAAGCGGCCTCCCTCTCGGATTCTCAGTTTCAGCCACCAGCAGAAAACCCAGAGGCAGCGAGAAGAACGGACACGAGTACTATTTTATCTCAGCCGGTGAATTCAGGAAGAGGATTGATGCAGGCGAATTCATTGAGTGGGAAGAGGTTTACAGGGATCATTTTTACGGGACTCTCAGGAGTGAGATTGAACGAATAACAAAAGCCGGCATGATACCACTGTTTGACGTTGATGTAAGGGGAGGCATCAGCCTTAAAAATATTTTCGGAAGCAGTGCTCTTGCCATTTTCATTATGCCCCCCTCAGTTGAAGAGCTGAAGCAGCGACTGATCAGAAGAGGTACCGACCCTGAAGACAAGATCATGATGAGGGTCGAAAAGGCTAACAGGGAGATAGAGCTTGCTGACAGGTTTGACAGGGTCATTGTGAATGATGACCTATCAAGGGCATGCAAGGAGATTGAAACAGTCGTTACCGGTTTTTTCAAAAGGAAATGATGGAAACAGGATTGTTCTTCGGATCATTCAACCCCGTTCATATAGGGCACATGGCAATAGCGAATTACATTGCCGAGTATACCTCTCTGAATGAGATATGGTTCGTTGTCAGCCCTCATAACCCGCTGAAGGCGAAGGAGACTCTCCTTGCAGGCCGTGACAGGTTGTACATGACCGAGCAGGCCATCGGAGGCGACAGCCGGTTCAGGGTATCGGATATAGAGTTCAGCCTTCCGCAACCTTCATACACAATTGATACACTGGCCTACCTTGCCGAGAAATATCCCGCCCGACGGTTTACCCTTATTATGGGAGAAGATAACCTGTCGACACTGCATAAATGGAAGAACGTAGAGGAACTGGTAAAGAGATATCCAATAATTGTCTATCCGCGGCTTGAACCCGGGAAGAAAAACAGCAAAAGGCTTGATGAGATTCTCTCCGTTGCCTCAGTCACGAGCGTAAAGGCACCGGTGATGGAGATATCCGGGACCTTTATCAGGAATGCCATCAGGGAAGGAAAGGATGTATCCTGGTTCGTACCGGCACCGGCATGGAAATACATCCGCGAGATGCACTTCTATGAATAATTTGCGATGTGCGATTGTCGAATGTCGAATTAAGGGCTTCCTCAATCGAATATCGCAAATCGAAAATCGCAAATTATGATATCTGTTTGATCAGATCCATACCCCGCTGAATGGCCTGCTCATTGAGCGGTATAAGGTTATGGTATCGTTCAGGAAGTGATTTCTTCAGCCCCTTGATAACATATTCAATCTTAAGGATCGGCTTAACCTTCATGAAACCCCCGAGGACGATCATGTTGAACACCTTCTGCATCTTCATGCTGGCAGCCTCTTCGGCAGCATCTATCCTGTAGATGGTTATGTCTTTCCTCGTCGGATGATGGGTTATTCCGTTACCGTCATAGATAAGTGTACCGCCAGGCTTGACCGTGTTCTCAAACTTGTCCATGCTCTGCTGGTTGAGGATGATGGCTGTGTCGAAGCTCCTGAGTATGGGCGAGCTGATGCGTTCATCACTGAGTATCACATTGACGTTGGCAGTGCCGCCCCTCATCTCCGGGCCGTATGAAGGCATCCAGCTTACCTCCATATCCTGCATCATACCTGAATAGGCCATGATCTTGCCCATAGACAATACACCCTGTCCTCCGAAACCTGCTATTATTATTTCTTCTGTCATGATTTGGTCATTAATTGAAATGGATTTGTGCCGTATCGCAGAGACGCAGCATGCTGCGTCTCAACAGTTCTTCTGTTATTCAGCCGGTACCTTAATGTCCCCAAGCGGATAGAACGGAATCATGTTCTCTTCCATCCATTTGTTTGATTCCACGGGGGTCATCTTCCATCCTGACGGGCAGTTTGAAACCACCTCTATGAAACATGTTCCTCGCTTTTCGTTCTGGTATTGCACTGCCTTTTTGAGAGCCCTCTTCAGTTTCTTTACACCTGAGGCAGTGTTGACGCTGTGCCGTGTGACAAAGCATGTCCCCGGCAGCATGGCGACGATGTCAGCCATCTTGATGGGTGCTCCCATCATGGCTACGTCGCGGCCGTAGGGTGACGTTGATGACTTCATTCCCTCAAGTGTTGTTGGGGCCATCTGCCCGCCTGTCATACCGTAGATGCCGTTGTTGATGAAGAGCATGAGAATATTCTCTCCCCTGTTGCATGTGTGAATAGTCTCTGCGGTGCCTATTGCTGCGAGGTCGCCGTCACCCTGGTAGCTGAAGACAAACTTATCAGGCATGAGCCGCTTCACGGCTGTGGCCAGGGCAGGTGCCCTTCCATGAGCAGCCTCCTGAAAATCAATATCCAGGTAATTGTACATCAGCACCGAACAGCCCACAGGCGTTATGCCGATGGTCCTGCTCTGCAGCCCCTCCTCCTCGATAACCTCTGCCAGTACGTTGTGCACGGTACCATGGCCGCACCCCGGGCAGTAATGCATCACATTGTCAGTGAGAACCTTTGATCTCTTGTATGCAAGATTCTCAGGTTTAATTATATCATTGAATTTAATCTCTGCCATGGTATGTTATCCTTTAATAAATTTCTTCAGGTTCTCGACCACCTCTTCAGGTGTCGGTATTATTCCTCCCATTCTGCCGAAGTGTGCCACCCGGGTCTTGCCATTGACAGCCAGCATCACATCTTCAACCATCTGGCCTGTGCTCATCTCCACTGCAAGCATTCCCCTGACCTTTGAGGCCATTTCATTGAGCCTGCGGCTCGGATAGGGAAACAGGGTGATAGGACGCAACAGACCCACCTTTATCCCTTCAGCTCTTGCAAGCTTTATGGCCTTCTGACAGATCCGGGCACTGGTGCCGTATGCAACCAGGATATATTCAGCGTCATCCGTAAGGAACTCCTCGAGACGCACCTCCTTCTCCTTAATCTCATTGTATTTAGCCACGAGCTTCAGGTTGAATTTCTCCTGCCGCGCGGCGTCAAGATCAAGTGAGGTGATGATGTTGCGCTCACGCGTCTCCGGTTTGCCGGTCGTGGCCCATGGCAGTATCTCTGTTGATCTCTCCTTCTGCGGCTTCAGGTACACCTTCTCCATCATCTGACCGATGGCACCGTCAGAGAGTATCATAACGGGGTTCCTGTATTTGAATGCCAGGTCAAATCCCAGCTCCACAAAGTCTGCCATCTCCTGAACCGATGAGGGAGCCAGCACAATAAGATGATAGTCGCCGTGCCCGCCTCCCTTGACAGCCTGGAAATAATCACTCTGGGCCGGCTGTATAGTTCCCAGTCCCGGGCCACCACGCACAACATTTACAATAAGGCAGGGCAGTTCAGCACCGGCAATGTATGTAATCCCCTCCTGCTTCAGGCTAATGCCGGGTGAGGAGGAGGAGGTCAGTACCTTCTTTCCGCAGGCAGCACCGCCGTATACCATATTTATCGCTGCCACCTCACTCTCTGCCTGAAGCACCACCATGCCCGTACGGGCCTGTGGATTTGCCTCCATAAGATATTCAAGTATCTCACTCTGCGGAGTGATGGGATACCCGAAATAACCATCGGCACCGGCCCTTATCGCCGCCTCGGCGATAGCTTCGTTGCCCTTCATCAATTTCAGTTCCTTTTCCATTTATATTATTCTGTTATTTCGAAATCAGTTATCCAACCTTTACCTTATAGACAGTAATCACACCGTCAGGGCAGACAACAGCACAGTTGGTGCAACCTATGCATGCATCCGGATTAACAGCAAAGGAGAAGTGATAACCCTTGCCGTTCACCTCGGGTGATAGTGCGAGCGTCTCGGTCGGACATGTGACAACACATACTTCACACCCCTTGCACCTCTCCCTGTCAACTACAACAGCACCTTTTATCTTAGCCATATCTTTAAGTTTTTCTTGTTTTTAATAATTGATAATCATTTTAATATAGGATTATTCTCCCTGAACAGCCTCAGTCTCCCGTCAAGCACGGGCAACTGTTCCCGCTTCACCTGTGAGACACATGCCCTGAGTCCTTCGGTCCTCTCACTGCCTGTTATGTTAAGAGTGATCGCTGCAATTCCGTATGCAAGCAACTCCTGCAACAGTGTTGCCCCGCTGAAGCCGGGATATGAGATTGTGAAATAGAACCCGTCAGCAAGGGGCTTCTCAATATCCCTGTCATATACAATTGTAAAGCCGTGTTTTAAAAAGATATCCTTCATTGCCGCAGCCTTGAGACCATACTCCTTTGTATTCTCGACAAAGTTATAAATCCCTTCGTTGACAGCCTTAAGAATCGCGGTAAATCCATACTGAACAGAATGTGCTACCCCTGACGAGAGGGCGTAGAGTGCGCCGAAGATCATTGCCCTGCCGAAAAGATCTGACGAATAGTACCTTAGCAGGTCAGGGTAACGGCGGTTGTAGAGATGATCAGACATCACCAGGAGTCCCGCACGCTGTCCGGCATAGCTGAATACCTTGGAACCTGATATCAGAAGAATATAGTCATCGCAGTATTTGGCCACGGTAGGCTGGTAAGGGGGTATTCCCGGCTGGGAGTAGTCCGTACGGAAGTCCATCCCGAAATAGGCCAGATCCTCCACGACAATCACATCATACCTGGCAGCAAGACGGCCTATTGTGCGAAGTTCGTCTTCAGTGAAACAGATCCAGGAAGGGTTATTTGGGTTAGAATAGAGTATGGTAGAGACTTTTCCGCACTCAAGCATCGATTCGAGTTTGGCAGCCAGTTTTTCCCCGCGGTAGTTGTAAACGTCAAAAGACCTGTAATCCTGTCCCAGTATCCGCGTCTGTGTCTTCTGCACCGGGAAGCCCGGGTCAATGAAGAGGGTCCCTTCCTTGGTCCTGTCATTCCTGTTGGCAACCATGAAGCTTGCCATACCGCCCATCATCGATCCTGCAGTGGGGACACAGCAGTCAGGACTTACATCGATGTCAAGAAAGAGTTTTACAAACCTGGAAGCCTCGGTCTTGAACTCAGGCAATCCCTCTATATCCGGATAGATTGAAGCAACCCCTTTCCGGAGGGCATCTATCTCAGCATTTACACCTACCTCCGCCGACGGCAATCCGGGGACGCCCATCTCCATTCTTATGAACTCCACGCCGGTCTCGTTGCCCAGTATATTCACAAGTTTTACGATCTCCCTGATGCTTGCATATCCGAGATCTGTGATGCCGCTGGAGGATATCGCGTTGCTTACGGTTTTCCTGTTAATGGGGGTATTTTCCATATAATTTTCAATTTTTTCCCTCATTACTGCCTGCAAGATATAAATTCTTAAGAGACCATTACATGCTTTTTGTCACCATTGATGCATCCGTTTATTCATCTTCTTCTGCTGCAGCGGTTATCTTCTTCCGGCTGAGAATGCCAGTATGACGCCCAGCACCGTGCTCAGTATGGCAGCAAAAAGTATCTGGAACTCCGGCGGCAGAAGGAATGTGATTGTCTGGGCCGGTATCCAGAAGAATGGTATGGTCTTTTTAAGGACAAAGCCCCACATTGAATTCCAGTCTATGGCCTTCAAAATTGCAGTTACGTCGGGCATCCTGAACAGCCCGGACGCCTCTCCCCGCGAGGCAGCTATGTGTGTGTCAGTAACCCTGTGTGTCACCATGAGAACAGGGGCATAGAATATGTTAAGAAAGAAGCTGATGCAGAACGAGAGCAGCACCTTCGGGGCTGTGACGCCTCCTGCCATGACCGCGACAGTATCTTCCATCCCCAGGTGACCGGCGATGAGTGGTACTCCACCAGAGAAAATGACAAATGCAGCCTTGACCGTCATCCCGAGAAAACCCCATACCACGGCTCTCGGTATCAGCCCGAAGTTTTTTGGAATATAAGCTCCTCCCCTTATCCTGCTTCCGAGCATCTCGCCCATTGTTGCAAGGATCGCAAATTTGATGAAGCTTGCAGTATAAGCCCACTCTCTGCTGAACCACAGGAAGGAATCATAGAGCCGGTGTGACAGAAAGAACGGAATAAAAAGACCGGTAAAAACAAGTAAGAAAATTATGTCTGAACGTTTCATTATTATTTGCGATGTGCGATTTGCGATTTGCGATTTGCGATTTTACGTACTTCTTCCTGCCTAATGCCTAATGCCTATTGCCTACTGCCTATCACCCATTGCCTCAATTCTGATCCGGGCATCAACTGCAACTATGTTATCTCCCTCGGCCAGCAGCGGATTAATATCCATCTCATAAATTTCCGGTGCTGCTGCCAGGAGGTCAGAGAGAGAGGTTATCACCTTCATGAATGCCTCCTCGCTTATACCCCTGCTGCCGCGTACTCCCTTCATTATTATGTATGACTTCAGTGACCTTATCATCGACCGGGCTTCACTCTCGGAGACGGGCGCAAGGCATGTTGCGACATCCTTGAAGACCTCGATAAATACACCTCCCATTCCGGCCATGATGAGGTGGCCGAACTTGTCCTCTCTCTTTGCGCCGCAGAAGAGCTCCCTGCCTGAGATCATTTTCTGAATAAGTATTCCTGTCACCCCCTCAAGAGTGATCATCCTGATGAACTCCCGCCGCGCCTCTTCCGCGCTGCTGACGTTGAGGACCACCCCGCCAATATCTGATTTATGCACCGGCCCCACCACCTTCATTACCACCGGGAATCCCATCCTTGAAGCCCCGGCAGCCGCCTCATCGGCAGAGGTAACTACTTCTTCCGGCACTCTGGCTATTCCTGACGCATCGAGCAGTTCCGTCACCTTACCAGGTGAGAGGTAACCGTTGCCGGCACTGTCGATCACCGACCTTACCCGCGAATAATCTGTCACACTGCTGCCTCGCTCCTCCCCGGCCGGCTGCGGAGTATTGTAAACCCTGCAAAGGGCCCTTGCGAAGAGTACCTCATCAAAGAACATTGCATTCCCCTTCGCAGCAAAACCGGCGATCTCCCTTTTGACATTTATTACCGAAGGCATAATGGGATATATAGGCTTACGGCAGGTTCTTATCCTATTGTGCAACAAATCATAAACATCATCGACAGGAAAGAGCCCCGGACTTCCGAAGATGACGGCAACAGCGTCAATATCCTCAAAATCGTTCTCGCAGGCTTCGATGATATGTCCAAGCTGTTCAGCAGTGCCTGTCGCCAGGAAATCTATCGGATTTGCAACTGATGATCCCGGATAAAGCCTGGCAAGCAGTCTCCCGGCAGCCTCCCCGCTTATCCGCGGCACTGACAGTCCCCCTTCACTGAGGGCATCGGTGAGCATCACTGCCGGGCCGCCGGCATGTGTCACGACTGCGATTCTGTTGCCGGTAAGCGGCCTGTAGGTGAAAAGTGAAGCCACCGTTGCCAGCTCGCTGCGGCTGGAGCATCTGACGATGCCGGCCTTGCGGAAGAGAGCCTCCACGGCGCTGTCAGGCGAGGCCATGGCACCCGTATGAGATGATGCTGCCCTTGAGCCTGCCTCCGACGTTCCGGCTTTTATGGCTGCAATGCGACATCCTTTTCTTATAAGGGAAGAGGCGTGCCTGAGCAACCTTGCAGGGTCGGAGATGCTCTCCACATACAGCAGCTTGATCCTCGAACTTTTTTCAGGATCGAACGTAAGATCGAGGTGTTCGAGCACATCCTCAACCCCCGTCTGGGCGCTGTTTCCCACTGACCATACGCTTGAGAACCTCAACCCTCCGGTGATTGCTGTCTCCATAATGAAGACGGCAGTAGCCCCTGATCCTGAGATGAAGTCGACACCCGAAGGTGAAAGCGGCGGCAACGGCTCCGTAAATACGCCGTAGTAATTTACATTCAGAAATCCAATACAGTTGGGCCCGATGAGGGTGCCCCCGGTGCTTTCTATAATATCAACTATCTCATGCTCCAGTGCTGCACCCTCTCTGCTCTCTTCACTGAAACCGGCAGAAAGGATAATAAATCCACCTGTCTTCTTGTCCCTGGCAAGGGTACGGACAATATCAGGACAGAAGCGAGCTGCAACTGCAATCACTGCCATGTCTGTCTGCGGCAGGGCCGATACATCGGGATAGGATCTGACACCCTGCACAAGCTGGGCTTTTGGATTAACGACAAAGATCTCTCCGCTGAATCCGCAGCCCAGAAGATTCTTCAGCACCTTGCCCCCGGCTTTGGTGAAGTCATCAGAACCGCCAATGACTGCTATAGTCTTAGGGTTCAGTAATTTATCGCTTATCATTTTCCCGCATTGTGTTCATTTCTAAAGGTAGAAACATTTTAAAATATAACAAATGATTGTGATACGTTGTCTAGGTCTGAGGTCTGAAGGTCTGAAGGTCTGAAAATACTGCATTAATCCCTTCCATAAACCAATTATATGCTGCATAATATTATATTTGATAGCCCTGAATAGAAAGGGAATTTTAATTTTGACAATTCAAACCTGCATCATATGAAAAAGAACAATAGTCTCATGATGATCGCAGCCGCAGTGCTGCTTACCATCTCCTGCTCAGTACTCAACGCCCAGTACAGGGATATCGATCCCGACGGACCGGGCTATGCCGAGAACTGTACCAGCATCATGGTCGGGAAGCTGGCATCGGCAGACGGTTCTGTGATGACATCGCATACCTGCGACGGCAACTACCGCACATGGCTTGAAGTTGTACCGGCAGGGACACCCGGAAACGATTCTATCCGTCCTGTCTTCTGGGGTACACTGCATACCGAGGCAGCATGGGATATGACAAAAGTAACCCGCAAAGGGGAGATACCTGAAGCCCCTTCGACCTACGCTTTCCTCAGCACGGCATACCCCTGTCTCAACGAGAAGCAGCTTGCCATAGGTGAGACGACAATATACGGCCGCAAGGAACTGATCAACCAGGATGGGCTGTTTCTCATAGAGGAGCTGGAAAAGATAGCCCTTCAGAGATGCACTACGGCAAGGGAGGCGATAGCCCTCATCGGATCACTGGCTGAGCAGTACGGCTATGGTGACCTGGCTGAGTGCATCACCATCGCCGACCCTCACGAGGTATGGCAGCTTGAGATAGCCGGGTCAGGCCCGGGCACACCCTCTTCGCTGTGGGTAGCCCAGAGGATCCCCGATGACCATGTCGGCATCGCCGCAAACATACCGAGGATATCAGACGTAAGGTTCAATGACCCTGATAACTTCATGACATCAAAGGACCTGCGCAAAAAAGCAAAAGACCTCGGCTACTGGGACGGAAAGGAACCGTTCAAATTCTACAAGGTGATAGGCACCGGCAAACCCTATGCCATCCGCGAGTTCTTTGTCCTCAGCACCCTCGCCCCTGAACTGGGACTGACCATGGAGATGGAAGAGCTCCCCTTCTCGGTGAAGCCTGCGAAGAAGCTATCTGTCAGAGACGTGATGGCTTTCTTCCGTCAGACTTATGAGGGGACACCTTATGACATGACAAAAAACCTCCTTGTGAAGGTGACTAAGAAGGACGAGGCAGGGGTGGAATATACTGATACGATAAAGTCTCCTGTTATTTCGAACTGGATGAATGCAGACGTGCGAACCCTGATCAACGAACTTAAACCCGGGACAATTGAGAGACAGAGGACCATTGCCATTGCCGGCTGCTCATACTCACATGTCATACAGTGCCGCGACTGGCTGCCCGACGAGGTCGGCGCAGTGGCATGGTTTTCATTCGATAACCCCGGACAGAGTCCCCGTATTCCCATTTTCTCAGGGACTATGTCCCTGCCTGAAAGCTTCCGTATATGCGGTCAGCACCGCTACCGTGAGGATGCTGCCATATGGTCTTTCCGCGAAGCCAACAGGCTTGCTACGGTGAACTGGGACCGCGGCCGGAAGCTCA
>Ga0209262_10000981_pt1 | contig 11950 bp, 4 predicted proteins | sample Lowcelwee11metaG_FD_187171 | JGI IMG/M metagenome (GOLD analysis project Ga0209262, IMG submission 187171) | Freshwater pond sediment microbial communities from the University of Edinburgh, under environmental carbon perturbations - Low... | ecosystem: Environmental > Aquatic > Freshwater > Pond...
GCCACGATAACATATGGATTATAACCCACATTTTCCATGATGTCAATCTCGCCGCTTGAAGGCCACCCGCCATATGCCCAGTCAGTCGGAAGCATCCATATTGCGGGCCACATTCCCCTGCCATCCGGTAACTTGGCTTTTACTTCGACCCTGCCGTAAAGCCAGTCTCCCTTGAGTCTTGTTACCAGCCTCGCCGATGTATAATCGTGATCCTCATAACTTTCCTTAATAGCGGTTATATTCAAGAAACCGTCTTTGACCTCGGCATTTGCCAGCCTGGCGCTTGTGTAATACTGTGCTTCGTTATTACCCCAGCCTGTTGCATTTCCTTCTGTGTCATAACTCCACTTACCCGCATCAGGAAGTCCGTTAACGTTAAACTCATCACTCCAGACCAGCACCATATCCCCATTGGCTGGATTATCAGGTGCAGGATCAGTGTCGCCGTTTCTGGCACAACCCGGTGCCAGCAGTGCGAAAGCTAAAATCAAAGCAGCAAGTGTTCCCATTTTTTTCATTTTGCAAAGTTACTTAATAATAAAATCGCTGTGGAGTCCTTCATCTGAATTTGGGCCGACCCACACATCAAATCCGCCCGGCTCTGTCAGTGTCTCCTTCCCGTTAAAGAATGCCAGGTCGTTTCCGGTTAATGTGAACTCAACATCAGCGGTTTCACCCTGTTTAAGTGTGATACGCCTGAAATCCTTAAGCTCTTTAATCGGTCTGGTAATACTCCCGACCCTGTCACGGACATATAACTGCACGATCTCATCAGCATCGAAGTTACCGCTGTTTGTCACCTTTGCCCTGATGGTTATTGACCCGTCAACACCCATCACCTGTGAAGAGAGGGCAAGATCGCTGTAGGTGAAAGTGGTATAGCTGAGACCGAATCCGAACGGAAGTAACGGGGTGAAACCGTAATCAAGATGGAATGACTTGTACCCAAGCGAATTCTGCTGGTCTTCCGTCGGTATGCTGTCAATAGGGATCCATGATTTATCTGAGGCCGGCCGGCCTGTGCTGTTCCTGTAGTAGTAAAACGGTATCTGGCCTGATCCTTTCACAAAGGTAACGGGAAGCTTCCCGGAAGGTGATTCTTTACCGAATATCAGGTCAGCAAGCGCTGGTCCGGCCATTGTTCCTCCGTGCCAGGCATAGAGTACTGCGTCAGATTCCTTTAGTTCATCACCTATGGCGAGTGGCCGGCCGGCCATCACCACGATGACAAGAGGCCTGCCCGTCTTCGCCAGTTCAGATATCAGTTCACTCTGGGCTCCCGGAAGATCAATTTCTCCCCTTGACTGTCCTTCCCCTGAAAGCACCCATTCTTCTCCGGCAAAGAACAGGATAACATCTGATTTCCTGGCAGCAGCAACTGCGGCGCTGAACTTGTCCGTTCTTTTGTCGCGACTGTACTCAAGCCCTTCGACAAAGTTTACTTTCTTTTCTCCAAGAAGCTCTCTGATGGCTGTGAGAGGGGTGACGGAGTTCTCAGGTAATCCGTCAAAACACCAGGTGCCGAGCTGGTCACGAGGTGCATCAGCCAGCGGTCCTATGACTGCCACTGATGATATTTTATCTGCTTTAAGCGGCAGGGTATTGTCGTCATTTTTAAGCATCACCGTGCTCTGGCGTGCCACGGTGCGTGCATGTTCAAGATATGCCGGATCGAGTATTTTCTTCTGAGCTTCCGTATCAACATAAGGGTTTTCAAACAGTCCCAGTTTGTATTTGACCCTGAGAATATCCCTCACCGCATCATCTATCTGCTGCTGGGTAATTTTCTTCTCATTGAGAAGTGCCTTGAAATTGTCAAAATAAGAAGTGCTTGCCATTTCCATTTCTACGCCTGCATTAATGCCTTTTGCTGCAGCGTCCTTTTCGTCGGTTGCATATCCATGGTTGACCAGTTCGGTCACTGATCCCCAGTCGCTGACCACAAACCCGTCAAATCCCCATTCATTCCGCAGTATCTGCTTCAATGTAAACTCGTTGGCTGATGTTGGCACTCCGTTCAGGTCATTAAAGGCAGACATGAATGTAAGTGCACCTGCCTCTTCAGCCGCCCTGAATGGTTTAAGGACGACGTTTCTCAGGACAGGTTCTGAGATGTAAGTTGTATTATAATCACGGCCGGCCTCGGCAAAGCCGTAGCCGACATAATGCTTGGCACATGCTGCAATTGAGGTAGGATCAGTGAGGTTGTCACCCTGAATTCCCTCAACCATGGCCCGTGCCATGGCGGAGGCCAGAACGGGATCTTCTCCGCATCCTTCGGCTATTCTTCCCCACCGGGGATCCCAGGTGATGTCTATCATGGGTGCAAAGGTCCATTTAATCCCCTGCGACGAGGCTTCAATGGCAGATATACGGAAGGCCTTTTTAACGATCTCAGGGTTCCATGAAGCTGCCATCCCCAGTGGTATAGGGAAGATGGTGCGGTACCCGTGAATTACATCCCTGCCGATGATCAGTGGTATGCCCAGCCTGCTCTCTTCAACGGCTATCCTCTGGATCTCATTGACCTGTTCGGCGCCAAAAAAGTTCAGCAGTGATCCGCATCTGCCATCCCTCACAGCCGTCCTGAGCTGTTCCGAATCCATGAAGAAGCTGATGTTAAGCTGGGACATCTGCCCTATCTTTTCATCAAGAGTCATCTGGGCAAGCATTTTGTCCACCCTGTTCTCAATGTCATCCTTGCTGGTATCTGCCTTATTGCATGAATAAGCCATAAGTGTAAGGCATACCATAAGAATAGCCCATGAAGGTTTTTTAGAATTCATAACCGTAATTAATAAAAAATGAAATTTTAAGAAAGATCATTGTCTGCCTTGTTAACAGGCAGACAATGATCATGTAAAAAATTACTATTTATGTATGCCTTCAACATGAGGGCCGGAGAGCTCATCAAAGTAGAAGGTGTGCGTACCATCTCCAACTCCCGGGTTAAGCATAATCCTCACAATATTGTAGAAGTCATGGTTATAGTAATCGTCAGCCACGACATCATATGATACCGGATCGGACCACCATTTCCAGCTTTCAGCTCCGGGCTGGACATCCGCTCCGGCGAAATCATATGTGGCAAGTTCCCACTTGTTGGTAGCCTGAATTGTATAGGTCAGTTCGGTACCTGTCTGCCATGCATCACCGCCCTTGTCGGTATTCTCAAGCTTCAGCAGGACTTTATCTCCGGCTTTGCCATAGACAAGGATAGTGAACGCATGTTGCTGTCTGAGGTCGAACCTGAAGCCCGGGCCGAGCTGCATGTTTGCATTTGCCCACTGCTGGTTTGTTTTGGTATAGAAAGCAACCTTGGTGGACCTGTTCGGGACCTCCTTGAGCGGGTTATCAGATATCGTGAGGCCGCAGTCCTGGCCGAGTACTGGGTAGACCTGAACCTCGCTAAAGTCGTTGTAAACAACGATCATGTCAAGCAGGTAAGGCACATAAGCCGAGTTGTCATTAAGCAGGGTGATAGACTTGGTTCCTGTAAGCGTGCCAAGACTGGTGTTAAGTTTGGCAGTGACAGTAAATGTTCCGTGACGCATATAGGTATGGTGAACAACCTCATCCTTACCGCCTGTGACTTCAGGAGTATTGTCTCCGAAGTTCCAGGTGATGTTGGTTACACTCTGACCGGCAGGAATAGTATAGCCGGTAACTGAGCATGCAACATCATTGTCAGTGCCTTCCGTTGCATTTACAGTAAAAGTGATGGAAGGCTTGACATAACCTTTGGGTATCAAATAAAAGTGCCAGAGGGTCCAGTTTTCATATGAGCTCTCGCAAGTCAGTTCAAGCAGGTTTTCCTCTGCCTTAAGGATTTTGTAGGTGTGGTTTTTTGCACCCACATCGAGGCCAGGGAAAACAGGTGTGACAGTGTTAAAAATAAGATAATATGTCCCGTCCTGCTTCAGTATATTCCATGATCCGGTAATCGGCGTGGCATAATCAACATCCCAGTCATCCTTGTTCTGCCGTGGATTAAGGTAGACTGTTGCCAGAGCCGGGTCATCCTTCGTATAGCCTTTGACATAGCTTACACCTTTATTGTCATACTTCAGGACAAAATCGGTCATAATAAACGTCAGTTCATCGTCATAGGCTCCGGTACCACTCTTATCCTGAGGATTGGCGGACCACCAGTCGAGACCCACGCCTCCTGGCTTGGTTACGTCACCTACACCGAAATGACCTTTTGAGTCAGCATCAACCATCCAGGTCTTGCCGTCAGCATCAGATGCACCGCCGGTAAGGTTAACATACACCGGATCAGTGAAAATAGAGAAGTCAGTCTCAGTCTGTGTAAAAGTCTTTGTAGTTTCGGCTGAACCGCCCTTTGTGACAAGTGTCATCTTTATGGGATAATCTCCCGGCAGCGAATAGACGACTATGTTAGAAGTACCGGTGCCTTTGGTTCCGTTGCCAAAATCCCACGACGGAATACCGGTCACAGATGATGTGTTTGTAATCACTACATGGAATTCATCACTCCCCGGAGTTATTGTGAAATTCAACTGGTCAGCTGTCGGAGGAAGCCCGATATCCGGTTTATCCGCCATCTGAGGCTCACAGGCTGCCATCACAAGCACTATCGCAATGAAGCCTGTTATTCTTGTTATGTATTTATATTTTTCCATCATAATTTGTTTTTATAGGAATTTAACCGTCGGCTACTGGTAAGCCGGTACCATTTGTTTCAGCACGCCTTCATTTGTATTCCTGATCTCGCTTGCCGGGATGGGGAACATGCCAAATGTGTCTGGCTTGTAAGTCCTGTTGGTAAAATGCTGTGGGTTTGCAGCACCTGAAGGAATCTCGAAACTCGCATTAATCATTTGTTCAGCGTAGGTTTCACCCCTTCTCAGGAGATCCCATTTTCTGAGTCCTTCACCGCCAAATTCAACTCGTCTTTCATGGTAGATGTCATCAAGTGTGATCGTTGACTTGGCAGCGCCGGCGCCAAGGGACCTTGTCCTTACCTGGTTCAAATATCCGGCAGCCTTGGTGGGGTTATCGGCAAGCCATACTTCTGCACCCATAAGCAGCACATCTGCATACCTGATGTCCATGTGGTTGCGTGGGAAGTTATGGGCCTGGTCGCCGCCTGATCCGATGTAGGCGTTCAGTGCCATGTATTTCCGGTTAAAGTACCCGGTATTCATGTAAGCCCTGTTATAGTCAGTCAGCTCGGTTTCGGCATCAAAGAGAGTAGCATGCTTCCTCGGGTCGCCTGCTTCAAACTCATCGGCCAGACTCCATGTCGGTATATCAAATGACCATCCGGGGAAAATGCCGGCGCTTGAAGGCTGAGGGTTACGTACACCCATCCATACCGACGAGAAATTGCCGTTTATGTTCCAGCCGCCCCAGTCACCTGATTTGGCCTTGTCCGAATACTGTATCTCAAGTATCGACTCGCTGTTGTTCTGGTTCTCCCAGTCAAACAGGTCGGCGTAATCAGGAACAAGTGAATATTTGAGGCCGGTGATAATTTCATCGAGCGCAGTCTGTACATATCCCTTGTTGATTGTGGTTGTACCGTCAGACCACTGCTCTGCTGTAAGACCCATTCCGCTGTAGGCGCTCATACCGGTATGATAGAGATAAATCCTTGCCATGAGTGCCTGGACAGCTGCTTTTGAAACACGTCCTGTTTCTGTTGCGGCAATATCCGGGGGAACAATGGCAACTGCAGCCAGAAGATCTCCTGCAATGAAAGTCAGGATCTCGTTCGGAGTACTTTGCGGAATGCTCTTGTAGTCCTCAACATCCGGCAATACTTCGGTTATCAGCGGAACCCATCCGTAGTGACGGACAAGATCCCAGTAGAAATAGGCACGCAGGAATTTCACCTCGCCTTCAAACCTTTCTTTAAGGCCATCAGTGACCCACTCCACACCCTCCTGTTTCTGCAGGTAGAGATTGGCACGATAGATACCTGCATAACAACGACTCCACAGGTCAGAAGAGGAGTTGTTCTCGGGTTCCATCTTGAACATTTCCATATCCTGCCACTGTGCCATATCAGTTGCATCTGATCCTCCGCAGAAAGCATCATCAGACCATATATCCGACATCACAGGGGCGAACTGCCAGTTCTGAACAGAATAGGCGTCGTAAACGGCTGTCACAGCCAGCAAAGCCTGCTCCTCGTTCTTGTAGTAGTTGGCTTCAGTCAACCCGGTTTTTGGTTCAAGCTCCAGGAAATCCTGGGTGCAGGAATACCCTGCTAGCATCAGCGCCAAAATTGATAGACTATATAATATTGACTTTTTCATAATTCTTTTTTTTGGCATGTTAGAATGTAATATTTATACCGGTCATAATTGTCCGTGGCTGAGGATAAATACCGCGGTCGATTCCATTGTCGAAAACACCGCCTCCGATTTCCGGATCGTAACCTGAATATTTCGTAAAGGTCACGAGGTTTTCAGCTGCAACATACAAGCGGAGCCTGTCGATTTTGACATAATCAGTGACCTTGGCGGGCAGAGTATAACCAAAACTGATGTTTCTCAGCCTGATAAAGCTGCCGTCCTGAATGAAGAAATCACTTACCGTTTTCATATTTATGTTATTATCGACGAAAGTGACCCTGGGGAGGTAGTTTGAAGTGCCCTCACCGGTCCATCTGTCAAGCCAGTCAGCGGTGTAGTTGGTGTAATTCATGTCGTACCTGCGCGTTGCCTGGTAGATCTCCTGGCCCAGGGCGGCATAGAGGAACATGTAAAAATCGAACCCGTACATTTCGGCGTTCAGGTTAAGACCGCCTGTAAAATCGGGGTACGGATTACCGATCTGGACACGGTCAGCGTCGCTTATCTGCCCGTCTTTATTGTAATCATCAAAAATAATATCGCCAGGTACGGCATTGGGCTGGATCTTTGCGCCCGTTGAACTGACATGTGCGTCAATCTCACCCTGGTTCTGGAAAACGCCAAGGGTCTTAACACCGTAGAACACTCCCATGGGAGTTCCCACTTCAGCAAATAAAACGCCGGACTGTCCGAAACCGCCGTCACCGCCCTGCAGCCTCTGCTCGGTATTCTCAATTGAAAGAACTTCATTCTTATTGAATGCACCGTTTATTGAAGCGCTGAAATACAAATCACCGAACTGCTTCTTGTATGAAACCTCCGCTTCTATACCCGAGTTTCTGACAGATCCCCCGTTGATTGTCGGAGCTGAGTTCCCTACCATCATAGGAACAGGCGCTGTAACAAGCCAGTCTTTGGTTGTCTTGATATAATAATCAAATGTGACCATCAGGCTGCTGTTCATCGTCGACAGATCTATACCAAAGTTTGTCTGTTCTGAGGTCTCCCATTTAAGCGACGGGTTGGCGATCTTAGTGGGTGAAGCCCCGTTGTACTGGGTTTTGCTGTCACCGTAGTAGTAGATGTTCCCGTTGCCCATCACCGAGGTGTATCCGAAATCGCCGATATTCTCGCTTCCGTTCTGGCCCCAGCTGGCTCTTATCTTAAGCATGTCAATTGCATTTGAAAGACCGCTCATGAATGACTCCCTGGATATTACCCATCCGATTGATGCCGATGGAAAGACACCGTACTTGTTCTCATCACCGAACCTTGATGAGCCGTCCCTTCTCACAGTTGCAGTAATCATGTAACGGTCCATAAGGTCATAGTTCAAACGGCCGAACAATGAAGAAACGGTATGCTCCTGAAATCCGCCCGCAGCATTTGCTGACTCCGGATCGGTTGCATTATCGATATAGGAATGTTCAAAATCATCAAAAATAAGATCAGCCTTCTCACCGTAGAGGTTCTCGTGCTGATCCTTGAAAGCGGTTGTACCCGCCATAATTGTGAAATTGTGCACATCGAAACTGCGTGTGTAGGTCAGAACATTCTCAAAGTTCCATCTTGTATATAAATCATTGCTCTTCTGAGCCCTGTCAACAGTTGTAAAATGCATTGCATCAAGGTAATAGAGCGGAATGTAGTTATCCCACATCACCATGGCGTACTCTCCGCCGAATGATGATCTGAATGACAGCCCCTTAAGTGTCTCGGTAAACTTTCCAAAGTCTATTTCGCCGAAAATGTTACCTATAAGCTTATTTGTACGGGTATTTGAATTGGTGTAACTAAGCATGGCAACCGGGTTGGTGATCTCCTGAATGCCTATGCCGTAAGCTTCCGGGGTGCCCCAGGTGCCGTCTGAGAACTTTACGGGAACAATGGGAGGCATGTTCAGGGCCTGGTTCAGGCCCGTGGCATAACGGTCATTCGTAGCAATACCTTTATTCTCGATGTTGGCAAGGTTCATGTTGCCGCCAAGCTTGAAGAAACCGAAAGTTCCGATTGCATTCAGCCTGTACCCTATTCTCTGGAAATTCGATTTATCCTCTGCCACGATACCATCCTGCGAAAAATAACTCAGCGAAGAAGAATACTCCAGCTTGTCGGTGCCGCCGGTAAATGACAGGGAATGGTTCTGCTTGGGTGCATTATAGTAAAACATCTCATCCTGCCAGTCTGTGTCTGAGGTATAGCTTTCAATGTCAGCCTCAGTGAATGCAACTCCTTGTCCGCCGTTTATCGATGCCTCATTAATAAGCATCGTATATTCCTCCGTATTCAGGAGAGGGATCTTCTTCCATGGGTTCTGCACTCCGTAATAACCGTCATATGTCACGATCATCTTGGTGTCTGTCTTGCCCGTCTTAGTTGTGATAAGCACAACACCGTTGGCGCCCCTGGCACCGTAGATTGCGCAGGAAGCAGCATCTTTAAGGATCTCGATGGACTCTATATCAGCTGCGTTGAGGTAGTCGGTGCCTGCACCGCTCATAGGAAGACCGTCAATTATATAGAGCGGCTCTGCATCACCGTTGGTACCGGTTCCCCTGATTCGTACTGAAATCTGGCTGCCCGGCTGTCCGTTGTTGCTGGTGATTACAACTCCGGCGGTCTTGCCCTGTAATGCCTGGGTAACCCTCATGTCTGTGGCTTTCCTCAGATCGTCACCCTCAACCTTTGCAATTGCTCCGGTGATAAGACTCTTTTTCTGAGTGCCGTATCCTACGACTACGATCTCATCAAGTAGCTCCTCATCCGATGTCATTATGACATCAATAGTTGCGCTCTGGGTAACCGTCCGTTCCTGGGTAATCATACCGACAAAGGAGAATACCAGAGTTGAGTTAGCAGGTACATTGTTAAGCACGTAGTACCCGTTCAGGTCTGTCAATATCCCTGTGGTTGTTCCTTTTACGGAAACAGCAACTCCGGGAACAGGCAGGCCATCGTCTGCTGACGTTACAACCCCTTTTATCTGCAGTCCCTGCGCATTCAATGCCAGTGAACAGACGATGAATAAAAGGGTCATGATAGTCTGTTTCATAAATTTTAAATTAGGATTAGAGTTAAGATTAAATTGGTTTAAAGTATCTTTTTGAAGACAGGACGGATCCTGCTTCATTACAGTTGATGAAATTAGTATAAATGAAGTATGTAACAGTAAGACTTTTCTACATCAAAAATTCTACAGCTGTCAAAAGTCAATACAACAATAATACATCACACTAATGTTAATAGCTTATTATTCAATAATTTAATTAAATCAATTAGATTTAATTAATACAACAAGCATGTAGAATTGGTACTTCAGACCTATTTCCTGCTACAGATCGAGCAGCAACCGCATAAGATTAGTATCCCTGGCAATACTCATCTTTTTTCTGATCCTGTATCTCGCTATTTCCACTCCGCGTACTGATATGTTCATCAGCGGAGCTATCTCCTTTGTGGAGATATTCATTTTAATGAAGGCACAGAGCCTGCGTTCGGCCGGAGTGAGCATCGGGTATTTTGCATTGAGTTTATTCATAAAGTCTTCATTTACTTCATCAAACGCATTCTCGAATACTTCTCGCTGCTTGTTGCTGTCCACCTCCCTGTTAATCCTTGTAACGATGTGAATGATTTTGTCCCTGAGCGTTTCTTCGTGACAGCTATTTTTCAGGTTGTACAGCTCCTCTTTAAGTTTAAGAAGAAACTCATTCTTGCGGACCATGTTCATAGCCTGGTTGGCCAGCTCCTTGTCGCGCAGGATCATTTCGGCATTAAGGTTCTCGTTCCTGATCCTGATAATTTCTTTCTCGGTCTGGAGTGCCTGCTGAATATAGTCCTGCTCCTTGGCCTCATAGATGCGTTGATTGTTAAGTCTTTCCCTCTGCCTTGATATCTCAATGCGCCTGTTAACTATCCATACGATAAACAATGTCAAACTCAGTGCAATAACCACATAAGCGATAAATGCCGTCACTGATTTATACCATGGATGCATTACCACGAATTTCAGTGAATCAGGAAGGCTTTCTGTACCAAGCTGGTTTATTGCTTTTACCTCGAAAGAGTAATGTCCGTCAGGAAGATTTGAATATTCTTTTATGAATGACCTGCTCCATGGTGACCACTTCTCGTCAAGGCCCGACATCCTGTAACTGTATTCTGTGTTGCCGGCGTTATCGTACACCGGTGATGCAAAGGTAAACCTGAAGCTGTTATCCTTGTACGGAAATGAATAGTTACTCTTTCTCCCCGAAGATGGATTGAGTCCCTTGCCATAATAGAATATCGAATCCTGGTAGAGATATTCAGCCCGGGTTATGTATGCTGAGAACTGCTGGTAGCTGCTGTAATAATCCTGCGGTGCATAATGAGCGAAGCCGTTTTCCGTACCGAAGAAGAGATGTCCGGGCGCATAAGGATAAATCGATTCGAAGCCGTGAATAAACCTTCCTGAAAGGAGAATGAACGGTGTCGTCACATGCTGATAGCTGAAATCATCCTGTATTCTGAAGACTCCCGTCCTGTTCTCTGAAACATACCAGATGTTGCCTTCCTGGTCCTCCCTGAGGTATGATATCGAGACCAGCGGGCTCAACAGGTGGTTGAAGTAAACAGAATAAACAAACCTGTCCTCATCCGGCACGTATTCAAAGATGCCATCTTCTGAAGCAATAATGATCTTGCCCTTGATCCTGAACACACTCAAATAATAATTCGACGGCAGCCCGTCATCCTCGTTATAAAAACGCTGGTCTGCAACGGTTTCAAGACCGTCACTCAGTCTTACCCTGAAAATACCTTTAAATCCGTGACTCATCCAGATATTGCCCAGGTCATCCTCCTCAAACACCCTGAATGATTCATTGAATCCCGCAATCTGCCTCACATACTTCCAGGAACCCTGCTCCCATCTGAACAAAATAATTCCGCTGTAGGTACCTCCGATCATGTAACCGGGAAACTGTTTGAGTTCATGATATTTCCATCCGCCGTCGATACTGTTTATAAGATCAGCCTGCTCGCCCGAAACAGTATATGTCCCATTATCACTACCACATATCAGTACACCATTATGAACGCCAAGATACCATACCTGACTGTATGTACCGGGTATCATCGTAAAGTCATTACCTGTTGCATTGCTGTTCCATTCGCTCACATACAACCCCTGGTTGGTGCCAAGGTATATGCGTCCGTCATGAATGATGGAGGCATAGCCTGCACCGAATCCGTCAGGATCCTGAATAAAGGTAACCGGCGAGTTGACGGTCACATAATCGATCCCGTTGTCGAGCGCCAGCCAGAGGTTGCCTGCCCTGTCGGCAAAAAGATCCAGAATAGTGTTGTTCTGCAACCCTTTATTCTGATTGATGTGCTGGACCAGCCGGCCCTCCTGGTCAATTATTATGACACCATCAAGGATGGTGCCCAGGGCGTAGTACTTATCATGCAAGACGGTAGCGCTGAAAATCTGAACCTTTATAAGTGATTTATTGACGGGAATATCCCATATCCGAAGTTTTTTTCCGTCATGGATGAACATACCTTTGCCTTTGGTGCATATCAGGATCTCATTTCCCGACCCATACGGTAATACTGACGAGACAGCCTGTCCTGTAAGT
>Ga0209262_10000982_pt1 | contig 11936 bp, 9 predicted proteins | sample Lowcelwee11metaG_FD_187171 | JGI IMG/M metagenome (GOLD analysis project Ga0209262, IMG submission 187171) | Freshwater pond sediment microbial communities from the University of Edinburgh, under environmental carbon perturbations - Low... | ecosystem: Environmental > Aquatic > Freshwater > Pond...
GGTAGCACATCCCTGGCTGTCTCCTCGAGAGCATTAAGGGCCTGTGCCGAACTGTAGCCGGGGGCTGGTATACCGTTGACTTCCGCTGAACGGTATAGATTAAACCTGTTCGTAAACTCCGGTGCGCTTACCTTGCTTGCCGTGACAAGGGTAGTCACAGGTACCATGTCTCCGTCGTTGTTTCTCACATAGGCCATGCTAAGGTCTTCAGGATTAACCCTGTACGAAGCGTCAGCCTGTACATATACCTTATATTGCCGGCCAAACCTGTTGAAATCATTGACATACGTTCCTCCGAGGAAAGCACCCAGTGTTGTGTTTAATGAGGCTATCGGGACGCCAAGCTTCATTGCCTTCTGCCTGTCAACTTCAAGTCTGATCTGGGGAGAGGCGGCATTGAAGGTAGAATTAATACGCCCTATCTCCGGACGCTTCCGTGCAGCAGCGATAAATGCATTTGTCTGCTCCTGCAGGTACTCCGGGGTGCTTCCTGCCATATCCTGGATCATCATTGTGAATCCGGCTCCCACACCCAGACCGGGAATAGGAGGAGGTCCGAAAGCCAGAACCGTTCCGCTTGTGACCTCCCTCGCAAACACCGCGTTTACTTCGGCCATGATCTCTTCAACTGTCTGTTCCCTCTCTCCCCAGTCTTTAGCCATCACAAAGAATGTGGCTACGTTAGACTGGTATGCCTGCGTCAGCTGGCTGAAGCCTACTACTGAGGTGACGAACTCGAGTGATTCATACCTGGCAAGTATTTCTTCCACCTGCATGCAGACTTCATCTGTACGTTGTAACGATGAAGATGCCGGCATGGCAACGTTCATTATAAAATAACCCTGGTCCTCATCGGGAACAAACCCTCCGGGTAACCTTCCCCCAAGCAGGCCGGCTGCTCCGATAACAACCACAAGGATCATCACTACCCTGAAAGCTTTGCGCGAAAGGTAACCGGCAATACCAACATAACCTCCGGTAACTTTATCGAACATCCTGTTAAACCCATTAAAGAACTTGTTCAGCAATCCTTTACGTTCTGCCATCGGTTTCGAAGGCTTGAGAAGGATAGAGGCAAGCGCAGGACTCAGTGAGAGAGCAGAGAAGGCCGAGAAGGCAACTGAAACGGCTATTGTTATTGCAAACTGCTGATATAACCGGCCTGTTATGCCCGGTACCATCGCCACAGGGATAAACACGGCACAGAGAATAAGTGCAATGGCCACTACCGGCCCGGAGACCTCTTTCATTGCCTGAATGGTGGCTTCACGCGGAGTCTTGCCATGCTCCATATGGTGCATGACAGCCTCCACCACCACAATGGCATCGTCAACCACAATTCCGATTGCAAGTACAAGGCCAAGGAGTGAAAGGACGTTTACCGAAAACCCTAGCAGCGGGAAGACCATGAAAGTTCCGATCAGCGATACAGGTACCGTAATAAGCGGGATAAGGGTCGCTCTCCAGTTCTGAAGGAAGATAAAGACTACCAGTATTACCAGGATCATCGCTTCCTCAAGAGTTTTCACTATCTCATGGATCCCCTCTGTGACAGCCAGGGTGGTATCAAGTGAAATATCATATTCGATGTCATCAGGAAACCTCTGTGCAAGTATGGCCGCAGTCTCCTTGACTTTTTCTGCAACTTCAAGTGCATTGGTGCCCGGTGTCTGAAAGATAGCGATCGTTGCAGCCTGCTTGCTGTTCATGCGTGAACGGGAGTTGTAATTCTCTGTCCCGAGCCTAATGTCTGCAATATCTCCGAGGAGTACTTTTGAGCCGTCAGGCTTGCTCTTGATGATTATATTTGCAAATTCACCCTCCTGTATGAGCCTGTCCTGCAAAACAACTCCGTAGGTAAATTCCGTTCCTGCAGGTGACGGTTCAGCGCCGAATTTGCCTCCCGGGCTGATAACGTTCTGATCCTGAAGCGCCTTTGTTACATCCTCAACAGTAATATCGAGCTTTGACATGATATCAGGCTTAACCCAGATCCTCATTGCATAATCGCTCGACCCAAGCATCTTTACCTCTCCGACACCGCTGATGCGCGCAAGAGCATCATTCATGTTGATGGTTGCATAATTTGAGAGGAACATCGAGTTATATGAAGGGTTCTCAGAGGTGAGAGAAATCACCATGAGCGGGAAAGTCAGGGATTTCTTGGTTGTAACCCCGAACTGTTTGACAGAAGGGGGCATGTATGGCTGAGCCTGACTGACCCTGTTCTGTGTAAGCATGTTGGCATTATCGAGGTCGACACCTACCTTGAAGGATACATCGAGGCTGAGGTTGCCGTCAGATGCATTGGTGCTCTTCATGTATATCATATCCTCTACCCCGTTTATCTTCTGCTCCATGACTGCAGCAACACCCTGCTCCACGTTCACGGCATTGGCACCGACAAAGGATGTATTGATCTTTATCGTAGGGGGTACTATTTCGGGGTACTGGCTTATCGGGACGCTTCTTAATGCAAGCAGACCTACCAGAACAATTATTATGGACAGCACCATTGCAACAATCGGCCGTCTTACAAAAAATTCTCCCATGATATCAGGTTTTGTTGCTTAATTAATAATGGATGAAATATTGGTGCTGTCAGGTGACCATTGCTTCTCAACAGGGTTAATCACAGTGCCGCCACGCAGCATTTGCGTCCCTCCGATAACTACCCTATCTCCGCTGTTCAGACCTTCTTCGACAATATAGCTCATATTGTACGGAGGCCCGACCTTGATAAGTTTCAGCTTAAGTTTATTACTGTCAGCGACAGTGAATACCTGGAATGCACCCTGCATTTCATTCACTGCCCGCTGAGGAATAAGCAAAGCGTTTTCACGGTAATCCGTCACCAGCTTCAGTTTGACATACTGTCCGGGGCGGAGGATGTTATTCGTATTTTTGAACTCTGCCTCAAGCGTCAGGGCACCGGTTGAGGGATCGACCTGTCTGTCGGCAAAATTCAGCGTTCCCTTAATGGGATACGCAGTGCCGTCTGCCAGCGTCATCCTGACATTATCTGCCTTTGCACCCAACGTGACTCCCATCTGCTGCATCAGCCTGGTTATCCTGAGGTATTCCTTCTCACTGATTGTGAAACGAACCTTGATTTTGTCTATACTGGAAACAGTATTCATTATAAACGACGGACCTTTGCTGACATAATCGCCCACCTTGAATTTGGAAATACCTATCATGCCACTGATAGGTGCAACCACATTGCAATAACCGAGTTCGATTTTTGCATTTCGCAGCGAAGCTTCGCATGATTCTACCATAGCCTTGCTTGAGGTGTAAGAGGCCCGGGCCGCAACAAGCTCGCGCTGACTAACAGCCCCTACTGCAGCAAGCGGCTCAATGCGGTCAAGATCATTCTTTGCTTTTATCATCATGCCATTTGCATCAGCAAGTGCTGCTGCAGCTGCATCAACTGCATTCTGATACGGAAGGGGATCAATCGTATAAAGCAGCTGCCCCTTTCTTACCATCGACCCTTCCCTGAAATTCATGGTGAGGACCCAGCCCTCGACACGGCTTCTCATCTCCACATCTGATTCGCCATATGTCTGCCCGGTAAACTCGGACTCAAGGTTTACATTCTGCTGAATTACCTGTACAACAGGCACATCGAGCGGTGCGGCTGCCTGAATTTCCTTCTTACCCTTGCAGGATGAAATGACAAGCGCTGTCATTAAGCACAAAAAGATTAAGGATGCGTTTTTCATATGGGTGATTTTCATTACTATTAATTGCGGGTTGAAATGAAGTCAGATTCACTCAAAAATTGAATTCTGAGAACCCAAATATATGAAAGTTTTCAGGAATTAATCAGACGCCACCGTCTCATTATTGTCTTATCCTTATCCCAAATACAACTATTTATCCTGCTTTCAACGGATGGCTCTTTTTTGAGCAGCCTGTACAAATAGTAAATAAAATTGGATGTCTGCGGTGGATATCAATCCTGAAGATTTTCTACCTTGCAATTTATTACAGTTTTTATCTGGTCACTCATATGTAATCACTAATTAAAAGGTCACATGAAAACAATTGGCTGCTCTCTGTTTCTGTTGGCTGTTCTGGCCTTTGCCCCTGTCATGGCCCAGGAGGATCCTTCGGAGCCCTATGCAGTGTCTGATACTCTCGAGGACTTCGGGCTGTTTACCCGGGACGATATCTTTGAAATTTCACTGAGGTTTGACGTAACGCAGTATACAAGGAAGAAACCGAAGGAAGAATACCTGGATGCCGTCCTGACGTATCACATAAGTAAAGATGATTCCATCAACAGGGATATCAGGCTTAAAACACGGGGAGAATTCCGCAACGGCTACTGCAACTTCCCTCCGCTCATGCTCAATTTTAAAAAATCCAATTTTGAACTGGAAGACCTGAAAAAAATTGAAAAGATGAAACTGGTGACTCATTGCCAGAGTGGCAATGAGGACATATTATTCAGGGAATACCTGATATATAAATTGTACAATGTGCTTACCGATTCGAGCTTCAGGGTCAGGATGGTCAAAATCAATTATATAAACACCTTCAAACAAACCAAAACCATAAGCTCATACGCTTTCTTCATAGAACCGATTGACCTTCTTGCCGGGAGAATGAACTCAGTTCCGGTCGAGCTGACCACTCTGAATCAGAGTAACATGAGTCCGGAAATGATGGACAGGATGGCAATATTCAACTACATGATCGGAAACACAGACTGGTCAGTTCCCAATCAGCATAACTGCAAGATCCTTGTGAGCCGTGAACCGGGCAAGGCTGATCTCGGCCAGATCGTCCCCTATGATTTTGATTATTCGGGGCTTGTCGACGCATCTTATGCAATTCCCCATGAGAGCCTGGGAATAGAGACTGTGCGCGAACGGCTTTACCTTGGCCTTTGCAGGACCGATGAACAGTTCCTCAAAGCACTGAGTGAGTTTTCAGAAAAGAAACAGGAATTTTATGACGTGATCCTTAACTTCCCATATCTCACTGAAAAGGAAAAGAAGGGAATGATACTGTATCTTGATGAGTTTTACAGCGGTTTTGACAAACGAAACTCCATCCTTTACTATCTTAAAAGAGAGTGCAAATAATTTGAACAATTTAACCAATCTCAAACCATGTCAACAATATTAGATTTTAATCAGGACCCTATCTGGAACATTTTACTGCGCTTCCTGATTACCCTGTTTGTTCTTTTTATAGTCATAAGGGTAATCTATTACAGGTATTCAAGGAGGGAGAGAAGGGCATTCTCATTCTTCCAGATGGGAATAATGATATTCCTGGTCTGTATCCTCCTGAAAAACGTTGAGATACAGCTGGGAATGGCCCTCGGTCTTTTCGCCATCTTCGCCATCCTCCGTTTCAGATCAAGAAACCTGTCGCTCAGGGAGATGACCTACTTCTTCACAGTAATTGGCATTGCCGTTATAAACTCCATGGCGAACTTCTATAACCCTGTCCGCGGGACGATACTGATAAATTTAATAATTATCGTTTCCCTGTTCCTTCTTGAGATGTTCTTCAGCAGGCGCGACACAACCTCTGCCACGCTGATTTACAACAGGCTGGATCTGCTGGGCCCGGATAAGAGGGAGGAACTCCTCAGCGATATCTCTGCCCGATCAGGAAACACGATCGAGAAGGTGGACATCAAGAAGATAGACCTGGTTAAAAACACAGCTGAACTTGAGATCTTTTTCAAAGGCAAAGATGGGGAAAACTGATTTCAGGTTGCGAACCTTTCGGCTGACGGCAATTCTGTGCCTTTCAATTCTGGCATTGCATCCTCAGACAACCTCAGCACAGGCGGGTCGTTACTGGGACCATAACCTGAACTCTGAGGCGGCGCTTCTCTCCGGGGCAGTTGTCGCCGGTGAAGGAGGCATTGCGGCAATCTATTACAATCCCGCTACCATCTCCGAGATGAAGAGAGACAATCTCTCCCTCTCAGCTAACCTGTTTTCACTGTACTTTTTTGATGCAAAGTCGGCCCTGGGAGGCGACCTCCCAGCAAACCGGCTCCAGTTCGATGTCTATCCCAGGATGATTACCCTGACCCTTATTCCAAAAAAACATTCGAACCTTACAGTCGAGATGGCCTACTTCACCAAGACCAGTGACTTTATTCAGATCAACCAGGGGACGTCACATACCCTCGATTTTATTGAGGCAAACCCAGGCGAGGAGCAATATGCAGCTGACTATTATCTGAGGTCTAAGTATGAAGATTTTTACGGTGGAGCAGGTGTGGGCTACAAGGTTTCCAATTCCCTGGCGCTGGGGTTCTCCGGTCTCATCTCGTATAAGGATGACCAGTATTACAACCTGATCACTGCCGATGCTTTTTCCGTAACCGGAGAAGATTTTCAGAATCAGTATCTCGCAAGTTCAAGATATCATATCAAATATACCCAGTTTGATGTCAGGCTGGTAACTAAGCTGGGGGTGCACCTGAAAAAGAAATACTGGGCTTTGGGAGCGACACTGAGCCTGCCCTCCGTGAAGCTTTTCGGCAACGGCACAGTGGTCAAACAGTATGAATACTCCAATATTTTCACGCAAGCCGGAAATACTGAATCAGACAACCTCTTTTACGGTGGCCGGCAGCGACAATGCCCCGCACATTTCAAAGATCCGTTGTCAGTCGCTGCCGGTGCAAACTACTATGCGGCATCAGGAAAGACCATTCTGCTCTTAACCGCCGAGTACTTTTTCGGCATTGAAACATATGATTATATCGAAGCCAATGAGGAGCCCGGTGAGAATGGCTATAACTACTCCCCCTTTGAACCTGAAGAGTGGCTCTCTTTCAAACTTGAACAGAAACCGGTGCTTAACGCCGGCATTGCCGTCAAACAGCAGATCAACAGCAATATAGTCTATTCCGGAGGTTTTCGCACTGACTTCAGTTATATTGAAAATCCAGGGCAGCAAATGTCAGCCGGAAGCAACTTTAAATCCTCATACCTGTTTGATGTTTATCACTGGAATTCGGGTCTTTCATTCAGCTTCAAAAGAGGCTCCATAACCCTGGGTATGCAATACTCCTACGGCCGTGCCAATAACCAGGAGCAGATAGTGAATCTGGAAGACCCCGTCGAATATATCGATGATTCGATCATGCCCCTTACCGGATATACAGGAGATGTGGTCCAGGTCAGATATAATGACATATCAATTTACTGTGGGTTCATCTTTGACTTCATAAAGAAATAGAAACAAACACTGATCTGCAGGTCCTATTAATAAGTAAATTTGTAAGTACAGATAATACTTAATGCTAAGTATTTTCAGCCAATATGATTTACAGTATCTTTTGACCTTTAATCCTTATACGTCATGAAGAAATCGGTTCTATTCGCACTTCTACTGCTTGGCAGCTATTCAGCCAGTTCACAGGTCCTCATCTCACTCCTTCTGGGTGATGCCCTGAATTCGGAAAAGATCGAATTCGGTCTTGACGGAGGTGTCAACTATGCCAACATAGCAAACCTCGAGACAAGCAAACCCCTTCCTATCTTTAACCTGGGATTTTACTTTGACATCAGAATCAAGAATCAGCTTATGCTCCATACAGGTGTACTGGTTAAATCAAACCAGGGAGCTAATAAGCTAAACCCCTATTCATTGGATAATCCGGACCTGGATGAGCTGTTTGCTGACGGATACGTTACCAGGAAGATCAACAACTTCAGTGTACCCATACTTTTAAAATACCGTTTTGCCGGGAGATTTCATCTCGAGGCAGGTCCAATGCTTGCGCTCAGAACCAAGGGAAACGATGAATTCAAGAGCTCAGTGGCTGACGATGATGATCTGACCTATACCCTGGCTATCGAGGATAATTACAAGCGGATTGACGCAGGCATCATGTGCGGTGCGGGTATTAAACTTTACAAAAAAATCCCGAAAAGCTCCCAGCTCGGAGTCCGTTACTATTACGGGCTGGTCGATCCTCTGATAGGGAATACAGGCAAGCCACAGAACTTTTCATCGTGGTACCTGTATTTTTCTATTCCTATCGGCGCACACAGCGCTGAAGCAAAAACAGAATAATTCGCAGGTGCAAATCCTTAAATAATTCAGTATGAGTTCCACCCCTGAAAATGAATATTTCAGCGAAGGGGGGAGTTTTGACTTCTCCATTAAGCTTTTGCTGACATCTGTCATACTTGTATGGTGCGCCATGATCATTCTCCCATTTGTCACACCTGTCCTCTGGGGAATCATTCTGGCAATAGCTCTCTATCCGCTCTACAGGCGGCTGCTCAAAGTGATGAAAGGGAGAAACGGATTATCGGGCACCATTATCACAGTGATCCTTCTGGCACTTCTGATCATACCATCGGTATGGCTGATCTCATCGGTGGTCGGAAGCACCAGGGAGCTGATCGCCTCAGTGAAGAATCAGACCCTGGAAATACCGCCGCCGGGTCCGAATGTTGCTGACTGGCCTGTTGTGGGGAAACCGATAGATGCAGCATGGCAGACGATCTCTGCCAACTTTGAAACAGCGATCATGACATACCGTGAACAGATCCTGAAGATTGGCGAAAAATTCCTGGGCGCACTTAAAAGCGTTGCTTCCAGCTTTATCATGCTGCTTGTTTCAGTAATAATTTCCGGAATAATCCTCGCCAGGTCTGAAAAGACCGAAAAACCGGTTTTGAACATTGCAAACAGGTTATTCGGTAAGACGGGTGACGAGTTTGTGAGCATGATTGCCCTTACAATACGGAATGTGGCAAAAGGGATCCTTGGTGTTGCATTCATTCAGTTTGTACTTATTGGGGCTGTCCTCATACTGGCCAAGGTGCCTTTTGCCGGCCTCTGGGCTCTGGCTGCCCTGCTGCTGGCCATTGTTCAGTTGCCTGTCACCATCGTCGCCATCCCGGTAATTATTTATTTTTTCACAGCCAGGGAACCCCTGCCCGCAATACTATGGTCTGTACCGTTACTTCTGTTCAGCCTTCTCGACAACTTTCTCAAACCGGTGCTGATGGGAAAAGGTGCCCCTGTCCCCATGCTCGTGATATTTCTCGGTGCAATAGGCGGAATGGTCATGTCCGGATTTGTTGGCCTCTTCACCGGAGCCATAGTTCTTTCAATCGGGTACAAAATGGTTACAACCTGGGCTTCTGGCGGGCTGAAGGACGGTCAGGCTGAACCCCCTGTCAAGTGATCATCAGGCATATGTCATGGGTAAAATAAAACCCTGCCTTCTGCCAGTTCATGAATAGAAACCTGGTCACAGCAGGCAGAGTTACTTTTTCCCTGTATAAAGAGCTGATTTCTACTTAGCCCTGAATACTATCCCGCCTCCAATATTGAACTGGTAATATGACGAGAAGCCTGTGATTCCGGCACCGGTGCCGCCGGTACCAAAATAGACGCCTCCGCCCACAGCCTGAACAGCAGAAAGGAGACCGAGCTGCAGTTTAATCCCCACCTTTTCATTTGCCCATACATTGACGCCGGCCTTGATGCCCCACGCAAATTTTGTAGCACCGTCGCTGTAACCTGAATCGGGATCTTCAATATTCAGGATATCCATCCCGAGCTGCATGCCAAAATATGGCTCCACTTTCGGATTGACAGGCACATACTTGTTAAAGCTGAGAAACAGCCAGTTCTGGGCAAGGTCAAAGGTTGTGTTCTTGATGCCGTTGAGATAGTACTCCATAGGGGCTTTGGAATCGAGACGAAGATATGTAAACTCTATCCCTATCGCCGGCGCTGGCATCACTTCAAGCCCGCCGCCGTACTCAAATCCCCCTTTAATCTTACCTGACCAGTAATCTGTGTCGGAATAATATGAGTCAACATTGTTGTCATCGAACGCGTAGGTTGCATAGCCGTGGATACGTACCGAAGGACCGCTTGAGACAGGTCTCGGAGCCGGCTGAGGATAAGCCTGGGGTGCTGATTGAGGGCCAGCCTGCTGGGTTGGTGTCGGATATGTCTGGGCCATCAGAATGGTCCCGGCAAGAAACAATACAATGGTGAGTAGCTTTTTCATCTTTACGAAGTTTATGTATTAAAAATCTGCTAAACAGAACGCTGAACTTTCCCTGGGGTATAAGTGTCAGCCTGTTTATAAGTGCAAATATATACAAAAACTATTCGTGCCTCTCCGTTTAACCCCTCACCTTTATGTTACAATCTCAATATAATGTATCTTTGGTTATACAGAAACAAACATCATGACCCCAAAGCCCAATTCAGCAAAAAAGGAACCCTCCTCCGGAAAAAGACCGGGATCAGGAACAAGGCTTGAAAAGATTTCGGATTTAAGCAGGAAGGAACTTAAAGAACGGGCCCGCAAGTTTTCGGGAAAGTTCTCTGTCGGTGACGGTGACGGATTTGAACTGAAGAAATACAGGACCGATCCGGACATTGACCTGGGACCCGAAGACAAGCCTCTGATGCAGCAGACCCTGAAGACAGGGGTGGCAGCCCTGGCTGAATTGCAGGACAAGCTGTATGCCCATGACCGGTGGTCGCTGCTTCTGATATTTCAGGCTATGGACGCCGCCGGGAAGGACGGAGCAATAAAGCATGTCATGTCAGGCATAAATCCCCAGGGGTGCCAGGTGACCTCGTTCAAAGCTCCAAATCCTGAAGAGCTTGATCATGACTACCTGTGGAGATGCCAGAAACAACTTCCGGAACGCGGTCGGATAGGCATATTCAACCGTTCCTATTACGAGGAGGTGCTGGTTGTGAGGGTTCATGAGAACATTCTCCATGCACAGAAACTGCCTGAAAATCTGGTGACAAAAGATATCTGGAAGGATAGGTACAAGGATATCCGGAACTTTGAAAAATATCTATATCATAACGGTACGAAAGTCATCAAGTTCTTCCTCAATGTTTCAAAAGAGGAGCAGAAGAAAAGGTTCATCGAACGGATCGATAACCCTGACAAGAACTGGAAATTCAGCAGCGCAGATGCAAAAGAACGCAGCTTCTGGAAAGATTATATGAAAGCGTATGAAGAGATGATCAGGGAGACCTCGACAAAAGAGTCTCCGTGGTATGTTGTTCCGGCTGATAACAAGTCATTTGCACGCATTGTAATTGTTTCTGCCGTTATTGATGCCCTTGTTGGCATGAAACTGTCATACCCTGAAGTAACCGATGACAAGTTAGCGGAGCTTCAGGAAATAAAAAAAGCCCTGCTCAGCGAAAAACATTAAATTTACAATAAATAAATACCGGTGTTATGAAAACTGCTGCAGCCATTCTGCTCATTGTCCTTGCCTCAGCACAGGCTTTCGGACAGAGAAAATCGAAGGAGGACCCGAAGGATCTGAAAATTGACTCTCTTACAACTGCCAACGCCACACTAGTGCTGACAATCGACTCACTTTCAAATGAAATGGTAGCTTATACAGGATTATACAATGCCATAAAGGAGAATGTAATTCATTATAATTTTGATCCCACACGGTCTGAATTCCTGATAGACTCACTCAGGGCCACGAGAGATTCGGCTTTGCTTAAAGCGCCGCCAACGTCAGTGAATACTTTGTTAACTGATTCCCTGAACTTGCTTAAATATGAGAACAAGGTGCTCAGGACTGCCGTCGACAGCATGAAGACAATTGTGGCGGAAAAGCTCTCTGCCGCAAACAGTCTCGAGATTGAAAAGGCAAAGGCTGTATTTAACCTCAGGCAACTGAAGGAGCTCTACGATGCAAAAATCATTACGGATGCAGAGTTCATTGCGCTGAAAAAGAAATACCTGGAGAAACTGTAATCATTAATCCTTAAACAATATATTATGACTAAAAGCAAACTCTTTTGGATGATATTACTTATGTCTGTCTCTGCCTCACTCACCGCACAGGACAAGATGAGTAAGGAACAGCGCAAGCTGGAAATGCAGAAGCAGACTGAGGAGCTGGTAAAAACAACCACGT
>Ga0209262_10000983_pt1 | contig 11930 bp, 5 predicted proteins | sample Lowcelwee11metaG_FD_187171 | JGI IMG/M metagenome (GOLD analysis project Ga0209262, IMG submission 187171) | Freshwater pond sediment microbial communities from the University of Edinburgh, under environmental carbon perturbations - Low... | ecosystem: Environmental > Aquatic > Freshwater > Pond...
CTGCCGGACGATCGGGCCGACGTGCTCTATCACCGGTATGAGGGCGGCGGCGTGACCATCGACGGCCCGTCGGTCCTGGTGCGCAAGAAGTTCGCCGAGAAGTACTCGTTGAGCGCCAACCTCTACGTGGACATGGTCTCGAGCGCCTCGATCGACGTCGTGACGACGGCGAGCCCGTACGAGGAGACGCGCACGCAGGCCAGCCTCGGCGCCGACATGCTGAACGGCAAGACGCAGTACAGCGTCAACTTCACCAACAGCGACGAGAACGACTACACGGCGAACGCCGCCAGTCTCGACATCAGCCAGGACCTGTTCGGCGACCTGACGAACCTGTCGTTCGGCTTTGCCCGCAGCTGGGACGAAGTGCGCAAGCGTGGCGACCGCGAATTCTCGGAGTCGATCGACCGCTCGACGTACCGGCTCGGCCTGTCGCAGATCGTCACGCCGAAGCTGATGACGGGCTTCAACTTCGAGGTCATCACCGACGAGGGGTTCCTGAACAACCCCTATCGCTCGGTGCGTTACGTCGATCCGGACAGCGCCGCCGGTTTCGCGTTCCAGCCGGAGGTGTACCCGAACACACGCACCAGCAGCGCGGCCTCGCTGAACGCGCGCTATTTCCTGCCGTACCGGGCGGCGGTGCACGGCGAGTACCGCTTCTTCACGGACACCTGGGGCATCGACGCGAATACGGTGCAACTGGGCTACACGCACCCGTGGGGCAAGCAGTGGATCTTCGAGCTGACCTACCGCTGGTACGACCAGTCGGCCGCGGACTTCTATGCGGACTTGTTCCCGCGCCGCGACGCCCAGAACTTCCTGGCGCGCGACAAGGAGCTGAGCACGTTCACGAGCCACATGGTGGGCGTCGGTGCCACCTACGAGCTGCCGCCGCTCGAATGGGCCTTCATCAAGCGCTCGTCGGTCAGCTTCTTCTACGACCGCTTCCGCTTCGACTACGACGACTTCCGCGACATCACGGCCGGCGGCGCGGCGGGCACCGAGCCGCTCTACGGCTTCGACGCCGACGTGTTCCGGTTGTTCGTGTCCGGGTGGTTCTAGACTGCGGACCCCGCAACGGCCTCAGGGCGGACTGCGCAGATACCCGAGCACGGCCTCGGCGTAGCGTGCCGGTTGCTCATTCGCCGCGAAGACACCTGCCTCGATCGATGCAACACGGCACGGTGCAAAGGCCTGCCGCAGCGGTTCGACGCGCTCCGGCGTCGTGAACGGGTCGCGCGTGCAGAACAGCAGCAGCGCCGGGCAGCGCACACTCGGCAAGCGGTCCTCCATCCGGTAGTCCGCCACCGCGAAGTGCCCTTGCTCGCTCGCCTCTCCGGCGCGAAACAGGTCCACGACCAGCCTCTGCACGAGTTCGGGGTGCGGCAGCCACTGGTGCATCCGGGTCCACTTCTCGAGCAGGTGTGAGCCATCCGGCGCAACGGTCCATTGCTTGAAGAAGCGGCGGAGATCCTCGCGACCTGCCGCGTCAGTGTAGACCGGTCCAGACAGCACGACGCGATCGACACGCGTTGCAAACGCCGCCGCCATCTCGACTGCGATCACGGCCCCGGTGTGGTGGCCAACGACGGTCGCCCGTTCGATGCCCAGCGCGTCGAGGACGTCGATGGCGGCGCCGGCATAATCCTCGATCGACGGCTGCCCGGGCACCCGGTCGGAGCAGCCGTAACCCGGCGTGTCCAGCGCGATCACCCGCCGTTCGCGTGCGAGCAGCGGCAGGACCTCCGCGTACTCGTCGACCGATCGCGGTGTCTGGTGCAGCAACAGCAGGGGCTCGCCGGCGCCCTCGCCTGCCACGATGCAGTGGACCTGCCCCAACCTTGATTCCAACAGGCATCTGCTCATCGGGACGCGTCCTCACCGCCTGACCAACGCTGCGACCATACACGCCGACCCGGGCCCGTGGGCAGGCCATGGCTTGCCGGGGACTTGACGCGGGCCGCTTCTGTTGCGAGATTGCGACGAATGCGACTGCATTCCTGCGGATCGCCACTCCAGGGGGATGCAAATGAACAACAGGTCGAATCGCAAGCTGACGATGATCGTTTCGAGCGTGCTGGCCGCAGCCGCGGCGCCCGGTGCCCTGGCGCAGAGCACGGACCGCAACCTCGAGAACATCATCGTCACCGGCACACGAGTGGCCGATCGCTCGGTGGCCGAGACAGCGGTCCCCGTGGACGTCGTCTCCGCCGAAGCGCTGAACAACGTCGGCGTCACCGAGCTGAACCAGGCGCTCGCGACGGCGCTGCCTTCGTTCAATTTCCCGCGCCCAGGCCTCGCGGACGGCACGGACACGATCCGTCCGGCGACGCTGCGTGGTCTCGCGCCGGACCAGACGCTGGTGCTGCTCAATTCGAAGCGCCGCCATGCGTCGTCCCTCGTGAACGTCAACGGCACGATCGGCCGCGGCTCTTCGGCCGTCGACCTCAACACGATCCCGACCGCTGCGGTCGGATCGATCGAAGTGCTGCGCGACGGCGCCTCGGCGCTCTATGGTTCGGATGCGATCGCGGGCGTCATCAACGTCCGCCTGCGGGAGGACAAGGACGGCGGCGACCTGACCCTGAATTACGGCGTGCGCGAATCGAGCTACGAGACGCCGACGGGCACGCCTCCCGCCGGCGCGACCTGGTCGGCGCCGGCGAAGATCGACCGCAGCCGGTCGGACGGCGACACCGTGACGGTCTCCGGCTGGAAGGGCTTCTCGTTCGGCGATGCCGGCTTCGTGACCGTGGCTGCCGAATACAAGGACCAGGATCGCACCGAGCGAGGCGGCTGGGACTTTCGCCAGCAGTATCCACTGGTCAACGGGGCGTTCGACCCGCGCGAAGCGACCATCGGCCGGTTCAATGCCTGGTACGGTGAACCGGAACTCGAGCAGATCTCGCTGTTCACGAACGCAGGCTATGACCTCGCGAACGGCGCCCGGCTGTATGGCTGGGCCGGCTACCAGGATCGCGATGCGCGGTCGGCCGGCTTCTTCCGCCGGGCGGTCGACGCGCGAAACATCATCGAGATCTACCCCGACGGTTTCCTGCCGATCATCGCGCCCACGGTCACGGACTTCAGTGCCGCCGGCGGCATCGAGTGGCAGTGGGGCGACTGGGCGATGGACACGTCGCTGGTCTATGGCCAGAACGAAATGGAATTCACGATCGAGAACACGCTCAACCGCTCGATCGGTCCCACCAGCAAGACGCAGTTCGACGCCGGCGGGTTCGATTACGACCAGCTGGTGTTCAATTTCTCGGGCATTCGCGAGTTCGAGGTCGGCGGGCTCGCTTCGCCGCTCAACGTCGCCGCAGGGCTCGAGGCACGCACCGAGAGCTACTCGATCTTCGCCGGCGAGCCCGATTCCTACCGCAACGGCGGCGAGCTGCTGAACGGGCAGCCGACTCCGTCAGGCGCGCAGGTATTCCCCGGCTTCCGGCCCGAGAACGAGGTCGACGAGGACCGGACCGCCGTGGGCGTGTACGTCGACCTGGAGGCCAACCTGACCGAGAAGCTGCTCGGATCGGTCGCGCTGCGCGTCGAGGACTACTCCGACTTCGGCAGCAACGTCTCTGGCAAGCTCGCCGGGCGCTACGACTTCACGGAGTCGTTCGCGCTGCGCGGCTCCGTGCAGAACGGCTTCCGCGCGCCGTCGTTGCAGCAGCAGTACTTCGCGACCACGTCCACCAACTTCATCAACGGCGTGCCGTTCGACATCACGACCTTCCCGGCGACCGACCCGGTGGCCGCTGCGCTCGGCGCGCAGCCGCTCGATGCCGAGGAATCCGTCAACATTTCGCTCGGCGCGGTGATCCGCCTCGCCGACGTCACGATCACCGTGGATGCCTACCGGATCGACATCGACGACCGGATCGTGCTGTCGGAGAACCTCACCCAGGCCAACGTCCGGCAGTACCTGCAGGACCAGGGCTTCATCGGCGTCGGTGGCGGGCGCTTCTTCATCAATGGCGTGGACACGGAGACCGAGGGCGTCGACGTCGTGGTGAGCTGGCCGTGGGAAACGGATGCGGCCGGCAAGTTCGACTTCACGCTGGTTGCGAACTGGAACAGCACCGACGTGACGAAGGTTCCCCAGACGCAGGAGCTCGATGCGCTCGACCCGGCGCCGGTCCTGTTCGACCGCGTGAACGTGCTCACCTTCGAGGAAGGCACGCCCAAGGACAAGCTGGCCGCGGTCATGAACTGGAGCCTCGACCGCTTCGGCGGCACGCTGCGCGCCACGCGCTACGGCGAAGTACTCGACCCGGGCACCTCGGCCAACCTCGACTTCGAACTCGGCGCGGAGACGCTGGTGGACCTCGAGGCGCGCTTCGACGTCACCGAGAGGATCCGGTTCGCGCTCGGCGCGGAGAACGTGTTCGACGCGTACCCGGACGCATTCCCGGTCACCCGCAATACGACCGGTAACACGCCGTTCTCGAACTACGCGCCGTTCGGCCGCTCCGGCCGGTTCCTGTACGGTCGGGTCTCGTACGGGTTCTAGCCGAGCGCGGACTCGATCCGCTCGCACAGGCCGCGCAGCACCGTGAGCCGAGCGTGGCGCTTGTCGTCGGCCGGAACGATGGTCCACGGCGCGTGCGGCGTGCTGGTCCATGCCAGCATGTCGCGCGCCGCCGCCTGATAGGGCTTCCAGAGCTTGCGGTTGATCCAGTCCTCCGGATCGACCTTGAAGCGCTTGAGCCGGTTGCGATCGCGCTCGGCGAAGCGCGCAAGCTGCTCGGCCGGGCTAACCGACATCCAGAACTTCGCGACGACGATCTGGTGCTCGACGAGTTGCTGCTCGAACTCGTTAATCTCGTCATAGGCCCGCTGCCAGTCCGGCGCGTCCGCGAAGCGGCGCACGCGCTCGACGAGCACCCGCCCATACCAGGTGCGATCGAAGATCGTGTAGTTGCCGCGTGGCGGCAACTGGAACCAGAAGCGCCACAGGTACGGCCGCGCCTTCTCCTCGGGCGTCGGCGCGGAGATCGGCACGACGCGATACTGCCGTGCATCGAGTGCGGCCGTGATGCGCCGGATCGAGCCGCCCTTGCCGGAGGCGTCCATCCCCTCCAGCACGACCACGACCGAATGCTTGACGAACTTGCGGCGCCGCGACAGCAAGGCCAGCCGCCCCTGCAACTCTTCGAGCGTGCGGTCGTAGTCCTCCTCCGCGACCGGCGGTCCGGAATGGGTCGTGGGCAACCGGATGGTCGCGGCCCTGCGCCGCGCGGCTGCAACAGCTGAGCGCGTGCGGCCACGCGAGGGCTCGCCCAGTCGCCCTTCGATTCCGGCAAGCAGCACCTTGCCGACCTCGAGCGCCCGGTGCTGGCGATCCGTGCCGTCGATGACGTGCCACGGCGCGCTCGGCTGGTCCGTCACCTTCAGGCAATGCTCGAGCGCGCGCTCGACTCGAGGATAGTGACTCGCCTGCCAGTGATCCTCGGCGGTGACGCGCCAGCGGGTGGTCCTGTCCTTGAAGTGGCGCCGGATGCGCTTGCGCTGCAGCTCCGGGCCGATATGCAGGTGCACCTTGACGACCGCGACGCCGTCCGCGACCAGCATGCGCTCGTGGCGCTGGATCCGCTCGATTTCGCGGCGAACGATGGCCGGGTCACGGTCCGGCGTACGCACCGACGCGCCGAGGAAATCCTCGTACCAGCCCGAGTGCAGGATCACGATGCGCCCCTTCGGCGGCATGATCCGCCAGAAGCGCCACAGCGGCGGGCGCTGCCGCTCGACCTCGTTCGGCGCGCCGAATCCGTACACCGTGACGAACTTCGGGTCGAGCCAGCCGAGCAACTCGTTGACCACTTCGCTGCGCCCGGCGCCCGGGATCCCCGTGACGATGACCGCGACGGCCCGCGCCGTCGACTTGCGCAGCTCGAACTGAGCATCGAGCAGCCGGTCCTGCAGCTTCGGCAGCTCGTGCTGGTACTCGAGCTTGGTGAGCCGCCGTCCGCTCAACGCTTCGTGCAACATACTGAGGCCCCAGCCTGGGTCAGCGGCGCGCGATCCGCTGCCGCGCCCGCGCCAACGGCACCTGCTGCGTGATGCAGTGCACGTTGCCGCCGCCGAGCAGGATTTCCCGGCCCGGCACGCCGACGATCTCGCGCCCTGGAAACAGCGCCTTGAGCTTGCGCTGTGCGGCGCCGTCGCGCCGCTCGTCGAGCAACGGCACCACGACGCGCTTCGTGCCGAGGTAGAAATTCACGTACGACGCAGCGAGGCGCGAATCCGCCTCGCGAGACTGCGTGCCCTCCGCCGCATCGACGCCCTCGGCCTCCTGGCGCGTCATCTGCAGCGGGCCCGGCTGATGCAGCTTGTGTACCTTGAAGCGCCGGCCGCGCGCGTCCCGGGACTGCATCAGGCGCTCGTACGCTTCCCGCGAGATCTCGTACTGGGGATCGCTGCGATCGTCGGTCCAGGTGAGCACCACTTCGCCCGGCTTCACGTACGCGCAGAGGTTGTCAACGTGGCCATCGGTCTCGTCGTGGTGGACGCCCCTGCCGAGCCAGACGATCTGGTCGACGTGCAGGTAACGCTTCAGCAGGCGCTCGATCTGCTCGCGCGTCAGTTCCGGGTTGCGGTTGCGGTTGAGCAGGCACTCTTCGGTGGTGATCAGCGTGCCTTGCCCGTCGACGTGGATCGCGCCGCCCTCGAGTACGAAAGGCGCGCGATAGCGATCGCAGCGCTCGATCTCCAGCACCTTCTGCGCCACGGCGTCGTCCCTGTCCCACGGGAAATAGAGTCCGCCGTCGAGCCCGCCCCACGCGTTGAACGTCCAGTCGATGCCGCGCAGGCCGCCGCGGTCGTTGACGACGAAAGTGGGCCCGACGTCGCGCATCCAGGCATCGTTGCTCGAGATCTCGACGACTCGCACCGCGGCCGGCAGCAGGCGGCGCGCATTCGCATACTGGCCGGCCGACGCGCCCACCGAGACGGGTTCACTGCCGGCGATCGCAGCGGCGACCGCGACGAACGCCTGTTGCGCCGGCTTGCCGCCGAGGCGCCAGTTGTCGGGCCGCTCGGGCCACAACATCCAGCAGCCCGCGTGCGGCTCGAACTCGCCGGGCATGCGGTAACCATCGCGGCGTGGCTCGCTGTCGAGTGTGCGGGTCATCGGAATCGCCTTGCCAACCAGAGGTTGCCGGCGATGGTACCGGTCCGCGCGTCAGGTGGGCGAGAGTGTGGTCAAGGCGGCCACCAGCGGTCCGTCAGCCGTGCCCTTTCAGCATGCTTGCCAATTAATTTATGTAATGAAAGCAATATAATATGATGCATTCCTCATGAATCCATGAGCTCCATCGGACACCGGGCGGCGCGGCGGCGCCGCCCGGCGATGACATCAGCCCGCTGCGTGCCGCCGCCGCAGCAACCCGGCAAACCCCAGCAGCGTTGCCAGAAGGCCGCCGAAACGGCCGCCTCCGCCCGACTTTCCCGAACTCGCTGCATCCGCCACGGAGATCTCGACGGATGACCTCGTGTCGAGGGTCGCACCTCCCTGGACCTCGGTCAGCGTCACGGAGAGTGTCTCGTTGCCTTCAGGCAAGCGATCGGCATGCACTGGCAGGTAGACGTAACGGGATGAGCTGTCACCGTCACCCCAGAACAACGTGAAGGAGCGATCGTCGAAGTCCGCACCCGGGGTTGCCGTGCCACCGACGGTCCGCACGGTCACCGAGACTTCGCCCTGTGCGTAGTGTTGCCTCGTAACGACAGCCACCGGCACCGTGGCGCCTTCGGTGACAGTGGAGTTGTACGGCGCGATTGTGAGCAGGCCCGCCGGGTAACCGTCGCCGAGGATGGCGACTCGGGTCCGAATGGTGCCGAGTCCGGCCCCGCCCTGCGGATCGCCGATCTGTACGCCGAAGTATTCCTCGCCCTCCTTGACCGCTTCACCGGTCGCCAGCGGCACCACGATCGACTTGTCGCTGGAGTCGCCATCGGCCCATTGCAGTCGTCCGCTCACGGCGGTGTAGTCCTGTCCCGGCGTCGCGCCGGCAATGCGATCTGTGTCGGGATGGGTCTGGTAGGCGACGCTGACCGCGCCTGTGCTGCCGCCGATACGACGCACGTGCATGACGGCCTGCTGGCCCGCTTCGTTCGCCTGGGTTTCCGCAGCCCGCATGTCGAGGACGCCAGGGCCACCACCCGCCGCCTCGCCGAGCAATCGGACCAGGAATGGCCGCGGTCGATAGTTGGAGCGTTCGCCGCCGCCGAGCAGCAGGCTGCCGTCGGGGTTGGCCTGCATGTCGCCGACGTCGAGCCACACGTCGCCGTCACCCGGCAGTTCGAGGAACGTCGATCCTGCGTCGCCAAACAACGAATCCAGCAGTCCGTCGGCCTGTAATCGCACCACCAGCGCGCCAGAGAGGCCGGTCTTGTCGTGGCCGGCTACGGCGATGGCACCACGGTTGTCGACTGCGACCGCCGTCGCACGCACCATCGCGCCGGACACGGCTGCGTCCGAGAAGCCCGGATCCGGCGCGCCGCTCGGCAGCAACCGCACGGCGAAGGCCTGTTCGTCGTCCGCAGTCCGACGGCTGCCGACCACCACCAGCCGGTCGTCGGGCTGGACGGCCAGCGCGGCGCAATTGTCCACGCTGCCACTCGGCAGCGAGGGACTCGGCAGGACAACCGTGCCGAAGGATGGATCGATCTCACCATTGGTGGTGATGGCGATCACCCGGCACTGCATACCAGAAGTGCCGGCTGTGCCGCTGAACGGAACGTGGGCTGCGACCCGGTAGCCGGTGGCCGTGCGCACGAGTCGCGACGGGAATCCGCCCGCTTGCACGGTGGGGCCCACGAAAACCCCGTTCGCGCCAAAAGCTGCATCAACGGACCCATTCGCCAGGAATCGCATGATCATGAGCTGGTCGCCCCGGACGCCAGCGACGACGACGCGCCCGTCTGGCTCGAGCACCAGTGACTGGCCCTGGTGTGATGGTCCCGATGGGCCGCCGACGTGCACAATGCCGCTGTCGCCGAACTCCGTATCCAGCGAACCGTCGGGATTCAGCCGGAACACCGTCAACCGGGAAACTCCGGACTCGCTTGAGTGGCCGACGCCGACAGCCTTACCGTCGGTCTGCAGGGCGACATCGAAGATCGCGACATTGCCGAGCTGGTCCGCGGCGAACCCCGGGTCACCGGTGCCGTCCGCGTTGAGCCGGCCGGCAAAGCCGACCAGATCGCAATCGTAGTAGCTGTAGTACGAGCAGTAGTAATCGAATCCGCCGAAAAGCACGTCCTCCTCCTGCGTGCCCTCGACAGTCCAGGCGGTACCCCATAGGCCGGGCAGCGAATGAACCCGCCCGACGTCTCCGAATGCCGGATCCAGGTCGCCGGGGGCCGGCCAGGCGATCGGCGACAGCAACCCCGTGGCCAATGCGGCCGAGGGCGCTACGATCCGCACCATTGGCGAGTTCAGGGTCGTGGGAGTCTTTTTCATGGATGTTTCCTCCAAGCCCAGTTCCAGGTGGATCTGCCGTCCCTCGACGGACGGTACGAGCCAGCACCGAGGCCACACGGTGCCGGTGCGTCCCTGCGATGTCTTGAAGGCGCATGAAACGATCTGAATCGTTCTGATACGCGGCCGACTTTGTCGGTTGGAGCCGAATATAGTCCTGCGGCACGCGATCATGAAGTCTCGACGCGGACGAGGCACGGCCTGCGCAAAGCGCCGCGGAGCGCCGCGTGGATCGAGCGATCAGATTCGAGTGTTGCGCAGCCGCAGGGCGTTGCCGATCACACTGACCGAGCTCAGCGACATCGCGGCCGCGGCGAACGCAGGCGTCAGCAGCAAGCCCGTCAGCGGGTACAGCACCCCGGCCGCCACCGGTACCCCAAGCGCGTTGTACCCGAATGCGAACAGCAGGTTCTGGCCGACGTTACGCATCGTGGCCTCGCTGAGCCGGATGGCGCGCAGCAGCCCGCGCAGATCGCCGCTGACCAAAGTCACCCCCGCCGTCTGCCTGGCAATGTCTGTGCCAGCTCCCATCGCAATGCCGACGTCGGCGACTGCGAGCGCGGGCGCGTCATTGATGCCGTCGCCGACCATCGCCACCTTGCGCCCGTCCGCCTTGAGCGCTCGCAGCCGGTCGACCTTCTGTTCCGGCAACACTCCCGCGGCCACCTCGGCGACGCCCAGCTGACTCGCGACCGCGCGCACCGACTCCTCGTGGTCACCCGACAGGATCACGACGTCGATGCCGTCGGCTTTCAACTGCTGCACGACCTCCCAGGCCTCCGCCTTGAGCGGGTCCGCCAGCCCGAGCAGACCCACCGGCTCGCCGTCGAGGGCGACGAAGACGACGGTCTGCCCGAGAGTTCGCAGGCGCTGCGCCTCGGGGTCGATGGCCTGCACGTCGACACCGGCCGCCTCCATCAGCGCCCGGTTGCCGACGGCCACCTTGCGCATCTGCACCACGCCCATCGCGCCCTGGCCCGGCACTGCTGCGAAGCCGTAGCTGCGGCCGAGGCGCAGTCCACGCGCCTTCGCCGCCGTCACGACGGCCGCGGCCAGCGGATGCTCGCTGGCCTGCTCGAGGCTCGCCGCGAAGCGCAGCAATTCCGACTCCGCCACGTCTTCCACCGGGATCACGCTGACGACCTCTGGCCGGCCTGCGGTCAGCGTGCCGGTCTTGTCCAGCACTACGGTGTCGATCTCGCGCAGGTGCTCGAGCGCTTCGGCACTGCGAAACAGCACGCCGGCTTGCGCGCCGCGCCCCATCGCGACCGTCATCGACATCGGCGTGGCCAGGCCCAGCGCGCAGGGACAGGCGATGATCACCGTGCTCACGGCCACCACGATCGCGTACGCAAGCCGCGGCTCCGGCCCGAAGAACCACCACGCAACGGCCGCGATCACCGCGACCGCCACGACCGCTGGCACGAACCACGCCGAGACGCGATCTGCGAGCGCCTGCACCGGCGCCCGACTACGCTGGGCCTCGGCCACCGTCTGTACGATGCGCGCCAGCAGCGTCTCGGCTCCCACGCGCTCCGCCCGCATCACGAACGCAGCGACGCCATTGACCGCGCCACCCACGACGGCATCGCCGGGCGCCTTGGCAACGGGCAGCGACTCGCCAGTAATCATCGACTCGTCCACGGCACCGCGACCTTCGAGCACGACGCCGTCCACCGGCACCGTTTCGCCCGGCCGCACGCGCAGCCGGTCACCGGCCCGGACGTCCTGCAGCGGCACCGATGCCTCGACGCCATCCTCGCCGAGGCGCAGCGCCTCTTTCGGCGTGAGATCGAGCAACGCACGCAACGCGGCGCCCGTGCGGTGCCGGGCACGCAGTTCCAGCACCTGCCCGAGCAGCACGAGCGTCACGATCATCGCGGCGGACTCGTAATAAAGCGCAGCGTGTCCGCCGTGCTGCAGCGAATCCGGCAACAGCGCGGGCGCGAGTGTCGCCACGACGCTGAATCCGTACGCGACGCCGACGCCGAGGCCGATCAGCGTGAACATGTTGAGCTGGCGCGTCGCCAGCGAACGCCAGCCGCGCGCGAGCAGCGGCCAGCCGCACCATAGAACGACCGGGGTGGCGAGCGTGAACTGCACCCATGGCAGGCCGGCACCGGCCAGTGCGGTCGGCAGCAGGCCGCCCATGCCGGCCATTGCGTACAGGACCAGCGGCACCGTCAGGGCAAGCGCAATCCAGAAGCGCCGGCCCATGTCGCGCAGCTCGGGATCCTCGCCGGCATCCGCGACCGGCAATGCGGACTCGAGGGCCATGCCGCATCTCGGGCAACTGCCCGACACGTCACTCTCGACGCCGGGGCACATCGGGCAAAAATAGGCTGCGGTGACCGCGGCACGCGTGACCGCAGGACCGTTGGACGCGCCGGCACCCTCCGCACCGTGACAGCACTCGTGTTTTGCCACAGGTACCGGCGCA
>Ga0209262_10000985_pt1 | contig 11919 bp, 7 predicted proteins | sample Lowcelwee11metaG_FD_187171 | JGI IMG/M metagenome (GOLD analysis project Ga0209262, IMG submission 187171) | Freshwater pond sediment microbial communities from the University of Edinburgh, under environmental carbon perturbations - Low... | ecosystem: Environmental > Aquatic > Freshwater > Pond...
TTACATGACAAAAATGGAAGATATTACAGTATATCACTGCGGGAGAGACAACATCGCCAGCACGGACAGGCTTATAGTTCACTTTGATACTTTTTTAACGAATGATAAAGCTTATGTTGTAGGTGCAAATATTTTAGGCGGTCAAGAAGACGCGATCTTAACATACAACGGATATGATATGTCAGTTGACATTCCTTTTGAATCTAAAGGAGAATTGACTGATTACGGCTATGCGATCGAAATGTCAGTACCTCTAAAGAGTTTGAAGTATCAAAGCGGAAAGAATGTTAAATGGGGAGTGTACACAAGAAGGGAAATATTGAAAAACCGTAAGAACAGTCATGAAATAATGAGCCCATTTCCTTCTTCAAGAGACATTTCAAATACATTTGAGACTTATCCTGTATTTATTTTCGATGATCTTCCTACAAATAGAAATCTGAAATTTATTCCTGCTTTTATTACCAGTTATCGCGAGAGTTCGGACAGAATTGAAGATACCATAGATATTGACAGAAAGTTCAGCCCGGAGTTAAATATATTCTTCGAGCCGAATTCGTATCTTTCAACAAATTTAACCGTAAATCCGGATTTTAATTTCATTGAAGCTGACGGTTTAGTTATAGAAGCGAATAGCCGTTATCCAGTTTTTTATCAGGAAATGAGACCATTTTTTATAGAGCAGTCAAATCCGTTCGAAGTACCGATAAATATTCTTCATACACGCACGGTTAATGATCCATTATGGGGAGCTAAAATTGTCGGTGCATTAGATAAATATTCTTTCTACACTTTAACAGCGGTTGATGAAAATACGCCGGGAAACCGCTTTGTTGAAGACTATACCGGTGAAGATTCAAACACATTATTCTGTTTCTCAAGCTTATCGAGACAACTAAAAAATGATGGATCTTTGTTACGAACCGCCGCATCTATGAGGCAATTTAAGAACAACTATAATTATGTTCTGAGCATGGATAATAATTATTGGCTCGGTAGTAATTTCAACAATCTTGGTCAGATCGTTCTAACAAGAAATGAATTTACCGATGAAAATACGCAGGACGGGTTCGGGTATAGTGATACATTTACTTTTAACAACAGAAATTGGGCAGTAATTGCTTCTTCACAAGGAATCTCACCTGAATTCAAAGCTGACATGGGGTATATTCCTGAAGTTGACATCAGATATTACGGAGAAACAATCCAATATAAGTATTATACTGATGAAAAAAATATATGCGGACAATTTGTAGCAACAAATCAGAACTGGATCAAATATAATTTCGATCATTCTGATGTAAATGATATCGGAAGCTACTTATCTTTATACTGGGGATTAAGAAATAAGATCGATATTAGTATGTCTGCGGCTAAACAAAAAACCTTATTCGGCGGTATTGATCATAACAACTATTCTTTGAGCAGTTCGATCGGAATTTATACTTTTAACACTATCGGCGGTAGTTTTTCTGCTTCCGCAGGCGAATCGATCTGGTATGATGAAATAAATCCTGCCACAGATAAGTCATTATATTTAAGTTCATGGATTTTTTACAGACCGGATCAACATATTGATGTAAATCTTGCGGTTACATATGAGAAACTGGAAAATTTCTATAATGCTCAGGCCTACGAAATCAGAGCAAAATACCAGTTTAATGAAAGTTTCTGGGTTAGGGGAATATTTCAGATCTATAATGTAGATTATGAAATCTATAATATAGAAGACATGTTTTTAAATTTCTATCCTATGTTTGCGTATCAGCCCAACGCGAATATATCGGTTTATCTTGGGGCAACCGGTTCTGTAGCTGAAGAAGAAGAGAATATTTCAAATTTGAAATTGATTGACTCAAGAGATCTTTTATTATTCTTTAAGGTTTCTTACGCATTTGATGTACTTTAAAATTAGTAATCAATAGCTGGCAGCTGAAATTATGGAGTAAATTTATGCGTTCTACACCTACAATATGAACAAACTGAGGCTAAAGTGATTAACAATTCAGAATACATTTTTATAACAGACATCGGCAGTACGACAACCAAAGGTTTACTGATAAAATACGATGAAAGGAATAACCGCTATAATTTTGTGGCGCAGGCTGATGCCTATACTACAGTAGAAAAACCGTATGAAGATGTAAACATCGGTGTCAGGAATGCGGTCAGGAAAATTGAAGCTCTAAGCGGCATCAGGATTCTTGACCAGCATAACAGATTTGAGATCCCCTATCTTACAACAAGTTCAGCCGGCGGGGGCTTGCAGATCTTAGTCTGCGGTCTGACCAGAGTTGATACAGGTAAAAATGCTGAGATCACAGCTTTGGGCGCAGGCGGGATCGTTTTAAGAACATTCACTATTGATGACGGCCTTAGAGATTTTGAGAGGATCAAAGTAATTATTGATCTTAATCCCGACATGATACTGGTGGCAGGCGGTTATGACGGCGGTTTAAATATGGCAATATTAAGATTTATACAGATGATGATACTGGCTAATCCCAGGAACCGCTTTGACCGTCATGTTAAGATCCCTCTTATTTACTGCGGTGATACGAATATGCAGAAATACATCAATTCGATGCTGCCTGAGCATTTTATTGTTTCGTGCACGGAAAATATACGCCCTGATTATCAGACTTTCAACTATGAGCCTGCAAAACAAAAGATACATGAAGTATTTAAAGACAGCGTGATGGAACACGCACCGGGTTACCACAATCTTAAAAATCTGACTTCAATAGACATAAAACCTACTCCTACGGCAGTTGAACAAATGCTTAAACTTTATGTCGAGAAATATAAAGAGAACATAATAGCTATAGATATGGGCGGAGCTACGACAGATATTTATTCTTATATCAAAGGTTCCTTTCATCGGACTGTTTCTGCAAATGTGGGGCTGAGTTTTTCAATGGCTAATATCTTAGCCTCGGTTTTAAAAGAAAAAAGCATTAAAGAAATTACGGGCAATTTACCTCCAAGCTACAGCGAAGACAGCATCAGAAATTATATAAACAATAAAACTCTGAACCCGTCCTACTTGCCGACCAGTGATCCTGAGCGCTTCCTTGAACAGATCTGTGCAGTGCTTGGTTTCGAGCTTTCAATCACTCAGCATCTCGATATGAATTTTAATAATCTCAGAAATGATTTTTTTGACAGAATGGATTCCGTTGTTACTACTTTTCTCAAAGCATTCGGAAAAAAACTTCATCAGAAACACGAATACTGCGAAAACGAATACAGTATTGACTACAAGAACAAATTTTGTTTATCTGATATTCAGACTATAATCGGTTCGGGCGGGGTTATTGCTTACGCTCAAAGCAGAGAAGAGCAGATATATATGCTTACCGAAGGTTTAAAACCGCACGGTATAACAAAAATCGTAATCGATAAACCTTTTAAAGTATCCCACATGGGCATTTTATCATTCATAGATCCTGCAAATGCGCTGGAGATGTTTGAAAGAGAGTGTCTTGAGACGATCGCTTATGTTATCGCGCCGACTGGTAGGATCAAGCCCAATAAGCCTGTAATTCATCTTAAGGAAAACAGAACAGGTAAGTCATTTGTGTTGACCGGAGGACAGATTGTCTATTCTAAGTGCGGCGGTGATTTTGATATAACAAGCGATAGCCGTTATATAAAAGTTGACAGAAATTTATCTTTTCAAAAAATTAAAACCGATCTGCCGATCCTGATAGACTGCAGAGGCAGAGAAAAATATTTTATTAATAATCCGCTGATAAGATCAGGTATCGAACAATTCCAATTCAGCTACGGCACTTTCGTGTCGAACATTCCTTTAAATACGATCGCTCTGGCGAATGTAATCTATAAAGTAAGAGAATTCAAAGGCTCTTTACCGCATAACGGAAATATTCTGGTTCAAAAAGGAGAGAGTGTTAAAGCCGGAGAGATTATCGGTAAAAACGAATCAGCCACTCAGGAATATTTCTATGTTGATTACAATCACTTACTCAATGCTAAAAATGATTATGCTGCTTCAGATATAAAAAAGAGAATGAAGATTAAGATCGGTCAGTATGTAAAAACGGGAGATACTCTTTTTCGAGGTATGTCTTACGAAAAAGGAAATGATCCTGTAGAAAAAGATTTTATCGCACAGAGAAGCGGAACTGTTGCAGGTATTTATTACGATGTCGGGCTTATAGCTTTTGAAGTACTTGAGCAGAATCAGAAAGTTGAATTGGAAGCGGCAAAATTTTTCGATCAGAAATATAAGTATGTCAGTTTGTATCTGGAAGTTCGTGAAGGAGAAGCTGTTAAAGAGAATCAGGTAATAGGCATGAAGATAGGCAGGTACCCAAAAATTCTGAAATCACCCATCAAAGGTATTGTTAAGAAAATAGATAAAACTAACGGAACGGTTGTAATTGAAAATATAGTTACTCCTTATCTGCTTAAAGCTTTCGTAAGCGGTGAAGTTATAGCTGTGGAAGAAGGTAAAAGCGTAACAATCTCGGTAAAATGCACCGTGCTGAACGGAGCTACAGGTTTAGGCGGTGAAACTTACGGAAAAGTATATTTTGTAGATAATATCGAAAGTTTTATAAAAAATAAAAACCAGCCGGCGCTTGAAGGAAAGATCCTTGTATTTCATGAAAAAATAAATTTGGATATATTGCAAAGCGCGATCAGCCTCAAGGTAAACGGTATAATCGCGCCGTCCATAAATAATAAAGACTGGGTGCTTTTCTGTAAAAATGAATTGAATGTAGCCTTCACGGGAGACGAACAGTTCGGTTTTTCTCTGGTGCTTATAAAAGGTTTCGGCGATCATAAGCTGGAAGACGATACGGCTATGCTTCTTAAAAGCTATCAGGATAAAGAGATCAGCATAACAGGCAGAACTCAGATCAGAGCAGGCATAATCCGGCCGCAGATAATTCTTCCGGTACTAAATTAATACAATATTGTTTGTTTAGATGAGTTGAAATTTTTGTGGAATTTAACGGCAATTATATTTATAATACGCTTTATAATATTTCATGGGGGATTGAAATAAAATGACGGTAAAATTAGTTAAGCTCAATATTAACACCTGGCATGATGCGCTGAATCTGAAAGTAAGCGACGATCACAAAAATTTTGTAGCGCCGAATGTTTACTCTATCGCTCAGGTTCAATTTCATCCGTATGCCAAAGCCTGCGGCATCTACGATGATGATCTTTTGGTTGGCTTCGCAATGTACGGTTTCTTTTTTAATGACGATGAAATTCTGGATGAAGGCGAACTGCCCGATAAAAGATTCTGGATATCAAGAATAATGATAGCCGAAGATCAGCGCGGTAAAGGGTACAGCAAAGCCGCGATGAAGCTGATAATCGAAGAAGCCTTAAGTATGAACCTGAAACAGATCGTTCTGAGCACAGAACCTGAAAATTTAAAAGCGATATCTTTATACAGGGATATGGGATTCAGACCTAACGGCAGGATCGAGGACGGCGAAGAAGAATATATCAAGATCCTGTAATACAAGCTTATATCTTTTATTAAATACACAAAATAATTATTTCTTTATTTTTTATGACAACTTTTTTGTAAATTGTATGTCTAAGAAGTGAAAATTAAAAAACTGAGGATAAAATGAAACTTACTATTCAAAATTTGTCGAAAACTTACCCGAACGGAGTTCAGGCGCTGAAAAATGTATCTTTCGAGATCTCCAACGGCATGTTCGGTCTTCTGGGACCCAACGGAGCCGGAAAGTCAACACTTATGCGCACGATCGCAACCTTGCAGGAAGCCGACAGCGGAACGATCACATTAGATGACATTGATGTTCTGAATGAGAAACCCAGAGTAAGAGAGATATTGGGTTATCTGCCCCAGGAATTCAACCTCGATCCTAAAGTAACAGCCGAGGATTTTATTGATCATATCGCTCTTTTAAAGGGCATCACTGATAAAAAGAACAGAAATGAGACGATCACTGCTTTACTTCATCAGACAAACCTCTGGGATCACAGGAAGAAGAAACTCGGTACTTATTCGGGCGGTATGAAACAGAGGTTCGGGATAGCACAGGCTCTTATCGGATCGCCCAAACTTTTGATAGTGGATGAACCGACAGCTGGGCTTGATCCGGAGGAAAGGAACAGATTCCATAATCTGCTGTCGGAGATCGGCGAAAATCATATCGTTATACTTTCCACGCACATTGTTGACGATGTATCTTACCTGTGCTCGGATATGGCTATTATAAATAAAGGAGAACTTCTTCTTAGCACTCAGCCTTTGATCGCCCTCGGATCAATACAAAATAAAATTTATGAGAAGGAAATCATGAAATCAGATATTATATTCTATAAAGAAAAATACCGTTTTCTTTCATCAAGGTTTTTCAGCGGAAAGACTTTCGTGAAAATTTATTCCGACACGCACCCAGGCGACGGATTTGTTAATGTATTGCCCGACCTTGAGGATGTTTATTTTCACCACATAAAGAACAATATAAATCATGAACTTCATGCGGAGGCAGTGAATGTTTAAGGAAATATTCAGGTATGAACTGAAATATTCATTCAGAATTGTCTCCACGCATATTTTTTTCGGCGTGACATTCCTTCTGGCATTTCTGGCGACAATAGGTGCCGGCGGAACTTTTTCGGGAGTGAATGTTTCTTTCGGCGGATCCACATCCGCTAAGATATTCGTAAATTCCCCTTACTATATGCATCAGCTGATGACAGTGCTCTGTTATGTGGGAATAATTTTTATTGCCGCAATAGCCGCCAGAATAATAAACCGTGATTATGAATACGGAACGAACCAGTGGTTCTATGCGCTTCCGCTAAAGAAAAGTAATTTTGTGTTCGGAAGGTTCTGCGCAAGCATTATCGTCCTTCTTTATATATTCTCGGCAGCTCCTATCGGAATGTATTTAGGTTCGGTAATGCCTTTCGTCAATCCTGACAGATTTAAGCCAAATGAATTCATTAATTATGTGTATCCGTTCTTGACATCAGTACTCCCCTACACCGTTATGACTTTAAGCTTCTTAATGGGACTCTCTTTATATTTTAAAAATACTTTAACTTTGATGATTAGCACCATAATTATAATGATGTCTTATCCGATCGTAGTAAATATGCCTATCGGGCTTGATGCCAAGTACTGGCTCGCACTATTTGATCCTGTATCGCTTTATACTCTTGATTATTTTACAAAATATATGACTATCGCCGAAAAGAACGGAGAGCTTGTTCATATCACCGGTGTTTATTTATATAACAGAATATTTGTGCTCGCTCTGACCGCAGCTCTATTCGCTTATGCCTACCGCAAATTCGATTTCGGACTTATTCAAAACAGCTCTAAGTTGAAAGCAGAAAAACCTGAATTGACTGCCGTAAAACCTGTCATGCCCGAACCTGTCATATCTTCCGGCTACAAAGCTGAAATGTTAAAATTCTTCAGCCTGACAGTAAATAATTTCATCTACATTATAAAAAGCGGACCGTTCCTCGGTATATTTATATTCTGGATTATACAAACTATAATGAATTCCTTTTATATCGGAATGCAGTATGAAACTCCAATTTATCTTGTTACAAATATATTGTGCAAATTTCTTTATGAAAATTTTATAATCTTTGCGATCGCCATAATAGCCATCTATTCGGGAGAGATCATCTGGCGTGAAAGAGATAAAAAATTCGACGGATTTTATAATGCGCTTCCGGTATCTACAAATACCATTTTTTATGCCAAATTGAGCTCTATTCTTCTGCTGATTTATTTTTTAACGGCTATCAATATTATTTTCGGTGTTCTTATCCAGACTTTCAACGGCTATTTTAACTTTGAATTAGCCCTTTATTTTAAAAGTTTTGTGGTCTTAGGCCCGGTGTTTCTGTTATTTATCGCATTGCTCTCTTTCGTAATTCATATAATAATAAATAATAAATACCTCGGTTACATGATGGTACTCTTATACTACCTCATTAATATGTTCATGGACGGATTCGATTTCACCCACCCTCTATACAGCTACGGATCTGTGAGTTTCACTTATTCAGACATTAACGGATTCGGATATCTCGGCGGATTTTTAGCAACTACGGTTTACTGGCTGTTCTTCATAGCCATGCTTCTCATGACGGCTAAATTTTTCTGGGTAAGAGGGAATGAAACCGGTTTTGTTCAGAGACTGGGTATATTCAGATCAAATTTCAATAAAAAAGCCGCATTAGTCTTCACTGCCCTCGCTTTGTGTTTCACAGGCATGGGCGGTTATATTTTTTATAACGAGAACATTCTCAATAAATACGAAACCAATTCGGATAAAGAGAAAAATACAGTTCAGTATGAAAAAGACTATAAAAAATATGAAAGATCCGCTCAGCCGAGGATCGTTGAAACAAAAGTCAATGTTGATATTTATCCCGAAGAAAGAAATATTTACTGTTCGGGTATCTATAAATTAAAAAACTTCACGGACAGCGTGATCACGAATATTCATGTGACTTCAGCACGCACTGAAGATTTGAGATATTCATTCTCAACAGGAGCAGTCCTTATAGACAGCTGCAGATACGGTTCATATAATATTTACAGATTAAATACACCGGTCTTCCCCGGTGACAGTCTGGAAATGACATTCGAGATGAAACATTTAACAAAGGGATTCAAAGGCGGGGGAGCATATAATAACGGAACATTTATTAATAATTTTGATTATTTCCCAATGATAGGCTATTCGACCGACGGCGAAATCTCAGACGAACACAAAAGAAAAAAATACGGTCTGCCGCCTAAAGAAAGAATGGCTTCCATAAATGATACCTACGAAAGGTACAGAAATTATGTCGGAAATGCCACATGGATGAAATTTGAGGCTGTTGTAAGTACATCCTCCGATCAGGTGGCGATAGCTCCCGGAAGGCTTGTAAAAGAGTGGAAGGAAGGGAACAGAAATTACTTCCATTATAAGGCCGATGCAGATATGATGAATTTCTTCTGCATAAATTCAGGCAAATATGAAATTAAAAAAGACAGTTGGAACGGAATCGAGCTTGAAATTTATTATCACAAGCCTCACAATATGAATATTGACCACATGATGGAAATGATGAAAAGCTCTCTTGAAGTCTATACGAAAGAATTCGGACAGTACCAGTTCAAAAACTTAAGGATTATCGAGTTCCCTTACGGCGGATTCGCTCAGTCTTTCGCAACGACCATTCCCTATTCTGAAAATCTCGGATTCATTATAGATTATAAATCCAAGAGCGAGCAGGGCGTTGATTTTCTGGCATATATAACCGCCCATGAAATAGCTCATCAGTGGTGGGCTCATCAGGTATGTTCAGCCAATGTTAAGGGCGCAACACTTCTTACAGAAGTTCTGGCACAGTATTCAAGCTACATCGTACTTAAAAAGACGAACAATCCGAAAGAAGTGAGAACTTTCACAAAATATGCGCTCGACAGTTATCTGAAAGGCAGAAGCAGAGAGGTAAAAAAGGAACTGCCTCTTCTATATAATGAAGATCAGGGCTACATTCACTATGATAAAGGACTTGTAGTTTTTGCCGCGCTTGAAGATTATCTCGGTCAGGACAGCCTCAATTCAGCGCTGAAGAAGCTTGATTCCGACTGGAAGTTCAAAAGCGCTCCCTATCCGGTTTCAACTGACATTCTTCCTTATCTGAACGCGATCACGCCGGACAGCCTGAAATATATGCTTAATGATATGCTCGGAAAGATAGTTGTTTACGATAACAAAACCGTAACGGCTGAATATACAAAACTTGAGAACGGAAAATATTCAACCGGACTGAAGATCATATCCAGTAAATTTGAGGCTGACAGTCTAGGAACTGAGACTAAAGTAAAAATGAACGATTATATAAATATCGGTCTACTTGACAAAGACGACGAGCCTGTTTTCATGAAGAAATTCAGAATTGATAAAGACACAATGTCATTCGTAATAGAAACCGACAGCCTGCCCGTTAAAGCCGGCATAGATCCTTACGCCCTTCTGATTGATCGTGATATAAAAGACAATGTGATCGACATTACTAATAGATAGTAAAAAAAATCCCTGAATATTCAGGGATTTTTTTTTAACAAGTGTAATTAAAGAAGTCCGCCGCCGCCGCCGATGAACAGCTTTATGTAAGGACCTGAAAGGTTAAGTTCCGGACAGTCAACTATGTTGTTGAAAGAATCCTCGTTCGTAAAATCAAATATGTAGCCGCCTTTTACTCCAAGCAGAAAATAACCGCCGAACCCGATCTTATAACTGGCTCCCATGGACAGATCAAGCAGCAGTGATTCTTTCTTTAATATGAATTCTCTTTTGGGATTATCCAGAAGATCGCCGAAATCAACCTGTTCATTCTCGATTAAATGCATCTCTATCTCACTTCCGCCTAAGCCGACATTCACATAGCTGAAAATGCTTTCGTTTTTATAAAATATATAACCCAGATTGAACATGCCGTAGCTAGCGGTAAATGAAGACTGATATTTCATAGATGTCGAATCGTTATGACCTGATCTTGTCATGGCTATCGTTCCGTGCCCTTCCCCGCCTATAATAAAATTTCTTATGACTCCGCATCCGCCGCCGCCGGTTGTAAACAGATTTTCATCAAATTCTTTGTAGCCGTGGTTCTTTAAACTTATATTTAGTTTGGATAGATCGAACATATTCGCTCCGGCCATGAATCCGCCGTAACCTCCGTAAGAATATCCGTCCCCGCCGGTATGTTTTTTGCCGTTAATCGTTATTGTTGTGCCTGTAGTTTTAAGCGAATCGGTGGCAGGTGTCTCTATTTTCTTAATTTCATCAATATTATTCTGTATCTGAACAGTTGAATTTTCCTGAGCATATAAAACGATTGCCAGTGAGATGATTATGATGATGATCTTTTTCATTTTTTTAAATTCCTTTTAGTTATTTATAAGTTTTTCCAGATTTGAGATATAGATTTCGAAAGCTGTTCTGCCTTTATCGGTGATCGCATATCTGCTCTGAGGTTTTCTCATCACAAATGTTTTCTCTACGCTGATATATTCCGCTTCTTCCAGCTTCCGCAGATTCGCGCTCAGATTGCCGTCGGTAGCCTGCAGTTTGTTCTTAATAACGCTGAACTCCGCATATTCCACGCTTACAAGCATGCTCATAATCCCCAGCCTGAGCTTTGAATGAATTAATTCATCCAGAAGATTTGAGTCGAATTCAGTCATTATTTAGCCTCTTCTTTTTTATATTTGATATAAAGCATAATGCCGGGAACTGTCTGAAACAACAGCATCAGAATTGAAAAAATGATAAAAGTATAATCATTCTTGAACCAGAAAAGTATTGCCCCGCCGATCCACCAGCCCAAAGCGGCGTTCCTGAATATTTTCGCATTATAGATCGTTCCTGTTATGAAAAATGCGCTGCCCAAAAAAAGAGCTATAACGGCGTTAATTCCGTATGGATGAAGCATTCCGCTGTAAACGCCGAAAAATCCGAGGATAGTCATAGATATTCCGGCTGAGAACCATGTCGCGGAATCTACTTTTAAAGCATAAGTGGATACACCCGAGCGGTCTTTCTTTTTGACAAGTATTACCGTGAGTATCCAGCCTGCAGCAATAACCGCCCCCCACATGTAGCCGATAAACACATACTGCTGCATCCTGATCATATAAAATGTCAGCATCTGGGCAATAATGATGATCACTCCCCACAATATAGCTATATCGCCTTTATCTTTTATTATCGCTTTTGAATCAAGGATCACTTGTTTTATGTAATCCAGATTTTCCTGTGCCGAGTTTTGGTTTTCCATTTTGTCTCCTTTTGTTTTGTTTTTAATTTTTTGATTTCCAGTTTTTATTGACAGCTTCATTATACATATCCGCCGGCATGATAAGCTCAG
>Ga0209262_10000986_pt1 | contig 11905 bp, 9 predicted proteins | sample Lowcelwee11metaG_FD_187171 | JGI IMG/M metagenome (GOLD analysis project Ga0209262, IMG submission 187171) | Freshwater pond sediment microbial communities from the University of Edinburgh, under environmental carbon perturbations - Low... | ecosystem: Environmental > Aquatic > Freshwater > Pond...
GCTGGCGGCCCATTTTGGCCGGCACAATGGGTTGCCGCAGCCCTAAACTATCCGCTATCCGCTATCCGCTATCCGCTATCCGCTATCCGCTTCCCATGCTTACGGAACCACAACGCAAATACCTCCGCCGTCTCGGCCACGACCGCGAACCGATCGTGCTGATCGGGCAGAAAGGGCTCACCGAAAACGTCGTCGCGGAGCTTGATCGGGCGCTGCGGGATCACGAGCTCGTCAAGGTCCGGGCCCGAGTGGGGGACCGGGACGAGCGCGACCGGATCCTCGCCGAGCTGGCTGCCGGCACCTCGGCCGAACTCGTGCAGCGGATCGGCCACGTGGCGCTGTATTACCGCCGCAACCCGGACCTGCCGGGCATCCTGCTGCCGGGCGCTCAGACGTAGCGGACCGCCACGATCTCGAACGCCCGCGTGCCGCCGGGCACCGCGACGTCCACTTCGTCGCCCTCTGACTTGCCGACCAGCGCCCGCGCGATCGGCGACGTGATCGAGATCAGCCCTAAGCGCACGTCGGCCTCGGGCTCACCGACGATCTGGAACACCACCTCGGACCCATCGTCGAGGTCCTCGAGGTGCACGGTCGCGCCAAACACGACCTTCCCGGTCGGCGGGGCATGCGCGACGTCGAGGATCTCGCTGTGGGACAGGTCGTGCTCGAGCTGCTTGATACGCCCCTCGATGAAGCCCTGCTGCTCGCGGGCGGCGTGGTATTCGGCGTTCTCGCTCAGGTCGCCGTGCGCACGAGCTTCCGCGATCGCCTGGATGACGCGCGGCCGATCCTCGGTCTTGAGTCGCCGCAGCTCGAGCCGCAGCTTCTCTGCTCCCTTTGCAGTCAATGGCTTGCGCGTCATATGTGAACTTCCGCGTGAAGATCCTGCAGTCGATTGACTTCGACTTCCTGCAGATGGTCCAGTGCCTCGCAGGTCGCGAAGGCGCCCGCCAGGGTCGTGTAATAGGTAACCCGGCGAGCCACGGCCTCGCGACGGATCGAATTCGATTCGTGGATCGCCCGTTTACCCTCGGTCGTGTTCACGATCAGGCTGATCTCGTCGTTCTTGATCATGTCTACGATGTGCGGCCGCCCTTCGCGAACCTTGTTGGCCCGGCTGCACTGTACCCCGGCATCCTCCAGCACCTGGGCCGTGCCGTGGGTCGCGACGATCTCGAAGCCGCGCGCGATCAGCAGCCTCGCGAGGTTCACGGCGGCCGGCTTGTCGCGCTCGCGGACGCTGATCAGGCAGACGCCGCGGGTCGGCAGCACCACGCCCGACGCAGTCTGCGCCTTCGCGTACGCCTCGCCGAAGCTGCGCCCGGTGCCCATGACCTCGCCGGTGGACTTCATCTCCGGCCCGAGGATCGGGTCGGCGTCCGGGAACTTGCCGAACGGGAACACCGCCTCCTTGACCGAGTGGTACGGTGGCACCCGCTCGCGCGTGATGCCGAGCTCAACGAGCGTGCGGCCGGTCATGACGCGCGCGCCAACCTTGGCCAGCGGCACGCCAGTCGCTTTCGACACGAACGGCGCGGTCCGGGATGCGCGCGGGTTCACCTCGAGCACGTAGACGATGCCGTTCTGGATCGCGAACTGCACGTTCATGAGCCCGATCACGTTCAGGGCCAGCGCCATCCGTCGCGTCTGGTCGCGGATCTGCGCCTGCAGGTCCGCGCTCAGGCTGTACGGCGGCAATGAGCACCCGGAGTCGCCGGAGTGCACGCCCGCCTGCTCGACGTGCTCCATGATGCCGCCGATATAGACGTCCTTGCCGTCGCAGATCGCGTCCACGTCCACCTCGATCGCGAGATCGAGGAACCGGTCGAGCAGCACCGGACTGTCGTTCGAAACCTGCACCGCGGTCGTCATGTAGCCGCGCAGGTCGCTCTCGGAGAAGACGACCTCCATCGCGCGCCCGCCGAGCACGTAGGACGGCCGCACCACGAGCGGAAAGCCGATTTCGCCCGCGAGCCGCACCGCATCGTCCTCGGTGCGGGCCGTGCGATTGGGCGGCTGCTTCAACTGCAGCCGGTCCACCAGCTTCTGGAACCGCTCCCGGTCCTCGGCAACGTCGATCGAGTCCGGGCTCGTGCCGATGATCGGCACGCCGGCGGCCTCGAGCGCGCGGGCCAGCTTGAGCGGCGTCTGGCCGCCGTACTGGACGATCACGCCGAACGGCCGCTCGACGTGCATGATCTCCATGACGTCCTCGAACGTCAGCGGCTCGAAATACAGCCGGTCCGACGTGTCGTAATCGGTGGAGACCGTCTCCGGATTGCAGTTGACCATGATGGTCTCGAACCCGTCCTCGCGCAGCGCGAGCGCGGCGTGCACGCAGCAGTAGTCGAACTCGATGCCCTGGCCGATCCGGTTCGGCCCGCCGCCCAGGATCACGATCTTGCGGCGGTCGGTCGGCGCTGCCTCGCACTCTTCCTCGTAGGTCGAGTACAGGTAAGCGGTGGCGGTGGCGAACTCCGCGGCGCAGGTGTCGACGCGCTTGAACACGGGCCGCAGCCCCAACCCGTGGCGGCGTTCCCGGACGGCCTGTTCCGTCGTGCCGCACAGCTTCGCGATCCGGCTGTCGGCGAATCCCTTGCGCTTGACCGCGCGGAACCGGATCGCATCCAGCGACTCGAGTCCGTCAGCCGCGATGCGGCTCTCCTCACGCACGAGATCCTCGATCTGCACCAGGAACCACGGATCGATGCGCGAGGCCTGCTGCACCTCGTCGAGGCTCAGCCCGGCGCGGAACGCGTCCGCCACGTAGCGCAGCCGGTCCGGACCGGCCATCCGCAGTTCCTGCAGCAGCGCGTTCATGGCCTCGTCGCCGAGCGGCAGCTTGACCACGGGCGTGAGTCCGTCGATGCCGGTCTCGAGGCCGCGCAGCGCCTTCTGCAGCGACTCCTGGAAGGTGCGGCCCATCGCCATCACCTCGCCGACGGACTTCATCTGCGTCGTCAGGCGGTCGTTGGCGCCGGGAAACTTCTCGAACGTGAAGCGCGGGATCTTGGTAACCACGTAGTCGATCGTGGGCTCGAACGACGCGGGCGTGGCGCCGCCGGTGATCTCGTTGCGCAGCTCGTCGAGGGTGTAGCCGACGGCGAGCTTCGCCGCGACCTTGGCGATCGGGAAGCCCGTCGCCTTCGAAGCGAGCGCCGAGGAGCGCGAGACGCGCGGGTTCATCTCGATCACGAGCAGGCGGCCATCCGTGGGGCTCACCGCGAACTGCACGTTCGAGCCACCGCACTCGACGCCGATCTTGCGCAGCACCGCGATCGAGGCGTCGCGCATGATCTGGTATTCCTTGTCGGTCAGCGTCTGCGCCGGCGCGACCGTGATCGAATCCCCGGTGTGGACCCCCATCGGGTCGAGGTTCTCGATCGAGCAGACGATGATGCAGTTGTCGTTCTTGTCGCGAACGACCTCCATCTCGAATTCCTTCCAGCCGAGCACCGACTCCTCGAGCAGCACTTCGCTGGTGGGCGACGCGTCGAGCCCGCGCGCCACGATCTGCTCGAATTCCTCGCGGTTGTAGGCGATGCCGCCGCCCGAGCCGCCGAGCGTGAAGGACGGCCGGATCACGGTCGGGTAGCCGATCTCCGCCTGGATCGCGAGCGCTTCCTCCATGCTGTGCGCGACCCGCGAGCGCGGGCATTCGAGGCCGATGTCGCGCATCGCATTGCGGAACAACTCGCGGTCCTCGGCCATGTCGATGGCTTCGCGCGAGGCCGCGATCAACTCGACGCCGAACTTGTCCAGCACGCCCTCGCGCACGAGGTCGAGCGCGCAGTTGAGCGCGGTCTGGCCACCCATCGTCGGCAGCAACGCGTGCGGCCGCTCCTTCTCGATGATGCGCGCCACGGTGCGCCAGTTGACCGGCTCGATGTAGGTCGCGTCCGCCATGCCCGGGTCGGTCATGATCGTCGCCGGATTGGAGTTCACCAGGATCACCCGGTAGCCCTCCTCCCGCAGCGCCTTGCAGGCCTGGGCGCCCGAGTAGTCGAACTCGCAGGCCTGGCCGATCACGATCGGGCCGGCGCCGATGATCAGGATGCTCTCGAGGTCGGTGCGCTTTGGCATGGAACAGTGCTTTCCGGATTCAGACGAGCTTGCGCTGGGGCATGGCACCCTTGCGCAGCATCGATTCGACGAAATGCGAGAACAGTGGCTCGAGGTCGCGCGGACCGGGACTCGCCTCGGGGTGGCCCTGGAAGCTGAACGCCGGCCGGTCGGTGCAGGCAAGGCCCTGCAGCGAGCCATCGAACAGCGAACGGTGCGTCGCGCGTACGCCCTCGGGCAGCGTGGCCTCGTCGACTGCAAAGCCGTGGTTCTGACTCGAGATGTAGACGCGACCGGTGTCGAGATCGAGCACTGGATGGTTGGCCCCGTGATGGCCGAACTTCATCTTGATCGTGCGCGCGCCGGTCGCCAGGCCGAGCAGCTGGTGGCCGAGGCAGATGCCGAAGATCGGCACGCGCGCCTCGAGGAACTGCTTGATCGCCGTGATCGCGTAATCGCAAGGCTCGGGGTCGCCGGGGCCGTTCGACAGGAACACGCCGTCCGGGGCGAGCGCCATGACCTCCGCGGCCGGGGTCTGCGCCGGCACGACCGTCATCCGGCAGCCGTGGTCGGCCAGCAACCGCAGGATGTTGCGCTTGATGCCGTAGTCGTAGGCGACCACGTGCAACCGCTGCCCGGGGCGGCGCCGCGGGCCCTGCTCGAGCGACCAGTTGGTGCCCTCGTTCCACTGGAACGACCGCTTGGTCGAAACGACCTTGGCCAGGTCCATGCCCTTGAGGCCCGGGAAGCGCCGGGCGGCCTGCACTGCGAGTTGCGGTCGCGATGCCGCGTCACCGCTCGCGATGCAGCCCGCCTGCGCGCCCTTCTCGCGCAGGATTCGCGTCAGCTGGCGGGTGTCGATCTCGGCGATGGCCACCACCCCGCCGCGCTGCAGGAATTCGGGCAGTGACTGTGTCGCGCGCCAGTTCGAGTGCAGCAGCGGCAAGTCGCGGATCACGAGGCCGGCCGCGTGGATGCCGCCCGACTCGAGGTCCTCGGGATTGGTGCCCGTGTTGCCGATGTGGGGGTAGGTCAGCGTGACGATCTGGCGTGTGTACGAGGGATCCGTGAGGATCTCCTGGTAGCCGGTCATCGCCGTGTTGAATACGACCTCGCCGGTCGCCGTGCCCGGCGCGCCGATCGAAATTCCGCGAAACACGGTGCCGTCCTCGAGTGCCAGAACAGCGGGTGTCGTCACGGTCGTGCCCTCCGGTGAGCCGGCCCGCAAACTGACTGCGGACCCATTTCGCGCGTGCGCCGACCGGCGGAGATGAGCGGTTGCTCACCCCGTACTGTCTTGCTCCACGGGCTAAGGTCGGAAGTTTACGCGAGCGCGTCGGGTCGCGCTATTCGATCGCGTTTCCCCCGCGTTGCTGATGTTCGCCTCGCTGACGCTGGCGAATGTGCGGCTGCGTCGCCTGCTCCGCCCTTCAGGAGGTTCGGGGAGGTCGCTCGCCGGGACGCCGTGAACACCTCCCTGTGGGCTCCGGGCGCGGCGTCCATGCCGCGCACGGCCCGGCGAGCGACCTCCCCGAACCTCCTGAAGGGCGTCGGTGGGCTGCGCGCCTGTGCTTCGCGAGCTGGCGGCGCCCGGGCAACGTGGGCTGACGCGAGCGCTGGCGCGCGAGCGGCGCGACGCGCAACAGGCGGCACGCTGGGGGCGTTAGCCGTATGGAGGGTCGGGGGTCGGGGGACGGCCGGCCTGCCCGCGGGCCGTGCGCGGCATGGACGCCGCGCCCGGAGCCCACAGGGAAGTGTTCACGGCGTCCCGCGGGCAGGCCGGCCGTTCCCCGACCTCCGACCCGACCAACGCGCGCACGCGCGAGCGACCGCTTGGAACGCGACGCTAGAGCCCGAGCACATCCAGCATCGAATAAAGCCCCGGCGGTCGCCCGACGACCCACCGAGCCGCGACGAGTGCACCGCGGGCGAATCCCGAGCGGTCCTGGGCATGGTGCGCAAGCTCGATCTGCTCGCCCGGTCCTGCAAAGATCACGCGATGGTCGCCGACGATGTCACCGCCCCGAACCACGCTGAAACCGATTGCGCCGGTCGGCCGGGGGCCGGTCACACCCTGGCGTGCATACACCGCCGCCGCGTCGAGCGACGTGCCTCGCCCCTGCGCGACCGCCCGGCCGAGACCGAGAGCGGTGCCACTGGGCGCATCCACCTTGTGGCGGTGGTGCGCCTCGACGATCTCGGCGTCGTAGCCCGCGTCTAGCGCGCGCGCGGCAAGCTCGGCGAGCTTCAACAGCAGGTTCACGCCGAGGCTCATGTTCGGCGCCATCACGATGGGCAGCCGTTCGGCGACCTTGCGCAGTTCGCCCAGCGCCAGGTCGTCGTGCCCCGTCGTGCCGATCACCATCGGCACCCCATGCGCCAGGCACCGGCGCGCGTGATCGGGCGTCGCCGCGGGCAGCGTGAAGTCGATGACGACCTGCGCACCGTCGAGGGCGCGCTCGGGATCGCTCGTAATGCTGACCGCCAGAGGCGCCACGCCGGCGACGACGCCCACATCGTGGCCGATCGAGGGGTCGGCGGCGGCAGCGAGCGCGCCACTGAGCCGGAGGTCGGTGCTCTCGGCAACCAGCGGCACGATGGTGCGACCCATGCGCCCGGAGGCGCCGAACATGGCGACGTTGAGCATCGGTCGGTCAATCCCCGAGGCTGGTGAAGAAACGCTTGACGCCGTCGAGCCAGGATTCCTCGCGCGGATGGTGGCGCGACGCGTCTTCCTGCAGCGAATCCTCGAACTTCTGCAGCAGGTCCTTCTGCTCGCGCGTGAGCTTGACCGGCGTCTCGGCGACCACGCGACAGAACAAGTCGCCCGTCGGGCCACCGCGGACCGGCTTGATGCCTTTCTCGCGCAGGCGGAAGACCCGTCCCGATTGCGTCTCGGGCGGCACCTTGATGCTCGCGCTGCCGTCGAGCGTCGGCACGTCGAGATTGCCGCCGAGCGCGAGCCGCGCGAAACTCACCGGCACCTCGCACGACAGGTGGCTGCCGTCGCGCTCGAAGATCGGGTGCTCGCGCACGCGCACTTCGACGTACAGGTCGCCGGTCGGGCCGCCGTTGCGACCCGCCTCGCCCTCGCCCGAAAGACGAATGCGATCCCCGGTATCGACCCCCGGCGGCACCTTGACCGACAGCGTCTTCTGCTTGCGCAGGCGTCCCTGCCCGCGGCACTCGCCGCAAGGATCGGTCACGACCTGGCCGCGCCCCTGGCAGCGCGGGCAGGTCTGCTGGACAGTGAAGAAACCCTGCTGCATACGGACCTGGCCGGCACCGCGGCAGGTCTCGCAACTGGTCGGCTTCGAGCCCTTAGCGGAACCGCTTCCGGTGCACGCCTCGCACTCGGCCAGCGTCGTGAATTCGATATTCGCAGTGTCGCCGAACACCGCCTGCTCGAGGTCGAGCTCGAGCTCGTAGCGCAAGTCGGCGCCGCGATAGACCGGCGAACGCCCGCGTCGGCCGGCACCGAAGATGTCGCCGAACACGTCGCCGAAGATGTCGCCGAACGCATCGCGCGGATCGAATCCTTGCCCGCCGCCGCCACCGCCGCGCATGCCGTCGACGCCGGCGTGGCCGAACTGGTCGTAGGCCGCCCGCTTCTGCGCGTCGCTCAGGACCTCGTAGGCCTCCTTCGCTTCCTTGAACTTGCCCTCCGCCTCGTGATCACCCGGATTGCGGTCGGGGTGGAACTTCATGGCGAGGCGCCGGTACGCCTTCTTGATGTCCGCCTCGCTCGCGGTTCGCGGCAGGTCGAGGACTTGGTAGTAGTCGCGCTTCGCCATGCGGGTCAGGTCAGCTCTGGAATGAGAAAACGCCGCGGGGGATCAGCCCGCGGCGGTGTGAGTCATCGACTGCGCAAGGATAACCCCTCGCGGCCGGTTACGACGCCTTGCCGTCCTTGTCCTTCACTTCCTCGAATTCGGCGTCGAGCACGTCGTCCTTGCCGCCGCTGGCCTGGCCGCCGGTGGCACCCGCCTCTGGGCCCGCCCCGCCGCCCGGCTGCTGGCTCGCATAGGCTTGCTGCGCGACCGCCGCGGACGCCTCGGCCAGCGCACGCGCCTTGGTCTCGATCACGTCCTTGTCGTCGCCGCGGATCACGCCCTTCAGGTCCGAGATTGCGGATTCGGTGCGCGCGCGGTCCTCCGGGGAGACCTTGTCGCCGAGGTCCTTCAGGGACTTCTCGGTCGCATGCAGCAGCGCGTCGGCGCGGTTGCGCGTCTCGGCCAGCTCGCGGAACTTCTTGTCCTCCTCGGCGTGCGCCTCAGCGTCGCGCACCATGCGCTTGATCTCGTCCTCGTTGAGGCCGCTCGAGGCCTTGATGACGATCCGTTGCTCCTTGTTGGTCGCCTTGTCCTTCGCCGACACGTTCAGGATGCCGTTCGCGTCGATGTCGAACGTGACCTCGACCTGCGGCATGCCGCGAGGCGCCGGGGGGATGTCCGAGAGGTCGAAGCGGCCGAGCGACTTGTTGTCGCTCGCACGATCGCGCTCGCCTTGCAGCACGTGGATCGTCACGGCCGTCTGGTTGTCGTCGGCCGTCGAGAACACCTGCGTCGCCTTGGTCGGGATCGTCGTGTTCTTCTCGATCAACTTGGTCATCACGCCGCCGAGCGTCTCGATGCCGAGCGACAGCGGGGTGACGTCGAGCAGCAGCACGTCCTTGACCTCGCCGGTCAGCACGCCCGCCTGCACGGCGGCGCCCACGGCGACGGCTTCGTCCGGGTTGACGTCCTTGCGCGGCTCCTTGCCGAAGAAGTCCTTGACGAACTTCTGCACCAGCGGCATCCGCGTCTGGCCGCCGACCAGGATCACCTCGGCCACGTCATTGATCGACAGACCCGCGTCCTTGAGCGCGATCCGGCACGGCTCGATGGTCTTCTGCACGAGATCCTCGACCAGCGACTCGAGCTTGGCGCGCGTGAGCTTCATCGCCAGGTGCTTCGGGCCCGAGGCATCCGCGGTGATGTACGGCAGGTTCACCTCGGTCTGCTGGCTCGACGACAGCTCGATCTTGGCCTTCTCGGCCGCTTCCTTGAGGCGCTGCACGGCCAGCGGGTCGCGCCGCACGTCGACGCCCGACTCCTTTTGGAACTCGGCCGCCAGGTAGTCGATCACGCGCTTGTCGAAGTCCTCGCCGCCGAGGAACGTGTCGCCGTTGGTGGCGAGCACCTCGAACTGCCGCTCGCCGTCCACGTCGGCGAACTCGATGATGGAGATGTCGAACGTGCCACCGCCAAGGTCGTAGACCGCGACCTTGCGGTCGCCGCCCGACTTGTCGAGGCCGTAAGCCAGCGCGGCCGCAGTCGGCTCGTTGATGATGCGCTTGACCGTGAGGCCGGCGATGCGGCCGGCGTCCTTGGTCGCCTGGCGCTGCGAGTCGTTGAAATACGCGGGCACCGTGATCACCGCCTCGGTGACCGCCTCGCCGAGGTAGTCCTCGGCGGTCTTCTTCATCTTCATCAGCACGCGCGCCGAGATCTCGGGCGGCGCCATCTTCTTGCCGTGCACTTCGACCCACGCGTCGCCGTTGTCGGCCTTGACGATGTGGTAGCCGACCATGCCGACGTCCTTCTGCACGACCGGGTCTTCATAACGGCGGCCGATCAGGCGCTTGATCGCGTACAGCGTGTTCTGCGGGTTGGTGACGGCCTGCCGCTTGGCGGACTGGCCGACCAGCACCTCGTCGTCCTTGGTGAAGGCGACGATAGACGGGGTCGTGCGGTCCCCCTCGCTGTTCTCGATCACGCGGGGCTTGCCGCCCTCCATGATCGCGACGCAGGAATTGGTGGTACCGAGGTCGATGCCGATGACTTTTGCCATGGAACAGGCTCCGTGGAATCAGGTAATTCGATGGCCGATTAGTTGGGGGTCGGCCGGGCAGGATTCAAGGCCACGAGCACGCGGGCCGGCCGCAACAGTCGGCCGTTCAGCAGGTAGCCCTTCTGGACCACCGCGACGACCGTGCCGTCGGGCTGGTCGGCGGCCGGCTGGGTCGCCATGGCCTCGTGAAATTCGGGGTTGAACGGCTCGCCGAGCGGATCCACGACCGTCAGGCCCGACTTCTCGAAAGCCCGGTTCACCAGCCGCAGCGTCGCCTCCAGGCCCTCGACGATCCGTGCCGGATCGCCGTCGGCGCCCGCGGCCACGCCGAGCTCCAGGCTGTCGCGGACGTCGAGCAGCTCGGCGGCAAAGCGCTCGATCGCGTAACGGCTCGCGGATTCCACGTCACGCTGGCCGCGCTTGCGGACATTCTCGGTCTCGGCCACGGCCCGCAGATAACTGTTCCAGTTCTCGTCGGCTCGGGCGTTTGCCGCGGCGAGTTCCGCCTCGAGGCCGCCGGATTCTTGCATCACCTCGCCCTCGACGGGATCGGCCGCTGGGGATTCGGGATTCGTCGTCATGTCACCTTGCCTGCAGTCAAGACGCTGAGGGGCCGCCCTGAATGACCGGGCGACTCGCAACCTTCCGGGGATATCGGGACTAACGGCGGGAATTCAAGGCGGAACCGAGCAGCCGCGCCGTGACGTCCACGATCGGGATCACCCGCTCGTAGGCCATCCGGGTCGGGCCGATCACGCCGAGCACGCCCACCGTCTCGTTGTCGAGCGCATAGGGGGCCGTGACCAAGCTGCAGTCGTCGAGGATCTGGTAGCCGGACTCCTGCCCAATGAAGATCTGCACGCCCTCGGCCCGCAGGCTCAAGTCGAGCAGGTTGAGGATGTCGCGCCGCGCCGTGAAGGCCTCGAACAAGCGGCGCAACTTGTCGACGTTCGACAGTTCCGCGAACTCCATCAGGTTCGTCTCGCCGGCAATCACGTATTCCGGCGTCTCGCGGGTGCCTTCGCCGAGCATCTGCTGCGCCACGCGGATCGCGTCCAGCATCAGCTGGTTGAGGCGCTCGCCGGTCTGCTGGAGCTCCGCGACCAGGTCCTCGCGCACTCGGCTCAGTTCCTTGCCCGCGAACTGGTGGTTGAGAAAATTCGCCGCGCGACGCAGTTCCTCGGCCGAGTAGTATCGATCGAGCTGCACGATCCGGTTCTGCACGTCACGGCCGTTGACGACCATGACGGCGAGCACGCGGTTGTCGGACAACGGCAGGAACTCGATCTGGCTCAGGGCCTGGTGGGGCTGCCTGGGGATCGTGACCACGCCGGCCAGATGCGTGATCGACGACAACACCTGCGACGCCACGGCGACGATGGCCTTGGGATCGCGATCGTGCTCGTCGTCGAGCCGGCGGCGCAGCTCGTCGATCACGTCGTCCGCGGCACTTTCCTGGCGACGGCGCAACAGAGTGTCGACGAAAAAGCGGTAGCCCTTGTCGGTCGGCACGCGCCCGGCCGACGTGTGCGGCGACGTGACGAAGCCGTACTCCTCGAGGTCCGCCATCACGTTGCGCACCGTCGCCGCGCTCAGGTTCAGGCCGGAGTCGCGCGACAACGTGCGCGAGCCGACCGGCTGCCCCTCGCGGATGTAGCTCTCCACGAGGACCTTGAGCAGGTGTTGCGCGCGCTCGTTGAGCTGGTCTTCGGCGGTGTCCCGCGCCATGCTGTAAACCCCTGTCCGGACGAATGTTTTCCGGTGGATCGTCGGCAAAACTAGCGCTGCCGTTTCGCGGAAGTCAAGCGCGGCAAAAGCGACGCTTCGCGCACGATTGCGCGCTGGCCCGGCGCGACGCCAGCGTGCTAAAAGACCTTACACCGATGGAGACCGGCAACGTGGCCTATTCGACCGTCGCCCTCACGGGCCGCGCATCCGATCCGCGAGTCGGCGAGGCCATGCTGGCGCTTGCAGCGCACCTGCTCGAGCGCGGCCGGCACGTGCGGGC
>Ga0209262_10000988_pt1 | contig 11899 bp, 8 predicted proteins | sample Lowcelwee11metaG_FD_187171 | JGI IMG/M metagenome (GOLD analysis project Ga0209262, IMG submission 187171) | Freshwater pond sediment microbial communities from the University of Edinburgh, under environmental carbon perturbations - Low... | ecosystem: Environmental > Aquatic > Freshwater > Pond...
ACCCGGCGACACGGGCGTGCTGCGGACAGCGGATGGACGCGAGCTGCGCATCGTCGACACCCGCAAAGGCGAGGGCGGACGGGTCCTGCACGTGCTTGCCGCGGACGAGATCGTGCCCGCGGTCGGCGAGGAGGTCGAGGCTGCGCTCGACTGGGAGCGCCGGCACGCGCACATGCGCATGCACACGTGCCTGCACCTGCTGGGCTCGGTGCTGCGGTATGGGGTCACGGGTGGGCAGATTGCGGCCGACAAGGGACGGCTCGATTTCGACACGCAGGACGAGGTCGACAAGGAGCGAGTGAGCGAGGCCGTCAACGCGTTGATCGCCGCCAACCACCCGATCCGCTCGCAGTGGATCAGCGACGAGGAACTCGATCGTCAGCCCGAGCTCGTGCGCACGATGTCCGTGCAGCCCCCGCGTGGCGCGGGCCACATTCGGCTGCTCGAGATTCCCGGGGTGGACCTGCAGCCCTGCGGCGGCACCCACGTCGCCGCGACCGGCGAGATCGGACCCATTGCGGTGACCAAGGTCGAGAGCAAGGGACGGCGCAACAAGCGCGTCTACGTCGCGTTTGCCGGGGCGCCTGGTTCGGCCTGAGACGGCGTCAGCGTGGCGCCGGGCCGCGGCGTGTAGAAGTTCCACTCGCCGCTGCGAACCTTGCAGAGGATGTAGGTGCCGCTGCCGGTCTGCCCGCCGGCGGTGACCGCGAGCCGGGTGCGCCGGCAACCCCTGCGATCGTCCACGTCGACGGTGGCGAGGATGCGGATCGTGCCGGACGCGCCGGTGGCTGGATTCGACCACTCGCCGTTCTCGCCGCTGTCGAGCGCGACGCGCGTGGCCCGGCTGCCGATCTGGATGTCTTCCGGTGTGAGTCGCTGCAGCACGGTGTTGCGCAGGAAGCCGAAAGTGAAGGCGCTCGCGATCGTTGGCGTGATCGCTGCACAGGCGAGCAGCAGCAGTGGGAAGGCCTTTGATCTCATTGGCGGGGCTCCGGGTTTGTCTGCCATTCTATCGGCCCGTCACCGCAGAAGAGCGATAGCTTTGACCCATTGGCCCGTTTTCGTCCCGTTGGGCGCCGCGTCGCTGCTGGCAATCACGCTGCTGATGCCGCTCGGCACGGCACTGGCCGTGCTCTCGGTGATCGCACTGGTGGCTTCCGTGCTGGCCGCGGTCCACCACGCCGAGGTGGTTGCGCATCGGGTGGGCGAGCCGTTCGGCACGCTGGTGCTCGCACTGGCGATCACGGCAATCGAGGTCGCGCTGATCATCTCGCTGATGCTGGCTGGTGGGCCGGACAAGGCGGCCCTGGCGCGCGACACGGTCTATGCGACCGTGATGATCATCAGTAGCGGCGTGATCGGCATTTGCCTGTTGCTGGGCGGTTGGCGCTACAGCGAGCAGACGTTTCGAATCGAGGGCGCCGGTCCGGCCTTCGCGGCCATGGTCACGCTGGCCACGCTCGTGCTGGTCATGCCCGTGTTCACGAAGAGCGCGGCGGGCGGCAGCTATTCACCGACCCAGCTGGCGTTCGTCGGGGTTTCGTCGCTGCTGCTGTGGTGCGTGTTCGTGTTCTTCCAGACCGTGCGCCATCGCGATTATTTCCTGCCGCGGGTCGATCCGGCCAACGAGGCGAGCCACGCGCCGCCGCCCTCGGTCAGGCAGGCGCTGGCGAGCCTGGCGCTGTTGCTGGTTTCGCTGGTGTCGGTCGTCGGCCTCGCCAAGATGTTGTCGCCGCTGATCGAGGCGGCTGTGCGGGCCGCCGGCGCGCCGCACGCCGTCGTCGGCATCGCGATCGCGCTCGTCGTGTTGCTGCCCGAGACCGTTTCGGCGCTGCGTGCCGCGCTGGCCAACCGATTCCAGACCAGCCTGAACCTGGCGCTGGGTTCGGCGCTCGCCAGCATCGGGCTCACCGTGCCGGCGGTGGTGCTGGTCGCGGCGCTGTTCGACCTGCCGCTGGTGCTCGGTCTCGCGGCGAAGGACATGGTGCTGATGACGCTCAGCTTCGTGGTTGGCTCGATCGCGCTCGGCAGCGGCCGGACCAACATGATGCAGGGCGCCGTGCAGCTGGTGATCTTCGCGGCGTTCCTGTTTCTTTCGCTGGTGCCGTGACGGCTCAGGGCCGGTTGCGGCCCAGCTTCTCGTGGCTCGTCACCCAGTCGCCGGCGAGCACGGCGCTGCCGAGCGAGATGTCGCCCGCGAGCACCACGGCCGCGATGATCTCGGCGAGCTTGTCGGCCTTGCCATTGCCGTAGCAGTCGAGCAGCTCGAGGCACTCGCGCTGCGTCGGCAGGCCGGTGCCGCCTCCATAGGTCGCGACGATCAGCGAGGTCAGCGTCACGGACCAGTAGTAGTCGCCGTTGTCGAGCAGCTGCGCGTATGTGATGCCCGCGTGCGACTCCGCGACGTTGGCGACGTCCTGTCCCGTGGCGATGAACATCGCCGTGATGCCGTTCGCCGCGTGTGGCCCGTTGTAGGCCGTGCCGGCGAGCAACGCCCCCGCGTTCGACACCTGCCGAGCCTTGAACAGCGTGCGCGTGTCCACGCGCATCAGCCGCTGCAGCACGTCGTTCTTGATCACGGCCTCGGCGACCACGCGGCGGCCGCGCGTGCGCAGCGTGTTGATCGCCGAGTGCTTCTTGTCGGTGTCGATGCTGCCGGACAGCATGTACTTCGGCCGCGACGGGTGCGTCGCGTGGATCCACTCGCAGGCGGCATGCGTGGCCTTGCCCGTCATGTTCTGGCCGGCCGCGTCACCCGTCGTGTAGTTGAAGCGCAGGTAGAGCAGGTTGCCGATCGCATACTGCTCGATCTCGACCAGCCGCCCGCTGCGCGTGGTCGCTTCCGCGGCCTGCTTCACGTCGTCGAAGCGTTGGGTCAGCCACTCGCCGAAATCGCGCGCCTCGCGCGCGGTGCCGAACATGAACACGGGCGCGCGTTGCATCGAACGCTTGACGACGGTCGCCGTGACGCCGCCGCACTCGGACAACACCCGCATGCCGCGGCTGTAGCTCGCGACCAGCGTGCCTTCCGTGGTCGCGAGCGGCACGTAGAAGTCGCCCTGGGCGTACTCGCCGTTGATGCGCAGCGGCCCCGCCAGGCCGATCGGCACCTGCGCGACGCCGATGAAATTCTCGATGTTGCCGGGCAGCACGGCCGGGTCGAACGACGCGCGTCGCACGTGGTTCAGCGTCGTGCCGGTCTTCTCGCGCAGGAACTCGGCCCGGCGCTCGGCCATTTCCGGCGTGTAGTCATTGTCCGGGTCACGTGGGATCGGTGCTCGGTCAGACATCGTCCTTGCTCCGCAGGTTCGTCAACTGCCCCGGGCGGCGTCGACCAGGTCGGCCACCACGCGCATGTCCCAGATCTGCTGCGCCTCCGCCGGCAGGTTCGACAACAGTTTCGCCGCCTCGGCCAGTGATGCCTCGCGTTGCGCCTGGCCGGCGCGGTCGTCGTCCTGCGCGATCGCGTTGGCATAAAGGGCATAGGCGAGGTCCCGCCCGAACGTGATGCCGCTGGCACCTTGCGTCTGTGCGACGCGATAGCGCTGCAGCGCGGGCTGCAGGATCTCGCGCGCCTCGGCGCTCCGACCCTGCCGGGTGACGGCGTGGGCCAGCATCACCTGGGAGCGCGACGTCTCATCCTGCGGATCAGCTGCGGAGAACGGGTTGGGCGGCAGGGTCAGCCGCTCCCGCAGCGCGCTCTCGGCGTCGGCATCGCGGCCAAGGCGCAGCGCCGCCATCGCCGCGGTGCCGAGCGTGAAGCGCAACAGATTCGCGCGAATTCGTTGCGCGCTCACGTCATCGGTTGGCAACTGCAGGCCACTGACGCGACGTGCATTCGCTGCGGACCCCTCGAGCGCGGCCCCGTAGTCGCCGAAGTACAGGTCCAACCGCCGCCGCCACGCATCGGGCATCAGCGGCAGCAGCTCGCGCCATTGGCCGGTGTTGCCGGAGACCTTCAACAGTTCATCGTTCGCACGAATCGCTTCCCGCAGCGACTTCTCCGCATTGGCTCGCTGCCCGGACCGGGCTTCCTGGCCGGCGAGGTTGGCCCAAGTCCAGTTGAGCTGCGGGCCCAGGCTGGACGGCAGGCGGGGATCCTTCTCCAGCGCCACGGTGGAGCGCAGCACGTCGATCGAGTCGAGCACACGGCCGCGCTCGAACAGCGTGTCGGACACTTGGGCTTTGCCGCCGATCCAGTAATCCCACGCACTCAGGTCCGACGGGTTGAACTGCACGAAGTTCTGGCCCGCCAGCTCGGACCTGGCCGCGTACTCCGCGGCGGCGACATAGTCGTGGCGGCGCATGGCCAGCTTGCCGAGGAGGTCCGCGGCCAGCGCGCGATTGCGCATGGAGCGGAAGTCCCCCGGTCGTTGCGCCAGCACCTTTTCGGCGATCGCATAGACCTCGTGCGTGAGCCGTTCGGACTCCTCCAGTCGTCCGAGGGCCAGCGCGTGACGGGCCTGCGAGTCGCTGGTGTCGGCGTAGATCGACGCGGCGTTCAGGTCGGTGAAGTCGAGCGCGCCCAGGCCGACGAGGACCTTGCGCGCCTCCTCGCAGGTGGCGATGCCCATTTCCTTCGTCTGCTGGTGGCTGAGGAAATTCAGCACGTCCGCATAGACGACTTTCGCCTGGCGCGAACCCGTCGCTTCCTGGACGAGGGGCCGCAGCAGGTCCGCAGCCAGCTGCAGGTCGCCTTCCTTTCCGCCCGGCGCACCGGCGGGACCCCAACTCGAGAACCGAGCGAAAAGCGTCAGTGCGAGGCCGATCGTGGCCTGTTCGTTGCTGGCGTCCGCCGCCCGCAATGCCTCGAACAGCGCCCGAGCCTCGTCGAGCTTCGGGTTGGCGGCCTCGACGTCGCCCCGGGCGAGCAGCGCGCCGCCTTCGCGCACGAGCGCCATGCCACGGTAGAGCTGCGTCTGGGGCGTCCGGAGCTCTGGCGGCAGCCCGTCGTAATAGCTCACGGCCAGGTGCGCGAGCTTGCCCATGGTTTCCAGTCGCCCGGTCGGTTCGAGCTCGGCGTAGAAGTCTTCGATCAGGAACCCGACGAGCTTTTCCGCGTCGGCGCGCGCCTGCTGCGCCGCGAGGTCCGCCTGGTGCGCCCGGCGGTAATTGACCCAGCCGAACACGGCGCTGGCGACGGCCACCAGCATCAGCACCGCGCTGACGAGCGCCACCTTGCGCGTGCGGACGAGCGTGCGATGCGTTTCGGCCTCGCGCGCCTGCTGCGCGGCGAGCTGGCGTTCGGCCTCGTCGCGGGCCTCGCGTTCGTGGCGCAGGTCGCGGCTGCCGCGCACGACGCTGCACAGCACGTCGTGCGTAAGCTCGACGCGGCGCACGTCGAGGCGCTCCTCGATGCGCAGCAGGCGACGGTCCACCAGCTTGGCGAGCGCATCCGGCGCCGCACCGGCGGCGACGAGGGCTTTCGTCACGCGTTCTTCGGCCAGGCTCTCGCGATAGCCGGACTCCGTCAGCAGCTCGTCCTCGATCACCCGTCGCACGCCGGCCGGCTGGTCCGCCAGCGCGCGCTCGTAGAACTCCGTGAGGATCGTGTCTCGCGAACCCGCCAGCAGGTCGGCCGAGATTTCCGCGCGACTTTGGTTCAGGCGCACGGTGTTCAACTCGCGGCACACGAGGCTCAGCAACGATGGCTCGACCTCGGCATTCGTGAGTTCCGAGCCACCGGCAACGAAGCGGACGATCGACTCGGCCACTTCCTGCGATACGAGCCGGCCGCCCGGCTTGACCACGGCGCTCAACGCCTGCGCGCCGCTCATGCGCGCCAGTCGCATGCGGTTCTGCGTGATCGAGGGCATGATGCCTTTCACGCTCTCGAGGTGGGCGAGGTAGTCCTCGCGAAGTGCGATCAGGATCCGGTAGTCGGCGCGCGAGAAGTCGTAGTGCCCGGCGTCGGCCTCGTCGTGCTCGAGCCGTCGCTCGAGATCCGCCGGCGGGCGGTTCTCGACGAGATCCGCGAGGTCCTCGAGAAATGCCTTCGCACGCTGCCGACCAGCGTCATCCGCCTGCGCCAGCGTGAAGATCTCCTCGAACTGGTCGAAGATCAGCAGGGGCAGCAGCGTGTGGCCAGCCGCATCGCGCAGCAGATCGCCGCGGTGATGCAGGAACTCCCACAACGATTCACCCTCGATCGCCGACCCGGGCCGGGACCAGTGGCCGGCTGCGGCGGTGGCCCTGAAGATCGCCTGCTTGATCTGCTCCGACGGCGGCGGCGACTCCGGCGAGTAGTCCACGCGCACGTATATCGGGCAGAAGCCCTCGCCGCGCAGCCGCGGCACGAGGCCGGCCCGCAGCAGCGAGGTCTTGCCGAGCCCGGACTGGCCGAACAGCACGGTGAGGAGCTTGCGCTGCACGCGACGAGCGAGCTCGGCCGCTTCCTCGTCCCGGCCGTGGAAATACGCGCGGGTCTCCTCGGAGTACGACGACAGACCGAGCCACGGATTTTCCGGGTCGATCGTGACCGAGGCCGACAGGTCGGGTGGCGTTGGTTTCATGCGCGGCGTGCGCTGAAGAGATCCTGCAGCCGGCGCAGGAAGTCGGGCGTCGGCTCGCCATCCGGGAGGCGCGAGATGTGCACGGACTTGAACTTGTCAGGCACCAGGGCCGCCGCCTCCGAGGTGTCGTCGATGCAGACCGGCAGGATGAAGACCGCACCCTCGGCGATGTTCCGTGAGCGATCCACTGCATAGCTCCACTCGCGCCGGAAATACGCTTCGAGCCGGCGCTGGGTCGTCGCCGAGATCACCGGCAGGAAAAAGCTGCAGCGCGCGATGTTCGCGTGGATCTTGCGGTCGTAGTCGTCGCCACCCTCGAGACGGTCGAGGTCGAACCAGGTCGTCAGGCCCGCGGCGTCGAGACCGGCCTTGAGACGCTGCACGGCGGGCAGGTCCTCACGCGCGTAGCTGATGAAGATCGCGTTCTCCGGCATCTCGCGTGACGGCGGCAGGAAGCGCTGCGGCGCGGTGCCGGCGACAGGCGCGGGCGCCGCGGTCGTCTGGCGCTGCTGCCAGCGTTGGTGCAGTTCCGCGACGAAAGCCTCGGCACCGGAGTAGACGCGGGTGCGCACGCTGACCTGCTGCAGGAACGCGACGAGCCGCTCGTCCTTGCTCGTGTGATCGTCGGCGAAGACCTCGCCGACGTCGCGCGGATCCGAAAGCCGGCGGCGCTTCGCCATGCGCAGGAACAGACGCGCCAGCCAGTTCGAGAAATCGCTGCCGATCAGCAGCAGGTGGTTGTGCTCCAGCTCGTGGAAAAGCTTCTCCGGCGTCAGGTGCTCGGACTGCAGCGCGCAGATGAATTCGAGCATGTCCTCGTCGGAGACGACGTAGGTGGGCGAGGCCGAGAGGCGTCCCAGCAGGTGATAGACCACCGGGCGCTGCAGCTGGCTGCGCTCGGCGGGCAGGTCCGCGACGCGGTTCGGCGCATAGGCGATGACGTCTGCCGTCGGCTGGCCGCCGAACCGCTCCAGGTTGAGTGCCTGCTCCAGCAACGGATCGAACGTCGTGGTCACGAACAGGTCGAAGTCGGTGATCTGCGCCAGTTGCCGCAGTGCCATCGTGGGTGCGAGCTGCACCTCGCGCATGATCGAGCGCAGCCGGGTGTAGACCTCTTCGCGCCGGCCGCGCTGGCCGAGGTAGCAGCAGACCACGTCGTTCAGCGTCAGGGGTTGGGTCAGGCCGGTCACGTCGACCGCAAGCCGGGCGGCGAGTTTCTCGGCGAGCCACTCGTAGAGCAGGCGCGGGCCGCGCTCGGTTTCGACGCGCAGCAGGTCGGGCCCGATGATCGGGATGACCCGACGCTCCTCTATGTAATTGAGGAGGTCGTCCCAGGCATCGTCATCGAGGTTCTGCAGCTGCGGTAGCGCGGCCATCGTTCTGTTTGTGCGCGGTCATCCCCTGTGCACGCCGAGAATAGCATTCTCCCGGCAGGAACCCGATGGCCCGCTGACGCGCCGACGCGCTGACGCGTCGATCGATCAGTTGCCGCGGAGGCTGGCCCGGCGGCGCTGCTCGTCCAGGACCTGCTCGAGCAGCAGTCCGGTGCTCTTGGCGATGAAAGGCAGCACGGGGTGCGCCGCATCGCGCGGCAGGCTCATGCCGTGGCGTCGCTCCCACAGGCTGATGCGCTCTTCGGGCGAGCTCGACATCGACGTCTGCAGTGAAAGATCGCGCTGCTTGCGCTCCTGGATCGCGGCTATCTCTGCGGCGATGCGCTGGCGCCGCTCCGCGGCGATGTCGCTGGCGGCCCCGTAGGGCGGGTCATTGTCGAATACGCGTGACTTGTCGTGCATTGCTCGAACGCTCTCGTCGGCTCGGAGGGGGTCTCCCTTTATACGCTCAATAGGCCGGTGCCGGTGGTCGGATCCGTCGGATTTGGCATTGCCAAATCCGACGGATCCGACCACCGGCACCTCTCGAGATCACAGTCGCTTCATGAATTGTTGGTGCGCGGCGAGCAGCGCCCGGGCGAACTGGCGCGGATCCCGCATGGCGTCGCGAGCCGTGGTCACGCCGAAGCCGAGGGCGCCGGCGTAGCTTTCCACCGTGATGTTGACGCCGAGTCCGTGCTGGACGATGGACAAAGGCCAGTATTGGGCGACGCGGGCGCCCGCGAAATACAACGGCACGGGCGGGCCGGGAACGTTCGAGACGACGACGTTGACGATCGGCGGGGCGAGGTTGGTGAGGCCCGATCGGCCATACAGCGATGCCAGCCCGTGCACGATCCAAGGCAGGCCGATGGTCGGGAAGTCCATGGGCAGCAGTGATTTGCCGCGGCCGCTGGTCGACTTGGCAGCGCTCGTCGCATCACGGATCGCGCGCAGGCGGCGCACCGGGTCGGCGATGTCCGTGGCGAGGGCGACCCGGACCATGGTCGCCTGGGTCGTGAACTCGGTATTGCCGGGCTCGCGCAGCGAGATCGGCATGGCCGCGATCAGCGACTCTTCCGGGACACCGCCATGGTGGCCCAGGTACCGCCGCAGGGCGCCGCTGCAGATCGCCAGCACGACGTCGTTGACCTTCGCCTCGTATGCCGTCGCGATCGCCTTGACTTCCTTCATCGGTATCGACATGCCGGCGAAGCCGCGCTCGGCGCTGATGCCGACGTTGAGCGGAGTCCTTGGCGCGAAGCCGCCGGGTGCACTGCTCCTTGCAGCGCGCCTCATGCCGGCGAGCCTGCGGGCGAGCTCCGGCAGCTGCTGCACGAAATTCGCATACTGCTCCGCGTCGTGTCGCAAGGCCCCTGCGATCAGCGCGCCGGGCCAGGGGTGCTCGTCCCCGCGCCGCATGGTTCGATGCGGCACGCGCGCAACGCGTCGCGACTTCGGCGTGAGATCGAAGATCGCCTTCGACAACTCGACGCCGGCCTGCCCGTCGATCACGGCGTGGTGGATGTTCGTGTAGTAGGCGACCTGGCCGCTCTTCAGGCCCTCGATGATGGCGACGCTCCAGAGCGGCCGGGTCCGGTCGAGTGGAATCGAGTGCAGTTGACCGACGCAGTCCTCGAGCTGCGCCTGCGTGCCCGGCTTCGGCAGCACGATGCGCCGGATGTGCGCGTCAAGGTCGATGGACTCCGCCTGCACCCAGACCGGATTGGCCATGTGCAGCGGCAGTTCCAGCAGTTTCCGGCTCACCACGGGCGCGAGCGGGATCCGGCGCGCGTACAAGCGCTTGACGTCCTCGAGGAAGTCGCCGCGGTAGCCCTTCGGCAGGTCGAGCAGCGCCAGCGAGCCGACGTGCATCGGTGTTTGCGGCGTCTCGAGATGCAGGAACATCCCGTCCAGGCCGGTCAGTCTCTTCATCAGCATTTTCCGAAGGTGCCGGTGGTCGGATCCGTCGGACTTGGCAGCGCCAAATCCGACGGATCCGACCACCGGCACCTCTGTTATCGTTGGCGGATCGCTGGGAATGCTACTCCATGGCCACTGCACCGTCCCGAATAGGTCCGCCACGCACGCTGCATTCGCTGCTCGAGCTGCGCGCGGCGCTCGAGCTCGCGATGCTGCCGCAGGCGCTGCCCTTCCTGCTGCGCGCGCCGCACGGCGACGGCCACCCGGTGCTGCTGGTGCCCGGTTTCCTGAGCAGCGAGATTCCGCTCGCCGCGATGAAGGCGTTCCTGCGCAACCGCGGTTACGTCGTCGAGACCTGGGGCTTCGGCCGCAACGTCGGGCTGCAGCGCAAGCACGTCGCCGCGCTCGAGCAGAAGGTGCGCTTCATGCACCACAAGCACAGCCGCAAGGTCAGCATCGTGGGCTGGAGCCTCGGCGGTGCGTTCGCGCTGTACGTCGCCCACCACGCCGCCGAATGCGTGCGCGGCATCATCACGCTCGGCAGCCCGGTCACGGTCGGTCCCGAGGGCAGCCAGTCGCCGCCGGTCGTGCACGCGCTGTACCGGCTCGTCGCGCACCCGCTCGGATCGGCGGCGCACGCGATGCAACCACGCGTGAAGCAACTGCGCGCGCGGCCGCCGGTGCCGATGAGCTGCCTGTATTCCGACAGTGACGGGGTCGTGCCGAAGCACCAGGCGATGTTCGACGGCGACCCGGCCATGCACGAGAACATCCGCGTGCCGGGCAGCCACTGCGGGCTGGGTTTCAACGCCGTGGTGCTGTGGATCGTCGCCGATCGGCTGGCGCAGCCCGAGGGCCAGTGGCGACCGTTCGACCCCGAAGGCCTCGCCGGCACCGCCTACCGGTGGGTGACGCGTTAGCGGCTAGGCCTGCGTTTCAGCGCGATAGGCGAGCTCGGCGAGCCGCAGCGTCGGGAAGAAGCGGATGCCGGTCAGGACCCCGCTCAGGTCCCGTCGGGCCGCGCGATCGGCCCACTCGGTGTCGCGGCCGGCTGCGGCCACCACGATGCCGCGCGAACGCAGCGCGTCGAACTCGTCGCGAATCGCGAACAATCCCGTGGCGTCGATCATGCTGACCGGCAGCAGGTCGATGACGAACCACTCGAGGTCGGGTCCGGCATCCGCCGCGGCCTTGCGCACCGCCTTCTTGAAGTGCGGCGCGCTGAAGAAAACGATCGGCCCGTTGTAGCGGAACAGCACCAGTCCCGGCGGCGAGGCTGCGGTCGGGTGGCGCTCGAGCGACTGGTAGCCCGCGTTGCCCGCAAGCTCGCCGAGGATTTCCACCCTCGGCCGCGCCGTGAGGCGCACGAAGCGCAGCAGCGCCAGCACGACCACGAACAGGATGGCCTGGATCGCGCCGAACAGCAGCACGCCGACGGTCGCGATCATCGCCAGCCAGAATTCCTGCGGATCGATCCGGTAGATCGCCCGCAGGTCTTCCCAGTTGATCAGCGACAGCCCCGTGGTGATCAGGATCGCGGCGAGGGCCACCGTCGGCACGAATTGCAGCGGTGCCGTGAGGAACAGCAGCACCGGCACCAGCACGGCGGCAGCCACCAGGCCCGCGACCTGCGTGCGTGCGCCTGCGGACTCCGCCACCGCAGTGCGCGTGCCCGAACCCGTGACGACGAAGCTCTGCGATACGGCTGCGGCGATGTTGGCGGCGCCGAGCGCCGCGATCTCGCGATCGGCGTCGATGTCGTAGCGGTTCTTGTCGGCGAAACTCCGCGCGACGAGCATCATGCTCGAGAAGCTGACCAGCGCAAGGCCGGCGGCTTCGGCGAGCAGGATCGGCAGGTGATGCAGCGGGACGCGTGGCAGCGACAGCATCGGCAGGCCGGCCGGCACCTCGCCGATCATCGCGACGCCGGCCGGCTCGAGCGACAAGAGCCACGCCGCGAGTCCCGCGACCAGCATCGCCAGCAGCGCGGCCGGCACCTTGCGCAGGTAGCGCCCCGAGGCGACCAGCACGGCGAGCGACAGCAGACCGATCGCCAGCGTCGGCAGGTGCGTCAGCGACAGGCTGCGCACG
>Ga0209262_10000989_pt1 | contig 11899 bp, 8 predicted proteins | sample Lowcelwee11metaG_FD_187171 | JGI IMG/M metagenome (GOLD analysis project Ga0209262, IMG submission 187171) | Freshwater pond sediment microbial communities from the University of Edinburgh, under environmental carbon perturbations - Low... | ecosystem: Environmental > Aquatic > Freshwater > Pond...
TGGTGAAAAGCAATCCGAAAAGCCCAGTCTTATTTCAGATCGGAAATTGGATCTACTGCAGAGATCAACGGCAGAAATAAAGAAATCGCCAAAGCCATGGTTGACGAAGATATCGTAATTGATGGAATCAACGAAAAAGGAAAATTAATCACTCTTACCGCTGTCGAGGCATTACAGCATCAGATGTGCGACACGATAGTTCATACCGACGATCAGCTGTACGCATATCTGGATATAGCTTCCACAGATGTTGAAGAAATAACTATTACTATGGCGGAAAGAATAGTAAGGTTCCTGACCAATCCTATAATAAGCTCGCTGCTTATGACTCTGGCGTTCCTCGGTCTTATCTTCGAGATCAAAACCGCAGGATGGGGTGTAGGCGGAACCGTAGGCTTGATAGCTCTGATCCTATTCTTCGGATCTCATTATGTGATAAACATGGCTGACCATGTTGAAATTATTGTATTTCTTTCAGGACTGGTCTTGCTGGGAATTGAAATATTAATAATACCCGGATTCGGATTTACAGGTGTACTGGGTATAATCGCAGTGCTGGTGTCATTCTTTATGACCCTGATCGGAGACAATCCAACCGGAAGCGATTTCATGAACGCCGGAGCAACTTTAAGCAGTTCTTTCATGCTCTCGCTGATCGGAATATATTTTATGGTTAAATACTTACCCGACACAAAATTCCTTGATTTTATTATTATTCGAAATCAGGGAGAGAAGGCCGCCGGAGTAAGCAGTACGAAATTTTATAAAGATCTTGTAGGTAAAACCGGAAAAGTTACTGCGGATCTTAAGCTGACTGGAAAAATTGAGATTGACGGCGAAGTATATCAGGCAATTTCAAAAACCGAGTTCATTCTGTCCGGAGAGAAAGTCAAAGTGGATAAAGTCGAAGGCAATAAAATAATAGTTATTAAAGAACAGATATAAATTTAATTTAAAAAAGGAGTCAAAAATGCCAACAGCTGCACTTATAATCATCATCGGAATCGTAGCCCTGATAGGCTTCTCGATCTTTATTTCGTTCGTACCTATTCCGCTATGGATCAACGCTCTTTTCGCAGGTGTAAAAGTATCTCTCGGCTCGCTCGTCGGAATGAGGCTTAGAAAAGTTCCGCCGTTCGTAATTGTAAATGCGCTGATAACCGCCACTAAAGCAGGTATTCCGCTTACTACAAATGATCTCGAAACGCACTATCTTTCAGGAGGTAATGTTCTGAGGGTAGTCACTGCTCTCATCGCAGCGGATAAAGCAGGAATAGAACTGAACTTCACGATGGCGTGCGGAATTGACCTTGCCGGAAGAAACATTCTCGAAGCTATTCAAACTTCGGTAAACCCCAGAGTCATCGACGCTCCGACAACAGGAAAGATCGGTGCCGTGGCGAAAGACGGAATTCAACTTTGGGCTAAAGCAAGGGTAACCGTAAGAACTAACATTAAAACTCTGGTCGGCGGCGCAACAGAAGAAACTATCATAGCAAGAGTAGGCGAGGGTATCGTATCCGCTATCGGTTCATCAGCGACTTACAAGGTCGTTCTCGAAAATCCTGATTTTATCTCTAAAAAAGTTCTTGAAAAAGGTCTTGACTCAGGTACTGCTTTCGAGATTCTTTCAATTGATATCGCGGATGTGGATGTCGGAAAGAACGTGGGCGCTGAACTTCAGGCTGATCAGGCGTCATCCGACCTCAAAGTTGCTCAGGCTAAAGCGGAAACAAGAAGAGCTATGGCTGTCGCACAGGAACAGGAGATGAAGGCAAGGGTAGTTGAGATGAGATCAAAAGTTGTTGAAGCCGAAGCTGAAGTTCCTATGGCTATGGCAGAAGCTTTCAGAAAAGGTAATCTTGGAATCATGGATTATTACAAGATGAAAAATATCCAGGCCGATACCACGATGAGAGAAAATATTACTGGACAGGGTGAAAATAATTAATGTATTGTTACGAACGGACAGAGAAGTCTGTCCGTTCGTTTAGTTTATTAAACCGGGAGGTTTTACTATGGATAAAATATTTATATTCATCATAATTATGATAATTATTTCCCAGATTTCAAAAAACCGTAAGAAAAATGAATCCCGGAAAGCTGAAGGTAATTCCAGTCAGACATATTATGAACCTGTTAAAAAAACACAATCTCATCAGCATGCCCCTCAACCGGTAACCGACCTGAGAGAATTATTAAAGACATTAAAAAATATAAATCCCGAAACTGAGGGTTCTAAAACTTTCAGCGATATGAAGAACCGGGCAGAACAGGTTAAACCAGCCGGCGCCAATGAATATTCCAAAAAAGATAATTATGAAGAAACTTCATCATATGAAGAAACTGTGCACGAAAAATATTCGTATGATTCAGAAGATAAAAGTTACGATAAAGAAGACAAAAGCTATGATGCTTCCGGGAAAACATTTGATATCGCTTCAAGTTCTTTCGATGAGGTTAAAGCTTTGGAACAAAATACAGATAACAACAGCGGTTATATGAACACAGTAAGAAGGATTTATCAGCCTAATGTTGCACCCGGACAAAAACATGAGCGTTTAAAAATAAGTATTCTGGATACGAAACAGAAATTAAAAAATGCGATCATTGCATCCGAAATTCTAAAAAGAAAATACACTTAGTTTTTTTTAATCCTGCCATTAATTATCTTTACGGCCTTAAAAAAATATCGCGGAAGATCTATTTTTGATTTTGAGCAGTCAATATAAGATAAATCCATTCTGAGCGGGTCGTTATAAACATCAACTGCCAGAAATCCCGGTTTTCCCCACAACCGCGGTCTGGAGACCGATCCTGTATTCACAACGAGCGGGCCATCATCACCGTTTTCAGAAAATATATGAAAGACATGCGTAGTTGATGATAAAATGAGATCTGCTTTGCTGTTAACGATTTTTTTCTGATCGGTGTTCAATCTGTCAAGCCAGTATCCCAATCTTGAGTGAGCTCCGATTATTATAATATCATTTTCTTTCTTATCAATACCATTAATAATATTCATCATATATTTTTTTGAACTTTCTCTGAAGGCGATCGAATCATTGTTTGGCTGATCCGGATAGTGAAGCGAAATAAAGTGAATATTGATCCCATGTTCTGTCAGAACAGCGTAATACTCAACACCGTTCTCAGCAAACTTTACATTTTTCCGGTCTTTGATATCAGTCAGGTCGAAAAGCTTTATACCGGATCCCCAGTCAGCCTGACTTTTTCCATAATATCCGTTTTCGTTATCGGCGATAGTTGGATAAAAATTTTTCTTCCACCATTCATTTTTATTTATCAGTTCGATAAAGCTGTTCTTAGCTTTTACCTGAACATGGTCACCCATGCCGATCACGAACTTATAATCATTTGATTCGATCCATTCTTTCATTTTATTAAATTCAGTTTTTTCAGTTCCGTCACCGTGATTATCGGAAAATATAGCGAAAGAGAAAAGCGGGCTCTCTTTAGAATAACAGTTTAAAGTTGTCAGGATCAATATGAAGGAAAGTATTTTAAGCATTGGCTTTTTCCATAAGTTTAACTAAATTTAACACTTTAAACTGGAAAATTCAATTAAGGTTTACAAATGGATAAAAATAAATTCATAGAAAATATAAAAATCCTGAGGGAAGAGTATAAAAAGTGGAATGCGCCGATAGTAACTCTGATATCCGTTCAGACAAAAGATCCTTACAAAGTTCTGATCAGCACTTTACTTTCCCTGCGGACAAAAGATGAAGTCACCGCCAAAGCTTCATACAGGCTATTTGAATATGCGGATACTCCTGAGAAAATGATCAAACTTTCAGAAGAAGAAATTCAGAAACTGATATTTCCGGTCGGATTTTATAAAACAAAGGCTAAAACGATAATTGAAACATCACAAATTTTACTTGATAGATACAATTCAAGAGTACCGGATTCACTTGACGAATTGTTAAAATTCAAAGGAGTTGGCAGAAAAACCTCAAATCTTGTGCTTTCACTCGGATACGGGCAGGATACCATCTGCGTGGACACGCATGTTCACAGGATCTCTAACAGGTGGGGTGCCGTTTCAACAAGAACACCGGAAGAAACCGAATTCGCACTAATGGAGAAGATACCCAAAAAATACTGGAGCGAAATAAATGATCTCATGGTCGCCTTCGGCCAAACCGTCTGCAGACCGATCGGACCAAAGTGCAGGGAGTGTAAAGTCAAAGACTGCCCGGTTAGGAGAAAGTAAAATTTATTGACTATTTTTTAGTTTAAGGTTAAATTTAAATGCGATTTTTGTATGAAAAAATTAAAATAAAAGGAGCGAAAAATGGCAGAAAAGAAAAAAAGTGACCTCGAAAAACTCGGAGATAAACTTCTTTTTAAGAAAAAAAACGCATGGGAAGATATTCCGAAAAAGGAATTTGACGAGATCATGGCTTTATCGGAAGATTATAAAAGTTTCCTGAACAACAGCAAGACTGAAAGAGAAGCGATGGCTACCGTCGAAAAACTATCAAAAAAATTCGGTTTTGTTGACATTAAAAAAGCGAAAAAAACCGATAAAAAGCTTTTTATAAATTACGACGATGTATGCGGCGCTCTGCTAGTAATAAAAGATCCGAAAACTTTAAAAGACGGACTTCTGATAAACGGCGCTCATATTGATGTTCCGAGGCTTGACCTAAAACAGGTTCCGCTTTACGAATCTGAAGATATGGCTTATCTTAAAACGCATTATTACGGCGGCATCAAAAAATATCAGTGGGTGACTAGACCGTTAGCACTACACGGCGTGATCGTAACCGAAAACGGAAAAAAGATAAATGTGGCTATCGGCGAGAAAGCTACAGATTTCGTTTTCACGATCAATGACATTCTTCCTCACCTCGCTCAGGATCAGTATCAGAAAACACCCGCTAAAATTATTGAAGGCGAGCAGCTGAATATACTTGTAGGATCAATTCCTTACAAATTCAAAACCGGAAAAGATGCAATTAAGCTTGCTATACTTGACTATCTGAACAAAGAATACGGGATCAAAGAAGAGGACTTCGTATCTGCAGAACTTCAATTGGTACCTGCAGGCGAGGCTAAAGACATCGGATTCGACAGAAGTTTCGTCGGAGCACACGGGCATGATGACAGGATATGTGCATATCTTGGTATGAAAGCAATTATTGATATGAAAGATAATGAATTCAAGAAAAATATCATGATGGTATTCTTTGATAAAGAAGAGATCGGTTCGGCAGGGAATGCGGGAGCTGATTCAAATATAGTCGAAAGAATGGTAAACGATGTGCTTCAGCTATACGGAATCGGTGACTACAATACGCTTATTAAAGCTCTTGAAAATTCAAAACTTTTATCCTCAGATGTCAACGCGGGAATCGATCCCGAATGGAAAAGCGTGAATGAGCCTATGAACGCGGCAAAAATGGGATACGGAGTATGCGTAACCAAATTTACCGGTTCGGGCGGAAAAAGCGGATCAAACGAAGCTCACGCGGAATTCGTGGCAGATCTGAGAAAAGCGCTGAATAAGGATAAAGTTCTGTGGCAATCTTCTGAGCTCGGAAAAGTTGATCAGGGCGGCGGCGGAACCATAGCAAAATACCTCGCAAAATACGGAATGGATGTAGTGGATTGCGGAACAGCGCTATTGTCAATGCACTCTCCTTTTGAAGTAGCTTCAAAAGCGGATATATTTCACACTTACAAAGCTTACAAAGCTTTCTATAAATATTTATAAATCAAACAGGTTTGATGAAAAGGGCGTTCTTTTACGCCCTTTTTTATGTTTATGAAGAAAGAAAATGTCAGAATAATATTATGCAGGATCTGGTCGCCGGGAAATGTCGGCTCAATTCTGCGTGCAATGAAAAATTTCGGGTTTAATGATATAGTTTCTGTCAATCAGATGAATTTCTCGGAAGAAGAAATTCTGACAATGTGCGCGGGGGCAAAAGATCATATAAAATACCTCAGGTACAGCGACGATCTAAAAAAGGAAGTTTCAGATTTAAGCGTGGTATATGCATTTACTGCGAGAAAACGCAGATTTTACAAAGTCATAACACCAGAAGAAATGGTTGATGAAATATCAGAACTTCCGGAAAATACGAAGATCGGGATCATGTTCGGAAACGAAACAAACGGGCTGGTCAATGAAGAAACCGACTTCGCAGATAAACTTGTTGTAATTCCGACAGAAAAAGAATATTCTTCGCTGAATATCGCAAGCGCGGTTATGCTGGCGTTATACGAAATCTCAAAAAGGCGAACTTCAGGCATGGAACAGAACGAAGAACTTATTGATATTGCCGGAAAAGAAGAATTGTTTTCGATAATCGAAAAAGTCATTCAGACAAAACTGATGGAAAAATCCGACAACAAAAATCAGATCAGAGAAAATGTCCGCCATATATTCAGGCGGATGAAATTAAATAAAAAAGAAGCAGGCTTCACCCGCAGTATTTTCGAGATAATTGACCGCAAAATAAAACCGTAAAAATCATTTTACCATAAGCATCTTTCTCGTCAGCTTTTTATCAGCAGTTTTGAGCGTATAAAAATACATTCCGCTGTTAAGATCATCGGCTTCAAATCTGACATTGTGATAACCTGCAGGCATTTCTTTATCAATAATCTTTCTCACAAGCTGTCCTGCGATATTATATATAGATAATTCTACTTTCCCTGTTTTATTCAAATCGAACTTAATATTCGTAACCGGATTGAAAGGATTCGGATAGTTTTGATAAAGTTCAGTTGTCAGAGGCAATGTTGTCTCATCATCTTCAATTCCAGTCGGATCGTATTCATAGCAGCCTATATCGGGAAATTCATCTCTTTGAAAGCCGACAAGATCATACAAAGGCACATCAGCTGACCATATACCAGCATTTCTTAAAGGAGAATACTCCTGTATCATCCAGTTGCCCTTGTCAGGATCGGAAAAGTATGGTGAATTTGGATCGCCGGAGTTATTTGGGGAGAGAATAATGTTATTTGAGCCGGTGTAATCAAAGTCGGGTGCTACAGTATAAGCGCAGTTATTAATATTTGTATTGTAACCCATTGTCATATCGGTAATATCCAATCCATTGTTGAATAGTACTGTATTGATAATTGTTGTTGGACTGCTGCCTGAACCAGTTGTTATTCCTCCGGCTAATGAATTCGCTTTATTGTTTACAAAAGTCGAATTTATAACTTTCGTTCCAAAAAGAGAATAATCAAAAATGTGTAATGCTCCGCTACCCCTTCCTGAATTTCCCTCAAAGTGACAATTCTTTATTAAAAGTCCCGAACCCGAGCATATCCCACCGCTTGTGTTTTCAGAAGTATTGTTTAGGAATTTGCAGTTAATTAATTCCACCTTACATATTGCACCATAAGTAAAAATAGCACCGCCGTTACCGACACCGAATATTGAGTTATTTAAAAATTCACAGTTAATAATTTTCATATTTAACGAATCATCATAAAACTGAGATGAATTATATATTAATAAAGCTCCTCCATCTCTTTCAGATGAATTATTTATAAACTTGCAGTTTTTTATAGTTGGATTTGATTGAATAATCTGCATACCTGCTCCGCAGCTCCAAACTGCATCGAACGCGTATCCGTCCCGAATGATAAATCCGTCAATCACGGCTGTAGAGTCAATAATAGGAATATCGTCAATTCTCCAAATGATAAAAATATTAGTACAGTTATCACTATTTTTGCTCAAGTCACCGATGTTGCCAGATAGTACTGTTTCGTGTGAAATATGATCTCTTTCGGATACATCGGATTCAAAACCTTCAAATCCGCCGATCAACTCAACGCCTGATTTCAATGTGAAGTGCTTATCTATTTCCCTATATTGATAGTTGAAACTTTCAGGATAATATGCACTCGACGGCCAGCTTGTAGGATAATAAGTTCCTTCCGCTACCCATACCTGTTTTACGCTGTCGGCTAAAATTCCTGCCTGCAGGTCATTTCCGTTAAGCGCGTTTGTCCACGAAGAACCATTACCGGTGCCGTCGGTTTTAACATAAATAATACCATTAATATCCGGTACAGCCGGTATAGTTTTAAAACTGTCCTGGTCACCATAACAGTATCCCATTCTGTTACGGGCGTACGATCTGTAGTAATAAGTACTGTCCTGCCATAGTCCGCAAGTCCGTACCGCATACACACCTTCGGGAAAATTTCCTAATTCGGAATACAGAAAACCTTCAATTTCAGGATTGAAACCATTTTCACCGCTTACTTTTACGCCGCACTCCATTACATCAGCTCCGCCGTCTGAAGTTATATTAGAACGGCACAGAGAAGAGGATACTGTAATACTGTCAGCGAACGATGTTTCGACTGTCGGTGCAATACCGATAGGTTCTGATGTTATATATTCATATGCACCATTATCATAAGCAGCACCTTGCGGTCTAGATGTTCCGAGAACATCTTCATCAGTCTTATACAGGTAATATGCCATATCTCTGCAGGCTGATAGTTCCTGCAGAGCATAATCGCTGTTTTCCGGATCAGTGAAATAAGGAGAATTAATATCCCCAGTATTATTGCGCGAGATAATAAAATTACCGTCTCCGGTTTCAAAAGAAGACAACCCGCAGAATGTGATTATTGAATACTGCATGGGGCTTGTAATAACTTCCATCTGGTGATAGTTATCTATATCATACCATTCCATTTCGGGTTCCGCGCCCCAGATTACCGAATTATATATCTCAATATAGCTGTCATCTGACCATGTTTCGTGTGCGAATGCTATCTGACTGCTTTGCGGAGCTGTATTTCCTGCGATAGTGCAATGAAACATTTTAATAGTTCTTTGATAAGCGACACTGCTTTCTTTGTAGTCATATTCGTCTCTAAAAAATAATCCGCCGCCTGTTTTAATAGCAGTGTTGTTTATTAAAGCACAGTTTTTGAAATTCGGAAAAGCGGCTAAATTATATATTGCGCCGCCGTAAATGGTTTTATTGTTTTCGAAAACGCAGTTTCTGATCGTAGGTGAGCAGAACCCGTTATACATGCCGCCGCCTTTGTCGCTGTTTGCCCTGGCGATGCTGGCCGAGTATCCGTCGCTTATCGTTATCCCGTCAATAACGGAAGTACTGTCTATCTCAGGCCGGTTTGTGTGATAAAATACATGATAAGTGTTATCAATGTATTCACCTTCCGCACCTATATCTCCAGATAAAACTGTCTTATTCAATTTCAGGTCTCTCTGCTCAAGAGTAGTTTCCGTACCCGAAAATCCGCCATATAAAACAACATTCTGTTTTAACGAAAAATGTTTCTGTCTGTCAATAGTACCGCCATTCGGGAAGCTTGTCGGTACATATTTACCTTTGGCAAGCCATATTTCTTTTACGCTTGTGTTGTCGATACCAAGCTGCAGATCGTTCCCGTGCAGAGCATTAGCCCACGACGAACCGTCACCTGTTCCGTCAGGCTTTACATACAGGATACCATTCGCGTCCGGATTGACTCCCGACCTTGTAGTAAAGCTCATTTCATCACCTGTATCTGATCCGATCCTATTCTCGCAGAATATTTTGTAAAAGTATTTTGTATTAGGAGTAAGATTAGTAATATCAATATAAAACTCTCCTTCGGAATAGAGTTGGTTATATTTGATAAGAGTTCCCTGTGTTAAAGGATCAAAACCTGCGGTCGTGCCGTAATATACACCTTTCGTTATCATCTGCGATCCGCCGTCCGATGTTGCATTACCGTGTACTCTTGCCGTTGAAACAGTAGTGAATGCAGATGAAAGAGTGGAAACAGATGGCGGTGCAGCTGTAAGCGGGCCGCTGTTATACTCATAAGCCCCGATATCCCAGCCCAAACCCTGCGGCCGCAACTGTCCTGTAATATCAGTACCGCACTGAGTATTCCAGTAAACACCTTTATCAAAAAGTGGTGACTGCGGGAGTAACGAATAATCACCATTGTCCGGATCGGTAAAGTATGGCGAGTTAACATCACCCGTATTATTCGATGACAGATTTATATTACAGAATCCTTCGTATCCGCCTTCAATGGCGTTGTGTGATATAGAATATATAACATTATAAGCACCGAGATCTCCGCCCGTGTTATTCCAGAAAATATTATTATTTATCCAGATTTTATCATCGCTTCTGTACGGCATGGAAACACAACTTCCGTTTTCTGTTGTGTTTTTTACAAAAGTGCAGCCAGAAATTATTGTTTCTGTATAACTGCTGTATATAGCTCCGCCTGAGCCATATTTAGAGCTATTGTTATAAAAAAGACAGTTTTCGAATATTACATCGTATCCCCAAACATCCATAAAGACTGCACCGCCTTGTTGTGATGCATAATTATCTCTGAATATGCAGTTTCGAATAATTGATGAATTGCACCAAATATTCAGTCCGCCACCATTATAATTATCATTTTCTACGGATAACCCATTAGCATTGCCATCGCAAATTGTTATACCATCTAAAATTATGATATCTTTAATTACGTGGTAACAATTATCAGAACTATCACCTTCAATTCCGATGTCACCTGAAAATATCGTTTCATTATTTTTTATGTCTCTCTGAGACAAATCGGTCTCGTTACCTGCGAATCCGCCATAAATTAAATTGAAATTTGGGCTGAAAACTTTATCCCTTTCACTTTCAGGCTCTAATCGTAGCTTTGTTGGTTTGTAGATTCCTTTAGCTATCCAAATATCAGCATCCTCAATTGTATCAAGAATATCTTGTAACTCTTCTGCTCCGGCAGCGTTTTCCCACGAACTGCCGTCTCTGAGACCGCTTCCGTCTTGAGTCACGTATCGTCTCGGGTTTATACCATATATTTGTAAAGCTATTGCAAGCAATGTAAGAATGATTAGTAGTTTAGTTTTCATTTTTTTCTCCGTTTTTCTTCAGATTAATATAATAAAACATCTCTTATTTGCAAAGTAAAAAATAATCACACGGGACAGTTCTACGCCTGTCCCGCATGATGTATGCCTGCCCTTACTTTGTAAGAACCATCTTTTTAGTTATGTTTTTGCCGTCAATTTCAAGCATATAATAATAAATGCCGGAATTAAATCTGCTTCCGTCAAAATCAACGGCATGTTTGCCGGCATTCAAAACTCCGCTTGCAAGTTCTGCTACAAGCTGTCCGCTTACATTATATACACTTAATCTTACTTTCGCAGTATTTGCAAGATCAAATCTGACCTGTGTAACAGGATTGAACGGATTCGGATAATTCTGGTAGAGTTTTGTAACAGATGGAATTGAGGATTCTCCTGAGACAGAAGTAGGAATGCCATCTTTAATGTCCGATCCGCTCAGTTTGGCAATTAATCCGGTCAAATCGCCTGTTTCTGCTGAATTTTTGTTGCCTCTATTCTTCATAGCTTCGGCAATGGCAATATCTATTTCCGTAAGAAGAACTTCATCTTCGGACTGAGCTTCCATTTTCAGCTCGTTTGCAACAGCAATGGCTTCGTCATATTTACCCGAGATCAGATTAGCTGATACTTTCATTTCTTTAAAGAATTTTTTGTTAGAAAACTTATCTGACGCAATTGCATCTTCAAATGATGACAGTAGCGGTTCAACTGACATTTCGGCTTCCTGATAGACATAAGGCAATACCGCCGTTGCCACATAAGATTCGGGTGTGTCGGGATATTTTTTTATTATCTGTTCGTACAGCTTAATAGCCGCCTTAAAATTTCCGCTCTGGTCCTGTTTGATCGCTGCGGATAAAATATTCGATTCTGGAGATTCTGGCTCGTTTTCGTTACTGTCAACTCTTTTCGCATCGGGTGTATATGCAGATAAAGCCCAAGGACTCATATCAAGGAAATAATGGTAATCCAGAGCCCAAATATCGA
>Ga0209262_10000990_pt1 | contig 11897 bp, 10 predicted proteins | sample Lowcelwee11metaG_FD_187171 | JGI IMG/M metagenome (GOLD analysis project Ga0209262, IMG submission 187171) | Freshwater pond sediment microbial communities from the University of Edinburgh, under environmental carbon perturbations - Low... | ecosystem: Environmental > Aquatic > Freshwater >...
CCTTTCATGAAACGCTACTCTCGCCAATTCCTTGACAAGCATCCGGAGCTTCGCGGTCAGGATATGGCCACCACCCGCAAGCATTGCGAAAAGTTCAGAAGATCTCCTGTCTCCGTGATTAATTTTGTTGAAGGAACCCGGTTCAGCACGAGCAAGCATCTTTCTCAGAACTCGCCCTTTCAGAATCTCTTGAGGCCCAGAGCCGGCGGAGTTGCCTTTGTGTTAGCGGCGATGGGAGATAGCTTATCGGGGATCCTGGATGTAACGGTTGTCTATCCCGATAACGACCCGGACGCACTGATATGGCAGCTGCTGCAGGGCAAAATTCCCCGAATCATTGCCCGTGTACGTTTATTGCCGGTGCCGGAAGACGTCGCAGGAAAAGACTATCTGGCGGACGGCAATTTCAGGGATCGCATGCAGGACTGGGTAAACCGCATCTGGCAGGACAAGGATATGCTGATCAACAGTATTTTGACAGTTCGCGAATGAGATGGTTGACGAAATCGGAGAGCCCCGACATGCAAATGGAAGTGCTTGACGATGCGGCTGCGGTGGCCCGCAGGGCGGCTGGGATTATTGCGGCAGCGGCCAGGGAGGCCGTTGCCGCGCGCGGTTGCTTCATTGCAGCGGTGAGCGGCGGACGGAGCCCTTGGGCGATGTTGCGGGCCTTGGCCGGCCAAAAGTTGCCTTGGGAAAAGATCCACGTGGTTCAGGTGGACGAGCGCGTCGCGCCCGAAGGGCATGCCGACCGAAACCTCACCCACTTGCGCACGAGCCTGCTCGATCATGCCCCGCTCCCCCCCGACCACATCCATGCCATGCCGGTGGAAGCGACTGATCTGGAAGCTGCGGCCCAACGCTACGCCCGGACCCTGCAGGAGATCGCCGGTTCGCCCCCGGTCCTTGACCTCGTCCACCTGGGCCTCGGCCCGGACGGGCACACCGCATCCTTGGTGCCGGGGGATCCGGTTCTCGACATCACCGAGGATGATGTCGCCTTGACCGGTCTCTACCAGGGGCGCCGCCGCATGACCCTGACCTACCCGATCCTCGACCGCAGCCGCCGCATCCTGTGGGTGGTGACTGGGAGTGAGAAAGCCGAAATGCTGGCGCGGCTGCGCGACGGCGACCTGTCGATCCCGGCCGCGCGCGTGCACCGAGACCAGGCTGTAGTACTGGCCGATCGCGCGGCGGCCGTGGGGCTCGTCTCGATCTGATTTGAAAGCAGAGCCGCTACGGCAGTTCGCGCCCCAGTCTCTGGTTCGGTTTTCAATGAAATATGATGCATTCACTTTTGAGAATCTTAAGCTGGCACTTTAAAATTCTCAATGACAATTACTTCACCTTCCAGCTTATGAACTGGTTGTCAAATAGACACAGTGGCGGCCGAGGGATGTCGGCCGCCACTGTTTCCTTCCATGCAAAGGCCCAGTTGGAGATGCACTGATTGTAGCGGTTGTCGCATTCTGTGCGGCTTTTGCTGTTGTCTTCTCGGATTCCTGGGTGCACCTCCGTGGGATCCGGTTTGGTCCGACACGCACCGCCGGCCTACTGCTTCTGCAGATCAAAATCCTTGGCCAGCTCCTTGATGACGATTGCTTCGGATTCCAGGAACTTCTTGGATTCCTCAATCCCCATGCCCTGCGGCACGAAGCCGGCGGCTTCCATCTTGGCCCTGAAATCGGCCTGGGCGGTCGTCGACAGGAACGCCTTTTCCAGATATTTTTGAATATCTGCCGGGATGGTTTTGGGGCCCATGACGCCCCGCGCAATGCGGGGGTACATCTTGAAGCCCATCTCTTCGAAGGTCGGGATATCCTTGAGCTGGGGCATTCTCTGGGAAGAGCCGATGGCCAGAACTTTGATCTGATCCCTGCTCGTCACCAGCAGACTGGAATTGGTGAAGGCCGCATCGATATGGCCCCCCAGCAAAGCGGTCTGAACCTCCGAGGTCCCCTGGAACGTCACATAATTCACTTTCACCCCCGCCAGCTTCATGAACTGCAGGGTGGCAAAATGATGTCCGGTGAACTTGCCCACGCCCCCGCAGTTTATTTTTCCGGGATTCGCCTTGGCGTAGTCGATGAACTCCTTGAAGGTGTTGACCGGATGGTCCTTCTTTACCGCCAACCCGATCGGCGTGTACTCCACGATGGACAGGATCACGAAATCGTCGGTCTTGTAGGCCACATCTTTCATGAAGATCGGCTGGAGAATGATGTGCGGGATGCTGAATCCGCCGATGGTGTAGCCGTCGGGTTTCGCAGCGGCGAGTTTCGACCAGCAGAGGGCCCCGCCGGCCCCGGGCTGGTAATTGATCACAAACGGCTGCGCAAAGTATTTTTCCAGATAGGGCTGCATGGCCCTCGCGGCAATGTCCACCTCGCCGCCGGGGTTAAAAGGATTCATGTAGGTGATCGGCCCTGTTGGAAAATTCTGGGCCCCTGCGCTCACGGCCAGAAAAAGAGATAATGCCGCCACCAAAAGAACCGCTTTCAATCTGGTCATCATTTCCCCCTTTCGGTTGCTTAGACGTTCTCACTTTCCACTATCTGCTGAAGCTTTCGCCGACGCTTGCCGATTTTAGATACCATGGGCGACATCAGAAGCACCAGGGAAATCAAAAGAAATATGGCAGAGATGGGTTTTTCTACAAAGATCCATGGGCTGCCGTGCGAAATGACTAATGAAAGACGCAGCTTGCTCTCCAACATCGGACCGATGACCAGCGCCAGAACCAGCGGCGCCATTTCGAACTGGAACTTGCGGGCCAGATACCCGAAAACACCGAACCCGATCATGAGCGCAACTTCCACTTTGCTGTAATTCAGGCTGAAGACTCCCACCAGGCAGAAGAGCAAAATCAGCGGGAAGAGAATCGGATACGGGACTTTCAAGACTTTGACCCAGATGCCGATCAGGGGCAGGTTCAGCACCAGCAGCATGGCATTTCCAATGTACATGCTCATGATGGTTCCCCAGAAAAGCTCGGGATATTTCGCGATCAGCATGGGCCCGGGCTGAATTCCGTGGATCATGAAGGCGCCCAGAAGAATGGCGATGACGGAGTTGGACGGTATCCCGAGGGTGAAGAGAGGGATGAATGCGCCGCCGGTAGCGGCATTGTTGGCCGCCTCGGGCCCGGCCACCCCCTGGATCATGCCGGTGCCGAATTTCTCCGGGTGCTTGGAGAGCTTCTTTTCGATGGCATACGAGGTGAAAGCCGAAATCACGGGCGCCGGCCCCGGCAGAATACCGATGAAGAACCCCAGGAAGCCTCCGCGAATCATGGGCCAGAAGGAATCCTTCCAGTCCTGCAGGGTGGGTAGCAGGTGTTTGACCTTCGTGGTGACCAGGTCTCTTTTGATCTCCTGTTCGACGTTGGCAATCACTTCGGCGACGCCGAAAAGCCCCATGATGGCCGGAATCAAGCCGACGCCGTCACAGAGTTCCAGGAGGCCGCATGTCAAGCGTTGGGTGCCGGAAATTGAATCCATGCCGATCGATCCGATGAGCAAGCCGAACACGGCCATCATCAGTGCTTTCAGGATAGACCCTGCCGCCAGGTAGATCAGGATGACGATGCCCAGAAGCATCAGGCTGAAGTATTCCGTCGGGCCGAATGCCAGGGCGAACTTGGCGAGCGGGGGCGCCACCAGCATCAACCCGAGGACCGCCATGGTCCCGGCGATGAAAGAGCCGAACGCCGCAATGCCCAACGCCGCCCCGGCGCGGCCCTTCAAGGCCATCTGGTACCCGTCCAGACAGGTGATGACCGAGGCGGCTTCACCCGGGATGTTCACCAGGATGGAGGTGGTCGATCCGCCGTACATCGCTCCATAATAAATCCCGGCCAGCATGATGATGGCGGTGACGGGCGGCACATGGAACGTGTTCGGAAGCAGTATGGCGATGGCGGCCGTAGGACCAAGGCCCGGGAGGACGCCGACCAGGGTCCCCATGAGCACGCCGATGAAACAGAAAAGGAGGTTGATCGGAGTGAAGCAAACCTGGGCGCCCAGCAGGATGTGATTCAGCAGGTCCATGATTTGGCCTATAACCCCAAAAAACCTTTTGGCAGTTGGGTTTGGAGGAAGTTTACGAAAAGGAGCCTTGCGATGACGGCGGCCGACGCCGCTACGATGAAACTTCTCAGCCAGGTTTGCGGGAAGATGAACTTGACCAAAAACCCGATGAAAAGAAAGGTGGTCCATGTAAAGCCCAAGAAATCAAAAACCAGGTTGTAGGCGATCAAGGCCGCAAAAGTGGCTGAGACCCTTTTCCAGGATACGGCCTCCGGGAAAAAGGACAGCCGAACCGGACCTTTCCGCTGCCAATTTTGCACAAAAAGCGCCGATGACATCAGAACCAAGATGATCCCTGCCCAAAAAGGCAAAAACCCCGGCCCGGGTTCGTTCCACGCCCCTATTTCAATGGTGCACGCGTACAGGGCAAAGAAGGCGCCCACAGCGAAGAAGAAAAACGCCGCGATGCGGTCGTACTGGCTTTGCGTCTTTTCCATGATGTGGATCCTATACTGGAAGGCGATTCATCCTGACAGAGCATGTTCCGCGCTTGCCTGACTCGTGATATTCCTCCGGCAGTTAAATAGGTTAAACCGCACTGCGTGAAGCGCGCAGGCCTCTACTCGACGCCCAGCCGCTTGTATATTTCGGGGAGCCTGCGGAGGGCTTCCGCCTTGACACCCTGGTAGAGATGGCCGCCATGCGAATCCATGGCCACGGTGAGCGGCCCGAAATCCTTCACCCGGAATTGGTAAAGCGCCTCGGGGTGCAGGTGCTCCCAGTAAACCGCCTCCACCGCTGCGATCTGCTGCGTCTCCAGAGACGCCGCACCGCCCACGATGGCCAGGTAGGCGGCACCCCATTTTTTCATGGCCTGGAGGCTTCCCTCGTATAGTCCGCCCTTGCCGATCACCGCCCGAACGCCGTATTTCTCGATGAGCGCCGGGGTGAACCGGTCCATCCGGCCGCTCGTCGTGGTTCCCACGCAGATGGGCTCCCACGTATCGCCTACTTTTCTCAAGCTGGGTGCGGTGTGGATGCATGGCATGCCGGCCAGGCTTATTGGGGGTTCATGGTTCTGGTCGAACATGTATATCTGCGTCAGGTCCCGGATCCCAAAAAGAGTCCCGTCGAAATAGACGATGTCCCCGACCCTGAGTTTCCGGATGACTTCCTCGGAGAACGGTGTCTGAAGATGATGCTGCGCCATGGGTCCTTCCCCTCCTTGTCGGGATCGTTTGCGTCAGTAGCCGTACTCGATGCGCCCGTCCGGGTAAATCCGGGCCCTCGCCCGCCGGGCCGGCCAGCACTGGGTGTTCACGGCGACCGGGTTCTGCGTGATGTGGGTGTACGCCATCTCGATGTGCACCCCGAGAGTTGAAATATCCCCGCCGAGCCCCATGGGGCCGATTCCCGTCGCGTTGATGGCCTCCTCGAGTTCGGCCTCCATCTTGGCAATTTCGGGGTCCTCGTTGCGCTGGCCCACGGGCCTTGCGATGGCTTCCTTGGCAAGGCGCATCACCAGGTCCGCGGTCCCGCCTATCCCCACGCCGATGATCCCCGGGGGACAGGGGTTGGCGCCCGAGGCGATAAAGGTGTCCAGTATGAACTTCTTGACCGCCTTGACCCCGTCGGCCGGTATGAACATTTTCATGGTGCTCATGTTTTCCGACCCGGACCCTTTCGGGATCATGAGGATCTCCATGTATTCCACATCTTTTATGAAGTCGATGTAGAGTACGGGAAGATTTTTGCCCACCGATGTCTGCGGGTTCACCCGGGTGACGGGATGCGTTGAACTCCCGCGGAACGGGAACTCCTGGGTGGCGCGCCGGGCCCCGACACTGAGGCGCTCCTTGATCTCTGAACCGTCCCAGTGAAACGCGGAGCCGAGTTTGACCATGTAGATCGGCAACCCGGTGTCCTGGCACACGAGGGTTTTCTTCTGGTCGGCGATGTCCACCGCCTTCAGCATGGCTTTGAACACCTCCTTGGCGGTGGGCTTGGTCTCGCGTTCGTAGGCCTTTTTCAGGGCGCTGCGCACATCCGGGGGCAGATCGCAGAGCGCTCGGATGTAGAGTTCCTTGGCCGTTTCCTCGATAATTGCATAGTTGAAAATCGACATGGACGAACAAAGCCTCCTCTGAGGTTAGCTGGTCTAACAAACAGGGCCGCCCTTGAATTGACACATTCTTGTTTGGTTTATGACTTGCTTTCCGTCAGACGAATAGTGCTCGAATGCGATGACGTATTTCAAACGCATCCGATATCAGGGTCTTTTTATCTGTCGCAAGCGCTATTTCCCGGCAACCCCCTTGACGACCTCTTCTTTGGTGACGGTTCTTGCGCCGCTACGGTCAAAATCAAGGCCGAGAACGAAATCGGCCAACGCCTTCAGCTCCGCCTCGGGAATATCATACTTGGGCATGATCGACCAGACGCTCTTCGATTGTGGGTTTTTGATAAAGGCCGCCACAACCTCGGCGGTCCGCCCCTTGGCTTTGATATTGGCCAGATCAGGGCCGACGCGCCGCCCGCCCCGGCCCTGGATGTGGTGGCAGTAGGCGCAGTCGTTCTTCACGAAGGCCTGCAAACCCAGGGTTTCGGCGGGGGTCAACGCTCGATCCGGCACCCGGATGCGGTCGCCGTAAGGACGGGCACCGTCGAAGCCGGTGAGGGTGAGATAGACGATGCCAATGATGGCGGTGACCCCGGCTGCGGTCGCCAGCGGCCGGTGGGCGGCCCCCAGGAATTTCGATCCCTCCAAGAACGGCAGCGCGAAAAGCAGCAACACACCCACGATCGGCACCACCAGGGTGCCGATGACCTCGGTGGAACCTGGGAAATACGTCAGCAGCTGGAATAGCCACATGAAGTACCACTCCGGGCGGGGCAGATAGCTCTCGTCCACGGTTCCGGCAATTTCTTCCCTTGGAATCGGAACAAAAAGGGACAAAACGAGAATGAGTCCGAGGACGACCGCAAAAATCACCATGCTCCGGGCCAGATGCTCCGGGAAAAAGCGGTAGCGCCTGTCCGGTTTCAAATCGGGAGCCTGGTTCGAACGGCTCGGTTCTTGCCCGTGGTCGGAAATGCCGTGCAGCCGCACCAGGTAGATGTGACCGGCGATCAACAGCGCCACGAGGGCCGGCAAGACGAGCATGTGGATCGCGTAGAACCGGGTGAGCGTGAGACCCGAAACCGAATCGCCCGCCAGCAGCAGCTTGGTCAGCACCTCACCCACCACCGGTATATCTTTGGGAATGTTGGCGCTGACGACGGTGGCCCAGTAAGCTTTTTGGTCCCACGGCAGCAGGTAACCCGTGAAGCCGAGCCCGAGCGTCGACAGGAGCAAGCCGACGCCCAGGATCCAGGTCAGCTCGCGCGGGGGTTTAAACGACCCGGCGAAAAAGACCGTCGCCAGATGGGCAAAGACCGCCAGCACCATGGCCCCGGCGCCCCAGTGGTGCAACCCGCGCAGCACGGGCCCGAGGTGAACTTCCTGCATGATGTAGTCGATGGACTGGTAGGCCCTGTCGGGAGACGGGTTGTAATACATGGCCAGAAACATCCCGCTCACGGTCATCACGGCAAAGAGCAGGGCGCACAGGCTGCCCAGGGTGGCGGACCAGCCCGTGTCCGACGGCAGCTTTTTATACAGGAACGGTTCCAGATGAACGTCCCATCCGATGCGATGCTTGAACGCCTCTTTCAGTTGCGGCATGTCACACCATCTTGACCAGGAGGTTTCCGTGGTCGATGCGGAACGCCAAGCGGTCCAGGGGTCGCGGGGGCGGACCGGATTTGACGCTGCCGTCCAGGTTGAAGGCCCCGCCATGACAGGCGCACAAAAACAGTCTCTGGCCCGCATCCCAGCGGACCGTGCAGCCCAGATGCGTGCACGTGGAGCTGTAGACCACGACGTCGTTTTGGCGCAGGACCAGGATGGGCTTGACAAGCTCCTGCGTGTAAAACCCGTTCACCGCTTCGAAGTTCAATCGAACCGTGGCCATCTCGCCCACAGGGAAGCGGTCCACGGGCCCGGCCGATATCCACTGGGGCGGTTTGCTGCGCAAGGCCGGGCCGACAAAGGCGGAGGATAGAACTCCGCCCACGAGCAGGCTGGACGCGGCGCCGATCCCCGCCGTCAAGCGGGCGAGAAACCGCCGGCGGTTCATTTCAGGATCCTTTGAGGTTTTTGCCGCTGCGACGGCGATGCGCGCAGGCTCGGCCAGGTCTTCTGCCGCCGGTTCCGGCATGCGCTTTCTGTCCCGGAAGGGCTCCCGCATCGCCAGGCGCTGAATGTACTTGATGGCTCGCGTGCAGCTGATCTCCTTGGGGCAGACTTCGGTGCAGTTGAACTCGGTGCGGCAGGAGTAGCAGGAAGCCAATACGCGATCCATGCGTTGATCGTAAAGGCCGTCGCGGCTGTCCATCAGCAGGGTAAAAGCCCGGTTCAAGGGCGCGGGCCCTGCATAGTCCTTGTGATAGTTGGCCATGGTGCAGCTGGAAACGCAGCACCCGCAGGCGATGCACTCCGTGGACAGGCCGATGGCCTGCCGCTCCACGGAATCGGGCCGTATGATGGATGGCTCTTCGCGGAAGTCCCGCGGGTCGAAGAACGGCAGACACGATTCGTAGCTCTTGAAAAAGGGGTCCATGTCCACCACCAGGTCCTTGACCACCGGAAAATGGTTGAGCGGCCGGACGCTGATGGTCTGGTTCCCGGGGAAATCGGACACGTTGGTTTTGCAGGCCAGGCCCTCCCGGCCGTTGATGACCATCCCGCACGAGCCGCACATGTTGACCCGGCAGGCATAGCGAAAGGATAAGGTCGGGTCCTGCTCCTTTTGCAGCCGTATCAGGACATCCAGGATGGTGGTGCAGGTCTCGTCTGCAATCTGAAGCTCATAGCGGTCGAAACGACCCTCGCCGCCCTGCGTGGGATCGTAACGGTATATTTCGAATTCCCTTTTGTTCCGCTGCTCGCTCGACACGGGAAAACTCCTTCACTCCGTCAAGGGAGGTGCTGATTTAGTAAATGGACTTCCAAATGAGAATGAACACGACCAGCCCCAGCCCTGTCAGGCCCCAGATGAGCGCGCGCTGGTATTTGACATTGACCAGGTTGAAGTCCAGAAGAATCACGCGCAACCCCAGTGCGGCATGAAACGTGACTGCCAGCAGCAGCAGAAATTGGAGCCACGGCTTGTAGGTCAGCGTGAGGTGCAGGGCAAGCAACACCACGATGGCCAGCGCGGAGATGCGCTGCCACATCCAGGCCCACATGCCCACGTACATGTTCCTGCGGCGGTTGGGGTCGAATTCACCCCACTGGAGCGGTTTGCGGTATTCGATGCTGGTCTTTTCCGGCGGCATGTCTCTCTCTTCCTCGCGGCATCCCCTCGATGCGCTATTTTCGATAGTTCTGGCACTCCTGAAGCGACTTGTAGGCAAACCGGACGGGCTCCTTTTTCAGCACCGGCATCCCGTTGTCGCCTCGCGCCAGAAAGATGTTGTAAAGCCCGTTGACATCGTCTTGCTGCGGGTGGTCGCTGCGATAATGGGCGGCCCTGGATTCCTGGCGGGCGAGGGCACTGGCGGCCGTCATGATCGAGACATCGATCATGTTCAGGAAGTCGATGTAAGTGTTCCAGGGCATATTGTAGGTGTGCGGACCGGGGACCCGGATCTTTTCGGCCTCGCTGCGCAAATGGTTGAAGGCGCTCAACGCCTGCTCGAGATCAAGCCCGCTGCGAACAATGCCGACCTTGGCCCAGTTGATCTCCCGCAGTTCGTCGCGCAGGCGAAACGGGTCTTCGCCCGTCGACCGCCCCAGGGGCGCCTGGAACCGCGCGGCGGCTTCCGCAACCCTCCCGGGTGCGGTTTCCGGGGAGCGCCTGGTTTCGTTTTTAAGAAACCGGGCCAACGCCTTACCCGCTTGGCGTCCGTACACACAGGATTCACAAATACCGTTGCCGCCCAAACGGTTGCCGCCGTGCACGCCGCCGGCATCTTCACCGGCAACAAACAGGCGCTGCAAAGAGCTCTTCCCGTGCTTGTCGATGCGCGCACCGCCCATGAAGAAGTGCGCGGAGGGCGACACCGGCACGGCCCCGCGGGCGAGGTCGTAGCCGAATTGCCTGCAGCGCTTGCACATGCCCGGGAAATTTTGCTCCACGAAGTCGGCGCCCAGGTGCGCGGCCAGGATGTGAACCCCGCCCTCCTTGCAGGCCCGCCCGGCCATCATCTCCATAAAGGCGGACCGGCTCACGACATCGCGCGTGGCGCGCTCGGCCACCTCCGGAGCGTAGCGTTGCATGTAGCGCTCGCCCGCGCCGTTGAGCAAATACGCACCCGCTCCGCGCAGGCCTTCTTCCAGCAGAGAGCCGGCCACAACGCTGCCGGGCACAATCAGCCCGGTGGGGTGAAACTGGATCATTTCCATGTCGCGCATCACCGCGCCGGCCCGATAGAGCATGCCCAGGCCGTCGACCGACTTTTCCGGCCCCGGGGCATGAAACCGGTACTGGGTCGGGCCGCCGCCCGTGGCCACCAGGGTGGCGGATGCTTCAGCCGCGATGAACTGCCCCCTTTTGATGTCCAGCAGCAATGCGCCGGTCACCTCCTGACCGGAGGCGTCTTTGAGGAGGTCGACGGCGCGGCATTCCTCCAGCACCCGGATGCCGCGCTTCATCACCTGCTCGGTGAAGCGGCTGATGATCTCGATGCCGGTCAGGTCGCCCTTGTGGACCGTGCGATCGAAGGATTGGCCCGCAAACGGTTTTTGATGAATCGTACCATCGGGGGACCGGTCGAAAAAACAGCCGAACCGGGTTTCCATCTCCTTGATCGTAGGGGTGGCTTCCTCGACCAGAGTTTTGGCAAGTTCCTGATCGTTGACGTACTGGCCGCCCTTGAGAGTGTCCATCAGGTGCTTTTCGTGGGAGTCGGCCGAGTTCAAAACGACGTTGAACCCGCCCTGCACCATCCGGCTGCACCCGCCCTTGCCCCGCAAGGCCTTCGTAACGATGAGGATGTCGAGGTCCGGGTCGGCGTCGTGGGCATACAGAGCGGCGAGCTGACCGGCGGCGCCCATGCCGATGATCAGGATATCCGCTTTTATTTTTTCGAACGTCATAGCTCACCCTGGCTTGACATTGGTCCCCCGGCAATTGCGAATGATCCGCATTCGGCTTGGCCCCGCTGAGAGGCCCACCGGGGCGCCGGAATCCAAAAAGAATCCTGGAATAAATAATCAATATCCATGCCAGGGGAACCGAAATAAGAATTCACAAATGATTCCCACGTGTTAAAAAAACAAGCGCGTAACAAGACCGTCATTTTAAAGCCCAAATTTAGGTTTTCAAAGCTAAAATTGGGCTTAGCGGTGTTTTCGAAAATCGGCAGGAGTGATGTCATGCTTCTTCAACCGGTACTGGAGCGTTGAGGTCGGCAACCCCAGCTTGCGGGCGGCGCCGTTCGGGCCACAGACAATGCCGCCGGATTCGCGCAAGGCCTTTTCGATGATTCTTTTTTCCGACTCGACCAGCGCTTTCAGATCCTGCGGGCTGTTGATCGAAGCCTCGCCGAGGAAATGCTTGGCCTCGGAAGCTGAAATGCTCTTGCCCGCCCGCAAAACAAAAACCCTCCTCATGAAGTTTCTCAGCTCCCGGATGTTGCCGGGCCAGTCGTACCGGCAAAGATAATCCAGGACCGAAGGCGTGAAGATAGGAACGGGGCGGTTGGTGGTGGCTTCCTCCATTGCCGCCAATCTTTCGATGAGGATTGGAATGTCTTCCCGCCGCTCCCGCAGCGGAGGCAAATCGATGGTTACGGTGGCCAGGCGGTAGTACAAATCCTTGCGGA
>Ga0209262_10000991_pt1 | contig 11896 bp, 11 predicted proteins | sample Lowcelwee11metaG_FD_187171 | JGI IMG/M metagenome (GOLD analysis project Ga0209262, IMG submission 187171) | Freshwater pond sediment microbial communities from the University of Edinburgh, under environmental carbon perturbations - Low... | ecosystem: Environmental > Aquatic > Freshwater >...
CATCTATGGCGAATTCATGCCCGCCGCGATCAAGAAAATTAACCCCCGCTCCCGGCTGGATCAATTGCTCGCCCACATGAAGAAATATTCCACGGTGGACATCCTGGACCTGCGCCCGGCACTCATGGCGGCAAAAAAAATCCGCCCCGCCTATTACCGGACCGACACTCACTGGAACGACTGGGGCGCCTATGTCGCCTACCGCGAGGTCATCGGGAGCCTGCGGCAATATTTCCCTTTCATGCGCCCGCGGCCCCTGGATGATTTTCATATCCGGTCCATGGGCTTCACGAACGGGGACCTGGCGCTCATGCTGACCCTGCCGAATATTTTCCGTGAAACCGAATGGAAGATGGAAGCCAAGGCCCCCTTGCGGGCGCGCGCGATCATCATCAGCCAGCCGCAGCTCCTGGATAAAAGAGCGGCCATGTCGGTACATACCCGCGCCGGCGCTCCGCTGCCCGCGGCCCTGATGGTCCACGACTCCTTCGCCAATCACATGAAGCAGTACCTTTCCGAGGATTTTTCGAAGATCGTTTACATCTGGAATTGGTCGTTGAATTTCTTCGAGCAAATCATCGAGAAGGAAGAAGTTGAAATCGTCATTGACGAGATGGTGGAATACAGCCTGCTGAGCCGCCTGCCGGTCAATCCCGAAGAATTACGGAAATAGCTAAAACTCGGAAAACAGCTGCCGAAGGGAATTCCTGCCCCGGAAGCGCCGGCCATGCGAAAAGCGCTCAATCCACGGTGATCGATTTGGAAACGTTCTTGGGCACGTCGGGATGGACGCCGTGGTTCTCGATGTGGGCGCGGTTGAGGTACTTCATCTTGGCCACCGACATTTTCAACGCCAGCCGCTGCAGCACCACCGCCGCCTGAAAAACGAACATGTTGCGGTCGCCGCTGCCGGGGATCTTGATATAGCTGCAGAAATAGTCGTCAAGGCCGGCCGGCATCCCTTCCAGCGCCTTGGCCAGCTCGGGGCTTTCCTCGGCGATCAGCACCACGTCGGCGCCGCGGATCTTGTGGGTGTGGATCTGCGAGATGGTGATGCGGATATCGCGCTCGTCGGGCGGGCAGACGAAGATCAGGGGATAATTGGAAAAGTATTTCTCGGCGTTCACCTGGGCGCGGAAGCGGCGGTACAGATCGGCGTAGGCGCCCGGGTCGGTTTCCCGGCTGTCCATGATCTCGGCGTTGAAATCGCTGAACTTGAAATCATGGACCCAGGCCAGGAAACGGATGGCGGCAGGAGCATCGCCGGCGGCGAGCAGGTCGCGGCAGAACTCGGCCATGTCGGCCAGGACGCTCTCCATGTCCGTGAAAGAGTAGAGGGTGTTTTTGCCGAGGATGGTATTGGGCCCGTGCTTGAACTCCGCCGCGTCGTAGCCCTCGGCGTGGTTCAGCACCACTTCGCGGATCTTCAACGCCCCTTCGCGGGCCAGCCCGATCAGCGAGGTCCCCAGGATATGGATCGAGGGCTTGAGAAAGAATTTGAGCATGACCGCCGTGATGTCCTCTTCGCAGGCCTTCAGCGTGTAGTCGATGAGATGCTGGATCTTCTCCAGCTTCTGCTGCGCCAGCGGCGCCTTGTGGTTCATGCTGGCGGCGAGCAGGTAAAAAAGGGCCAGCTGGGCGCTGAACGACTTGGTGGCCGCCACGGCGATCTCCGGGCCGCACAGCAACGGCAGGAAGAAATCGGCTTTCTCCTGGGGAATGGTCGAGTTCTCGTTGTTGACCACGGCGATGACCGGAACGCCGGCGGCGAATTTCTCCCGCACCTGGTTCAGGATATCGACCAGGTCCTTGGTCTCCCCGGACTGGGTGATGGCGACCAGCACGTCCCCGGGCCGCAAGCTGTTCATGTGGACGGAGCGGAACAGGTCGGGGTTGCAGGGAACGATGCCCAGCGAGGTGAGGTTGTTGAAAAAATACCCGGCCGCCAGGGCGGCGTGGTAGGAGGTGCCGGACCCGATGAAAAAGACGCGGCCGCCGCAATCGAAACTCTGGCGGAACAGGGCCACGGCCTCGTTCTTGAAGCGGATGACCTTGCGCTTCTTTTTCCAGATGACGATCAGGTCCAGGGCGAACAGGGCCGGGTCGTGTTCCGCTCCGAATTCACGCAGCTCGCGCAGCAGCTGGGCTTCGTCGGAGGTGAAGAACGCCGGCGCTTCGTCCGTCCAGCCTTGCGGGCGCAGGGTACTGACCTCCTGGACGATGGCGGCAAGGCGCGGGCCGCTTACGAGTTTCAAAAAAGTTTCCCGGAGCTTTTTGGGCTCGAAAATGGCATACAGCTTGAGCAGGTCGAAAACGATGTCCTGGCAATCCGCGGCGCGGCGCTCGAACACGGAAAAATACCGGTCTTCCCATTCCTGCGAGAAATAGTACTTGAGCATCATGTCCAGGTTGGCGACCGTGGAATCGATCTCCTGCTCCATGAAAAAATGATACTTGGGCTGCAGGGAGATATCGGCGATGTTCAGCTTGGAGCGCTTCAGCCCGGGCTTGCTGCGGCTGCCGTCGAGCAGGGAAAAAACGAAATAGTCATCGGCGCTGAAATAGATCCCCTGCCCCTCGACCAGCGGGATCAGGAAGCGGGTCTTGGCCAGGACCGAGGTCAGGTCGGAAGAGACGAGGATGAAATCGCCGTCCTCGTCGCTGCCCTTGCCGGCATAGAGAGAGGAGCCGGCCTTGACGGCGAAGACGCCGTCGATGTCGGGGACGGAAACGCAGGCCGCGTAAGAGCCGACCGCCTTGCGGTTGGCGCGCAGAATGGCCTGCAGCAGGTCGTCGACCCGGGTCGCCGGGCTGTGTTTTTTGCGCAAGAACAGTTGTTCGTGATAATAATGCTCGACCAGGTGCACCAGCATCTCCCCGTCGTTGTCCGAGACGATGCGATGGCGGGCCTCGCCCAGGAATTCCTTCAGGCTGTCGGTGTTGGAGATGTTGCCGTTATGGGCTCCCAACAGGTGCGTCCGGCAGTTCACTTCGTGGGGCTGGGCGTTGTCGTCGGTCACGGCGCCATAGGTGGCCCAGCGCACCTGGCCGATGAATTTGCTGCCGCTCTGCTTTTCCAGGTCCAGTTCCTGGATGACCTTGGACGGCGACCCCACTTTCTTCTTCAGGGTCAGGGAGCCGTCTTTTTTGAAGAAAGCGCCGCCGGTGGAATCATAGCCGCGGTATTCGAGTTTCTTCAGCAGGAACGAACCGACCTGGCCGAGCCGCTCGCTGTTCTTCCTGTATACGATGCCTACCACGCCGCACATGTTCTCTCCTTACCGGTATCCGCCGCCGTCGCCCGCGTTTACCACTTCTTGCGCTTCCAGAAGAAAAGGAAACCGACGCCGGACAGCATGGCCAGGCCCAGCACGAGCCAGAAGGAAAGCGGATGATCGTGCAGCAGCGGCAGGCTGACATTCATGGAAAAGATGCTGACCACCAGCGTCGGCATCATGATGGTGATGGTGATGATGTTCAGCGTCTTCATCAGCACGTTCAGGTTGTTGCCCACGATCCCCGCCCGGGCGTCCATCAAGCTGGAAAGGATGTTGGAGTAGATCTCCGCCTGCTTGAAGCACTGGCTGTTCTCGATAAAGATGTCGTCGAGGAACTCCTGGGTGTCGCCGTCGATGCCGATCTTGCCGGCATTGTTCCGGATCTTCTCGATGACCATGGTGTTGGAGTTGATGGCGTTGAGATAGTAGACCAGGCTCTTTTCCAGGATGAACAGGTTGAGCAGGTATTTGTTCTCCATGGAGGCGTTGATCTTCTGCTCCAGGGAGTCGGAGAGCATGTTGATGACCTTCAGGTGCTCGACGAAGTGGAAGATCGAGCGATAGAGCAGCGACAGCATCACCTTGGGCAGCGACAGGCCGCGCACATACGGCTTGCCTTCGAACAAGGGGATATCCTCGGCCAGGAGGATGACCAGGCGGTCCTTGAACAGGAACAGGCCGAGCGATGCGACGCGGAACAGGAAATTGTCGCAGGCGGCGTAATTCTTCGGGCGCTTGTAGATGAGGGCGACGTGCTCGGGCTCGAACTCCAGGCGCGAGAGTTCATCGGGGTCGAGCGATGAATTCATGGTGTGTTCGTCCAGCTTCATCACGTCGACCAGGAATTTCTTCTCGGCATCGCTGGGATTGACGTAGACCAGGATCGGACTCTGTTCGTTCTGGCTCTCCTGGATCTTGCCGCCGGCCAGCTCGTACCGTCGCACCATGGCGCTACCTCCCTGCTGAGGATGAATCCCGCGCGCTTCTCCGACTCAGGCGCCGGGATCCCCTAAGTGGTGATTATAACAGCATCGCCGCCGACTGTCGAGATTTTTCAAAAAAAAAGGGCGGCGTCGCCGCCGCCCTCGAGCTTGCAAAGCGAAATCCGCCCTACTTCTTTTCTTCCTTTTTTTCTTCGGCCGCCTTCTGGCAGGCGCTGTGGTCCATCTTCATTTCTTTCTTCATCATGCCGCAGCCGCCCATCTTCTTTTCGCCGCCCATCTTGCAGCAGCCCTGGCCGTGCATCATGGCGCCCATCATGCCGCAGCCCATGCCGCAACCCATCTCGCCGAGCTTGGCCTTCTGCTCGTCGGTGAGCAGCGCCTTGACGGCCAGGCGGTGGGCCAGGCATTTCTTCATCATTCCGGCCTTCATCATGGCCATCTCGTCGATCTTGGCCTCGATCTTCTTGACGTCGACCGGGTCCTTCATCAGCGCCATCATGGCCTGGGCCTGCTTCTCCATGTCGGGCTTGGCGGCCGCCATCAGCTTCATGTGCTCGGCGTGCAGCTTTTCCAGCTTGGCCTTCTGCTCGTCGCTGAGGTTGGGGATGTTCTTGAGCATCATGCAGCCCTGGCCCATCTGGCAGTCCTTGCCCATCATCTTCTTCTGATCGCCCTGCTTCATGCAGCCGTCATTGGCCTGGAGAGGCGCGATCACGACCATGGCGACGAAAGCCGCCAGGGCCAGCACTCGGAAAATCTTTTTGTGTGTCATTTAGGTATAACCTCCTTTATTAGTTTACCTTTTAGAATTTACTTTTTTATTCTTCTGGCCGCTCAGGCAATCGCCGCCGTTCATCCGTCCCGGCGAACATGGTCCGGCGGCCATCATGCCCGGGCAGAGCCCGCGCTCCAAAAAGCCCTCGTACTTGCGCAGCTGGGCGGGGGAGAACACGCCGCGCACTTTCAGTGAATGCAGGATGAACGCTTTTTCGATCGCGGCCTGCAGGCGGGCGATCTCGCCCAGCGTAGCGTCCAGCGCCGAGTCGCGGACCTCGCCGCTCTTCAGCAGCAGGAACAGCTCGCGGCGTTTCAGGCGCAGCGCCTCCTGCAGCGGCTTGGCCTGGGCCAGGACCTGGCGCCGTTCATTTTCCATGCGCCGGGCCTGCTCGGAACTCAGCCCCAGGTGTTGTTTCATGGGTCCGGCATGCCAGCCGGAAGAAGTGCTCGTGGTTCTATTGCAAGCGATCTTCGGCCAGGCCCAGTTCAGCAGCAACCCGATATTGGCGCCCAGGGAGATCAGCAGCAGGACGATCCACAGCCTGCTTTTCATCGCAGTTCCCCCTGCAACAGGCGTTCATACACCGAGGCGAAGGAGCCGGCCGGCGCGTCGGCGAAGGCGTCCAGGTTCATGGCCTGGTCGAAAGCGGCGTCGGCGGTGCTGGCCGCCGGCGCTTCAAGACGGCCGCCCAGGAAAAACCCGAACGCGGCCGAAAAGAGCAAAATCAGGAACATGGCCGCCCGCAACAAAACCGGACGCAATGAGAACGGGGAAAATGCGAAGAGTCGTGGCCTGGCTTGGGATTTGTTGATCCTGTCCTGCAGGCCGGCGAAAAATCCCGGGGCAGGTTGGACCGCCCGCGGAGTTTTGACCAACTCCTGCAGCCAGGACTGCTCATGCTGCCAGGCGCGGCAGGCGGGGCAAGCCTGCAGGTGCTGCCGGAGCGCCTGTTCCGCGGTCGGCTCGAGCCGGCTGTCCATGGCCAACGAGATGTTTTTTATCGCCTTTTTACAACGCATTTTCATATCCACCCCTTTAGACCGGCCGTTTTAGAATAACTTGTGCTCACAGTTCGCCTTTTTGTCTCAACGGCCGCAGAATGCCGGCTAAATTCCTGCGGGCCCGGAAAAGGAGCGATTCCACGGAGGCGACAGAGACCTCCATGGCCGCGGCGATCTCTTCGTAAGATTTATCCTCGAAGCTGGCCAGGACCAGGGCCATTCTTTGCCGCGCCGGCAGGGCGTCCATGGCTTTTTTCATCCGGCTGTCCCTTTCCGCGGCAATCAGGTCATCGGCCGCGGCCGGGCCCCCGGCGGCAAAATCCCCTGCCAATGAAAGCGGATCCGGCCTGGTTTTCTTGTTTTGCCCGTGATTCAGGCAGGTGTTGACCGCCAAACGATAAAGCCAGGTGCTGAACCTGGAATCGCCACGGAAGGAACGGGCGTGGCGCCAGACCTTGAAAAAGATCTCCTGGGCCAGTTCCTCGGCGTCCTGGCGGTCGCGGCTGTAGCGGAAGGCCAGGCCGAGCACCTTGTCCTGGTGCCGCCCTACGAGTTCGGCGAAGGCCTGCTGATCGCCGGCCGCGGCCAGCGCGAGCAATTCCTGGTCAGAGGCTGATGTGGTCATGATTGAAGATCTTCCCCCATGGTTTCGAGTCGGTTGATTATAACAAATTCTGCCGAAAAAGGGGATGAATGTGGTAAAATCGCTGCATGCAGCAAAAAATCCTGGAAATAAAGAACCTGAACAAAAGCTATGGCGAGATCGCCGCCCTGGCCAATTTCAGCCTGGACCTGGAAAAAGGGGAAGTGCTTGGACTGCTCGGCCCCAACGGCGCCGGCAAGACCACGCTGATCTCGATCCTGTCGGGCACCCTGCGTGATTTCACCGGCGGCGTATCCTTCAAGGGGCAGGATCTGTTCGCCGACCGCAACCTGCGCAACCTGATCGGAATCGTGCCCCAGGAGATGGCGTTCTATGAGGACCTGAGCGCGCTGGAAAACCTTCTGTTCTGGGGCGGCCTCTATGATATCCCGGAAAGGGAATTGAGAAAACGGGCGCTGGAGCTGCTGGCGGTGGTGGAACTGGGCGCCCGGTCCAAAGAGCCGATCAAGAAGTTTTCGGGCGGCATGAAGCGGCGCTTAAACATCGCCATCGGCCTGATCCACAAGCCCGAGTTGCTGCTGCTCGACGAGCCCACGGTGGGCATCGACGTCCAGGCCAAGGTCAACATCCTGGACATCATCCGCAACGTCGGCCGGCAGGGGACCTCGGTCATCTTCACCACCCACCAGTTGTCCGAGGTGGAGCAGACCTGCACGCGCATCGCCATCATGGACAAGGGGACGATCCTCGCCGCCGGGACGCTGGCCGAGCTCGTGCGCATCGTCGGCGAGAAGGAGATCGTCGAGGTGAGCGGCGAGTTCAGCGCCGGCGACTTTTCGGCGATCATCGGCCAGTCGGACGGCAACGGCATGGAGATCCTGTCGGTGGCCGACAACCAGGCGCACCTGGCGTTTGCCGACTCGCAAGCCATCCCGGCCATGATGCAGCACCTGTTCCAGCACCACCTGCCCATCGCCGACCTGAAGATCAAGTCGCCCAACCTGGAGGCGGTGTTCCTCAAAATGACCGGCAGGAGCCTACGCGATTGAGACGCACATCCCTGATCATCCGCAACGATATCCGGCGCCGGCTGAAAGCGCCCATGGCCACGATCCTGTTCATGATCATCCCGCTGGCCATGACCGCCGTGATCGGCATGATCTTCGACCCGGGTGCGGGCGGCGAGACCACGCTGCCGCCGATCAAGCTGCTGCTGGTCGACCAGGACAAGGGGCTGGCTGCCAAATTTCTGATCGGCGCCTTCGACCAGAAAGAGGTCAAGGACATGTTCCAGGTGACGCTGGTCGATGCGGCCACTGGCGAAAAGCTGATGAAAAAAGGCAAAGCGTCGGCCATGCTGGTCATCCCCGCCCATTTCAGCGACGACCTGGCCGACCAGAAGCCCACCGCCCTTGAGGTCGTCAAGAACCCGTCCGAGGAATTCCTGCCCGGCGTTGCTGAGGAATTCGCCGGCACCATGGCCGTGGGCTTTTCCGCCATCGCCCAGGTGTTCGCCGACGAGCTGAAGGTCATCCAAAGCGCCAGCAAGCTGGAACTCAAGGACATCACCATCGCCCAAATGACCCCGTTTTTGGAAATGGCCAGGGTCAAGATCATCGCCCTGCAATCATACCTGTCGCCGCTGCTGCTGCAGATGAAAGCCAGCACCACCGTCAAGCCCGGGCAAACCGCCCAGCCCAAGGGCTTCAATATTTTTTCCTACATCATGCCGGGCATGCTGATCATGTTCCTGCTGTTCATCGTCGAGGCGTTCATGCGCGAGATCCAGAACGAGCGCGCCGACGGCAAGATCCGGCGCATGATGTTCTCGCCGCTCTCCACCCGCGAGCTCATCACCGCCCGCCTTTTCAGCGGCTGGCTGATGGGCGTGCTGGTCTGCTCGCTGGCCATGGCGGTGGGCTCCCTGCTGTTCGGCATCGACTGGGGCAACCTGCCGCTGGTGTTCCTGCTGGTCGTGATCAGCTGTTTCTGGTGCGCCGCGTTCTTCGGCATGCTCAACGCCTTTTTCAAGAACAAGAACCAGGCCGGCGCTTTTGCCAGCCCCATCATCCTGGTGTTCGCCGCCTTCGGTGGCAGCATGCTGCCCCTGGAACAGATCCCCCAGGGCATGCGCTGGCTGGCCCGATTCACCGTCAACAACTGGTTCATCACCGGCTGCCGCACCATCGTCGACGGCGGCGTCCCTTATCTCTCCTTCATCGTGCTGTCGGTTTCCGGCCTGGTTTTCGCGGGCGTGGCCATGGTCGCCCTGCAGCGCCGGCTCAGCACCTGATCCCCGGCAAGGAACGATCATGAAGAAAATATGGCATATCGGATTTTTGGACCTGAAGCTGACGGTCAAGGACAAGGCTTTTTTCTTCTGGATGCTCGCCTTCCCCATGGTCTTCATCCTGATTTTCGGCAACCTGTTCCAGGGGAGCAAGACCGACACCAAGGCCTCGCTGACGGTCCTCAACCAGGACCAGGGCAAATGGGGCGCCTATTTCATCGACAAGCTCAAGGCGCCGGGCATCGAGCTCACGGTCGAAGCCAGCGAGCCCAAAGAATACTTCCGCATGCTGGTCATCCCGCCCGATTTTTCAACGAAGATCGAAAAGCGGGCGGCGCAGACCCTGGAACTGAAAAAAAACTCCGATGCCAACATGCAGGCCGGCGCCGTGGCCGAGATCAAGATCACCCAGGCCATGGCGAAGCTGATCGCCGAGCTGGTCCTCTACGGCAACCAGAGGGACATGCAGGCTTTTTTCGAAACGCGCAGCCCCTACCGTGACCTGGTCCTGGTCAAGACGCGCCTGCCCGAAGGCACGATCACCAAGGTGCCGTCAGGCTTCGACCACGTCATTCCCGGCATCCTGGTGCAGTTCGTGATGATGATGGTGCTGGTCTACGGCGGCATCTCGGTGATGGAGGACCGCAAGCGGCGGGTGCTGGCCCGCATCCTCTATTCGTCGGCTTCGTTCGCCGAGCTCTTCGCCGGCAAGTTCCTGGGGCGGGTGCTCATGGGGCTGCTGCAGTCGGCCATCCTCATCGCCGCCGGTAAATTGTTTTTCCACCTGAACCTGGGCAACGTCTGGCTGACCGGATTGAACATTCTGGTCTTCACCCTGGCCATGGCCGCCTTGAGCATCTTCGTCGGCTCGGTGCTGAGAAAAGAGGAGTTGATCGTCGGGGTCTCGGTATTGACGGCCAACATGTTCGCCGCCCTGGGCGGCTGCTGGTGGCCGATCGAGATCGTGCCGCCCGCCTTCCGCACCCTGGGCATGGTCTCCCCCGCCTACTGGGCCATGGACGTCTTCCACCAGGTCATTTTTTTCGGCAAGGGCTTCGACGCCGTTTGGCCCAACTTTCTCGTGCTGCTCGGCTTCACCGCCGTGTTCATGGCCCTGGCCCTGCGCTTCTTCAAGGTCGAAGAATAGGATAAAGACTCAGTTTATTTTTTTTAGAAAAAGCGTTTTTTCATTCAACGAATCGTAAACGATCATCTCGTCTTCTGTTGTCTTGATCTTGTCTTGCTTCCCGTTCTTCTCTCTCTGTAGTTTATAAATATTATAATTGACGTCTAGATAGTATTTAGAATTATCCTGAGCGACGAATTCCCATGCGGGGGCGAAGGGATAAAGAGCAAGTTTGGAAGCCGTGAATATTCTTTCCATTTTTTTGACTTTAGAGGTATCTGTGTACGCGGAAAAATAGTTTAAAGCTTCCGCCTTGCTTTTCAACGGCTTGGAAAATCTTTTGAATGGAGTCACTCCGCCCAAGTATGAGCCATGGCCGCTTAAAGCCAGGTAGGCCACTGCATTTTCTTTTTTATCCCTTACGATGATCAGATAAGAAAATTCGTCGGGGAAATCAATGGTCCTGTTTTTTACTTTTTCTATTTCAGCCACTTTGAAATCTGAATTCGGCGCAAACAGTCCCAACGGCTTTGTATCTGTATCGCTTGACAAGCCGACGAAGCGCCCGTCACGAAAATTCATTGCCGGTCCATGACACAATTTGATCGCATACTTCAGGTCTTCAATTATTTCATTCCTGGTTTTCGGGTATGGACAGGGAACATAAAAAGGACCTTTCGGATCCTGCAATTCCTTTAAAGCGATAGGTTTTTTCCGTTCAGCTGCGATTCCGGTAATCCACAAGAATGAGATGGCCAAAATGACGAATGATATGCCTTTCATAAAATCAATTTTCTCTTTGCGCATTTCTCTCCTTGGCAGAAAATCATAGCAGAAAAGAAATAAACGGGCCAGCCAAATTTCTTCTTTGGTATCGCTACTCCGCCGGGAAATATTTCTTGCGGAAAAACAAAGCCCTGTTGACCAGGCCGATCATCACCAGCACCTCGACCAGGGGCCCGATAACCACTTTGAGACATAACCCGGAGATACATTATGAATAATCCCATTTGATATGATTTATCAAATTGTATCAGCAACTTCAGCCAAAAAGAGCCTTATAATAAATTTCCTGCGCTTTTTAGCAAAAAATATTTGTTATTTAGGGCTCTAATCCAGCTCTGTTGGATTAGGGTATACTCTAATCGGCTGTCAGGGGTTGTTTCTGTTAAACGTCATTTTAGGGTTGGTAAATTTATTTGTTGACATTTATCTTAAAGGGTCATAGACTATATCCTGACACATTTCATAATGAGAGGGTAAAATGCCAGGTCAACGTATTGGTTATGTCAGGGTGAGCAGTTTCGATCAGAATCCCGAACGGCAACTGGAGAACATTTCGCTCAATAAGGTCTTTACCGACAAAGCCTCCGGCAAGGATACCAAGCGGCCTGAGCTCGAGGCGCTCCTTGCCTTCGCCCGCGAGGGCGATACTGTTGTTGTGCACAGCATGGACCGCCTGGCGCGAAATTTGGACGACTTGCGGCGGCTGGTGCAAATGCTGACCAAACGAGGCATCCGGATCGAGTTCGTCAAGGAAGGCTTGCATTTCACCGGCGAGGATTCGCCCATGGCCAATTTGTTGCTCTCGGTAATGGGCGCCTTCGCCGAATTTGAGCGGGCCCTGATCCGCGAGCGCCAGCGCGAAGGAATCGCCCTGGCCAAGAAGCGAGGAGCGTACCGTGGCCGCAAGAAGGCGTTATCACCCGAGCAAGTGGTCGAGCTTCAGAAGCGGGCCGCTGCCGGCGATCAAAAAGCCGCCCTTGCCCGCGAGTTCGGCATCAGCCGCGAGACCTTATACCAATACTTAAAACCAGTTGACTGATAATACCCCAAATATAGCGATATTCATGCGCACAAATAAATTCAAGGGCA
>Ga0209262_10000992_pt1 | contig 11894 bp, 9 predicted proteins | sample Lowcelwee11metaG_FD_187171 | JGI IMG/M metagenome (GOLD analysis project Ga0209262, IMG submission 187171) | Freshwater pond sediment microbial communities from the University of Edinburgh, under environmental carbon perturbations - Low... | ecosystem: Environmental > Aquatic > Freshwater > Pond...
ATCGCATCTAGCAGGTCCGCGGACATCAACGCCTCATTGCCATCGACGGAAAGCCTGGTGACACTGGTTAGTCCGCCGAACCCAGAGCAATTGCGTCATCCTCGCTGATGATGGTCGTCACTGCAGGACCTCACTGCGGCAGCGGGGGCGGGGGCTCGAAGCCCTGGACGATGTACACGCGGTCGACGCCGTCGCCCCAGGTGAGGAACATGAAGTCGCCGGTCTGGGGCTCGAAGTAGGCGCCCCAGGGCCGCGGGAACGCGGTGAAGAAGTCCTTGCGGGTGATGACCATCGGGTCCCCCTGGGGGTCGATCTCGTAGGCGCCGACGGTGTTGGTGCTCCACTCGGAGACGATCACGTGGTCGACCTCGAAGGCGGGCGAGCCCTTCGGGATATAGGCGAAGCCGCCCGGTCCGTTCGGCAGCGTCGTCGTCTGCACCGCGCCGAACACGGTGAAGAGCTCGCCGTCCGCCTCGCGCTGGAGGTGGGTCCACTCGCCGCCGGCCCACGAGAGCAGGCGAAGGCCGCCCGCGTCGGCGTACCCGGGCGGGACGAAGCCGATGCCGCCGATCGAGCTGGCGACGCCGAGGCCGCCGAGGGCGGTGGTCCGCGCCGGGGCGGCCGCGCCGGGCAGCAGCTGACTCAGCTGATTGACCGGCCACTGCGAATAAAAGAGCAGGCCGCTCTTGACGTAGAGCAGGTTGGCGTCGATGTACGGCGTGCTGGCGATCGACACCGCCTCGCCCTTGAAGCCGACGATATGATCGCAGTTGCCGCGCTCGACGCCGATGCGATAGAGCTGGCCGTTGGCCGCCTCCGAGAAGCCGGCGATCAGCAGGCTGTTCGGGTCGTCGAAGGCGATCACGCAGCCGCCGAGCCGCGCCTCGGGCGGGATGCCAGGGACCGGGCCCAGGTCGTAGGTCGTGTATGAATCGGCGAAGGCCGGGGCGATCTGGACCTCCGGGCCCGCGAGCTTCGCCGGCTTGTCGCTGCACTGGACCGGCTCGCCGGTGCTCGAGCTGCCGGTCGTGCTGGTGCCGGTCGTGCTGGTGTCGGTCGTGCTGGTGTCGGTCGTGCTGGTCGTGCTGGTGTCGATCGTGCTCGTGGCGCCGGTGCTCGAGCCGGACGCCTCCGTGGTCGCGGTGCTCGTCGGCGGGTTGTCGGTGCCGGTCGGCGGGGCCTCGCTGTCGGTGCCGGTGCCGGTGCTCGTGCTCGTGCCCGGCGTCGTCGCCTGGGTCGCGCTCGCCCCGGTGGTGCCGCCCTCGTCGGGGCAGGCGGCGAGCAGCGACACGAGCAGGAGAGGTGGGAGGCGGTGCATGCTGGCAGGGTATCAAGCCGCGATCGGCGCGGCATCGACGGTCGCGGGCGGGTCCGGCGGCCGGCGGCCGGCGGTCCCGTTTTGGGGCGTCCGGGCGCGGGCGAAAAAACATTGATCCCTCCGGGCGGGTCGCGACACCTCAAGGCCGGCACAGCAAGAGCGCCGCCCGCGACCGCGGGCCCGCCGCGACCTCCGGTCGGCGCGCGGGCGCGGGTCGTGGCGGCCGTAGATGACCTTTACGCCAGGAACCAAAGACCATGTCGAACCCCAAGTCCTTCATCCATTTCACGTCCATCCTCGCCCTCGGCGCCGCGCTCACGCTGGTGGAGGGCTGCGAGCAGGCCGCCGAGCTGTGCGACCTCGAGTGCCCGGTCGAGGGCATCGTCGACGGCAACGCCTCGATCTCCGGGCTGGCGAGCGTCGACAGCTTCTTCTCCGCGGTGGTCGGCTTCAGCAAGGCGGCGGTCGAGGTCCGTGCGGGCGTCGACGCCGAGCTGCGCGGGCTCGCGGTGTCGCTGGCGCTCGACCCGGGCGCGAGCGCGGCCGACATCCGCGCGGCGCTGACGAGCAAGCTCGAGGGCGCGGTCGCGGGCGGGCTGAAGATCTCGTACGCGCCGCCGCGCTGCCAGGTCGACGCCCAGGTGGCGATCGACGCGGCCGCGAAGTGCGACGCGGAGGTCGACCCGGGCTCGGCCACGGTCGAGTGCAAGGGCACCTGCACCGTCGAGGCCAGCGCCGAGGCGAGCTGCGACGCCAGCGCCAAGGTGATCTGCAAGGGCACCGCGCCGGAGTTGAAGTGCAGCGGGATGTGCACCGGCACCTGCGAGCTCGAGGGATCGTTGCAGTGCAACGGCACCTGCACCGGCGAGTGCACCGCCGAGTGCACCGTCAAGGGCGCCGATGGCCAGTGCGCGGGCGAGTGCATGGGCGAGTGCAAGGGCAACTGCGAGCTGCGCGCGGGCGCGGCCTGCGAGGGCCGCTGCCAGGGCTCGTGCGAGTACGAGGCGCCGGAGGGCCAGTGCGAGGCGGGGGCGGAGCTGCGCTGCCAGGCGTCGGCGGAGGCGAGCGCGAGCTGCGACGGCTCGTGCGACGGCGAGGTGGTGCCGCCGAAGGCGAAGGCGGAGTGCGAGGCGAGCGTCGAGGCCGACGCGAAGCTGCGCGCCGAGTGCACACCGCCGACGCTGGAGATCCGCTGGCAGTGGAGCGTGGCGCTCGAGGGTGATGTCGCCGGCCAGGCGGCGTTCAAGGCGTGGGTCGAGGGCTTCCGCGGCCGCTACGCGGCGCTGCTCGCCGCGGGCGCGCGGGCCGAGCTGGTGCTGGGCGCCGGCGCGGGGCTGGGCCAGGCGGCGCTGGACCTCGCCAGCAGCCTGCCGGCCGAGCTCGCGGCCGACGGCAGCGTGCGCGCGACGCTGGGGGTCCGCTGCGCGGTGACCGAGTTCGGGGCGGTCGGCTCGGTGATCGCGGAGGGCTCGTCGGCGCTCGAGGGCAGCGTGTCGGCGGTGCTCGAGGTCAGCGCGGCGGTCACGGGCGGCTGAGGGGCCTGGTGGGGGCGCGGCGGTCGTGTCATCCTCGGCCGCCGCGGCCGATGACCCAGCGAGACGAACACGGCGGCGCCGGCCCGCGAGCGGCGGCGCAGGCCCGCAACCCCGAGGACCTCGCGCTGCTCGCCGCGTGGCAGGCCGGCGATCCGCGGGCCGGTGACGCGCTGGTCCGCCACTACAGCGCGCAGGTGGTCCGCTTCTTCGCCGAGAAGGTCCAGCCCTTCGAGGTCGACGACCTGGCGCAGCAGACCTGGGAGGCGCTGATCCACGCGCGCGACCGGTTCGCGGCTCCGTCCGCGGCGGGGGAGGAGGGCGAGGCGCCGATCGCCGCGAGCTTCCGCGCCTATCTGTACGGGACGGCGCGCTTCGTGCTGTTCGGGCACTTCCGCCGGCGGGCCCGCGCGGCCCAGTTCGACCCGGCGGTCTCGTCGCTCGAGGACCTCGCGCCGTCGCCGAGCCAGCACATGTCGGTGCACCTGAAGCTCGAGCGGCTGGCGACGGCGCTGCGCAAGCTGCCGCTCGAGATGCAGGTGCTGCTCGAGCTGCGCTACGCCCACGAGATGACGAGCGCGGAGATCGCGGTGATCCACGGCATCCCGCCCGGGACCGCGAAGAGCCGGCTGCGGGTCGCCAAGCAGCGCCTCGACGCCCAGCTCGCGCGCTTGGGCCTGGCGGCGCTGCCGGAGTGACGCGGCGAGCATTCGCGCGGGCGATGGCTTGACGGGCGAGCCCGGTCGAGCGGGGCGCGGCGGCTCACAGCAGGAACAGGTGGTCGAAGCTGCCGCCCTCGGCGCTCGCGCGGAAGCGCAGGCCGGCGACCAGGCGCTCGAGGCAGGGGTTGATGTCGTAGCCGGGCGGCAGCGCGAGGCTCGCCTTGCCGCGCGCCGACACCGTGACCGTGCCGGTCAGCCGCACCCGCGTGGCGATCCCGCCGAAGGTCGAGCCTGCCTTGCACGCGCTGGCCTCGTCCGCGTGCCGCTGCAGCAGCGCGCGCGCGGCGGCCGCGTCGAAGGGCGGCGCGGCGCGCCTGGTGGCCGGTCCGGACGGGCTGTCCGAAGGGGCAGGCGGGCTGTCCGAAGGGGCAGGCTGGCTGTCCGAAGGGGCAGGCTGGCTGTCCGATGGGACAGGCTGGCTGTCCGAAGGGACAGGCTGGCTGTCCGTGGGGACAGACGGGCTGTCCGAGGGGACAGGCGGGCTGTCCGAGGGGACAGGCTGGATGTCCGAGGGGACAGGCGCGGTCGGGCTGTCCGTGGGGACAGGTCGGGTCGCGGCTTCGCCGGCGGTGAGGTCGTCGCCGCGGGGGACGAGGGCGATCACGGCGACGGTCGCGGCGAGGGCCGTGGCGAGGAGCAGCGGCCAGCGGCGGGGCGGGGCGGGGCGCCCGAGGGCGAGGCGGGCGGCCTCGATCGCGGCGAGCATCGCCTCGGCGGTCGGGTAGCGCTGTTCGGGGTCCTCGGCGGTGGCGCGGTCGATCACGGCGCGCAGCGGCGGCGGGATGTCGGCGCGCTGCAGGGCCCTGGTGCCGGGCGGGAGGTCGACGTCGCCGGGGGTCTGGGCGGGCAGGCGGCCGACGAGCAGGGTGTACATCAGGACGCCGAGGGCGAAGATGTCGACGCGGTGGTCGGTCTTGCCGCCGCGGTAGATCTCCGGGGCGATGTAGCCGGGCGAGCCGCCGACGGTCCACGCGCTGTTGGCGGTGCCGGACAGGACCTTGGCGAGGCCGAAGTCGAGGACCTTGACGAGGTCGCCCTCGGCGTCGTCGCGGCGGATGCGGAGGCAATTCTGCGGCTTGATGTCGCGGTGGACCACGCCGCGCTGGTGGGCGGCCGCGAGGGCGCGGGCGATCTGCGCGGCGATGTCGACGAGCCGCGGCGCCGGCAGCGGGCCGGTGCGGGCGAGCAGCTGCGCGAGGTCCTCGCCGTCGAGGTACTCCATCACGAAGAACGCGGGGCCCTCCTCGGGCGGGCCGAAGTCGGTGATGCTGACGACGTTGGCGTGGTCGATCTTGGAGGCGGCGCGGGCCTCGAGCAGGAAGCGGCGGCCGAGCTCCGGCTCGTCGATGAAGCGCGGGCTGATGATCTTCAGCGCGAAGCTCTTGTCGAGGTGGATGTGGCGAGCGAGGAACACCACGCCCATCCCGCCGGCGCCGAGGCGGCGGACGATCGCATAGCGGCCCGCGACGACCTTGCCGATCAGGTCGTCGTAGGCGAACAGGCGGCGGAATTCGGGCCAGTTCGGGAACGTGCTGTCGCCTGCTTCGTCCACGCGGAGGGCCTCGCGCGAGGCGGGCGCGGAGTCTATCACGGGCGCGCGGGCGCGATCAGAACCGGCCCGAGAGGCCGAGGCCGAGCCAGCCGGGGGCGAGGCGCGGCGTCAGCGTGAGGCGAGCGGGGCGGCGGGTCGTGCGGGCGGCGACCGCGAACAGGGTGACACCGGCGAGCACGGCGAGGCCACCGAGGGCCGCGCCGGCCTTGACGAGCTGCTCGGAGCGCCGACCCTCGGCGACGATGTCGCGGACCTTCGACGAGTTGCTGTCGCAGGCCTCCGGCTGGTCGCGGCAGGCGGCCTCGCCGTGCACGCTCGAGCGCCGACCGAGCGCCACGCCGGCGCCCATCAGCGCGAATGCGGCGGCGCCGAGGCCGAGGCTGACGCCGCCGGAGATCCACAGCCCGCGGGCTCGCGGCCGCTCGGGTCGCGGGACGATCGGGGCAGGCGTGATGGTGGGCGACGGCTCGGCCGTGGGCGACGGCGACGGCTCGGCCAGGGGCGGGGCCGGCAGGGGTTCGGGCGGGTCGCAGTCGGCCCCGGCGAGCCGCGTCTCGACCTCCGAGAGGCGCGCGCGCTCCTCGGCGAGCGGGTCGGGGGCCGTCGGCAGCGATTCGCCGAGGTGGCCGCGCAGCAGCTCGCGGGCGCGGCACAGGTGGGCGCGCCCGGCCTCGCTGCCGTCGTCGGCGCGCAGGCGGGCGGTGATGCCGGCGCGGAGGAACAGCAGGCGCGGGCCGCTCTCGCCGGGGGCGGTCAGCGCGTAGGCCCGCTCGTAGGCGGCGGCGGCCCGCGAGTGGTCGCCGGCCTCCTCGGCCTGGAGGGCTTGCTCGTAGGCGAGGTCGCGCTCGGACGGAGCGGCGTGGGCGGGGCCAGGGGCGAGGGCGAGGGCGAGGGCGAGGGTGAGGGCGATGCGCGGTCGGCCGCGGGGCGCGGGCATGGCGGCGCGGGCGGTGCCCGGGCCGAGGTTGATGCGCGGTCGGCCGCGGGGCATGGCGGTCACGGGGCGTCCGTCGGCACGCACACGCCGTCGAGGCAGGTGCGCTCACCGGGGCAGAACTGGTTGGCGGAGCAGTCGATCGCGCACAGGGACTGCTCGTCGACGGTCACGCAGATGCGGTCGATGAGGGCGCCGCCGGTCGGACGATCACACAGCAGCGGATCCTCGATGCAAAGGTCGGTGCAGAAGCCGGTGGTCGCGGTGCTCCACACCAGACAGCGGGGCATGCCGTGGACCAGGCACTCGGCGTCGCTGCGGCACGGGGTGTAGGCCCATTTGTAGGGGCGCTCCGACTCGGCGGCGCGGTCGCAGTGGTCGGGCTCGGGCCGGCAACGCGAGCCGGCGCAGCACTGGTCGCGGCCGCAGTCGCCGTCGCGGGCGCACAGGGCCCCGAGCAAAAAGTCGTCGTCGAAGCAGGAGAACAGCGCGCCGAACGCGAGGGCCAGGCCGAGCCCAACCGATACACGAGGCGGGCCGCGCATGGGTCGCAGGATATCGCGCGCCGGCGCGTCCGCACAAGGCTTCGCGGCACGCCGCCCGGGCTTCAACCCGGGCGGGGCGCCGAAGGAGACGCTCGAGCTGCTGGTCTCGCCGCAGATCGACCGCCGCCTGTTCGTGGCGAAGAACGTGTGCCACGGCGTGAGGTGGACCGGCGACCTGCAGGCGGCGCTGAAGCGGCGCCTGCAGGTCGCGGCGTCGACGCGCGTATGGGCCTGGTGATGCGCTTGTCCATCACCGCGAGCCAGGCCTCCGCGGAGCCGGGCGTGGGCGGGAGGACGCGACTGGACAGCCCGTGGGGGCCTCGCTAGAGTCACTTGCGCGATCGCGCGCGTCGCCTCGGGAGGGCGCACGCATGTCCCTCTCCGGCGAACCTACCCCCCCCGCGAGCCCGCGTCCTTCGTGCACGTCTTCAAGCTGCGGGCGACGCCGCGTCGCCCATGATGCCCATGTTCCACCACGCCGCCCTCGTCCTCTTCCTCGCCCCCGCCTCGAGCGTCCTGTCCCCGGAGGCCGCCGAGTCCAACGCGAAGGCCATGGTCTTCTACGACGCCGGCCAGCTCGCGCCTGCCGTCGACGAGTTCTACGCGGCCTATCGGTCGATGCCCGACGCCGGCCGCGACCTGGCCGGCCGCGAGCAACTGGCGGGCTCGATGCGCTCGACGCTCCTGGACCTCCACGAGCAGACCGGCGAGGCCGCGCCGCTGTGCCGTCTCCAGAGCATTCTGCAAGAGCACGCCGACGCGCTGACGGCTGCGTTTCCGAACGACCCGGACAAGCTCGAGACCCGCAGCGCCCGCGCACGGCACGAGGAGGTGACGGCGCAACTCGCCACGATAGGCCGTGACGCATGCAAGCCGCCACCCCCTGTGGACCCACCCGTGGCCGCAACGGCGATGCTCCCGGCCGCCGAGTCTCCCACGCCGCCAGCCCCCACGCCGCCGGTCCCTGCGGCCCCTTCGGTGGTCGTACCGAGGACCCCGATCGACGATCTTTCGCGCAAGCAGCTCATCGCCGGCGGGGTGCTGCTCCCGCTCGGCCTCGTCGCGCTGGGTGTGATCGGGGCGGTCGCGCCCAGCCACCGGCGCCACCTCGCCGACTTCGACACGCTGACCGCGGAGCTTGCCACGAGGCCGTGCACCGACGACGATTGCACCCGCATGCGCGAGCTGCTGACGGCCACCCGGCGTGCAGAGGGGCTGATGATCGCGCTCGGGATCACTGGCGGGGCCCTGGTGTCGGCCGGCACGGCGTTGTTGATCCGCGGGGCGACGAAGCGTCGACGGGCGCGCCTGGGCCTCGATCTCCGGCGCAATCGCGTCGGCCTCATGATCGCGGGGGAGTTTTAGAGCATGCGAATTTCCTACATCATCGCTGCGCTCGCAGTCATGCCTGCGTGCGGGTCGCGGCGGATCGCGAACTACCTCGAGGAGAACTGCTCACTCTCCTCGAGCACCACCGACGAGACAGGAACGACGCAGGGCTCCGGGGAGGACACCCGCTCGTCGGGGAGCGGTGAGACGACGGTCGAGGGCTCGGAGACGACGGGCACGAGCACCGGCACAACGGAGGGCAGCACGGCCTCCACGGACGCAACCGGCACCACCGAGGCGAGCACAGGCGAGCCGATGGCCGAGTGCGGAAACGGGGTGCTGGAGGCGTTCGGCCCGGTGCCCGAGGAGTGCGACGACGCGAACCTGGACCCGCTCGACGGCTGCAGCGACACCTGTGCGCTGGACCGGGGGGTGTTCGTGACGAGCATCAAGTACCAGGCCGGCGCGCTCGAGAGCCTGAAGATCGCCGACGCGCTGTGCTTCAACCGCGCCGACGACCAGGGCTTGCCCGACGCGCTGAAGTATCGAGCCTGGCTCAGCGACAGCACGACCGACGCCCGCGACCGGTTCAAGCGCGGGCGCGGGCGACTGGTGATGGTGAACGGGCTGGTGCTCGCGTCCTCGTGGTCCGCGCTGCTGGCCGGGGCGCTCGAGAACGCCTTCGAAGTGACGGAAAAGAGCGAGACCTACCACGGCGGCGTGTGGACGGGGACGCGGCCCGACGGGACCGCCGTGCCCGGGTCCGAGCACTGCAGCGACTGGTCGAGCGACTGGTTCCAGGAGACGGGGCACTACGGGTACAGCGATCGCACGACGGCCGAGTGGACCATGTCGGAGCTGTGGGACAACCCGAGCCCCTGCAGCTCGCCTTACGCCCTCTATTGCTTGCAGAGCCTGTGACCCGCAACGAGGAGATCTCCATGTTCATGCGCTTGCGAGGGTGTCTTTTTAGCCTGCTCTTCCCGCTCAGCGGCCTCGCGTGCAGCGATTCGGGGGGAGCCAACCTTGAAGTGAGCGTCGAAACCAGCACGACCGGGGGACCCACGCCCCGGGCGGCAGCAGCTTCAGCCCGGACCAGCACTGCCAGGGCTGGACCAGCGCCGACCCGGCGTACAAGGCCCGGGTCGGCCTCAACGCCATGTCGGTCGACGCGCTGGGGTGGCCAGAGTGGCAGAATACACAGGCGTGGATCAGCGCCCTGAGCCGCCCGTGCAGTCAAAAGGAGTTCCGCCTCTACTGCCTCGAGATCTGAGCCGGCGAGTCCGCACTTCATCACCATGACGGCACTCACCCTGCGCTCGCGCAGCTTGGCCAGGCCCGGACGTCGGTCACCGCGGCGAGCTCGCGCCAGAGCAGGATCTGCCGGTCGGGTGCGATGCAAAGGCGGCGAGCCGCGGGAGATACTGCGTACTTTGCTCCTCTCGCGGCTCGTGTATGGGCACACTCGACGATGAGCTGGGTTATGCGATGACCTCGTAGACCGTCCACCCCGCCCAGCGACATGAAGAGGATGATCACCAAATTTACCATCACGATGACGACGGCGAGCACGAGCGTGGCGATGCGGGCGACCTCGCTGCGACACAGGAGACCCACGACAAGCAGCACGCGGACGCCGAGCGCGACCTGGCCGGCGATCGTCGCGTGCGGGGCGAAGGGCTCGGCTCGGGGCGCGCCGCGGCCCGTTTCAGGCGCTGGGGGACCGCCCTGGTGAAAACACGGGCCCCACCGCCGCGTCGCCTTGTGACACAGTGACGCACCCGCGGGGTCGTCCTGTGCTTCGAATCGCCCACGTCTCGGATCTCCACGTCCTCTCGCCCACCGGCGTCGAGCTGCGGCGCGTGCTCTTCAACAAGCGCATGACCGGGTACGCGAACCTCGTCATGAAGCGCGCCCGCGTGTACCGGCGCGAGTACCTCTACTCGGTGCTCGAGGCGGCTGCCTCCGCGGCCGACCACCTGGTCGTGACCGGGGACATCACGAACCTCTCGCTCGAGAACGAGTACGAGGAGGCCGTGCGACTGCTCGCGGACGCGACGCGCACGACGGAGGTCACGGTGGTGCCGGGCAACCACGACATCTACCTGCCCTCGATCCACCGCGAACGGCGCTTCCCGCATCACTTCGGGGAGTTCATGCAGAGCGACCTGCCGGCGCTGGCGCTCGATCTGCCGGCGGGCTTCTTCCCGTACGTCAAGCTGCGCGGGCCGGCGGCCATCATCGGGCTGACGAGCGCGGTCCCGAGGCCCCCGTTCGTCTCCGCGGGTCACGTCGGTACGGAGCAGCTCGTGGCGCTGGCGCAGGTCCTGCAGCACCCGGAGGTCGCGCGCCGCACCCCCGTGGTGCTGATCCATCACAGCCCCTTCGACTCGCGCTACCGCCTCGAGCAGCTCCGCGGCGGGCTCGTCGACGCGAGCGAGCTGCGCGCGACGCTCGAGCCGCTCGCCCGCGGCCTCGTCCTCTACGGGCACCTCCACATCCGGCGGCGCGCCTGGCTGGCGACGCCCACGGGCGGACTCGATGTCGTCTGCGCGACCGCGGCCGCGCTCGACCACGCGGACGACCGCATCCGCGCGGGCTTCAACCTGTACGAGATCGAGGACGACGGACGCATCGCCTCGATCGCGGCCAGGGTGCTCGAGCCGTCCGCGTCGGCCTTCCGTGACCAGGTGCTCGCCGTGACCCCGGGGTCGGCGTGAGGTATCGTCGCGCGCTGTTCGTCGCGGAGCTCGGCAAGGACGCGGCCCCACACCTCGCCCTGCTCCGGCGCGTCGCGCCGCGGCTCGATCGTCTGCTGGTCGTCGCGGAGCTCCCCACGCCGGCCTTCGCCTGGCTGTTCGGCGAGCGCGCGCCCGAGCCGGACGAGGCGACGACGGCGTCGATCGCGGCCTTGCATGAAGGGACGGCCGGGCTCGCCGCGAGCGTCGATGTGCAGCTCGCACCCGAGCTCGGCGGCGAGGCGATCGCGGCCCTCTGTGACGCGGAGGGGATCGACCTCCTGGTGTTCTGCTCACGCTCGCTGAAGAGCGCCTGGGTGGTGTCCGCGGAGCGCAAGCGCCAGCGCGCCGCGGTGCTCTGGTCGGAGGGGATGGCGGCCTCGGGTCCGATCCGGGAGGTCGCCTGCGTCGCGCTCGATGAGCGGTCCCGGGCGGAGATCGGGGCGTTCCTCCGGGACCACGCCGATCCGTCGATGCACGTCACGTTGCTCTCGCCGACAGCGCTCGCGCCCGACGTCGTGGCGATGAGCCTCCAGGTGTCGGGCATCGCGGCGAGCGTGGAGGTCTCGAGCCTGCACGACGCGCCCTCGATGCAGCGATGGATCGAGGAGTGGGCGCGAGAGCGGCCGGTCGACCTGCTGGTGTTCTCGCGGGTCTCGACCGCGTTGCTGGTCGCCGCGCTGCGCGCTGCGCCGGTGCTCCTGCTCCCGCCGCATCCGGTGGTCCGGCCGTTCGGACAGCGCGCGATCGATGTGCCGGATCTGCTGGATGACGGCGGCCCGCTGCGCGCGCGGATCGACCATGTCTCGGCCGTGGGCAGCCTCGCGCCCGTCCCCGATCAGGCGCTGGCGTTCGTCTCGGGCGGACACGTCGTGGCGACGGTCACGACGCGCGCGGGCGAGGCAGAGCTCCCGCCCGGGCTCGGCGTCGGCTCGCTCGGCGTGTACCGCATCGGCGAGCGCGCGCCGGCGGAGCCGCTCGCGGCGATCGAGCAGCGGGTCGTCGTGATCGGTCCCGGCGCGGCTCCGCTCGTCGTGGTCGACGCCGAGCTCGCCGTCGAGACATTACGAGCCCTCGCCGCGGTCACCGCCCCGTCGGCCACGGAGGTGCTCGTCGTGCGCCTGCGTCCGACCCGGAGCTGTCGAGCGATCCGCGAGCGACTGCGGGGCGTGGGGCTCTCACCGCGGGTCCTCGACGCCCGGCTCGTGCTCGACGAAGGGGAGG
>Ga0209262_10000993_pt1 | contig 11893 bp, 9 predicted proteins | sample Lowcelwee11metaG_FD_187171 | JGI IMG/M metagenome (GOLD analysis project Ga0209262, IMG submission 187171) | Freshwater pond sediment microbial communities from the University of Edinburgh, under environmental carbon perturbations - Low... | ecosystem: Environmental > Aquatic > Freshwater > Pond...
TTCTTGATGACGGGACCTATCTCTTAAGCGTCAAAGCCACCTCCGAAAAAGGACCGATGAAGATCACCACGGAGAAAAAAGTTGATGCACCGTGTACCGCGTCTAATGAAAATGAACCCCCGGATACAAAAACCAAGAGCATCGATGTGCCTTTTACAGCAGTCTTCGGCCCGTACAAGGGTACGCCACAAGACAAGGTGTTGAGCCAGAATGAAGAAAAAGACGTTTCACAGGGGAAGGAGAAATCAACCGTGAAAATTGATTTCACGCTGACCCGCAAATAAAAATATTATGATCCTGCAATTATGAGAAAAATACTGATCCTGCTAACCTCGCTGCTTTTCAGCCTGGCAGCCTTTGCACAGGTTCCAAAACCGGGCAAACCGGCCTTCGTCGTAACCTATGAGCAAAACGGGAAGTCCGGGGATGTATCATGGAAGTATTCCGCCACTGTAAAATTCTCCCTTTCATTTCAGCACAGCTGGTACTATGAAGAAGGCCATTTATTCACTGAAATGAAGGAACGTACTGAGTTTGATCCGGCCAATTTTCTCAAGCTTGATCCGGGTGCGGTCACCAAATTTTATCCGAGCGAGGTGGATGAATCAGGAGGATCGCCAGAGCCAGGTGGGGCGCATTATACACGTGTCCTTACTCCTGACGGAACTGAGACGGTGGTAGAATATTGGGACGAGACTCGAACCATCATCACCACGGAAGCCGACTACCGGAGAGAACACAATGTGGGAGTCGGCCTCAAACTTAATGCCCGTTATTACCAGGGTGATGAGCTGGCGGAGTTGGAACGCACTGAATCCGGGGCCATCCTGAGGGCTTATACTTCTGTCGGCAACAACCTGAGTGAGTGGGAGGTTACTCAGGATACCTGGGAGCAGGTCTTTCCCAAAGTTGAAACATTCGTGCTCACTGACGAGGATATTAAGTCCTGGCAGCAGATCTCGAGAACAAATGTAGTTTCCGGAAGCAGTGAAGATGAAGAACTTACAGTCAAGCTGTCAGTTAAAATGACTGTATCGTCGTCGGCAGAGGTAACCCTCGAAGGCTGTTCAGAATTTGGTGCAGGTGAAAATGGAAAGGTTACAGCCACAGGAAAGCCTGACGGAGGCTCTTACGAGTTCCGGGTCGAACCTTCTGACCTTATGTCCGTAGATGCATCGGGAGCTTCGGCAACCCTGACCGGCTCAAGACCGGGCCGCGGCACTCTTTATGTCGACTACACTACTCCTGACGGAGCCACTGCTCAGGCCTCAAAACCAGCCTCAATGGTTAGGATCAATGATTATAACGGCGGAGAGGCCATCCCGCAAATACCACTGTATGATATTAATGGCAAAAAAATGTCAGGCAACCTGACAATACCCTACTCGTCAGAACCGGATGAAGCCTACGAACTGGTGGATTTCGTGTCAGGCAATCCTGCTGTGTTTACTGCGGCTGCCTCAGCAGAGAATATAGATCTGCATGGGTTGAAACCCGGAAAAACCACCCTTGAAGCAAGGGACAATTGCGGCAACACCACCGGACCGACTGTTGAGGTGGAGGTAGTCAACTGTGATGATGAGACAATTGCAAGGCTTGAAAAGCAAAGACAGGCAGCGACTGAAAACCTCCAAATCGCTGCTAAAGAGTTACAAAGTATAGCCGGGTCGCCAGAGTTTGAAAAGGCACGGAATGATCTTGTTGCCTCTACCGGCGACCTGCTGGTGAAGGTTGGCGTTACTATTATAGCTGGTGGGAAGTCCACGTCAGCCGGCATTAATACGGCTGCCCAGATAGCCAATGACGCAGTAGGTTTGAAAGATATGATTGCCAGCAGTAGTCACGAGGAATTTTTCATAAACGGCGTCAAGGCAGCAGCAGGTAAAATATGGGGCGCAGCTGTCGGCACCCTGGTAAATCTGGAATCGATCGCAGAAGCCGCAGACAGGTTCTATAAGAACATCAGTGAAAAGGAACTACATGACAAAGCAATGAAGAGCGCCTGGGAGAGTTACGAAAAGGCATTAAAGGCAGTAGAGGAAATCGTACGGCGTCAGCAGATCTGTAAAGGAGAAAAAACGCCGCCTCAGGAACCGAAAGAGCCCAAACCAGACCAGACAACCAAGCCGACTAAACCGACCCCGCCGAAGGAACCGGAACCAAAGACCGACACTCCTCCCGTAAAGGAACAACCCACGGAAGAACCTACGACACCCGAACCTGGAGATGAAGAACCCCCGGTTCCGCCCACGACACCGCAAGGCGAAACCCGCCAGGTGGGCCTTCCTTATTCCCCTGAGGAGTGCGGCTGTGAAGAGTCGAAAAGCATCAGCCTAAGCACTGCAGGATTTTCTGCACTTCAGGTTGGACTAAAGAACCTGGGTGACTGTGTTGAGAGGTTCAATACAATTGCTGTAACCGATTATTCAAACACTCTTAAAGAGTTGGCAGCACTGGCAGATACACTTAAAGCAGCTGCTGATGGAGATCCGGCCATATTCGGAGTGAAAGCCAAAGAAGCCAAACCTAAGCTTGATTCGCTGATAGAACGCACAAAATTGTACGAGGAGGCAGGCACAGCTTTCCTGAAGCAATTTGAAAAATGTCCTGAGTCAGTATCCGCCGGAATGGATGTCCTGAAATCTGCCATGACCGTCACCGTTGATTCAATCAAAACCAAATACTGAAAAAATTAAGGTTCATGAAAAAATCAACGGTTCTATTTGCCTTGCTGCTGCTGAGCTGGACCTCATATGCACAGCCCAAACCCGGGAAACCGGCATTTGTTGTCAATTATAAAGAGAGCGGGAAAAACGGAAACGAATCATGGAGCTATTCCGGAGTGGTTAAGTTTTCGCTGTCGAACTGGAATGAGCCGCTGCGGGGAAAAGGTTATACCCCCGAAGACAGGAAACTGCCTCTGGATTTTGATCCGGGTGTTTTCCTGAAACTTGAACCCGGTGCCAAAATAAACTTCTATCCCAGCGAGGTGGACGAATCGGGCTCAGGGTCTAATGGCAGCTATACGCGAACACTGGGTACTGACGGAATTGAAATCATCATTGAGACAACCGACCAGGGGAAACGTACTATTGTGATTGATGACGGCGAATACAGAAAGCAGAACGGCATCCCGTCAAACGAAAACTATAGGCTCAATGCACGTTATTATCAGCTCTATGAGCTGGCAGAATTGGAACGTACTGCCACAGGAGCCATCCTGCGAGCTTACACAGCCGTCGGAAACAACCTGAGCGAATGGTCAGCATCTCTGGAGACAGAGGAGCAGGTCTTCCCTGAAGTATTTCATTTTGTACTGACTGATGCGGAGATCAGGTCATGGAAGCAGATTTCCAAAATAAACAGTCGTTCAGGAAATTATGATGATGATAACCTTTCTGTTACAGTAGCTGTAAAAATGGAGGTCCCGGACTTGCAAAAGCCTGAGGTAACACTTGAAGGCTGCACAGAAATGGGTGTCGGCGAACAGGGCCAGGTGACTGCTACTGGAAAACCTGAAGGTGGAACCTACCGTTTCAGGGTTGAACCATCGGATATTCTGACCGTCAGTACCAGCGAAGCATCTGCAACCCTTACGGGTTCATCACCCGGGCGAGGCACTCTCTATGTTGATTACACCACTTCCGACGGCCAGACAGCCGAGGCGACAAAGACAGGAGCGTGCCTGAAGGTTGAATCATACAATGGCGGGGAAGAGATTCCTCAGATTGCGCTTTACAATATTGAAGGAAAGAAGACGAACGGAGTGCTGACGGTGCCGGTTGAGATGGAGCCTGCAGGGTCAGCCGACCTGCTCAGGTTTGAAGTTGCCATCCCGGATATCCTGTCTGCGACAGGAGTGGCAGACAATGTCCACTTGCAGGGTATACACACAGGAACAACCAGCGTTCAGGCAAAGACACCATGCGGAGAACCTGTAGGACCTTCCGTTGAGGTGGAGGTTGTGAATTGCGACGATGAAACAAAGGCCAAACTTGCTGAAGAAGCCCGGATAGCTACTGAAATAATCAAGGAACAGTTAAAGCAGCTGAATGATATCATCAATTCCGAAAAATATCGTAAGGCTTCCGGACGTATCCTGGAATCCTCTGCCAACCTGGCCCTTAAGACTTCAGGACTGATTTTTGGAATGGCTGTCGGAGTACCGGGGGCCGATCAGGCTGTGCAAGGTGCCGGGAAAGTCTTTGGAAGCGGCTCAGCGCTTCTCGATCTGTTCCGGAGCGGTAATCTGAGCGAGGCAGGTATAAACACTGTAAAGCTGGGAGTGGAACTGTTCGATGCGACCCTCCTGGGGGTAATATCCGGGGCTCAGGAGACTTATACAGCCGCAACGGACTTCGGTGAGGATCTGGGAGTTCTGGAGGGAGCAACCGAGGAGATGGGTAATGCACAGAAGTGGATAGAACACTGGAACCGTTATATAGATGATCTCATCCGTCGCCAGAAACTTTGTGAGAGCGGGGCCGGTCAGGATGGCGGACAGGGTGAAACCACACAGGAACCTGTGCAGAGACCGGCAGATCCAGGCTCTTCGTCAGTTAATCAGCCTGCGGGTGAAGCTGGGGCTGCAGCACCGGTAGGCAATGAACCGCCGGATGCAGATCCTTCTTCCGAAGAACCAGCCGGAGACGCAACAACTGGTGAGGGAGAAAAGACCGGAGAAGAAATCCCGGGTGAAGGAGGTGAGATCTCACCCCCACCGCCAACAACCGACCCCGTGCAGGTTGGTCTGCCTTCTGCCTCTGGCGAGTGCGGATGCAACAGCACAAAGACCATGAAGCCCGGACCTGAGGTATTTTCAACACTCAATACCGGATTGCAGAGCCTTGGCCAATGTGTCAGCGATTTCAAAAACGGCCCGTTGAACGGTTATGTTAAAACCCTTGAAGATTGGAAAACGGTTACCAATGGGCTCGGATTAGCATTCGGCAAGGACCAGAAGAGTATCGAGACAGCGGTCCTTAATGCAATACCAAAAATGGATTCCCTGCTTCAGGAAACTCAATCGTTTGATCTTGCCGGCAAGGAGTTTCTGCAGAATTTTGAGAAGTGCCCGGAATCAACATCCTCATGGATGGATCTACTCAAGTCAGCCCTGACAGTCACAGTTGATTCAATAAAAACCAAATACTAAGTCAATCTGAAAATGAGAACAAAATTCGCCATAGCCTTTGTGTTGCTTACAGGAATTTCATTAAACCTGACTGCGCAGGAACTTCCTCTTCTTGTTGATAAACAGGGTACTTTCGAGATCCTCAGCCGTACTGATTATGTAGGCTATGACTGCGGATATACAAAAGCTGAGATATCCGCCAACCTCCAGAGGATAACTGAACTCGTAAATGTGGTCAGGCAAAATCCTGTCCTCAGGGAACCTAAAGGCTTCGATGGCAGGGCGAGGATCTATAATGTCAACTGCAAGTATCCCGGAGGGTATGGTATACCTTCACGGATAAGTTTTGAATTTGCATCATGGTACAGACTTAAGGATGGTACTCCTGCAAGGGGATTTATTGAACCACCCGAGTGGTCACTATACATCAATCAGGCGATACCCGGGTGGGGGTCATCGTACGGGCATGATGCCAAACATGGTTATTTCACGGCGCCTTTGAAAAAGAGGACTATTGAACCGGGTATTGACGTTTATGACGGGGAGTGGTTCGTGATTTACGATCCGTTAAGGCCGCCCTACTGGATCCCTGTCACGGTCAATGAAGCTTTCGCAGCCGTAAGAGAAAGCATGAATAACGAAAAGGACGAGATCGCTGCCAGCTATCTAAAAGAGTATGTTGAAAAAGAGTATGCAGAAATACCCGAATCGGACCGTGACAAGCCGGCATATTTCGGCGGAGGAGTCTCCAGGGTGACTTCAAGTCACGGTTACGGAGGCCAGGACAGCATATTCCCGTATATAGTAAAAGTGAATCCGGAATACTGGAACAGGGAACTCCCAAAATCAGCAATCCAGATAATTAACTTTCATGCTATACAGAATAAGGAGTATCTCAGGAAACTAAAGGAAGAATATCTTCAGAATAACAGCACCAGCTATAATGTTAAGCGATTTGAGGAATCATTTGACATGGATGAAATCAGTAGACTGGTACCGCTGATCGAAAAATGATCAGACCCGTTATCACAAACTTTTGAAAATGAAAAAAATACTATTTCTTTCCGCCTTGCTGCTGCTGAGCTGGTTATCACACGCTCAGGTGGATCATTATCTCCCTGAAAAACCGGGTGAATGGAAGCCGGTTAATAAGTTCAGCAACGATAACTGTATAACCCTGGCTGAAAAATCAGACTTTCTGGCAAACCTGAAGTCTGTTGCCGAATGGATACACATGAATAATCCGGTAGTCACAAATCCAACAGGCTTTAATGCAAAGGTCAGTTTCACCCAGCCATGCAGTGAAGTCGTAAACAACTCTGCTTACAAGGGCTATGGCTATCATGGCGAGTTTACCATTCATTTTCAACTCTTTTTCATCAATGTTAATACAGGTAATGAAGACAGCTGGGACAATTACTGCCCCAATATAACAATTGGAGTTAACCAGCCAATATCTGACATCTCCAGCCAGTATGACGAAACAGGATTCAAGACCGGCGATCCCCAGCAGTTGAAACTGCCACTTGAAAAAGCGCTTGAAAATCTTAAGCGCTATTACAACGTGTCACCTGTGGGAAAAGAAGTTGCCCCGGGTGTCAGAATTTATGCCAACGGTTACATTGTTGTTTTTAATCCTGACCGCCCGGACTTCTGGGTTCCGGTGACCGTAAAGGAAATAATGGAAGCAAAACTGGCTTACTATAAGGTAAAAAAAGAAATTGATGATGCCAGTGACGCCAGGGCTGTTAAGGAGTGGGGAAAGCTTGGTTTTGCACCGCCGAGCATTTTCAAAGTCACGGTTTACGATGCAATAAAAAAGGAATATGAGAATTTTACTGCAGAGGAACTTAACAGCCGGGCATACTACTCCAGCCATGATGGGAGTATCTCCTGTATCAATGCAACGGGAGAAGGATGGCCGGTGATGAGATTCAATCCTGAGTGCTGGGACCACACACTGACTCAATCGGCTATCCAATTTGTATCTATGGTCTATCAACCGCGCTCAGAGGCTGAACTTGTTGATTTCTGCCAGAGAAACAACAATGCGCCGGATTACGCAGGACTCTTTACCAATGCCATGCCTGTTGAAAAAATGGCAGACCTGATTCAGGAGAGGTAAGAGCCATACAGGCTTATCCGCTTCCTGCTAAATGGAGGATGGCATTGAAACAAAGAAAAAGCGCAGAGAAAGGACTTTCTCTGCGCTTTACGCTCTACGCTCTCTGCTCTGAGCCCTGAAACCCTATAACCTAAAACCCTGAAACTCTGAAACCCGGAGCATTAAACCCTGAACTATTGTTGCGTATTGCGTTGTCTTATAAATCTTTCTTTGTTATATTAATATATACTATATTTTCACCTGATAATCAAATGTGTAATCCCGTAAATACCGAAAACGATAACCAGAAAGCCGCTCAGAAGGATACCATATGTTACTATAATTGCAAATGATAACTTGAAATTGGTTCCTGGATCCTTAAATATTAAGTCATCAGTTTTTTTCATCACCCGGCTTCTCAGATTACACATCAAAGGTCAGACTATTCCATTTGACAGCCGTTACATAATTCCGGGAAAAAATTACATTATTCTCACATTTCTCCTGACGGGTAAACTTCTATGAAAGCTCCCGGATGAACTGCTTAATGTATCCTGTTGTGATCAGCCACTGGGCGGCGATATAGGTTCCCATGATAATTAACGTGGAGAGAGTGACGGGATTAACGAATTTATTCAGGGCCAGGATTGAGTCAGATATGATGAAGAGTATTGCCCCTGCCAGAACCATGTAATAGCTTGTCCGGTTTACTTTTCCTATCCTGCTGATAGCACCGGCCAGCATGGATATCATTGCTGCATCATAAACAATAACCGGCAGGCGCATATCCGCGAGATGATCCCATAGGTATAATACCATTCCTAAACCATAGAGCAGCACTGGTATTAATAAATAAAAACGGCTGTGAAAAATCTCATTTTTACCGGGAGTGGCAAAAAAGACAACTGCATAAAGCACCAGGGAGATCAGGAACCCTCCCAGACCTGCCATGAACATAACCTCTCCGCCTCCCGGCACCTCCAGAAGCACATCGCCGACCCACGAAAAGAATAACCCTGCAAACATGTACTTATGCAGACGGTTACTGGCAAGCTTCAGGTTCAGTATAAATTTTACCATCAGCGGTGGCATGATCAGCACCTTTGATACAAAAGCTGTATCTGTAAGCTGGCAATAATTAGCAACAATGAATAATGCCCCGACAATAAAATAGAATATTGATAATATTCTGGTTTTCATTCCCTGAACTAGAATCGTTTTGCCAGGTAGATGGCCATCTCTTCCTGTATCTCGCGGGCTTTTTCACCGGCAGTCTCGGCAAAGTTCTCCGAGCTGTCAGCATAGATGATCCCGCGCGATGAATTGACCAGCAGTCCGCACTGTCTGTTCATTCCGTATTGTACTACCTCGGCCAGGCTGCCACCCTGTGCACCCACACCTGGCACAAGAAGAAAATGATCCGGAACGATCTTCCTGATGCCAGCCAGCATCTCGGCACGGGTGGCGCCAACGACATACATGATATTATCAGTGGTCCCCCATCTTTGCGAAAGACTCAATACTTTTTCAAACAGCCTTTGCCCCTTGTCAGTGTGATACTGAAAATCATCAGCACCTTTGTTTGAGGTCAGTGCAAGTATTATCGCCCATTTACCCGGATACGAGAGGAACGGCGTAACCGAATCTTCTCCCATGTAAGGGGCAACGGTGACCGCATCAAAAGGCATTTCACCAAAAACCGCCCTGGCATACATCTTCGAAGTGTTGCCGATGTCACCCCGCTTGGCGTCTGCAATAATGAAGATGTTCGTATCAAGCTTGTTAATGTACCGCACCGTTTTGTCAAGCGCTGCCATACCTTTCTGGCCATAAGACTCATAAAAGGCGAAGTTGGGCTTGTAAGCCGCCGTGTACTTGTGTGTAGCGTCAATTATTCTCCTGTTGAACTCGAAGATCGGGTCAGCAGCACCGGCAACCGATGCCGGCAGCCTGGTAATCTCAGGATCAAGCCCCACGCACAGGAAAGACTTTTTCTTAAGTATGTTCTGAAATAGTTCTTGCGAATTCATTGGTATGTGATCAGTATGAGCTTTCCTTCAGTCGCTCGGCATTCTCTGCCATCTGCAGCTTGTCGAGGAGTTCCTGAATATTTCCGTCCATCACCACAGGCAGGTTGTGAAGTGTTGTATTTATACGATGGTCAGTGACCCTGCTCTGAGGATAGTTGTATGTGCGTATCTTGGCTGAACGGTCACCCGTTGAAACCATGGTCTTGCGCTTGCGCGAGATATCGTCAAGGTACTTCTGGTACTCCAGGTTATAAAGACGTGTGCGCAGCTCCTTCATAGCCTTCTCGAGGTTCTTGATCTGGGACTTCTCATCCTGGCATGTGACAACGATACCCGTCGGAACATGTGTCAGTCTTATTGCCGAATATGTTGTGTTGACACTTTGTCCGCCCGGCCCTGATGAGCAATAGGTATCCTTGCGTATATCTTCGTTCTTGATTTCGACATCAAACTCACTTGCTTCTGGCAGCACGGCCACTGTGGCAGCCGAGGTATGCAGGCGCCCCTGTGTCTCAGTCTGCGGCACCCGCTGTACACGGTGAACGCCTGACTCGTACTTCATTATACCGTAAACGCCCTCGCCTATGACATTAAAAACTATCTCCTTAAAACCTCCGGCGGTGCCTTCGGTGAAGTAGTTCATGTCAATCTTCCATCCGCGTGTCTCTATATACTTGGAATACATCCGGAAGAGGTCGCCGGCAAAGATACTGGCCTCATCGCCACCAGTCCCGGCACGTATCTCCATCACGGCATTCTTGTCATCTTCGGGATCGACGGGGAGCAGAAGAAATCTGATATCCTCTTCCATATCCGGTATGGTATTCAGCAGATTATCTATCTCTGCCTTTGCCATCTCACGCATCTCAGGATCCTTTTCATTAGCCAGAAGCTCCTTTGAGCTCTCGAGGTTATCAAGGGCGCTCTTGTATTTCTCATAAGCTGCGACAACAGGTTTCAGCTCTTTATATTCCTTGTTAAGCTTGATGAAACGCTTCATATCCGACATCACGTCAGGACCGTTCAGCAGTTCACCCACCTCAATAAAACGGTTCTTCACCCCCTCAAGCTTTTCAAGTATAAGATAGTTTGCCATTACATATTAATTTTCAGGGTGCAAAGTTAATTAAAGGAAATAATATAGCAAGGAGCATGGGGCATGGAGCATGGGGCAGAATGCTATACCCCAAGCTCCGTGCTCCACGCAGCATGCCTAGTACCTGAACTCCCCAAACTCACTCCTTATAGTAAGCTGCCTGGAATCAGAAGCCTCGCAGCGTCCCACAATACGTGAATCAAGGTTGAAAACGGCTGCGATATCGATTATGGCCTGTGCATCACCGGGTGCGACGTAGAGCTCCATGCGGTGACCCATGTTGAAGACACGGTACATCTCCACCCAGGGAGTGGAAGAGCTGTTCTGAATGAGATCAAACAGCGGCGGCACCGGAAAGAGGTTGTCTTTAATAACATGCAGGCTGTCAATAAAATGCAATATCTTGGTCTGCCCGCCGCCGGTGCAGTGCACCATGCCGTGTATCCGGGGACGCATTGTCTCAAGAACCTTCCTGATAACTGGGGCATAGGTGCGTGTAGGCGAGAGCACCATCCTACCGGCATTTACACCCGCAACGGCCGTTGGCCCGGTGAGCTTCATCGCCCCGGAATAAACCAGTGCGTCGGGCACTGAATGATCGTAGCTTTCAGGGTAGAGGGCGGCAAGGTATTTCTCAAAGACATCATGCCGTGCCGAAGTGAGTCCGTTGCTGCCCATGCCACCGTTATATTCACTCTCGTATGTGGTTTGCCCGAATGAGGCCAGCCCCACGATCACATCACCCGGCCTGATATTACTGTTATCAATCACCTCCGCCCTGCGCATGCGTACCGTGACTGTCGAATCAACGATAATTGTCCTGACAAGATCCCCCACATCGGCGGTCTCCCCTCCTGTCGACCAGATACCTACTCCAAGTTCACGCAGCTCACCCAGGAATTCTTCCGTGCCATCGATAATGGCTTTTATGACTTCCCCGGGGATCAGATTTTTATTCCGGCCTATGGTTGATGAAATAAGTATGTTGTCTGTCGCGCCTGCGCACAACAGGTCGTCAAGGTTCATCACTACGGCATCGCGTGCAATGCCTTTCCAGACTGAAAGATCTCCTGTCTCCCGCCAGTATACATATGCCAGCGATGATTTGGTGCCGGCACCGTCAGCATGCATGATATTGCAGTACTCAGGATCGCCGCCCAGAATGTCTGGTATGATCTTGCAGAACGCGCCCGGGAAAAGGCCTTTATCAACGCTGCCGACAGCCTGGTGCACATCCTCCTTCCCTGCCGAGACACCTCTCCTGGAGTATCGCGACCGATCAGTCATGATGTTAACGTTTGTTCTGCCACCTTCGCTATTTTGCAGGTACGTAATCAGTCCTCAGTACCCTGAACTCTGTCCGTCGGTTGATCTGATGTGCGATCTCCTTTTGTTCATCACTAGGCAGGGTGTTGATATACTGCTCCGTGAGTGTCACCCCTGAACGCAGGAAGGGAGAATCCTGAACAATAGAGGCATCAACCACTTTAGGACTGCTTTCGCCATAGCCTTTTGCCGTCAGCCTGTCC
>Ga0209262_10000994_pt1 | contig 11886 bp, 12 predicted proteins | sample Lowcelwee11metaG_FD_187171 | JGI IMG/M metagenome (GOLD analysis project Ga0209262, IMG submission 187171) | Freshwater pond sediment microbial communities from the University of Edinburgh, under environmental carbon perturbations - Low... | ecosystem: Environmental > Aquatic > Freshwater >...
GAGTACATATATAGACAAGGTCAATATCAGGGTCCTCGCACAAACCCTTCCATGCCTCCTCGCTGCCGGTGAATGTCTTTGCCTGCGGCAGTCCGAACTTGACAAGCATAGACTGCACACCGTCGACCCTTTCAGGGTATTTGTCGCAGAGGGCAGCTATCTCAACTCCCTCAATATGTGCCATTCGCTCAACTGCTCCCGGGCCTCTCATCCCCAGGCCGATAAACCCTATCCGGACTTTCTCCAGCGGCGGGGCACCGTAACCGGTCATATTAAATACCTGGGAATGGCTTGCGAGGGCTGCTGCCTTGATCTCAGGCATAGCTCCCGTGGCCTCTGCTCCCGTTGAACATGAGGATACAGCTCCTGCTGTCAGCGCTCCGGCACTGGCAGCTGCTGCAGTGCGGAGAAAATTTCTGCGGTTGGTTTTCATAATGATCAGGTTTATTCGGGCAAGAATGCAATATACAAACTTCCCGGATAAAAAAACTTCCCGCAGTGCTTACTGTTTTTATTCCGTCTTCCCGTCTGGCTTCTTCTTTCTGAACCAGTCACCGGCCATGGAGCCGACCAGGTAGCCCAGCACCATTCCCCAGGGAACCATCATGTACCAGTTTGATTTTATGGCACAGGTGCCCGACAGGCATCCGACATACTTCCAGTAGAGGAATCCGCCGGCAGCACCCAGCAATGTGCCTGCAATCTCAGGCAGATATTTTTTGAAAAATACGGTATTCATCTTTGTTCCTTTGTCTTAATAACACTTTGAAAGAGCTCTTGTTCTTTCTTTTTCTCACTTTCCCAGGTCAGTTCCATCCGTGCCACCTCAGCTCCTCTTTTCAGCGATTCAAGAAGCAGCCTGTTGTCCCTGAGGGTGGTGAGTGCGCCGCTTATGGCTTCCGGCGTCATCTCACCCACGACAATGCCGCATTTATAATTGTTCACCACAGCTGATACCTCAGGCAGAGACGATACCACAACCGGTATGCCGGCTGCAATATAGTCAAACAGTTTATTGGGCAGACTGAACCGCTGGTTAAGACAAGTATCAGTGTCAAGAGACAGACCGGCGTCACAGCACATGGTGTAACTCATCATCTGGTCCCATGGCATCCTGGGTAAAACCTTCACCTTGTCCTCCAGTCCCCTGTCAGAGACCCTCCTTCTGACATCTCCTATGATGTCGCCTGAGCCGATAATAAGAAGCCTGACACCGTCGGTCACGGTCATGGCGTCAATCAGTTCTTCGGCGCCCCTGCCGGGATTTATTCCTGCACCCTGAAAAACCACCAGAAGATCGTCTTCCCGGTTAACCATGTCGAGGCGGTTTGCCGGTATGATATGATCAGTTGCCGGTGCAACGTTCCTTATCACTACCGGGCTGACCCCATACTCCTCATTGTACAGTGAAGCTATCGATTCACTTACAGTCATCATATGCCTGACCTCAGGCAGCAGCCACTTCTCAAGCCGCTTCCATAGCCGGTGCTTGAATTTCCTCTCCGGAAGGCCGTACTGACCCGTGAAGTATTCATGAGCGTCATAGGCCAGGGGTTTCGAGAATAAGCGTGAGGCGGTGAAACAGGGCAGAAGGGTATCGAGATCATTGGAAACATAGATGTCAGCTTTCCTGAAAAACAGCTGAAACATCAGCATCACATTGAATGATAAATACATAAGGGGACCTCCGCGGAAGGGTACATGGAGCCTGACAGTCTTACCGGGCAGGATGTTCATGTCAACGGCAACGGCACTTTTTCTTCCGATGAGGGTCACATCAAAGCCCATCTCTGTAAGAAGTGAAGCGTGTTTTCTTACTCTCATGTCGGTGGCAAGGTCGCTTATGACTGCTATCAAAACCTTCATTAACAAATGATTGCGTTAACCATCACCTCATTATGAACAGATAAATGATCTGAAAGATACGAAAGAATTATTTTAACTATGTTTGTGCTTGTTTTTCACGCACTGATGACGGCAACCACAGATAACAGAATTGTGCACCTGGTAAGCTTTAACGTTCCTTACCCGCCCGATTACGGAGGGGTGATGGATGTCTTTTACAAGATTGCATCACTGAAGCGAAAAGGGGTCGGGGTCATATTACATTGCTTTTCTTACGGCCGTCCAAGGTCAAGAACTCTTGAGAAGGAGTGCCTGAGGGTTTACTACTACAAGCGTGAGCTTAATCTCTTCTACCTTGTCAGACCCGATCCTTTTATAGTTCTTTCACGCAGCAACAGGGAGCTGTTGGCAAACCTGAAGGCAGATAATCATCCCATCATCTTTGAGGGTCTGCATACTACCCGCTACCTCGGCCACCCGTCACTGGCTAACCGGATGACGATGGTCAGGACACATAATATCGAGCATCTTTACTATAACAACCTGGCGCGTAACGAGAAAAACATATTCAGGAAGCTCTTCTTCCTCTCCGAAGCAACCAAACTGGAGCGGTATGAGAAGCAGCTCTCGAAGGCTTCCCTCCTTCTTACAATTTCACCAGGTGACACTGATTATTTCAGGTCAAAGTACGGCAAGGCACTGTTTGTCGGGCCGTTCCATCCTGCTGAGGAGTGCAGGTCGCTCAGCGGCAAAGGCGATTATATTCTCCTGCACGGCGACTTTTCAACACCGGAAAACAATGCCGCAGCACTTTACCTTCTGCGTGAGGTAGCTCCCCAATGGAAACACAAGACTATCATTGCAGGCAAGAGACCCTCTGAAGAGATAAGAAAGGCTGCTGCGGGGCTCAGGCACGTCAGGGTAATACCAAACCCGTCAATAGCCCAGATGTCAGAACTGATAATGAATTCACATATATGCCTGCTTAACGCCTCACAACCCAGCGGAATGAAGCTTAAGCTTATCAATGCCCTCTGTTCAGGGCGTCATGTTATCACATCTGACCCGGTAGTGAACGGAACAAAACTGGCAAGCCTGTGCAATATCGCCGGTACAGCAGATGACTGGGTAAGACTTGCAGACACTCTTATGAATGAAGAATTCACCGGCGAGATGAAGGTGAAGCGTAACCTTCTCCTTGGTGAAGTGGCAGATAATAATGCCAATGTGAGTAAGATACTGGAGTCAATAAATTTTCACGACGGACTTACCTGAATCACTCGTAGATCTTTCGTCTGTCAAGCTCACGCTGATAGGCGTTGGCGTACCTATTATGCTCAGCCAGGGTACGTGAGAAATGGTGATAGCCTGAAAAGTCAGCTCTTGCGGCAAAATAGAGATAATCATGCTTTTCAGCTTTGAGAACCGCCTCAATGCCCGCTTTGGTCGGGCAACGGACTGGTCCCGGTGGCAAACCCCGGTACTTGTAGGTATTGTACGGTGAATCTGTCTCCAGGTGTTCATACAGGACCCTGCGGATCGTGAAGTCATTAAGGGCGAATTTGATTGTGGGACAGGCCTGCAGCGGGATCCCAAGCCTGAGCCTGTTCAGATATACGCCTGCAATGCGTGGCTTCTCATCATCCTTCGCTACCTCATCATCGATAATAGAGGCAAGGGTTGAGACATCCACCGGGCTAAGGCCAAGATCTTCAGCGGCAGCCTTGCGTTCATCATTCCAGTAAGATCTGAACTCTCTCAGCATCCTGGTGTAGAAACCCTCAGCATCTGTATTCCAGTAGAACTCGTAAGTATCAGGAATGAATACAGAAATAAGGGTCTCACGGGTAAAACCATCTGCCATATAGTTGTCTTCGTCATTGAAGAACTGTGCCAGCGAGGCGGAGTCAGCCGCTATCTGACCCCCTATCCTTCCGGCAAGGTCACCAAGTGTCCTGATGTTGTTAAATGTTACCCTGACCGGTGTCTGCTGTCCTGACCGGAGCATGTTCACAAGCCTGTTATTGCTCATGTCCGGTTCGAGCAGGTAAGACCCGGGTTTCAATGAGCGGCTGAATGATTTCAGCCTTGAGGTTATGAGAAAGGTCTTTTCGCTCTTAAGCCCCCCGACACTTCTGACAGTGTCGATAAAGTCATCTACCGACGAACCCGGCGGTACGTATATCCTGACGGTACCGTCAATATCCAGGTTTGGCTTCAGTGCTACGGTCCAGATAACAAATGCGGCAGCCATCAGTATGGTGACTGCTGCAAACAACAGATACATTATTATCCTTTTCATCAGGTGCAAAAATAACAAGAAAGGGTTAATCAGCTACTGCTTCGAGAACCGGCCTCCCCTTTTTAAGCTTGAGTATACGGCATCTGATCACTGGCGTATCCGGGAGAGTGTCAAGCAACAGGCTGTGAATGAAGCCGTTTCCGTCATAGACCTCCGTAATAAAACCCTCTCCCGTTTCCGAGGCGACAGATGAGCCTACAGTCACTTCAATAACCTCTCCGGGAACATACCACGGATTGTCAGGTTCAATGGTCTTGCCCCTGTCATGGCCGAATCTGATCACCCTGCCGGTGAATTCACTTCCCGGGTTGAACCCGTAATGGGAATAGTATCTTGTGTTTAGCAGATGTTCCCGGCCGTTAATGTCGATGACAACATAGTATGTCTCATAATCGGTTCCGGATATTATTCTGTCAACCCTGAACCGGTACGTTCTTCCTTCCTCGAGGTTTTCAAGGTCATCCCTGGTTTTCGGAGGGGCAAAGAATATTTTTCCTTTTGAGATTCTCTCAACCCGAAGTTTCACTCTGCCGTCTGCTGACATATTTCCTTTAAGCAGTGATGCAGGCACGCTGAACACCCCTCCTTTAAAGTCACTGACTTCAACATGATTATCCTCACCTGAACATTTGTCTGCGACCGGTGCTCCGGCAGGCACGAAAAAGTAGCTCTCTCCCTCCCTGTAATACGGATGTTCAGGCTCAAGAAACACCTTGCCGCTGCAGTTGATCTTGTCAACTTTGCATGTTATCTCAGGTTTGGTTCCGAGGTTATATTCGCCATACCGTTCCACGGGAAGGAGGTATTTTTTCCCGTCCGGACCTGCAAGGATCATATTCACCTCACCACCCGGGAGAACAATGCTCTTCACATTGGTGAAGCTGTAAGATTTGCCTTCTTCGAGCCTCATGATTACGGAGTAAGATCAATAGAGTGGTCCGAATATCCTGGCCAGCGATTCCTTCTGCCGGTCTCTTCTGCGCCTTTTTTCCCAGTCACCGGCAGTAATCTCGGTACAACCTTTCATATCTTCGGAAAAGAGGGCTCCGAGTTGTTCAGCAAAACCATGATCATAAACCAGTGCCGTGACTTCAAAATCAAGGTCAAAACTCCTTACATCGACATTGGGTGAACCAACTGAAGCAAAGATATTGTCTACGAGGAGGTATTTTGAATGTATAAATCCCTTCTCGAAGAGATATATTCTGACCCCTGCCTCAAGGAGTTCTGAAATATATGATCTTGTGTTCCATGTAGCTATGACAGAATCAGAATATCTTGGAAAGATCATCCTTACATCGACGCCGCTGAGGGCAGCCGTCTTGAGAGCGGTGAGCATGCTCTCATCGGGGCTGAAGTATGGTGAAGTGAGGTAAATTGATGACCGGGCAGTGGCTATAGCGGAAAAATATACCTGCATAATTGTAGCCCAGTCAGTGTCAGGGCCGCTGGAGGCAACCTGAACCAGGCATCTGTTACCTGTCTTCCTGTAGCTGAGCAGCGAGTTGTCGGTCACAAGCGATTCATTGCTCACAAAGTTCCAGTCAGAGATGAACACGCTGTCGAGCGCCGCCACAGCCTCACCTTCAAGCTTCAGGTGGGTATCTTTCCATGGGCCCAGATCAGGGAGGCCATGAAGGTACTTATCGGCCAGGTTCAGCCCTCCAACGAAGCCGGTCATGCCGTCTACAACCAGTATTTTCCTGTGATTCCGGTAGTTAATCTTGCTTGCAAAACTCGGGAAGCGCACCGGCATGAACGGATATATCTGTACGCCTGCGTTCCGCATCTCCCTCAGATATGATTTCCCTATATTCCAGCTTCCAACATCATCATATATGACTCTCACCTTCACCCCCTGAGCAGCCTTGCCCTTGAGTATCTCCTTGAACTCGGTCCCCAGCATGTCAGGCTCAATGCGGTAAAACTCAAGATGGATATATTCCCGGGCAGAGGAGATGGTTTCCCTCATAGCCGGGAAGGTCTCAGTGCCGCTGTCAAGCAGCCTGATACTGTTATCAAGGGTCAGGAGCGACCTGTTGTTTTTCAGCATCAGTCTTATCAGATGTGCCTTGTCCCTGACATCCTCGCTCTCTTCCGCAAGAACCGTCGGCAGCGAGACCATCTGACGGGTCACATGTTCCGCAAGCCTGCCGCTGTCAGCCATACTCTTACGGCTGTAAATCTTTTGTTTGCGGTAACTTCGTCCGAAGACCACGTATAATACCACCCCTGCCACGGGAATGAAAATGATTACCAGAAGCCATGACAGGGTCTTGACCGGGTTCATGTTCTCAAATACTATCATCAGGCATATCGAAAGGATAGTAATGATATAGAGAAATGCCAGAATCCCCTGTATTACCGTTATACCATTGCCATTCAGGAACATTGAAACCTCATTACATATCTGTGTAAAAATAAAAAAACTCTCCTGTTAAACAGCAGGAGAGTTCCATATAATTTGCTTTATGGGTCAGAACATGAATCCTACATGTATTATCAGTGAAGAGCTTCTGTCATCAAAGGTAAAGGTCTCACCTTCTATCACTACCTCTTCGCCGAATTTGCTCAGGTTACCTTCATAGCGTACATCAACCGTCAGCCTCTTCAGGAGATCAACACCGACGCCGGCCTGGTATCCGAATGTTGCCTTTTTGTATGTGGCTTCAACGTCTGCAAGCTCTTTCGGGTCATTGAAGAGGATCGATGCAGCGGGGCCGGCATGTATTCTTAAAAATGCCAGTTTAAAGCCAAGCATGACGGGTATGTTAAGCTTCGTAAACTTCTGATCAAGAACCTCTTTGTAAGGATCTCCATTAATCGTACCCTCAAGGGTAAGGGTGTTTGTAGCGGTTGCTATAAGCAGTTCGGGCTGCAGATAGAATCCTCCGAAGGCAGCTCTCAGGAATGCTCCTCCCTGGAATCCCCACTGGGCATTCTCAAGGTCTGAAAGGACAAGATCAACGCCACCGTCGATAAGCTCCTGGCTTGAATAAGGGAAGTCTGTACTGACTCCTGCCTTTATGCCAAATGTAACCTGTGAGTAAAGCGGAGCAGCAAGAAGGGCCGCAAGCAGAAAAAATAGGATCTTTTTCATTTTCGTCTTATTAAGTTAAACAGAAGTAAATTCTATTAACTATAACGGGCGAAATTGCCGAAAGGTTGCATCTGATGGCTAAAATAGGCTATTTTTCGACTTTTTTTGCCAGTTCTGCGAAGATTACCGTCTTCATATGGTCAAACTCCTCCCGTTCAAAAAGTCTTGTCAGGAAGATGATTTTTCCGTCACGGTCAATGATTACATTTCGTGTCACCCCTGCCTCCTTAAGGGCAAAAAGGGAGAAGATTTCAGCACCGGGGTCCAAAGCCAGGGGGTAGGTTACCCCTATATCCTCCCTGAATTTCAGCACCGTCTGCTCCGGCTCGTCACGGTCGATACCTATGACTGCCAGTCCCTCTTTCTTTCCCGGCAGCCATATCTCACTCTCGATAAAAGGCATCTCCTTCCGGCATACGCTGCACCAGCTGGCGGTGAACTGGAGCATTACAACCTTGCCCCGAAGATCGGAGAGGTTGTATGTTGCTCCTCCGGCCTCCTTAATGACAAAATCAGGAGCTTTATCACCCACCTTAACAAGGTACTCATGCTCATATACTATCTTTTCCTGTGCTGCTGCGGTGATAGCCACCACAGCTGCAAAAAACAGCGCAATAGGTCTTTTCATATCAATGTTTGTTAAAGAGACCCAAAAATACAGTTATAAGTTGAAAGTCCAAAGTCGAAAGTCGAAAGTCGAAAGTCAAAAGTCAAAAGTCTTCTCTTCCGTCTCCGGTCTTCAGTCTTCAGTCCTCAGTCCTCAGTCGACTGCCTATTGCCGACTGCCGACTGCTGATTGAACTACTGCCCCATCGCTCCTGCCTCACCCCTCCTCCTCCATGAAAGCCTCCAGGTAACTGCTGTTCATCTTAAGATCAAGATAACCGTTATCAGCCTCTCTGAATCCGTATTCGAAGCAGTAAGACCACTTCAGCCCTGCTGTGGTCTCGACGAGGTGCGTAAAAAAGGTGAAGTTGTATCCCTGAGCCATCAGTGCATCACGGTGTATGCGATGATGTCCGTCTTCAAATAAGTCTGCCAGTATCTTCCGGTTACGTCTCAGCTGGGCATGGACATTCCGGACATAATTGTTCTGGTCACGGTTAAGACGGTTGTTGTAATTGTTGCGGCACTGATCAGAGCAGAATTTTTTATCAGACCGGCCGAGAAGTTTAGCTCCGCAGTCAAGACATACTCTTTCCACAGCGTAATGTTTTGATAAAGATAGAAAAAAACGTTTACAAACGGATATAAACGACTGCAAAATGGATAGAAATGGTTAATAACCGGATGTACTGCAAAGGCCGTTGCACCTTTGTACCGTAAACTTATTATTAACCTTAAATCAGAAGATCATGAATGCATTGAGAAACAGGGTACAGCTGATCGGAAGACTTGGTCAGGACCCGGAAGTAAAAACGCTTGAGAGCGGAAAGAAGGTAACAAACTTCACAATGGCTACCAATGAGACCTACAAGGGTGCCGATGGTAACAAGACTGAGGAGACCACGTGGCATAACATTGTTGCCTGGAACGGTCTTGCCGAGATCTCCTCAAAATACCTGAAAAAAGGTAAGGAGGTATGTATCGAGGGGCGGATAACCTATCGCAGCTACACAGACAAGAACGGAGTACCGAAGAGTGTCACGGAGATAGTGGCGTCAGACCTCATTCTTCTCAGCTCAGGGGGTGTTGCCAGGGCTGAACTACCCGCAGAAGGCAAGGTCAGGGAAGGGAAGGTGAAGGAAAAGAGTGCCTGAGGGAGAGGCATGTGTGTGGACTGATTGTCTCGTGAGGGGCTGTTACCAGAAATGTGGCAGCCCCCTTTGCCCCGTTCAGCGTGTCGCCGCTTCTCTCCCGGCCCTGAGTGCCTTCAGGTTGAGATCGACAACCTCCTCACCCTTGCGCCTGAAAAGCTGCCTGACGGCATTCTCAAGGCTCTCGAATGGCAAGGCGATGAATGACGACGCAGCCCCGAGAATGACCATGTTGCCTGACCTTGACGATCCAAGTTGCTTTGCGATCGCATCGGCATCGATGACGACAGAGTTAGGCACCTTCCCTATCTCTCGCATGATATCCTCCTTTTCGGGATAGTCGGGGATATTGACAAACGGCACGGAGTTAGTCACCAGACCCCCTTGAGGCGAGAGCCATGGCAGGTAGCGGAGTGCCTCCATCGGCTCCACGCTTATAATTAAATCTGCCTTACCGTATGGGATAAGGTCTGAATGAATTTCCCTGTCCGAGAGCCTGAAGTGTGACTGTACGTCGCCGCCACGCTGGCTCATTCCGTGAACCTCCGACTGTTTGAGAAAAAGCTTCTTCTCTACTGCTGCAAGACCTATGGTGGCCGCTATTGAGAGTATACCCTGTCCTCCCACACCTGCTAGAATTATATCACATTTCATCCTGTTACCTGTTTTCAGTCTTCTTTGCGGATTCCGCCTTCTTATCTCTTGTTGCTGTCTGAATGCATTCCCTCCGTGCAAGTATGACAGACAATCCGTGATACATCAGTTCCTCCCTGATGACATTCACATTCTCTTCATGATTCTTTTTCAGAGGCACAATCACTCTGAGATGTTCACGGCTTACCCCCAGGCCGAGACAGATGCTCTCGATACGGTCAGCAGCCTGCGACTTCTGCCCTCCTGTCATCCCGGTTGTTGAGTTGTCAGAGATGAGCAATGTCACCGGAGAGTCTTTGATGACAGCGTCAAGGAGCCCTGTCATGCCTGAGTGGGTGAAGGTTGAATCGCCTATCACTGCCACTGCCGGAAAAAGCCCGGCGTCGGCTGCACCGACGGCCATGGTCACCGATGCTCCCATATCCACGCATGAGTTTACCATATTATATGGGGGCAATGCGCCGAGGGTATAGCATCCTATATCCGAGAAAACCCTGCCGGGGCCTGTCTCCTTCATCACCTCCGCAAGCGCCGAGTAAAGGTCAGCATGCCCGCATCCCTTGCAGAATGAGGGAGGCCTCTGTTTTACCATTGATGGCACTTCTTTCCCCATCGCACTCTTCATCCCCAGGGCAGTGGCAACTATTGAGGGATTGAGTTCGCCGTCACGGGGTACGGTGCCGTCTAACCGGCCGAGAACCCTGACATCCCTGTCAAGCAGACCGCGGAGCTGCTCCTCAACAACGGGATAACCTTCTTCCAGGACCAGCACCTTTTCGCAACTGTCGACAAGTTCCGAGACCAGCCCCCTGTCAATTGGATAAGCAGCGACTGAAAGAACTGTGTACTTTTCCTGGTCGTCCGCTATGTTTTCCATAAGATAGTTCTGGGCAATACCACAGGTCAGTATTCCGATTGATCTGTCCGTTCCTTTCCTGAGCCTGTTCCATCCTGAGATCAGAGGTTCTGAAGGCAGGGTTTCAAACAGTACCGTAAGGGCTTTGTACTGTTTGCGTGCTATTGCCGGAAGGAGGACAAACTGCCTGGTATTAGCCGGGAGAGAACTCTCGTTCTGCCTCCTCGCTGCCCGGCGGGTGACAGAGGCGCGTGAGTGTGCCAGACGTGTGGTAATTCGAAAAAGAACCGGAAGCATGAGTTTCTCTGACAGCTCAAAGGCATCGAATATCATATCATAAGCCTCCTGCTGGTTGCGCGGCTCAAAGACAGGCACCATTGCAAACTTACCGTAGAACCTCGAGTCCTGCTCGTTCTGCGACGAGTGCATCGAGGGGTCATCGGCAGCCACCACTACCAGTCCTCCGTTCACACCTGTAACCGAGGAGTTAATGAAAGCATCGGCTGCAACATTAAGACCTACGTGCTTCATGGCAACCATGGCCCTTTTGCCGGCATATGACATTCCAAGCGCAGCCTCCATCGCAGTCTTTTCGTTGGCTGACCATTCACGGTGAACATTCCCTTCTGCCGCCTGGGCTGCAGACTGAACATATTCCATTATCTCGGTCGAAGGGGTACCCGGGTAAGCATACATCCCGCTCATGCCCGCATCAAGCGCCGCCTGCGCAATCGCCTCATCACCAAGCAGTAATAAGCTCTGCATATAGTTTGGGTTTTATTTTAGTTTCTGAATAGATGCCGGTAAAGATGAAAAGAAATTGAGAATAAACAAATAAGTTAAGTCATCGTAAAGAGATGCCAGGAAAAGGTTCCGGCACTGATATTTCTCAGAGTATGCTCTCCAGGTCCTCAGGTATCAGGCTCCTTATATTATGATGAACAAAGTCGAACGCAAAATCCTCTATCTCGTCCCTCAGAGCATTGAAAGAACGCAGAATTTCTTCCTCGCTGCCGCTGAAAGAAGCCGGATCGGCGAATGAGTGATGGATACGGGCAGTCTCACCGGGAAACTGCGGGCATTGTTCCTTTGCCTCGTCACAGAGTGTTATTATGTAGTCGAACTCCTTTACCGGAAGATCATCTGTCGTTTTGGATTTCTTCCGTGATATATCTATCACCGCCTCCATCATAGACTTCACGGCATGTGGGCTCAGTCCGCGGGCTTCGATGCCGGCACTGTATATCTGTGCCGCATCGCCTGCATAGTATCTGATCCATCCTTCAGCAATCTGCCCGCGGGAAGAATTGCCGGAACTTAATACCAGGATCATCGGGGGTTTCAGGCTTTTCCCTTTTCCTTCCATTTTATT
>Ga0209262_10000995_pt1 | contig 11884 bp, 7 predicted proteins | sample Lowcelwee11metaG_FD_187171 | JGI IMG/M metagenome (GOLD analysis project Ga0209262, IMG submission 187171) | Freshwater pond sediment microbial communities from the University of Edinburgh, under environmental carbon perturbations - Low... | ecosystem: Environmental > Aquatic > Freshwater > Pond...
GCTTTTCCTATTGCGGGAAAAAAGGACCCCTGGTCCTTGAACCGGAAAAGCTGCCCCCCGCGGTCAACGACCTGCGGCTGCGCCAGGTCGGCTCCCAGATCGAACTCAGCTGGAAGTTCCCGGTGCTGCTCTCAGACAAGAAAACGCCTTTGCCATCGTCCCAGATACGCGGCGTGGCCGTTTACCACCTGGCCAAGCCGTTCAACCCCGAGACCTTCCTCAAAAAAAGCGAGCTTCTGGCCAGACCCAAAGCCGGTGAACTTCTGCAGCGCGGCCAGGGCACCTTCGCCTGCGCCTTGCCCATCAAGGCCAAGCTGCTCAAGGACAAGGAACACGCCTTCGCCCTGACCTACCAGTTGGGCAGGACCCGCTCCGCCTTGAGCGCCATTGAAAAGATCACCATGCGCACCCCCCCCGAACCCGTGCGCGACCTCAAGACCAGCCGCGAAGGCAAGGTGGTCGTGCTTAATTGGAGCCGCCCGCAGGTCGACAGCGAGGGCCAGCCTTTAAAGGCGATCACGGGCTACACGGTCTACCGCCGCATCCTGCAGGGGAATAACCTGGATGCTTTCGCTGCCGTCAACGAAAAGGCGGTCAAGGGCGAATATTATGAGGACCACGACACCGGGGCCGACGGAGACTATGAATACCAGGTGGCGAGCCTCCTCGACGAACGGATCGAAAGCGCTCCCTCGGCCGCCGTCAGGATCAAGATCCAGGATACCTTCGCACCCGACGTCCCGGCCAACCTGGTGGCCTTCACCGCCAAGGACCATGTTTTCCTGACCTGGGAAGCCGTGCGCGACCGCGACCTGGCCCACTATCTCGTCTACCGCAAGTCGGCCAAGGACGAGGATTTCAAGCTCCTGGACGCGGCCGTGACCGATAATTTCTACCGCGACCGGCAAGTCGCCAAGGGCCAGATGTACGCCTACACCGTGGTCGCCGTGGATAAAAAGGGCAACGAAAGCGAGCCCAGCCGCGCCGTGCGCCAGTTTTTCGAATGAACGGACGGCATGGACGAAGACCAAAATAGCCGGGTCGCGAAAGCGACCGTCGCCCTGGTTGGCTGTCCCGATTACGACGATGCCCGGGTCCTGGCGGCGTTGCGGCGCGGCGTCGGGTTGCTGGGGGGCATCGGACGTTTCGCCCGCCGCTCCGAGAAGATCCTGCTTAAACCCAACATGCTGTCCGGAGCGGCTCCGGAAAAAAACGTCACCACTCACCCCGCCGTGCTGAAGGCCATGGGCATCTTGTGCCAGGAGGCCGGGGCCAGGGTCGCTTTCGGCGATTCACCCGGGCTCGGCGGGGCGGCGGCTGCGGCGGCCAAGTGCGGGCTGGCCGCGGCGGCGCGCGGGATCGGCGTGGAGCAGGCCGATTTTACCACCCCGGTGCAGGTCAGTTTCAACGAAGCCCTGATCGCCAAGCAGCTGGTGCTGGCCAAGGGCGCCCTGGAGACCGACGGCATCGTCAGCCTGGCCAAGATGAAGACCCACGGCTTCATGCGCATCACCGGCGCCGTCAAGAACCAGTTCGGCTGCGTCCCGGGCATACGCAAGGGCGAATACCACGTCAAGATGCCGCGCGCCGAGCATTTCGCCGCCATGCTGGTCGATATCAACCGTTTTCTCAAAACCCGCCTCTATGTCCTTGACGGCATCGTGGCCATGGAGGGCAACGGTCCGGGTTCGGGAACGTCGCGCCGCATGAACGTTCTGCTGCTTGCGAACGACCCGGTCGCCCTGGATGCGATCTTCTGCCGCTTGATCCATATGCCGCCGCAGTATGTCCCGACCATGAAGCCCGGGGCCGAAAGCGGGTTGGGAACATGGAACGAAAGCGGGATCGAGATCCTCGGCGACGAGATCTCCCGCCTGGCCTGCCCCGATTTCCAGGTCGTCCGTGAACCGGCCTCGCCTTTTGACCGCTCGTTCCCCTATTACCTGAAAAAGTGGATCACGCCGCGGCCGGCGATCGATTACCCGCAGTGCCGGAACTGCGGGGTATGCACCGCCGTATGCCCGTTGGAACCCAAAGCCGTGCGCCCGCCCGCGTCCCGCCCGGCGGCCAAACCGGTTTACGATTACAAACGGTGCATCCGCTGCTACTGCTGCCAGGAAATGTGCCCGCACGGGGCGATCGTCATCCGGCGTCCGTTGTTGAGCCGGATCATCCACGGCTGAAGTTCCAACTTACCCGGGCCGGAGTTCCTTGACCGCTTCGATCACCGAACCGTCGGCCGACGGCGAGGTGGCAAAACCCAGGCGCTGGAAGAGCGCCAGCATGCGAGCATTATCGCTGCCGGTCTGGGCGACGACGCGCTTCAGCCCCCAGTGGCCGGCGATCTCCAGGCAGCATTCGGTCAGCACGCTTCCCAGCCCCTTGTTCTGCCACTGGTCTCCGACCAGAACGGCATATTCCACGCTTTCGTGGTCGGGGTCGGCGACCAGCCGCCCGACTCCCAGCAACTCGCGTTTCCCGCCCCGGTTCAGTTCCGCCACCATGGCGATCTCACGGTCATAATCTATGAAACAATAGCGGATGGCGGCCTGGTGCGACTGCCACTGGAAAAAATGGCGGAAACGGGCATAGATGGACTCGCGCGAGCAGCCGGCGAGCAGTTCCATCCACAGGGGTTCGTCCTCGGGACGGATGGGACGGAGCAGCAGCTCGGTGCCGTCGGGCAACCGCGCCGGTTGAACGTACTCTTCCGGATACGGGCGCAGGGCCAGGTGGGCATATGGCCGCGAACCGGCCGCGGGCAGGGGCCCTTCGACGACCAGGCGCGCGTCCAGGGCGATCACCCGCTCCGGCGTGACCAGCAGCGGGTTGATATCCAGTTCGGCGATCTCGGGATAATCAGCGGCGAAATAAGAAAACCGGATCAGCACTTCCAGCAAGCGGGCGAGGTCGACCGCCGGCCGGCCGCGATAGCCGTTGAGCAGCGGCCAGATCTTCAACGATTCCAGCATGCGCCGGGCCAGGCGTTCGTTCAGGGGCGGGAACCCCAGGCTGCGGTCGGCGAAGAGCTCGGCATTGGTGCCCCCCATGCCGGCCAGGATCACGGTCCCGAAAACCGGGTCCTTCTTGATGCCGAGGATCAGCTCCACCCCGTCGGCGGCATCGACCATCGGCTGCACGGTCACCCCTTCCAGCCTGGCCGCCGGATTTTTGAGCCGCGCCCGCTCCATGATCGCGGCGAACGCCGCGCGCACTTCGGCTTCGCTGCCCAGGTCGAGGACCACGCCTCCCACGTCGCTTTTGTGGGTAATGTCCGGGGAGAGGACCTTCAAAACCACGGGGAAGCCGTTCTTGGCCGCCAGGGCGGCGGCCTCATCCGCGGAGGCGGCCGTTTGCGGCAGGGTCGTGGGAATGCCGTACGCCTCCAGCAGGGACTTGGAATCGCTCTCGGAAAGCACCCGCTTCTCGCCACCTGACATTTCTTTAAAATAAGAATGCAGTTTCTGCCGGTCGGGCGTGAAGGTCAGCGGGATGTCCAATGGAGTTTCATAGAGGCTGGACAGGTTGCGGGAGTAGGCCACCAGGGTCATGAAGGCCCGCACCGCCTGCTCGGGGGTGCGATAACTGGCGATGCCGGCCTCGGCCAGCAGGCGCCGGCCGTCGCCCATGCTGCTTCCGCCCAGCCAGGCGGCCAGGATCGGCTTGGCCGACAAGTCCTTGAGCTGGGCCAGCGCCTGGGCCATGGCCGTCGGGTTGGTCATGGCCTGGGGAGTGACGATCACCAGGACCGCGTCGGCGCCGGAGTCCTGCAGAACGATCTCCACCGCCTTGGCCAGGCGCTTGGAACGAGCATCGCCCAGGACGTCGACCGGGTTGCCGTGCGACCAGCAGGGAGGCAGCACCTCGTCCAGCCGCGCCAGCGTTTCCGGGGCCAGGGAGGCCAACACGCCGCTGGACGCGATCAGGGCGTCGGCGGCCATCACTCCCGGACCGCCGGCGTTGGTCACCACGGCCAAGCGGGGCCCCAGGGGGATCTTTTGGCGGGCGATCAGCTCGGCGCAGTCGAAGATCTCGCCGATGTCCAGCACGCGGGCCAGTCCGGCGCGCTGGAAAGCGGCGTCATAGATCGCGTCCTCGGCGGCCAGCGCCCCGGTGTGCGAGGCGGCGACCTGGGCCGACTCAGGGAAGCGGCCGGCCTTGTAGGCAACGATGGGCTTGCCGCGGGCGAAAGCCCGGGCCGCGGTCATGAATTTGCGCGCCTGGCCGATCGATTCCACGTACATGATGATGGAGCGGGTCTTCTCGTCTTCGCCCAGGTAATCGATCAGGTCGCCGAAATCCACGTCCAGGGCATTGCCGATCGAGGCCACGCAGGAAAAACCGATGTTTTCCTCCATGGCCCAGTCCAACACCGCGGCGCACAGCGCTCCCGACTGGGAAATGAACGCGATATGGCCGCTCTTGGGCATGGCGCCGGCAAAGCTCATGTTGAGCTGACGGCCGGGCACGATCACTCCCAGGCAGTTGGGGCCAAGGATGCGCATATCGCCGAAACGCCCGGCTTGGGCCTGGATCTCTTTTTCCAGCGCCAGTCCGGCCGCCCCGGTCTCGCGGAAACCGGCGGAGACGATGACCACTCCTGGGATGCCGGCTTCGCCGCAGGCACGCACCAGGGCGGGGACCTGGGCCGCCGGCGCGCAGATCACGCCCACGTCGACGCGGCGCGGCAGCATCCCCAGCCCAGGGAAACAGGGGATGCCCATCACGGCCTCGAAGTCGGGATTGACGGGATAGACCACGCCGCGGAAGCCGCTGCCGACCAGGTTGCTCAGGACCTTGCCACCGACGCTTTTCGGGTTGGCCGTAACCCCGATCAGGGCGATGCGCTGCGGGTTGAAAATATTCTCAAGACTATGAATGGCCATGGCGTGTTTTATTCTCCTCGTCCAGGACCGGGCGCATGGCCCGGATGTGATCCGGGGTCGTGCCGCAGCAGCCGCCGAGCACCGCCACTCCCGCAGCCAAGAGCTCCTTGCTCATCTCCGCCATCATTTCGGGGGTCTCGGGATAATGCACACGGCCCTGGCGTAGTTCAGGGACGCCGGCGTTGGCCTGGATCACCAGGGGCAATTTGCTGAATTTATTGAATTCAATGGCGATAGCGATCATCTGCAGGCTGCCGTTGCCGCAGTTTGAACCGATCAGGTCGGCGCCGGCTTTTTCGAGCTCGCTGCAGGCCGCGGCGATCGACACGCCCATGATGGTAAAAAACCCCCTGGGCGTGGCTTCGAAGGTCATGGTGGCCATGAGCGGAATGGTGGTGGAAACGCTGCGCGCCGCCCGGACGGCCAGGCGCGCTTCATTGATGTCGGACATGGTCTCGATGCAGACGATGTCGGCCCCGGCGCCGATCACGGCCTGCATCTGCGTGCGAAAACTGACATACATCTCTTCCGCTTCCGTGTCCCCGAACGGCTTCAGGATCCTGCCGCTCGGCCCGCAGGAGGCGGAAACGTAAGCCCGTTCCCCGACTGCCCGGCGTACGGCGGCCACCGCGCTTTGGTTGATGGCCGTCGTCTTGTCAGCGAGAGCATAGCTGGCCAATTTCAGCGGCGAAGCGCCGAAAGTGTTGGTCTGGATGATCTCGGCGCCGGCGTCCAGGTAGAGGCGGGCGATCTCTTCCAGCAGCTGCGGTTGGCTCAGGTTGAAACTCTCGGGAGCCGCGCCCCTGGCCAGGCCGCGCGCCATGAGCAGGGAGCCGATGGCCCCGTCGGCAAGAATGGCGTCGCCACGGCCCAGCCGCGTTCTGAAATCTTCCATTAGCCGGCGGCCGCGGCCAGTTTTTTTACGTTTTCGACCGCCTGGGCGCAGTCGTACCCGTAGGCGTCGGCGCCGATCTCGGCGGCATAGTCGCGTGAAACCGGGGCGCCGCCGATAATGGTCTTGATGCGGCCGCGCAGGTTTTGCATTTTCAGCAGGTCCACGACTTCCTTCATCACCGGCATGGTGGTGGTCAGCAGCGCCGACATGCCGATGACGCACGCCTCCCGGCTTTTGGCTTCGGCTACGAATGTTGAGGCGGCCACGTCGTTGCCCAGGTCGATCACTTCAAACCCCGCTCCTTTCAGCATGATGCCGACCAGGTTTTTGCCGATATCGTGCAGATCGCCCTGCACCGAGCCGATCACCACCCGGCCGCGGCTGGAGACGCCGGCGCTGATCAGCAGCGGTTTGAGCACTTCCATGCCGGCGTACATGGCTTTGGCCGCCAGCAGGACGTCGGGAAGAAAAATATCGTGGACGCGGAATTTTTCACCCACCACGTTCATGCCGGCGATCAATCCGTCGTCCAGGATGGTCTTGGGGGCGATCCCCGCCGCCAGGGCCTGGCGGGTCAACTGCGGGACCATGGCGTCATCTCCTCCCTCCAGGCTCCGGGCGATCTGTTGCAAAATTTCCATTTCGTGCCTCCGCTTTTATGCCGACTCGCCCATTTCTCTTTCCCGGCAGGCCGGGCTCTTGCATTGGGCGCAGAATGGATATGCTTCCGCTACCTGATGAATTGGGGCGGGCCCGGCCACCAGCACCCCGGAAATGGATTTCAACGGGGTCATCAGGAAACTTGCGTTCAACCGCATGCCGATCTGTTCCGGCTGCAGGCTGGCGAATAATCTTTCCTGGGCGCTGATATGCCAGCCGCAGTAGCCGGGGCTGTACAAAAAAGCCCTGGTGCCCGCCCCGCTTCCCAGTCCGCCGCCGGCCGGATCCTCCGCCCACGCCTCGGCGATGCGGCCGGCCTGGTCGGCCGCCAGCGAGGCGACGGCGTCGAGCACGGAGCCCAGGGCGAAATCCACGCCGGCGAACAGGCGCCGGATCTCGGCGCTGATCCGCTCCCCAAGGGTGAAGGCGAAAAGATGCAGCCGCTCGGCGCGGGGGAATATCTTTTCCAGCGGCGCGCCCGGGGCGTTCAGTCCCCGGCCTTGGAAGATGCCCGCGAATTCACCGGCGCTGACCGTCCGGCTCATGCCCCGCGCTTCGACGCTGACAGCGAAAATTTCCAGCGCCCGCTGCAGCAGGGCGGAAGAGGCCGCCGAAGGTTGGCGGCCAGGCCGCAGGCCCAGGGCGGCGAATACGGCCGCCGGTTGCGGGCGCAGGCGCTCCGGCTGAAAATCGATCATGCTTCGACCGGGCGGGCGGGGAGCTTGTCCATGCCCCAGTGCCGCGCCTCGGATTCCATCAGCGCGCACAATTCTTTTTTGCGCTCGCCGGCGAGGCGCGCAGGGAGCCAGGCGCCGACCAGTCGCTGCACTTCCTGGTGGGCTCTCTGCCCGAGCGTCAGGCTGCCGTCCTCGCGCCAGCGCGAGAGATTGGCCCGGTCGATGACCCGGCCGGGGAAATAATGCTCGTTCTGCAAATGGCGGCGCGTGTGCGGCGAGATCAGCAGGTGCCCGTCGCGCAGTAGCTCCTCGAAAATGGGCCGGGCCGGGAAGTCCTCCCGCGGCTCGATGCCGCGCGTCAGGCGCAGGGCCATGCCGCAGATCTCGTTGTCCAGGACCAGTTTTTCCAGGCTTTGGCAGCTCTCGAAATCCAGCATGCCCGGGCCGGAGATGCTGTTGATCCCGGACAGGGCGGCCAGGGTGGCGCCCATGGCGGTCTCCAGCCCGGCCTGGGCGTCGAGCAGCTTGGCATCGCTTAAGGAGATATAGGCCTGGGTGGGCAGGCCGAGATGCTTGCCGATCTCGTTATAGGCGCAATCGACCATCTGCGTCTCCACCGCGCCCATGGGCGTCGTCTCATAACGCATGTCGAAAACCGCGGGCGAACCGCCATAGAGGACCGGGGTCCCGGGACGGCTGGCCTGGCTGATGACGATCCCGCTCAGGGTCTCGGCCGTATGCTGCACCAGAGTGCCCACCAGGGTCACCGGGGCCATGAAACCGGAAAGCGGCATGGAGATGAATTCCACCGGGATGCCGGCATCTGCGCAGTCGATTACGTTCTGCGACGTGATCTCGCTCCATTTGAGCGGCGAGGTCGGGCAGCAGGAAAAAACGGCCAGCGGCTTGGCGCGCAGCTCCTGCTCGCCCCCGCGCACGGTGCGCAGCATTTCGCTCATCACCCGGAAGGATTCGCTGGTGAAGGTGCCGGTGACCACCGGCTTTTCGCCGTAGAGCAGGCTCAGGAAAAGCCGGTAGCTGTCGGATATGCGGTCGGCCACGTCGGCCGGGATGAAGGCCGTGCTCTGGGCGGCGATATGGCCCAGGCCGGTGAGGAGCTGCACGTAGCGCACGTAGTCCGCGGTGTCCGGCTTGCGGATCTGCTGCGTCTGGTGATCGAGGATGTGCAGGGCGGCCGAGCCGGGGGTGAAATGGACCTTGGCGCCGGAGAAATCGTGGGTCTCGCCGCCCATGGCGTCGAAGAGCTTGAACGAATGCGGCACCGAGCCCAGCGCCAGGTCGAGAACCGGGCCGGGAAACCAGGCGTGGCTTTTTTTCAGGTCCACCCGGGCGCCATAATCGGCCAGGAGCTTGAGCACGCGGGGGTTCTGCACCTTGGTCCCCAGATGACCCAGAATATCCCGGGCTTCGCCGACGATCCTTTCGAGCAGGTCCGCGTCGAGGAGTTTAAACTGCGGTCTCAAGGCCATGGCTTCGCCTCCTAAGTAACCCAACGCGCTTCACCTGCTCTAAAAGCAGGGTCATGCGCCAAAACCGAGAGAAAAATTATAGGAGAACCCGGACTGGATGTCAACCGCATGCCGCGACGCGGCGCGATTGACTTATCGTAAAATAAGGCTACAATCAAGCGAGTTTGAGATTAATGAAGTAAATGTAGTGGGCATGAAATGAACGCGAGCAAAAACAAATCCCCGGAGCGAATCGGACTCAACGTGCTGGTCGTCGACGACGAAACCAACATCCGTAAAACCATTTCCTTATGCCTGCAGATCGAAGGCTGCCGGGTGCGGTCGGTCAGCAATTTCGCTGACGCCGTCAGCGAGATCAAGCAGGCGGTTTTCGATGTCGCCTTCCTTGACCTGCGCCTGGGAACCGGGAACGGACTGGACCTGATCCCCTTCCTGAAATTTCATTCGCCGCTGGCCAAGATCGTCATCATCACCGCCTATGCATCCATTGACTCGGCCATCGAGGCCATGCGCAAGGGGGCGACCGACTATCTTCCCAAGCCGTTCACTCCGGCCCAGATCAAAGTGATCATCGACAAGATCGGCGAGATCGGGAGCATGCAGCGCCAGATCGACGATCTCAGATCCAGCCTGACGGCGAGCGTGCCGGAGATCGATCTTTCTACCCGAAGCGCCCGCATGGGCAAAGTGATGTCTATCGCCCACGAAGCCGCCGCCGCCAACGCCAATATCCTGCTCAAAGGGGAAAGTGGAACGGGAAAAACCATCCTGGCCAAGGCCATTCATGACTGGAGCCCGAGGGCAGGCAAACCCTTCCTCAGCGTCTCCTGCCCTTCCCTGTCGGCCGAGCTCCTGGAAAGCGAACTTTTCGGCCATGCCAGGGGCTCCTTTACCGGCGCGCTCAAGGATTACCCCGGCCGGATATCGTTAGCCCAGGAAGGCACGCTTTTCCTGGACGAAATAGGCGATCTGCCTTTGACGATCCAACCCAAACTGCTGCGCTTCATCCAGGATAAAAAATATGAGCGGCTGGGAGAGAACATCACCCGCAATGCCGATGTAAGGCTGATCGCCGCCTCCAATCTCGACCTGGGCCAGGCCGTCGCCGAAGGGAGGTTCAGGGAAGACCTTTATTACCGCCTGAACGTGGTGGAGATCGACATGCCGCCGCTGCGTGAAAGAAAGGAAGACATCGCTGTCATAGCCGACAACATGCTGCGCTTCTTCGGGCGCGGCAATCACAGGGTTTACACGGGTTTCACCGCCGAGGCGCAGGAAGCTCTCGCCAACTATCCCTGGCCGGGGAACCTCCGTGAGCTGCGCAATACCGTCGAGCGCATCGCCATATTCTGCAAGACGGAAACAGTCGGCAGCGAATGCCTGCCCGACAAGATCTGCGCCAGAGAGGAAGAACCGCGCCTGGGCGACTCGGTCGAACTCGAAAGGATCGAGGAGGCCCATATTCGACGCATACTGGCTTCCGCTTCATCCATGCAGCAGGCGTCCGAAACCCTCGGCATCGACACCGCCACCCTGTGGCGCAAACGAAAAAAATACGGCATTTGAAGGCCTAGGACAGGCAATCCACCAACTGTTGCAAAATGCAATGCCTTATTCCATGGAGCTTGCAAATTTCAATACCATCACGCCAGATCCGCCGCGAAACGCTTGTCCACAGGCAGTCATGGTTTTGGCAAGGTTCATGCATGTTGTTTTCATGGTTCAAGAATGAAATTCACCATCAGACAAAAAATATCTGTCGTTTTTGCCATGCTGCTGCTGATCACCGCCCTGATCTCACTGCAGAGCATCCGGCGCTTCAACCAGCTGGGAAGGTCCATCGATGTGATATTGAGGGAAAACTATCGCAGCGTCCTCGCCTGCCAGCAGATGAAGGACGCCCTGGAACGGATCGACAGCGGGCTGCTGTTCATCCTGTCGGGCTTCATCAAGCAAGGCATCGCCCAGATCGAAGCCAACCGCGGCAAGTTCAAGGCGGCCCTGCAAGCCGAGTTGAACAACCTGACCCTGCCCGGTGAGTCGACCCGGGCCGAAGAATTGAAGTCGCTTTTCGGCCTTTATGAACGGGGTCTCGAAGAGTTCATGAAAGCGCAGGGGCCCACTCTGCGGCAGATCTATTTCGAAAGGCTCTTCCCCCTGTTCAAGAACATCAAGGGCAAGTCGGAGACGATCCTGCAGATGAACCAAAAGAACATGAGCGCCGCCAATAACCGGGCCCGGATCAAGGCCGCAGCGGCCCGGCGCGACATGGTCTTTTTTCTGCTCATTTCCGCCGGCATCGCCCTGCTTTTCATGCTGTTCAGCAACCACTGGATATTGCGGCCCATCCGCCGTCTCATCGACTCCACTCAGGAGATCCGCAGGGGGAACCTGAACCTGGTGATCCAGGTGGATACGCGGGACGAGATCGGCCAGCTTTCCGAAGCCTTCAATGCCATGGTGTCCAGCCTGCGGCTTTTCCGCCGTTCCGATCAGGCGAAGTTCCTGAGGATCCAGCGCTCCACCCAGGAGGCGTTCAAGAACCTGCCGGCGGCCATCGCCATCGTCAATGCCGAAGGCTTGATCGAGATCGCCACCGCCGCGGCGAGCAGCCATTTCAAGCTGGTTCCCAATACTTCGATCGAGCAGACCCCTTATCCCTGGCTGGCGGAAATCCAGCGGGGACTCATGAAGAACCCCTCCCTGGCCGGGAGCGAAAAAAAATACGAGATCATCCAGCAGTTCGTCGACAACCAGGAGAGATTCTTTAAGCCCCGGGTGATCCCCTTTTTCAGCGCTGAAAAAGAATTCAACGGATCGATCGTCATCCTGGAGGATGTCACCCTGCTGATACAGAACGACGAGATCAAGAAGGACCTGTTCTCCACGATCTCCCACCAATTGAAGACCCCACTGACCGGGATTCGCATGGCGCTCCACCTGATGTTGGAGGAGAACGTCGGCAGTTTGAACGAAAAGCAGGCCGACCTGCTGGTCTCCGCGCGCGATGAGAGCGACAGGCTGAACGGCATCATCGAAGACCTGCTCGATATCCGGCGCCTGGAATCGGGCAACGTCCGGTTGAGCCTGGCCGCGGTTTCGCCAGATTCCCTGGTCGAGGAAGCGACCGGACAGTTTTCCCGCCAGGCCCAGGACCGCGGGATCCGCTTCGAGGTCGATCTGCCCGCCGATCTGCCCGAGGTGTGCGTGGACCGCGCCCGCATCCAGTACGTGTTCGCCAACTTGCTGTCCAATGCCATCCACTATTCCCCGGTC
>Ga0209262_10000996_pt1 | contig 11883 bp, 12 predicted proteins | sample Lowcelwee11metaG_FD_187171 | JGI IMG/M metagenome (GOLD analysis project Ga0209262, IMG submission 187171) | Freshwater pond sediment microbial communities from the University of Edinburgh, under environmental carbon perturbations - Low... | ecosystem: Environmental > Aquatic > Freshwater >...
GAGCACTTCGGACAGGCGTATTCGGCCGCTTTTGTGCAGACCATCAGCCATGCGCTGGCCATACAACCGGCCGGGCGGCCGCAGAGCGTGCATGAATTCGTGCAGGAGATGGGCCTGCAGGCGCCGGCGGGACTGGGCAAGTTCGACTGGCGTTCCGCGCTGGGGGTCGATCTGCTGCCTGATCCCAAGGCACTTCCGGACGCAAACTCGCAGACGCAGACGCAGACGCAGACGCAGACGCAGACGCAGACGCAGACGCAGACCGAGCCGGTGGCAGTGAGCCTCCCCGAGCGGCGCCGGCGTGGACGGACCTGGGGCCTGATGGGCGCGGCGGCCCTGTTGACGGTCTTGGGTATCTACTGGGGCTTATCCGCTGACGCACCCTTGGTGGCAGCGCCGGATCCGGCCCCGATGCCGGCGCCGGTCATGGCCCGTTCGTCCGTGCCGGAGCCGGTGGCATCTGACCCCACGGACCCCTGGCCTGTTGCAGCCCAGGGGGATGTTCCTGCTGCGCAGGCCGGCGAGATGCGCCCATCGCCGCCGCCTGTGGCCCCAGCCGCCACCCCGGCCCCCCGGGCTGTGGCGCGTTCCGCCAAACCGGCCCCCAAGAGCTTGTGTGTGGACGCTAACTTGTTTGCGCGACCCCTGTGCCTGTTCCGGGAATGCCTGAAGAAAGAGAACTTCAACCACCCGGTCTGCGTTGAAAGCCGCCGCGCGACCAATCAGCCAGATCCATCGCCCTGAGCCAAGTCCGAACCGCCAGCGGGTCAAAACTCGTATAATGGCAGGCTTCGCAGCGCTTTTGTGGCCCCGCGGCGAAGGCTTACATCCCACCTAAGAGATTCCCGACAGAGGAAAACCGACCGTGGAAAAGGGCTGCCCAAACCCTCTTTTGTAGAGAAAAACTCATGACCAAAACGATCAGCGCGAAACCCGCTGACGTGAAGCACGAGTGGTTTGTGATTGACGCGACCGACAAGGTCCTCGGACGAGTAGCCAGCGAAGTTGCTCTCCGTTTGCGCGGCAAACACAAGGCCATTTACACGCCTCACGTCGATACCGGTGACTTCATCGTCATCATCAACGCAGCCAAGCTGCGCGTGACCGGTACCAAGGAACTCGACAAGGTTTACTACCGCCACTCCGGTTTCCCCGGCGGCATCTACGCCACCAACTTCCGCGACATGCAGGCCAAGCATCCCGGCCGCGCACTCGAGAAGGCTGTCAAGGGCATGCTGCCCAAGGGCCCGCTCGGCTACGCCATGATCAAGAAGCTCAAGGTGTACGGTGGTGCAGAGCACCCGCACACCGCCCAGCAACCCCAAGTGTTGGAAATCTAAGGAGCCTTGAGATGATTGGTGAATGGAACAATGGCACCGGCCGTCGCAAATCCAGCGTCGCCCGCGTGTTTCTGAAAAAAGGCACCGGCAAGATCACGGTCAACGGCAAGGATATCCAGGAATATTTCGGCCGCGAAACCTCGATCATGATCGCCAAGCAGCCGCTCCTGCTGACCAACCACGCCGAGACCTTCGACGTGCAGGTCAATGTGCACGGTGGCGGTGAGTCCGGTCAGGCCGGCGCGACCCGTCATGGCATCACACGCGCACTGATCGACTACGACGCTTCGCTCAAGCCCGTGTTGTCGCAAGCCGGTTTCGTGACCCGCGATGCCCGTGAAGTCGAGCGTAAGAAGGTCGGTCTGCACTCTGCACGCCGTCGCAAGCAGTTCAGCAAGCGCTAAGCCTGCCAGTTGCCCGCTAGGGCAACAATCTGTTGCAAAACCGGGGCCGCCAGAATGGAGATTCTGGCGGCCCTTGTCTTTGTGGCTGCTAGACTCGTCGGCTTATGCGATTGCGATTGCTTCTCCGCCGCCTGACGGTCAGTGCCCCGCGCATGTCTGTGCGCAGCGCCTTGCCCTGGCCCTTCCGCTGGATTGGCGCCGCTGTCGTGCTTGGCTTTTGCGCCGCCATCGGTCTGTGGGCCTTCGAATTCGGCAAGGAGATTGCCGGTATTGACGACGGGCGCATCGAGTATCTGGCGCGGCTGGAGCGTGAGGTGTCCGACCTGCAGCGGCAGATGGAAGGCATGAAGGAGGAGCGCGACAAGGCGCTGGCCCTGGCCAATACGTCGACCACGCTGATGACGGCGGAGAAATCGGCCCAGGAGCGGCTCTCCACCCTGAACAAACAGCTGGAAATTGACAATCAGCGTCTGCGCGACGATCTGGGCTTCTTTGAAAAACTCATCCCCACCGTGGGCACGGAAGCCTTGGCGATACGCGGCCTGCAGGCGGAGGTGCAGGACGGGCACCAGGTCAAGTGGCAGGTGCTGGTGATCCAGCCTCTGAAGAACGCACCGGAATTCTCGGGCCGGCTGGAGATCAGCTTCTCCGGCTTGCAGGCGGGGCGGCCCTGGACGGCAACCTTGCCCGGGGGGCCGCAAACGATTAAGCTGCGCCAGTACGCGCGCGCCGAGGGGGTGTTCGACCTGCCGCCCCAGACCCTGCTCAAGGGCGTCAGCGTCAAAGTCATGGACGGCGCCATGGTCAAGGCCGTGCAGTCGATCAAGTTGTAATTCAAGTCTGATGGGGAAATCCAGATGTTCAGCAAGAAAAAGCAGCCCGCCATACGCAGCCTGATCGCCGATGGCAACCATATCGAAGGGCATGTCCATTTCACCGACGGACTGCGTGTCGATGGCTCGGTGGTGGGCGACGTGCGGTCCAGCGAGGAGAAGAACAGCATCCTGGTGATCTCCGAGACCGCCTCGGTCACGGGCGAGGTGCACGCCGACCACGTCATCGTCAATGGCACGGTCAAGGGGCCGGTCTATGCCCGCCGCATGCTGGAGCTGCAACCCAAGGCGCGTATCGAAGGCGACGTCTACTACACCGCCCTGGAGATGCACCAGGGCGCCATCATCGCCGGCCTGCTGCGTCCCACGCCGGCCATGATGGAAGAAAAGCCCACACTGAAGCTGGCGGCAAATAACTGAGCCAGGAATTCCCGAGCGAACAGGTGTAGTATTAGGTCAGCTTATTTTCCCCTGGAGTCTTCCATGAGCGCCGTTGCCGAATCCATCCAGACCGAGATGCCCGCCCCCATCCTGTTCACCGACAGCGCCGCTGCCAAGGTGGCTGATCTGATCGCCGAAGAGGGCAACCCCGACCTCAAGCTGCGCGTCTTTGTGCAGGGTGGCGGTTGCTCGGGTTTCCAGTATGGCTTCACCTTTGACGAGGTCGCCAACGAGGATGACACCACGATGACCAAGAATGGTGTGTCCCTGCTGATCGATGCCATGAGCTACCAGTACCTGCTGGGCGCCGAGATCGACTACAAGGAAGACCTGCAGGGCGCCCAATTCGTGATCAAGAACCCGAACGCCAGCACCACCTGCGGCTGCGGTTCGTCCTTCTCCGTCTAAAAGTGCTTTGCCCGGCTCAGGCCGGGTAGATCGCACCCAGCACACGGGCGCCATGGGCGCCCGTGACGCTTTCCAGGCTGCCCGTTTCCCGGTGCAGGGTCTTGCGCGCCAGCCAGGCAAAGGCGGCGGCCTCGACTTGCAGCGGGGGCAGGCCTACCTTCTCCGAGCTCTCCACGGACAGGTCAGGCAGCAGCGCCTGCAGGCGGTGCATCAGGTGTGTGTTCAGCGCACCGCCGCCACAGACGATCAGACGCTGGCTGCCTGCGCCATGACGGCGCAACTCGGCAGCGCAACAACGCGCGGTCAGTTCGGTCAGTGTGGCTTGTACGTCGGCGGCTTCCAGAGTGGCGTGTCTGCCCAGGTGGCGAGCCAGCCAGTCCGCGTTGAACAGATCGCGGCCGGTGCTTTTGGGAGGCAGTTGGCTGAAAAACGGATCAGTCAGCAGCTGCGTGAGCAAGGACTCGTCGACCTTGCCGCTGGCGGCCCATCGGCCCTGGTCGTCATAGGGTTGGCCGGTATGCCGGCGGCACCAGGCGTCGAGCAGGGCGTTGCCGGGGCCGCAGTCGAAACCCAGCACCTCCTCATCCCGTACCACGGAGAGGTTGGAAATACCGCCGATATTGAGAACGGTCACGGTCTGGCCGGGATGGCCGAACAGGGCCCGATGGAAGGCCGGCACCAGTGGCGCGCCCTGGCCGCCGGCGGCGACATCGCGGCTGCGAAAATCGGCCACGACCGTGATGCCGGTCAGTTCGGCCAGCAGGGCAGGGTTGTTGAGCTGCAGTGTGTAGCCGGTGCCGTCGAAGGCGCCGGGGCGATGCCGCACGGTCTGGCCATGGGCGCCAACAGCGGAGATGGCGCTGGCAGGCAGGCCTGTGGCCTTGAGCAATTCCGCGACGACCTGGGCATAGACGCGGCTCAGAGCATTGGCGGCCAGGGCGGCACGGTGCAGCTCGTTGTCGCCCGGGTCATTCAGCGCCAGCAGTTCGGCTGCCAGTTCAGCCGGGAAGGGGCGCCAGGCATGTCGCAGGACGCGGATGCCGGTGGCATTGCAGTCAGCCAGCACGCCGTCGGCACCGTCCAGCGAGGTGCCGGACATCAGGCCGATGAAGTGCTCGGACATGCCGGATTCAGCGCGCCGCCAGCAACTGCGCGGCCGCCAGCTGCTGGCGTGCCACGGCGGCCAGACGGTTGAAGACCGGGCGGGCGGCGGGCGAAACGGGAATGGATTCGCTGTTGCGCGCAATCGCCAGCGGGTTCTGGTGCCTGCCGTTGATGCGGAATTCGTAGTGCAGGTGCGGACCGGTGGCCCAGCCGGTGGCGCCAACGGCACCGATGTTCTGGCCCTGCTCGACGCGCTGGCCGCGACGCACGGCAATGCGGCTCAGGTGGGCGTAGACCGTGACGTGGCTGTTGCGGTGGCGAATGAAGACCACGTTGCCGAAGCCGCCCTGTACACCTGCAAACTCGACCACGCCGTCGCCCACGCTGCGCACCGGGGTGCCGGTGGGTGCGGCATAGTCCACCCCCAGATGGGCGGCCCATTTCTTGAGGATGGGGTGGAAGCGCATCTTGAAACCGCTGGTCACGCGCGAGAACGCCAGTGGCGAGGCCAGATAGGCGCGCTTGAGGCTCTGGCCTTCGAGCGTGTAGTACCCGCTGCGCCCCTGGGTACGCGTGGGGCGGCCTTCCTCGACAGGCTGGGGGTTGGCTGCCGTGGGCTCCTGGAACCACATGGCCTGATAGGCCTTGCCGCTGTTGACGAATTCGGCGCTGAGGACGCGCCCGGCGCGCAGTGGTTCACCGTCGCCCTCGAGCACTTCATAAACGACCGAGTAGCGGTCACCCTTGCGCAGCTCGCGGTGGAAGTCGATGTCGCCGGAGAATATCTCGGCGATCTGGATCGCCACGGCGTCGGGAATGCCGGCCTCGTCGGCCGAGGCGAACAGCGAACTGTCGATGGTGGCGCTGGCGATGCGGATGGAGGCCGTGAGCGGCGGGGTCTCAAGCCGGGATCTGTAGCCGGCCCCGGATTTCTCGATCACCAGGCGCTTGAAACTGCCATCGTCGTCCGGGCTCCAGCGTGCGACCAGCTTGAGCAGGGTGTTGCGCTCACTGGCCTCGGCGCTGAGCTGGCGGCCGGTGCGTCCCAGCAGATGGCGATGGGTCAGTGCGTCGCGTCGCAGGAAGTCGGCCGCTGACGGATCGTCCACGCCGAGGCGACGCAACAGCGTGTCGGCGGTGTCGTTGGCGCGCGAAACGTCGGAGCGGTAAAGGCGGTAGCTGTGCAGCTCGAGTGCCGCAGCCTGTTCCTGCAACGGCAAGGGGGTGACGGTCTCGCTGACCTCGTGCACGGGCAATTGCGCCACATCAGGTGCCAGCGTGACCACGGCGGCGGCCAGGGCGTAGGCGCCTCCACCCAGCAACAGGATGGAGAGCAGGGCCGTACCCAGTCCGTGCGGTCGATGCTGCCCGGCCCGGCGCAGCAGGGCCAGGGTGTCATGGAGAGCGGTGGACAGCATGTGTTTCAGCAAGGTAGGCGGATTGCGCAAGATTCAGGCCCGGTGCCGGCCACTTAAAATAACCCGCCCAGTTGGGGTTCAAGTATATCGGCCAATGATCGGGCTATTGGAAAAATCCTTATGAATCAAGCTTCTGTGTCGACTTTCCCCGTCACCGACCGGGTCCGCGAGGCGCTCGCCGTGACCCTGCGGGGCTGCGAGGAGCTCATCCCCGAGGCCGACTGGGTGCAGAAGCTCGCCCGCTCCGAAGCCAGCAAGACCCCTCTGCGCATCAAGCTGGGGCTGGACCCGACCGCCCCCGACATCCACATCGGCCACACCGTGGTGCTCAACAAGATGCGCCAGTTGCAGGACCTGGGGCACCAGGTGATCTTCCTGATCGGTGACTTCACCAGCCTGATCGGTGACCCCTCCGGGCGCAACAGCACGCGTCCGCCCCTCACGCCCGAGCAGATCAAGGCCAACGCCGAGACCTATTACCGACAGGCCAGCCTGGTGCTGGATCCGGCGAAGACGGAGATCCGCTACAACAGCGAATGGAGCCTGCCTCTGGGCTCCATGGGCATGATCCAGCTGGCGGCCAAGTACACCGTGGCGCGCATGATGGAGCGCAACGATTTCCACGATCGTTTCAAGGCCGGCAACCCGATTTCGGTGCACGAGTTCCTCTACCCGTTGATGCAGGGCTACGATTCTGTGGCGCTCAAGAGTGATCTGGAGCTTGGCGGCACCGATCAGAAGTTCAACCTGCTCATGGGCCGGCACCTGCAGACCGAGTATGGGCAGGAGCCGCAGTGCATCCTGACCATGCCCCTGCTCGAAGGCTTGGACGGTGTGGACAAGATGTCCAAGTCCAAGAACAACTACATCGGCATCACCGAGGAGGCCAACACCATGTTTGCCAAGGTCCTCTCCATCAGCGACGAGTTGATGTGGCGCTGGTACACACTGCTGAGTTTCCGCTCCATGGCCGAGATCGGGCAGCTCAGGCAGGAGGTGGCCCAAGGGCGCAATCCCAAGGATGCCAAGGTCATGCTGGCCAAGGAGATCACCGCGCGTTTTCATTCGCCCGCCGCCGCCGAAGGCGCCGAGCAGGATTTCATCAACCGCAGCAAGGGCGGCATCCCCGACCAGATCGAGGAACAGACGCTTCCGCTGGAAGGGGGGGGCATCGGCATCGCCGCGCTGCTCAAGCTGGCCGGCCTGGTGGTGTCGTCCGGCGAGGGCAACCGCCTGATCGATGGCGGCGGTGTTCGTGTGGATGCGGCAGTGGTCAGTGACAAGGGATTGAAGCTTGGCGCTGGTACTTATGTGCTGCAGGTCGGCAAGCGCAAATTCAAGAAGGTCACCCTGGCCAGCAACTGACCCGGGTCCCTTGTTGCGGCGCAGCGGCGCAGGGCCTTTCCTAGTGGAAACACGGGGCTGTACGACCGGGCCGTGATGGATTAATCTCCTGACTGATAAATATGACAAGGTTGGGCGGCATGGAAGCGCAAGCGATATACCGGAAATCCGACAAAGGGGCAGAGGCCATCGCGACCCGCGGGCATGGGGTGGCGGGCAAGCTGCGCATGCTGCTGATCCTGGTCGATGGCAAGAAGAATGTGGAAGAGCTGACCCGGCTGGCTGCCGGCATGGGCGAGTCAGCCCAGTTGCTGCAGCAGCTGGAAGCAGAGGGCTTCATCGAAGCGCTGCCCGGGGGGGCTGGTGCCACGCCGGCGCAAGGCCAGGCCGTGCCAGCGGGCGTGGACCTGGGCAAGCTCAAGCCGCTGGCGACGCGCCTCTTGACCGAACTGCTGGGCCCTCAAGCCGATGACCTGTCACTCAGGATCGAGGCAGCCAAGGACATGCCTCATTTCGTCGATGCCGTGAAACGCGCCTACACCGTGGTGCGCGACGTCAAGGGCCAGGCCGCCGCCGAGCGCTTCGGCGCGGAAGTCGAAGCCCAGATGCCGCCAGCCTGAGCATTCCCTCGTCCTCAGGCTCCGAGCCAGGCGCCTGCCGCTTCCTTGGCGCGCACCGACAGGCGCCAAGTAGTGGTGTTGCGCGGAAGAGTCAAGGGCAATGTCAGCAGGCACTTGTCGCGCGCTACCAGGGCCTGGACCCGGCCGTGCCCGCCGGCATAAAGCAGCAGGTCGTCCAGCTTGTGCAGACGCCAACGGCTGCGTGTCTTGCCGCTGCCTACCTCCACGCCCAGCCATTCGTCACCGGCCGCAAAGCCGGCCTGCTCGCCGGCGCCACCACGCAGCACGGTCTTGATCTGCAGTGAACCTGATTCGCTCACGCGCAGGCCCAGGCGCTGCGCCAGCTGGGCTGGTTCTTCGTGGATGGCCACGCCATGGCGCTCGAGCAGTCCGCGCAGGGGCAACTCGGTCGTGCTGTGGACCCAGCGCTTGAGTTCGCGCGACCAGGAGCGGCCGCTGAGTTCCTGCAGCACGGCCAGCAGATCGCTCTCGGCCATGGGGCCGGCCTTGCAGCGCAACCAGAGCGCGCGCATGACGTCATCCAGGCTGTGCGGGCCCTCGGCGCGCAATGTCAGGTCCAGGCACAGGGCGACCAGCGCGCCCTTGCCGTAGTAGCTGACCGTGGCATTGGGTGTGTTTTCATCGACCCGGTAGTACTTGCCCCAGGCGTCGAAGCTGGCCTGGGCCACCGACTGCACCAGCCGGCCGGGGGTCTGCTGCAGCTGATTGATGCTCTTGTTCAGCAGACGCAGGTAGCCCGCATCGTCCAGCAGGCCGGCCCGGCGCAACAGCAGGTCGTCGTAATAGCTGGTGAAGCCCTCGAAAAACCAGAGCAGTTCGGTGTAGTTCTCGGCGCGATAGTCATAACGCGCGAACTCGGCCGGGCGCAGGCGTTTGACGTTCCAGCTGTGGAAGTATTCGTGGCTGATCAGGCCCAGCAGCGTGGTGTAGCCCTCACCCGGCTTGGCCTCCGCGCGCGGCAGGTCGCGGCGCGCGCAGATCAGGGCCGTGGAGTTGCGGTGTTCGAGTCCGCCATAGCCGTCGTCAGTGGCATTGAGCATGAAGACATAGCTGGCAAACGGCGGCTTGCCGCTGCGGCCGGTGGCGTGGCCGCCAGCGTGCCAGAAGCGGATGGCGGTCTCGCAGATGCGCTGGGCATCGGCCAGCAGGCGCGGGCCGTCGAAGCTGGGTGGGGCGCCGGCCACGACGAAGCGGTGGGTGACACCGCCAGCCTTGAAGTTGCCGCTCCAGAAGGCGCCGAGTTCGAAGGGGCAGTCGACCAACTCGTCGTAGTTGGCCGCACGATAAGTGCCGAAGCCGCGGCGGTCGGTCTTGAGTGCGGCCAGGCCGCTGCTTACCTGCCAGCTGGCCGGGGCCTTGCCGGGCCGCAGCGTGAGTTCGTGCGGGGCGTCTGCCTGGTCATCCACGCGCAGGCACAGGCTGGTGCCATTGAAGAAGCCGCGCGTGGCGTCGAGCCAGGCCGTGCGCACCGAGTTGTCGTAGGCATAGACTTCGTAGCTCAGTTCCAGCGGCTGCTTGGGGTCGCAGGCGATCTGCCAGCTGCATTTGTCGAGTTGCTGCGGCGTGATCAGGCGCCGGCCCTGCCGAGCCTGGAGTTTCTGCAGGTTTTTCGAGAACTCGCGCACCAGATAGCTGCCCGGTATCCAGACCGGCAGAGCCACGCGTTGCAGGGCCTGCGGCTGCGCCAGGGTGAGCGTGATGCGGTAGAGATGGGCGCGCAGATCGGCGGGCTCGACCTGGTAATGCAAGGCAGCGGGATGTCGGGTGCTGCGGCCGGGCGTGCGGGGCATGGGGTCGACGGGTCGTCAATCAGCGGGCGGTGGCCGTGAGTTGCTTCTCGATCTGTTGGGTGCTCAGGGCGCCGGGCACGCGTGAACCATCGGCAAAGATCAGGGTGGGCGTACCGGTGATCTTGTGCTTGCGCCCCAACGTCAGGTTACGGGTGAGGGCCGTGGTGTCGCAGCTGGCGACGGCGGGAACTTGGTCGTTGAACATCCAGTCCTGCCAGCTCTTGTTCTTGTCCTTGGCGCACCAGATGTTCTTGGACTTCTCGCTCGAATCCGCGCTCAGGATGGGGTAGAGGAAAGTATGGATGGTGATGTTGTCGATCTTGGCCAGGTCGCGCTCGAAACGCTTGCAATAGCCGCAGTTCGGATCGGCGAACACGGCCACTTTGCGCTTGCCGTTGCCGCGCACCAAGGTGAAAGCGTCTTTCAGGGGCAGGTCCTTGAACTCGATGGCGGTCAACTGCTCGACGCGGTCTTCGGTCAGGTTGCGGCGCTGGCGCACGTCGATGATGCTGCCCTGGATCAGGTAGTTGCCTTCGGCATCGGTGTAGTAGATGTCGTTTTCGTTGACGCGGATCTCGTAGATGCCGGGCAGCGGTGTCTTGCTGACCTCGTCAATTTTGGGCAGCTGCGGCAGGCGTTCGCCCAGGTTTTTGCGGATCGTGGCCTCCTGGGCATGGACGCCGAGGGCCAGCAGGGCCAGCAGGCCCACCAGCAGGTGTTTGGACAGATTCATCATCGCATCAACTTTCAAAAATTCATGGCGCGGCGCGCCAGCCAGTTTTTCAGCAGTCCGCTGCGTTCCACGCCTTGCAGGCCCCAGTTGCGCAGCGCGCCCCAGGCTTCGCCCTCGCGCGCAAACAGCAGTTGCAGCCCGTCCATGCCGGCGTCCAGGGCCAGCATGCCGGCCTTGCGGGTCCGTTCATAACGGCGCAGCAGCTTCTCGTCATCCACGCCGCGCCAGTACTCGCGCCCGTGCAATACACGCGTGAGTTCCGCCACGTCGGCCAGCCCCAGGTTCAGGCCCTGGCCAGCCAGCGGGTGCACGTTGTGCGCCGCATCGCCGGCCAGCACCCAGGCGCCATCTTTGGTGCGACCCGACCACTGGCGAGCCTGCGCCTTCTGCAGCGGCCAGACCCGGCGCTCGCTGGCCAACGTGAGCTGGCCCAGGGTGTGGGTACTGGCGTTCTCCAGTTCCCGGCAGAATTCGACCGGCTCCAGTTGCTGCAGACGCGCGGCCTGCTCTGCAGAGACAGACCAGACTATCGCGACGGAGTTCCCCTGGGCGCCGCCCATGGGCAAAAAAGCCAGGATCTCGCCATGTGCGAACCACTGGCGGGCCATCTGGTCATGGGGTTTCTCGCACTGGATGCGCGTGGCCAGGGCGTGCTGGTGATAAGGCATGACCTCGAAATCGACGCCGAATTCGGCCCGCGTGCTGCTGGCCCGGCCTTCGCAGACCACGGTCAGCCGGGCCGGCGCGGGGGTACCCAGCACCTCGATCTGGGGCTGGTAGCGCACGGCATCGGCCAGCCGGGCCTCCAGCACCGGCACGTCGACGATCCAGGTGAGTGCGGGGCTGCCCAGTTCACTGGCGTCGAAATTCAGTTCGCTGCCACGGTCGCCCCAGACCTGCATGTGCCGTACCGGCGTGGCGGCAGCTTCATCGGCAGGCCAGCAGCGCACGCTTTCCAGGAGCTCGCGCGAGGCGCGGTTCAGGGCATAGGCGCGCACGTCGGCAGCCGGTTGGGCGCCCGCGAGGGCGGGCTGGTCCACCAGGCCGACGCGCAGGCGTTCGCGGGCCAGCAGCAGGGCCAGGGTGCGGCCGACGATGCCGCCGCCGCGTATGCAGATATCCAGGGCTTGGGGCATGGGGCATTGTAAGAGCCTGACCCCTGCGAGACCGTGATCAGGTCCCTAAAGGCAGGGCAGAATCCACCCTGTTCACCGCCAATTCAGGAAACCGATCCGTGAGTGCTTCCCCCACGCCCCCCGCCGACGTCCAGGCCCGCATCGCCCGCCTGTTCGTCTATCCCGTCAAATCCTGTGCCGGCATCGAGGTGTCCGAGGCCCTGTTGACCGACACCGGTCTGGACTTGGACCGCGCCTGGATGGTGGTGGACGAGAACGGCGAGTTTCTCAGCCAGCGCGAGGAGCCCCGCC
>Ga0209262_10000997_pt1 | contig 11879 bp, 11 predicted proteins | sample Lowcelwee11metaG_FD_187171 | JGI IMG/M metagenome (GOLD analysis project Ga0209262, IMG submission 187171) | Freshwater pond sediment microbial communities from the University of Edinburgh, under environmental carbon perturbations - Low... | ecosystem: Environmental > Aquatic > Freshwater >...
AAGACGTGCCGCGTCCCGCTGTGGCGCACGATCTCGGCGCGCATCGGCCTGTCGATCCCCGACATTTGCGCGACAGCCGCAAAACAGCTGTGCGGCACAGCAGCCGACGCCGCTGCACAAGGCGCACCCGAAGCGGCACCCGACGCCCTTTTGTCGCCGATGGTGCAGGCGACTCTGATTGCAGCGCTGCGCGCCAAGCTGAGGGACCGCGCGAGCCAGACCGCCGCGCAGATCGAGGACGTCGAGCGTGGTGTAGCTCGGTACACAGGCGAGCCGCGCGCGGACCGCGTGATCCTCCAGACGCTCGCGCAGTTTATCTCGGCGTCGCTGTGCGTGAAGCTGCGCAACATCGGCCGGTCGACGCTGTACAGCGACACCGACGAGCGCGCGATTGCCGCCAAACGGGCCGTGCTCGCGAAGCTCAACCACGCCGCGAGTGAGCTCGGGTGGCCCGAGTGCGAGTTTCGCGACGACCGCGTCGAAACAGGGATTTTATTCCGCAAGCGCGACGACGTGCCGTCGCCGGCGATCGAGACGCTCGAGTGCACGCGCGCGCTGTTCCAGCACCACAAAAACACAGAGCCGGACAGCACAGAGGCGCCGGCCGAAGGCGCTGCTGCAGAGCCCGCTACTGCTGCTGGGTGTAGTACCGCCGCGCCGCAACGACCTGCGCGGATCGACGTCTCTCAAGTTGTGATGACAAAGCGGTCGAGGCACGCCGCTGCTCCCGTGTCCCAACCGGCCGAAGCGCAACCGCCCGCAAAGAGGACATGCCCAGCGTGAAGATGCCGTTGGCCGCGTCGAGCACCGCCGCCTTGCGCGGCACGCGGTTCGCCGTGTCGGTCGCGGAGCTGTCGGACGGCGCGCACTTGTTCTTGAAAAAGGCCGTGAATAGAGAGACCGTAATCTGGTCCGGCAGCCGCGCCTGCAGCGTCTGCGCTGCCGCGTCCGGGAGCCGCGTCGGCACCGACGTCATGATCCACGTGTCAAACTTGCTCGCAAACACATACACGTCGGCGAGAAAGTGCGCAGACGCGAGCAGCAGGATGTGCTCGTGGCGCAGCGTCGTGAGCAGCCCCTGCACCATATCTACAAGGCCGTTTTTGCGCGAGGTCTCGCTCTGCATCTGGCTGATGACGTCGTCCATGACGATGACCGTCGTGGTCTCGGGCCGCGTGTCCTGACGCAGCTTGACGAGGCGCAGCAGCCACAGAAACACGCGCGCGGCGGTACCCTTTGGCTCGAGCATGTACTGGTCGCCGAGCGGCGTCTCCTTCTTCTCGGCGACGTGGTACGCGGCGCCGGTCGTCTTTGCGTGCTGCGTCATCTGCGGCGGGACCCAGCCCGGCGGCATCGCGATGCGCGCGAGATCGGTGCTCACGCCCCAGACGTTGGCCGCGCCGGCGCGTCGGACCCACGAATCGTAGTTGGATCCCGAGCTCTGCGCAAGAAGAACAAAGATGTTACACTCTGGAGGCACACAAGCCAGCATAGCCGTTGTCTTGCCGGTACCCTGGCCGCCCACGAAAAGAATGGAATGACCATCGCTGCGGATGTGCTCGTGCGGCGACCACCTGGGTGGACTTAGCGCCATTACACACTCAGTGACATTGCGCGCTTAGTAGTCGTCTGGGGGATAGTCCCGTCTATAAATTCGGCGGCGGATTTTGGCCTCGTTGCAGTTCTGGATATATCTTGCTGAAAGCTGTAGCCAACCCACAAAGAAGCACCAGAGTCCAATCTTGTGGGCAATCGCGCCGATTCGGTTCCAGTTGACTGCGGATTTCCACAGGTTCATATTGTGTAAAAACACCGCGAGGCGCGACCAACTCATTTGAAATACACACTGCACTGTATTAAGTGCACTTAGGCGTCCAAGCTCGCCGTCTCGAACTTGACCGTCATCGGCGCCTTCAACGACACCTGCGACGCGAGCTGCTCGAGCTGCTGCTTGACCAGCGCGATCTGCGCATCGGGGATCTGGCACATGCGCATCGAGTCGAGCACGACGCCGAGCTCAAACTTGATCTTGGCCGGGTCGCGGTTCGCGACCTTGCACACGACGCCACCGGCGCACGGGATGTCCTGCGCGTTCGGCACGAGCGTCACGACGCGGTTCTTGAGCGCGCGCTTCAGATCCTGCGACCCCTTTTGGCGCACGCCGTACTCGGACGCGTTGATGCGGTCACGCAGCGTCTTGTTCAGCGCCTCCGTCGCGCGCAAAAGACTCACCGCCGCCTCAAGAGGCTGCTGCGCGGCATAGAGCTCGTAGGAGCGGACAGAGTCCACGACGCTCAGCGCGTCCTTTTGGGTGTAGCTGGCGGCCATGGTAGTGAATCGATCAAATTGATGCACAGCACCCTTCCGCGGAGACCTCTGACGTTTATTCACGTTACGCCTCAGTGTGGGCGTGGATCTCCTTCACGCGCCACGTGAGCTCGCCGCGCACGCCGCCGTTCTTGTCGACGTAGAAGCGAATCGCCTCGGGGTGCATCAGCACATAGTCGATGATGACCGTGTCGATCGAGCGTCCCTTTTTGACCTGCATCTGGCCCGGGCCGTTGGACTGCGACTGGTCCGGCAGGTCGTACGCGTAGATCGTCTGCGTGAGATTCGCCACGTCGCCGGGCGTGGTCAGAATGATCTTGGTCAGGCGGTAGTGCTCCTGCTGGATCGCATCGGGCGTCTTGGCCTTGGCCGACGGCTGACCGACCTCAAACGCACCGGCCGGATCGAGCCCCGATCCCAGACAGCCCTGCGCCACGTACATCACAAACATCTCAATGTAGGTCGTTCCCAGCGCACCCCCATAATGGGCCGCCAAGAACGACAGCAGCTCCGTTGCCTCGATGTTGGTCTTGGTTCCGAACCCCCACGACTCGAGGAGGTCGACGCGCACGTCGTCGGCGATCTTGGTCATCGCAGGCCCAAAGTCGGGATTGAGTCCGGCGGTCGTGTTCTTGGCCGCGGGCTTGAGCTCGAGCTTGATCGTCCACGTGCGGCCCTCGGACGTCATGTTCTTGGTCGACGTCGACACGCAGTGGCCGGGGAACTTGTAGAGGTAGTCCGCGACGAGCTTGGGTCCCTGCAGATTGACAGACACATTGTTGTTCTTCTTCACCTTTGTGCTGTAGACACGCACTCCCTTGAACACGGCCGACGCACGCGACACCATGACTCCAGCCAGGCGGTCCGCGATGCGCTTGACCAGCGGCGACTCGGTCGCCTCGTCCGCGGTGCGCTTGCGCGATTCCTCAGGCGCCGTGTTCATGGTCTGGGTAAACTCCCCCTGGGGAACACCCTCGCAGATAGCAGCAGACATGTTGTCGAGATAGCAGATAGCACTTGGCGATCACACTGACCCATCGGCGCGCGGCGGTCAAAAGGTCGCAACTATTTGTTCACACCATGTCAAAATAGTCGCACCCCGAAAGGTCGCAACATTTGCATGAACAAGAAAAGTTCCACCCACGAAACACCCCGTGAGGAGGGAGGGGCGCGCGGCACGCGCTCAGTGTGTGCTGCCGTCTTTCAACCATGGCCGAAGCACCGCTGCGCACGTCCACCGGCGGCAAGTCGCCGATGCTGACGAGCCTGTCGGTCATCGCGGCGCCGCGTCTCATGAATCAATTCGCGGTTTTCCACAGCCTCATGGCGCCCAAGGGCGCGACCGTCAAGCAGCTGTTTGAGTCGCTGCACCGCCGCACCGCCTCTCTTGCGGAAGACGACTCGGACAGCTGGATTACGAGGCAGAGCTTCGAGTCTGTCTTTTTCCTCATCTGCGTCGAGGCCATATGCACCGACTCGCGCGAGTGCTGGGCGGTCGTCATGCTGCTGATCGAGATCTACGACGAGTCGTTTGCGACGATTCTCGCCCACGCAAAGGTGTTTGCCGAGAATCGCGTCGAGCGCGGAGAGCCCGGCCGCGCGTCGCAGGCATTCACGTCGACGATGACCTTTGGAGAGGCCGCGCACCTGCTGATGTACTGGCCCGCGGTGCAGAAGAAACTCGGGTCGCGGACGACGGTCGGCACGACGCGCGTTGAGGCTGGGATGTCGTGGGGTGCGCTCGCTCGCGCGTTCGTCGGTGCTTATCCGCTTGAGAGCCACGGCCCGCTTGCCGAGCGCGTCGTGAGGCGCTACTGCTGTATGCTCCTCTCTGTGTGGTTCACGCACTTGCGAACACAAGGCAACGAGCAGGTCATCGCCGCTGGTGTGGTTCCATTTATGAAACTGTGGACGGGTTCAGGGGTCATGACGCCCATGCGCAAGCTGCTGGTGTTTGTGCCGCCGATGCTGGCGAGCATCCCTGTGAACAGCAACTACCAGTTTCTGTACTCTGTGTTGCGGCTGAAGGACACGCTGAATGCGACCAAGACAGACGCCTCTATCGAGCCCGGAGCGCCGCTGCCGCACGTCGCGCCGCTGATGGAGGCTGTCGCCTATCGCCTCGCCGCCGTGGCGATTCTCGCCGACCGCGGGCTGAAGAATAATTTCTACGGCGGGACTTCTGTTCTCGATCTCGTGCAGGCAACGTGGTCCTCTGTCGGTGCCTTGACGCCGCCGCTGCGCGCGTCTAATGAGACACCAAGGCCAGCTGCACCCAAGCGCCAGCGCGTGCGCCGCGTCGCCGATCCCGCGCCAGAAGGGCAGCCTGCGGCAAAACGACCACGGCGGCAGCCCAAAAAGGCCGATCCCGCACCGCCTGCCGAAGCGCGCGCACAAGTACCCGCCGCGGAAACGATTTCCGAGGTGCTCGCCGAAGAGAGCAACCCCGCGTATGCATTTGCCGAGATCGACCGCCAGACAGCCGCGTTCGGGGACGCTGCAGTTAGCGCACTCGACCAAATGGATATGGGTCGCTTGGACGACTACCCCGACGACATCTAATAGAAGCCGGTGTCGTGCGTCTTTTTGTAGGTGTCATTGGTCAAAGTATGTATGCCATGAGCGTGAGCGACTCGCGGCGCAAGGCGCAGACGTGCACGGGTCCGCACTGCCAACGCAAGACGATCGCGCGCGTCGACTGGCGCCCGGCCCTGTGGCAGACGCTGCACACACTCGCTGCCGCGTCGGACCCGCGCCTCGGCAAGGACGACCCGTTCTGGGTCCTCTACAGCACGATGCCGCAGCTGATCCCGTGCTCGACGTGCCGCAACGAGTGGATCCCGATGTCGAAGCGCACACCAATCCACATGTACATCGGCAAGCCCGCGGTCGAGGTGCTGCGCATGACGGTCGATATGCACAACGAGGTCAACCGCCGCCTCGGCAAGCCCGAGTTTGCGTTTGCAGACGCGCAGAAAATGTACATGTAGTTACTTTATAGACGCCGGAAACTCGTCGGCCGCCGCGCAAAACTGCAGCAGCTTGCACCGGTTCTTTAGCAGGTCCTCGGACGCGCGCGGGGAGCCCGACAGTGCGCGCGCAATCGCATCGGCCGTTGCAGAGTCAAAGCATAGCGTTTCGGGATGGCGGTGCCGCGTAATCGCGACGTAGAGCAGCGTCAGGTCGCCGCGCATGACTGTCTGGTCGACGACGACCGTGCCCTCGCGAATCGTCTGTCCCTGCGCCTTGTGCACCGTCAGCGCGTGACGCGACGCGATCGGCAGCACACACTCGACGACCTTGTCGGGCGCAAAATCGCTCTTGGCCTCAAACTCTTGCATATACAGCACGTTCACCGGCTTGCCGCCAAACTCGACGAGCACACCCGCGGGCTGGCCGAGCTTGTCCTGCAGCGCGCACACGATCGTGCCAAACGAGCCGTTGACGAGGCCCTCGTCGACGTTGATGTTGCGCAGCAGGATCACCGGTTCGCGCGCGTAAAACTCGAGGACCTCGGTGCCCGGTGTGACTTTCTTCTCGCCAACGCCCGCGGCGCGTTTGATTGTTGCTGGGACGCGAATCATCATCTCGGGCGTCAGGCGGCCGCACATCCGCAGCGCGTTGCGCCGGCCCTCTACACGCGCCCTGACAGCCGCGTTGGTTGCGCATAAAAAGACGACGTCGTCGGCGGCGTCGGTCTCGGGCTGCGGGATCTCATTCATCGCCCAGCGCGTCGCGAGGTATTCTGCGTCCCCCGGGTCCACGGGCGGCGCGTCGCTCAGGCCGACTTGTGCAAGGGCGGTCACGGCGTTCTCGTAATGCCCGTGAAAGCGCTCGTCGGTGTACGCGAAGCGCTGAAACTGCGACAGGACGAGCGAGCGGAACGAGCGCCGCGTCTTGGGCACGGCCTGCGAAAAGTAGAGCCGGCGGACTGAGTCGGCGAAATCGACCTGCGCGGCCATCTGCGAGTTGTCCGGCGGCGACAGCTGGCATGGGTCGCCGCTCATAATCAAGTGCAGCATCTTGCCGCAGCGCACGACGACGTCGACGATGCGGATGAGGTGCTCGAGGTTCTCTTTGCACGCGGCAAAGACCTCGTCGACGACCAGAACAATCGTCTGGTACGGGTTAATGAGGATGCGGAAGCGCTGCGTCGAGCGCTTGGCCGAGAACGACGGCGCGAAGCGGTTGTAGACGTGCGCCTGCATGCGCGCGAGCGTGCCCCAAAAGAGAATAAAGTCGCGGTTCGCCTCCATGTCCTTCGAGTACGCCAAAGCGTGAACAGCTAGGCCCGTCGGCCCGGTCAGAAAGACCGCGACTTGCTTTTTTTCCGACAAGGCAGTGTTCACAGCAGATGAAATGGCCTGGGCCATGCTGTGCGTCTTGCCCGTGCCGGCGAGGCCGGTGACCATCGTCACTGCGAGGCCCGCCATCTCACCAACTGCACGGTACCGCAGACTCTCTTCGAGGGTGCAGCCACTGTGCGCTCGTGCCTGGATTCTCTGCGCTAAATGTTGTGACTTTTGCGTGAACAAATGTTGCACCCACTCTGTTTATTCTGTGTAGCGCCGCAGGTGTGACCAAGGCGCAGTTGCCAAAAGTCCAGTGGGGTGTAATCTGACCTAAACACGCGCAAGCATGGCGGAAGAGCCAGAGGCCGTGCCTTCGCTGGTTTCTGACCCAGAGCTGGCAAGTATGATGGATACCTACCATTCCCTCAATCGCCAGCGCGAAGAAAAAGCAAAAAGCTATTTGCAGGCAGAGATCGAGCGACTGCGAATCGAACTGGACCAATCGGCAGACGTGCCAAATATGGGACGGTATGTTATGTACCAAAATTTTGCGAGTGAAGCATCCCTGACGTACGCATTTGCCCGTACAGAAAGTGAGATATATGCGCACCTGAAAGGGATCAACCTATATGAACTCGTGGAGCACGTTGCGAGTGCGCGCAACCACGCCGCAGTTTTGTTTGAGTGTATGATCCCAGAGATGATCAAAAACGGGCTGAGGCGGATCGAGGACGAGTCTCTGGACGATAAGCTTACTGAAGAGCAGAAGAAAGGAGGAGAGAGTTACCGAAACTCTAGACGCGACTGCAATATCAGCTGTTGGACAAAATTGTGTCATCGCCGGTATGCGTCGGCTTGCTCTGCCGATGCAATCGATGCCGCAGCGGACGAGGCAAATACAGCCGCCAGAGCATTGATCCGTTGCGCGCTAGCTAACGTAGAAGGCAATATCCAAAGGATCTACACAGGCGTTCATGTCGCCACTCCTACGTTCGAGGAACGTACAACGGGGGAGATGTGGCGTTCTAGGTGTTTTAGAATCGTGCCTGGATGGGCTGCTGCTGTGAGGTGGGTAATTGTCACCTTTTCATATCGGCCGCCGCGTGCATTCAAGGCAGTGGTCTTTCCAGAAATTGTATGGAGTGTAGAGGTACCCGATGTTCTCGGTCCATTGGCGTGTTTGGTGCCGTGTCAATCGGCTTTTCGCGGCGAGGACAACCGCATTCTATTTCAGGATGGCCCGGTACTGGCAAAGCTGCGCGCCCTTTGCTTTCTGCCGGCAGACGAGGTCGATGACAGAACCGTTCTTTTATACGGCCTCGACCTCTGCATGGACGATGCTACCCGCTCCTGGAGAGAGAGTCTCGTAGGGAAGAGAGAGAGGCGACAGGATGGCTTTGGCTTGCATGTCACCGGAATACCTGGTATAGGCAGATTTATTCACGCAGATATGCAAGTCACCTGGCACAAGTCCTCTGAGCAGCTCCCCTACTCTGCGGGGCAGCATAGATCTGGCGAATATTGGAGTTCCGAAGTGTTGAAGCTGGATACCAGAGCGAATTGGGAAAGAATACAATTGTTTCTATAAAGGTTTATTTCTTCCGATACGAGGTCGAGGTCTCAAAGGCCATGGTCAGCAAAACCGGCTTTTCGTTAACAGCAACCACGAACTTCAGGGAGATGCCGCAAAATTCATCCGCGTACTCTGGATTCTCGACGACAAAGTCCCTTGCCCGCTGCATGACCCAGTCAAAAAACGCAGGCTGCGGGTAGGCCACCCCCTCGGGTAGCAAATCTTGTGCACTCGAAGAGCGCCGAAGTTCGCTCGCCATAACGCTGCAATGCGCTCGCAGAGTGGCAAAGGCGTTCTTTTTATACAGAGACAAAAGTTGCAACACAGCACAAAGGTTGCACCACCAGCGAGTGAAATGGAGCGATCGAGGGCGCACCCATGCGAACTGTGGCACGTCTACGTGCCCTACTCGGAAGAAGGCACGGGGCTCTTTGATCTCGACTGCGCAGATGACGCCATCCTTGAAGAGGTGCAGCGCCACGCCTCGTCGCGGTGCGACTACCTGTCGTCTGGCGCGGCCGCCGAGATGCTCGCCGCTGCATACGCTGCCGACATTGACCGCACCTTTCGCGCGACCGAGGGGTACAGCGGCTGGGCGACGATCCTGAAGAAGCCCGTTGGGCAGTACCGCATCGTCGAGCACCGCTTCTTCGTCGCGGGCGGCAAGTTCTGGGCGACGCTGCGCATTGTGCGCAACCCGGCTCTCGAAGATGAACAGCGACAGCTTTTTTGTGATCGCACACTGGGTGTACTTTCAAAAGCACCCGTCGGAGCAGTACTCGATCAGCCCGCGCGAGCTGCTGACGACGGCCGACTGCCGTGACGACGCCATCGAAGCCGCGCGCGAGTGGGCGCGCGACCGCATCCGCCTGCCGCAGTTTGACCAGGAAAAGTGGGACGAGCGCGTCGCGGTGCGCGAGGTCGAGCACGTTGTGCCGGCGAACGAGGAAACGGGCGCGCCCGGCGGCACGGTGACGTTTGTGTACGCGACGGTCGCTGGTCTGGGCGACACGTGGCGCGCCGGCGACGGCAGCACGGCCCAGGCGGTCGTTCTGCAGACAAAGTACGCCTCGATGTTCCCCGAGTTTATGTACAAGAAATAGAAGCATTCAAAGCGTTTTCATTGCTTACAGCGCGACGTTCACCATGCGCTGGCCACACACGGCCTGCAGGTGCAGCACGCGGATCAGGCCGTTGGACATCGCCGGCAGCTCGAAGCGGATACCCGTCAGCGTTCCCGCCGTGCTCGCCTTCGGGTGCACGAGGCCAGCCGACGTACCAAACGACGTCGCCACGTCGATCCAGCTGCCGCACGCCTCCTGGAAGGCCGTGCTGCCGACGTTCGGCTCGAACACGGTGCGGTACAGCAGCACCTGGTCCTTGTAGCTCTCCGACGTGCTTCCGATGCTGAAATTGCACGGGTTCGGGAAGTAGAACAGCTGGACGCCAGGCTCATTCTCCACCATCGTGATCAGCATGTTGAAGAAGATGACGTCTCCCACACAGATGACGCGGCACGCGTTGGCCTGCGCCTCGACGGTCGTGCCGTACGCGTTGTTCAGCGCGTTGGCGAAGCTGAACTTGGAGCCGACGTCTCCCGTGCCTCCGTTGTAGAAGAACGAGTACGCGCGCGACGCAAACTGGTGCGTCTTGGACACGGCCATCCACTGGCCCGGGTACAGCGCCTCCTCAGCCGCATCGGCCGGGGGCACGTACACAAACTCCACAATGTCTCCGGGCAGCAGCAGCGAGTACTGCGGACCGATCGGCGTCGCACCGGCAAACGACTGGCGGTGGATGTCGCCCCAGTACGGCACGCCGGCACCAGAGGCCGGGCCGACAAAGAACAGACGCCCCGTCGCGGTGTGGTGGCCCTCGAGGAACACCTTCAGCGTCTTGCGCGGGCGCGCAGCAAACGGCGCAGCCGCCGTGGAGGAGCCGACCGGCGAGGGCACGGGCAGGCCGCGCAGCCACATATCTCCGCCCTGGTTGCGCACAAACGAGTTGAGCGTGATGCGCACACCAGCGCAGTCGGGCGCATCGATGATCTCCTGCATGCCGTTGAGCATTCCGCTCTTCAGCAGGTCGTCGCCCTGGTCTGGCATGTCGTAGTAGCGCGACGACAGCTGTCCCGCGCCAAACATACCGCAGTACTCCTCGGCGCAGAACTTGCGCGCGATCTTCGTGTCCGTCTCGAGCTCGTGGGCCAGAGCCTTCACGCCGGCGAGGGGGTTCGGGGCCAGCGACATTCTTCAATCAACGAGTTGGGATAGTTCTCGTCACACGTGTGTAGAACACACGACAGCGGGAATGGCACATTGCACCCCGTTATCGTATGCGTTGTTTTTGGTGGATGTGCAGCACGGCGTTGTGCGCGCTAAAATGGGCAACCTATTCAGCGACACGTCCGACGCGATAAAAAAGGCGTGGAATGAGCTGATTACCAAGATCAAGCTGTTCATCGTCGGCGGGACGGCCACAGCCGACTGCGTCGAACAATTCACGCTCGGGCAGATCATTACCTTTGCGCTGCGGCGACTCGCCGTCGAGACCGTCAAAATAGGCGCGTATGCAGGCACCTTTGCGCTTGGCACCGTCGGCACGCTCGCCACCTTCTTTGGCGCGTGGAACGTCTTCTCGGACCCGAGTATGTTCTTCTCGCTCAAGGTGCTGCTCGAGTTCCTCGTCGGCATCCCGGCGCTGTACGGCACGTACAAGCTGTACCAGTACGCCAAGGGGCCGCTGCCGGTGCTGTGCCCGCCGATCCAGTCGCCGCGCGGCTTCCTCGTTGTCGCGGGCATCCCCGACGCGTCGTTCATCCCGAACCTCGTGTTCCAGCCCTCGTATGTCGCGAGCCACCCCGAGCTGACGGCCCAGTGGGGCATCGACGCAAGCGGCTCGCAGCCCGTCGATGTGCTCTACAGCAACCCGAACTGGGTGTACCGCGCGCCGCAGATTGTGAGCCAGAACAACTACTACTGGCAGTATGTGCAGCTGATCCGCTTCCCGTTCACGGTGCCGCCGGTCGGCTTCCCGAACGCGAGCGCGACCAAGGTCGCCCACGTGCAGATCCCGATCATTACGACTCTATGCGACGGGGGGTCGCCGTTTGGCGAGCCGCACCTCGCCTACGACCTCATCTACGACCCGAGCGAGGACACGGTGTACATGCAGCTCGAGGACTCGTCGTGGTCTCCAGTTTCACAAGAAGGTGCGTCAGCGGTCGGCGGCACCTCTGTGTATTCCGCTGCGGGGGCCAAGTGCCTTTGCACGATTCTGTACTCGATCTCAGGGGCGTCGGTGTGGTTCTCGCCGGACCTGTCGGGTATTGTGGGACAGCTGCCGAATGTGTTTCTGCCGCCCATGTCGGTGAGCATCGACATTACGTGGCCGCGCTACATCTACCAGCCGCAGTTTCTGTACCAGTTTCCGTCGTCGTACCACTGCACGGGCCTGATTGGCGGCGACGCGACGACGCCCGACACGACCGAGTACGACTTTAACTTGTCGGGAACAATGGCGCCGATGGCGCTGCTGACGCAGTCGCGGTCGGACCTGCCGACGCTGCCGGTCAAGGTGACTCTGCAGGGCCAAGACGCAGGGCTGCTGCTGCAGTCGGCGGTTGTCAAAGGCAACTACGGCCCGAATGGCCTGCCAGGGCAGCTGCAGTATGTCGCCAACCCACA
>Ga0209262_10000999_pt1 | contig 11877 bp, 18 predicted proteins | sample Lowcelwee11metaG_FD_187171 | JGI IMG/M metagenome (GOLD analysis project Ga0209262, IMG submission 187171) | Freshwater pond sediment microbial communities from the University of Edinburgh, under environmental carbon perturbations - Low... | ecosystem: Environmental > Aquatic > Freshwater >...
AGAGAAAATAAGAAAGATTTTATGACAGTTGCTATAGATTACTTTTTATTAGTAGGATTCTGCTTTGCACTTACATCTGGTTTATTCTTAGGATTAAAATCAATTAAATTAATTTAATAGACTGCACCAAATGCAAAATGACATTCGTCAAGATAAAATTATTGGATCAAGACGATTTAGTAATTATTTCTGGTCCGTATTTTTATTCGTTGGAGGTTTAGGTTTTTTATTAGCTGGTATTTCCAGTTATTTTAAAATTAATCTATTACCATTTGCAAATCCAACAGAATTAGTTTTTATTCCACAAGGGTTAGTAATGATGTTTTATGGAACTCTAAGTCTTGGATTTAGTATCTACATAATCATTACAATATTATTAGATGTGGGAAGTGGTTATAATGAGTACAATAAAATAGAGAATCTTGTTAAAATAGTTAGAAAAGGATTTCCAGGAAAAAATCGAGAGATTCTTCTAACTTATCCACTTTCAAATGTTCGAGCAATTGGTATAAAAATTACAGAAGGCTTAAATCCAACTCGAAGCATTTATTTATGTTTAAAAGATGAACGAAAGATACCTTTGACGCCGGTTCAAGAACCAACGGCTATTTCAAACTTAGAAGAAGAAGCGGCTGATTTAGCCAAATTTTTAGAGTTGAATCTAGAAAATTTATAAGATTTTATTGCTTTTCCTTCCGCATAACTTTATAATAAAGTTATGCGGGCATAGTTTAGTGGTAAAACCTTAGCCTTCCAAGCTAATGATGGGGGTTCAATTCCCCCTGCCCGCTTTTAAGATTGATAAGAAATTTATATCCGACTGAGCAACAATCATTTTTTTATAGGAGAATATATAACTATGTCGGGTGGATCTACAGGTGAACGTCCGTTTTCGGATATTATTACTAGTGTACGTTACTGGATTATTCATAGTATTACAATTCCGTCACTTTTTGTATCAGGGTGGTTATTCGTTAGTACTGGTTTAGCTTACGACGTATTTGGAACTCCACGTCCAAATGAATACTTTACACAGGATCGTCAACAAGTTCCATTAGTGAATGATCGATTCAGTGCAAAACAAGAATTAGAAGATTTAACTAAAGGTTTATAATTGAGGTAAAAAAATGGCAAAAAATATTAATCAACCGGTAGCTTATCCTATTTTTACATTCCGTTGGTTAGCAATTCACGGATTAGCAATTCCAACTGTGTTCTTTTTAGGTGGCATTACAGCAATGCAATTCATTCAACGATAAATTTATATATAATAAAGATACGAGGTAATTTTTATGACAGGTCCAAATCCAAATAAACAAGCAGTAGAATTAAATCGAACTTCTCTTTATTGGGGACTTCTATTAATTTTTGTTTTAGCAGTTTTATTCTCAAGTTATTTCTTCAATTAATATTAATCTAATAGGAGTTTTTTTATGGCAAATACGGGTAGAATTCCTTTATGGCTTGTAGGTTTAGTAGGTGGTTTAGCAGTAATTACAATGCTTGCCTTATTTATCTATGGTTCATACTCAGGGTTAGGTTCGTCTTTATAAATTTTTGCTTATTAATATCCATTAAAAATTTTTAATGGATATTAATAAACAAAAATTTAATTCGAAGTTTATTTTCGAAATTGCTTTCTTATTATTTTCAGAATTTTTCTTAGAAATTTAGTAAAAGGATTCAACAAATTCCATCCGTCTTTAGTTCCTCTTCCAAACCAACCATACCAAAGTTTAGGAAATAAACGATTTAAATTTTTTTCTTTTTCTTTTGGATCTTGCCAAGCTGTTTGTCCACCACTATAAATACTATTGGTAGGTCGTGGACCAATATGTAATTCTGTATTTTCAACAAAAAATGGAACATAAAAATATTGACCCCAAATAGCATGAAATAATCCAAAAATTATAAATCCAATGTGAGCTAAAACAACACATGCTATAATTCCATTTAGAATATTTATTTGTAATACTAAATTTGGATCGGCATAATCTCCATATGATTTTGTTTGAGGAATCAGAACAAATGTTTGAAAATAATAAACTCTATATATAAAATATATAAAGATTTGTTCGACCATACCAATAATTAGTAAAAACGTCCAGTGCCATCTTACTAAATATGGACAATATCTTTTACCGATTCGCGTTATAACTGCATAAGCAGCAACCCCAGAAAGTTGAGTCCAAAACTTACTACAAATATCGTATATTTTCGGGATAATCTTATTATAAACTTTATAATAAAGTGGAAGGATACTTGATTTATTTGGTTCTGGTAAATTTGAAATAAACATTGAAATTGGATCAATATAGTATCTAAGTCCAGTCTCAGGATCTACATTTATTATTCCTTTCGTAAACGCATAATATAAAATTTGACCTGGATTATACCAATGAGCATTTTCCCCTAATTTAAGATCAGTTAAAACCATTTGTCTATGAAGAGAACGTAATTGAACTGCATCCATCCCTAGTTTATGTAAAAATGGAAGTTTTAATAATACGCTTCGATACATAGAAATTAAGTCAATTAAATGCCGATACCATAAATAACCAGCAAAAAGCCCTATACATGTAATATAAAACGAAGTTTTTAAATTATATCGTAATGCAAGAATTATAAAACGAATAAAAAGAATGAAAAATAGCACGTTTTCAATATCAGCTAAAGTAAGGCCATCTTGAACCTTTTCCCATAAACCTTCCAAAATTAATCGAAATGTATTTAATGATACATTAGTTGAAGGCTCAAAATTTAATGAATTGAGATCATAACCCCCTTCAACTGCTTGCCGAATTTCACGATTAGTAGGATCTTCCATTCCGAACCAATTTAAGACTGTTTCTTGATCAATATTGATTAAAAGAAGTAAAAGTCTAAAAAGATATAACATAAATTAAATTTTTCTACTGCACTGGCTAAACATACTAAATTTTTCTCGAAAAAGCAAGAGTTTCCGAAAAGTTTTAAAGCAGTAGAAAAGTTACTATTTTCTACTGCTTTAAAACTTTTAAGACTAATTAAAAATAAGTAATACCCCCAAGGGAATTCGAATCCCTGTCTGCTCCGTGAAAGGGAGCTGTCCTAGGCCTCTAGACGATGGGGGCAAGTTTTAACTATCTAACATAAAAATTCGAAGCGGGCAACGCGATTCGAACGCGCGACATCAACCTTGGCAAGGTTGCGCTCTACCACTGAGCTATGCCCGCTAACAAATATGTTAGATAGAAAGTATAATGCTTCTTACTATAATTTATAAGAATTAATGAATTATGTCAATACCTTAAAATAATTTAGAAATTATAGTTATAACTATAATTTCTAAATCGTTAAAGTGATGATGCAATACCATCAGCAGCAGCAATAATAACAACAAGAACTACCCAAGCTTGGAATCCTTTTGTAAAACTATCTTTTGAATTTTCCCATTCGCCTGGTGTAGCTAAAGCTACTGGAACTGTTACAACTAAACCTAATGAAATTAAAACTAATAAAGCTGTTAAAGCAGTTATCATAAGTATTTTTTGATAATTTTTATATTGATGATCAAAATTAAATAAATCTATTATTAATATTAAAGATTACCTTTCTTTAAAGCTAACAAAACAATAATTGCTGGACCTGATAACATGATAACACCTGTAGCTATTAATTGTCCTAGAACTTGCCAATTAAACATTTTTTAAATCCTTATTTATCAATTTTTAATAAAATTTTAAGTAATAAAATAACCGATAATGTTATTTTTCATTTTACTTTAAAATGCATAAAGTAAAATATTAATTGAAAGAATATTTTAATTAATATTTTTATGCTTTTCTTTTCTTAGTTATTTTTACCAATCTGTCAAAAAAGTAATTTTAGAACTGCCTTGTCGATTAACTTATTGAAGAATTTCCACCTTGTTCTTCTAATTTCAGTTCGGTTGAACTGTCTAATTTTCATTTTTTAAATCTTTCTTTATCTTTTGTTAAAAATAACAAAAGATAAAGAAAGATTTAAAACAAAGCTAAACATAAACCAAATGATAAAAAATTTCTTGACACAGACCGTCAACCTTTAATTAGGATTTACGGTCTGAGTTAAAACTTGAATCTTTGGACTTACTTCGGCATGTTTTTCTTGGTCTAAAAAAATTGTTGACAATGCTGAGTCTTTCTTTTGAAATTTTTCAATTGTTCCAACTTGGTTTCGTTTTAAATGATAAATTCGACTTAAATTTCGTGCTTTCGAGGTTGGTAAGTTACCATTCTTATCAACTCCTCTTCTAAACTCAAATTCACCCAAGGTCATTAGTTTTTGATGGGGCTGTAAAATAAAACGATTATTTCCCGCCTCAATTTTAAATTCGTTCTGATAGTTTAATTTTATTTGATCGGGTTTTTCCAAATCAATATAATAAAGTCGTTGAATTGGTTCAATTGAACAAACCGGTATAATGGATTCTTTAATATTATTTAGATAACCAATATGATTTTTGAGAATTAAGGTTAAAAAAAATACTAATGGCCGAATTCTTGGACTACGTTTAACAATTTTTAAATTATTATCTTTATTTTTTCTAACTTTTTCAAAAGCTTTTTTGTCTAGCTGTAGTTTTAGTAAATTTGTAAAACGTAGGAAATGAATAAACAGAAAAGCGTGAGAAAGCAAGGGGTCTGAGTTACTAAGAAACGCTCCACCTCTTTGTACAGTGTCTACAGTTTGCGTTTTCTTTAGATTTTTCATCTTCCGCTTTATATCAGCCCGAGAATATTCACTATCTGTAAAAGTCGGAGATTTTAGGGTTTTATTCAGATTATAGATAAAATTTCCGAATCCAATTAAAAATGCTACGCTAAAATATGAAATCCAGATAATTCGCAAGAACTTCAAATAATCACGAACTTCGCTAGGATTAGTTGGATCAACTCCAAAATCGACTAGTAAAGACTCAATTATCACTTGTTTAAGATACTTTAGCCTCTGCAGTATTCGAAGTTTGCGGATAGCTTGAACCTTTATTAGTTCTTGAAAAATTTTTTTTCCAGTAGAATTAGTAATATTGGAAGAGAATTGAGACCCTTCTTGTTCTGGTAAATTGTATATGGTTTCGTTTAGAGTTTGCCATATCTTTTTATCCATAGATTCTTATTTATTATTATTAAATTATTTATTGACTATTATTATATATTTATTTTTAATTAATTTTTTAGTTGCTAATTTTTCGACAAGCATTTTTTTAGTTGAACCTCTTATTTTTTAAATTCTCTGTCATTATTTTTTTATTCATCAAATGCAAAAAATAATCGGGTAGAAAATATAATAGCAATTAAAAAAAATATAATGAACTTTTAAATCACAAGTGGGTAGCTAAAAATTATTCGGTTTTTACTTGTGAAAATCTCATTCAACAAAGCTTATAGTTCATCATTATTAAGAATAGAAAATTGATTAATGGGAAGTAAAAGTATTCTGAAAAGATTGTTGGCCGAGTATTATTTGGACATTCACTTTTAAACTTTATTTTTTTTTGGAGACAAGATAGTACTCTAATACTAAAACACTAGTCTAGAAGTACGGACTTCTAAAATACTATGTTTTTTTTAAAAACAAAATTTATTTTCTTAGTAATAAGAGTAATTTATTAAAAATGTAAAAAAATAGTTTAATATTTTATCTAATTCATGTTATTATCTAGGTAAGGGTTGCTAACTCAATGGTAGAGTACTCGGCTTTTAACCGAATAGTTCTGGGTTCGAGTCCCAGGTAACCCAATATTTTAATGATATAATTGCTTAGCCAGAATTACGTTAATTTAACTCTTCATAAAAATCTAAAAATAAAGATAAAATAATATTTTACCTAACTTTTCAGTTAGGTAAAATATAATGATTATTAAATTAATCAATAGGACGCATTGATAAAACAGGTTCGTTAGCACGGTTAATACCTTTTTCGAAACCAGCAGCAGCTGCACGAGCACGGCCTGAGTGCCACCAGTGACCTACTAAGAAGAAGAATCCTAAGAAGAAGTGTGAACAACATAACCATGAACGAGGTGATACATAGTTAACTGAGTTAATTTCTGTTGCTACACCACCTACTGAGTTAAGTGAACCTAGAGGAGCATGAGTCATATACTCTGCTGCACGACGTTCTTGCCAAGGTTGAATATCATTTTTAATTTTATTGATATCTAAACCGTTAGGACCACGTAATGGTTCAACCCATGGTGCACGTAAATCCCAGAAACGCATTGTTTCACCACCAAAAATGATTTCACCACTTGGAGAACGCATTAAGTATTTACCTAAACCAGTTGGACCTTGTGCTGATGATACATTAGCACCTAAACGTTGGTCACGAACTAAGAAAGTAAATGCTTGAGCTTGTGAAGCTTCTGGACCTGTTGGACCATAAAACTCACTAGGGTAAGCAGTATTGTTATACCAAGAGTATAAAGATGCTGTGAAGCCCATTAAAGAAATCGCAGCTAAACTGTATGATAAGTACGCTTCACCTGACCAAACGAAAGCACGACGTGCCCAAGCGAATGGCTTAGTAAAGATATGCCAAATACCACCAGTAATACATAATACCCCAACCCAAACGTGTCCACCAACTAAATCTTCCATATTATTTACTGCTACAACCCAGCCATCTCCACCAAATGGAGAACGGAATACATAACCAAAGATTACAATTGGGTTTAATGTAGGACTAGTAATAAAACGAACATCTCCACCACCTGGTGCCCAAGTGTCATAGACACCACCGATGTACATTGCTTTAACAACTAATAAGAAAGCACCACAGCCTAAAAGACATAAATGGATACCTAAAATTGTTGTCATTTTATTTTTATCACGCCAGTCATAACCAAAGAATGGGAATGATTCTTCTAATGTATCTGGTCCTAATAATGAGTGGTAAATACCACCAAAACCTAAAACAGCTGATGAAATTAAATGAATCACACCTACTGCAAAGTATGGTACAGTACTTGTAATTTCACCACCTGGTCCAACACCGTAACCTAACGTTGCTAAGTGTTGCATACAGATAAAACCTTGTTCATATAAAGGTTTTTCTGGTACAAAGTGAGATACTTCGAATAAAATCATTGCACCAGCCCAAAATACCATTAGACCTGCGTGTGCTACGTGAGCACCTAATAACTTACCTGAAACGTTAATTAAACGAGCATTTCCACTCCACCAAGCAAAGCCTGTAGACTCGATGTCGCGACCTGCTATACTACTATTAAAGGGCGTTTCCACGTGGTAATACCTCCTCAGGGAATACAAAGTTTTCATGCGGTTGGTCTTGCGCTGCCATCCATGCACGAATACCTTCGTTTAATAAAATATTTTTTGTATAGAATGTTTCAAATTCTGGATCTTCTGCTGCACGTAACTCTTGTGAGATAAAATCGTAAGCACGTAAGTTTAATGCTAAACCAACAATCCCAATAGCACTTGTCCATAAACCTGCTACTGGTACAAATAACATGAAGAAGTGTAACCAACGTTTGTTTGAGAATGCTACACCAAAAATTTGTGACCAGAAACGGTTAGCTGTAACCATTGAGTATGTTTCTTCTGATTGTGTCGGTGTGAATGCACGGAATGTATTCGCAGCATCACCATCTTCGAATAATGTGTTTTCTACAGTTGCACCGTGAATAGCACAAAGTAAAGCACCACCTAAAATACCAGCAACACCCATCATATGGAATGGGTTTAATGTCCAGTTGTGGAAACCTTGTAAGAATAATAAGAAACGGAAGATTGCTGCAACACCGAAACTTGGTGCGAAGAACCAACTTGCTTGTCCTAATGGATATAGTAAGAATACTGAAACAAATATAGCAATTGGACCTGAGAATGCAATTGCGTTATAAGGACGAATACCTACTAAACGTGCAATTTCAAATTGACGTAAACAGAATCCGATTAAACCAAATGCACCATGTAAAGCTACGAATGCCCAAAGACCACCAATTTGACACCAACGTGTGAAATCACCTTGTGCTTCTGGACCCCATAAAAGTAATAAAGAGTGACCCATACTGTTTGCTGGAGTCGAAACAGCAGCTGTTAAGAAGTTACATCCTTCAAGATATGAACTTGCTAAACCATGTGTATACCATGAAGTAACAAAAGTTGTACCAGTCATCCAGCCACCTGCTGCTAAGTAAGCAGTTGGGAATAATAATAAACCTGACCAACCAACGAAAACAAATCGATCTTTCTTTAACCAGTCGTCTGCAAGATCGAAAATGCCACGTTCTTGGTTTTGCCCAATAGCAATGGTCATATTTTAATAATCCTTTAATATAATTATTTAGAGAGTAAACAATAATATAATGTTTTACTCTATTCTTATCAACTTGTATCTATAATTATACGTCATTCATCTTAAAAATTTTAATCAAATTCAGTTTTTATAAAATTATTTAAACTAGAAAATATTAGTTTCAAAAATTTGTTAGATGCGGCTTACTATATTTATAATTAGAAGTCGACTCTAACAAATTTTACTTTTAATTAACCAATGTCATCAATTGAAACATAGATGAAAAATAATGCCATGCTAAGTGCTGGAAAGACTAAACCAACAATAGGAACTAAAATTGAAGGTAAAAATGCAGCTGCCATATTATATTTTTATCTTAGAATATTATGAAATAAATAATTATCAATTTTAGAAACTGATAATAGTAATTGTATACGAAAAAATGTTAGAATAAAACATTAATATAAATTAAAAATTTACAGAGTTTTATACTAAAATTAATATTATTAAATCTAATATTATTAATCTTAGAAACTTTATATATTACTTATGGAAACTTTATTATTATCTCGTTTACCAGAAGCATACGTTGTTTTTAGTCCTATTGTTGACGTATTACCTGTTATTCCAGTTTTCTTTTTATTATTAGCTTTTGTTTGGCAAGCTGCTATTGGATTTAGATAATTTTAAATGTATAAACTAAACCTGATTATTGTATAATTGTTTATAAAATAGTATTCATGTTTATATAAAAATTAAAAACTAACAATATATGGTAGAACCTTTATTATCTGGTATAGTTTTAGGATTGATAACTGTATCTGCACTTGGTCTTTTTGTTGCAGCATTTTTACAATATCGACGGGGTAATCAATTTGAAATTTAATTGTTCTAAAAATCTTATAAATATTTGATTGATATTTATAAGATTTTTAGAACAATTAAACAAACTATTTCTTTTTTAATCTTGATCAACCTGAAAAAAAGACAAATAATTTATTTAGAAGATTATTTATTAAATATGTATTGACAATCTATAGGAAATAAAATAATCTTTATATGAAAGAGGATTATGTTCTTCTTTTTAAACAATAAACTATTGCTGGTGTAGCTCAATGGTAGAGCAACGGATTTGTAATCCGTTGGTTGGGGGTTCAAGTCCCTTTACCAGCTTTTAAAAATTACTGTTTCCTTTTTAAATAGTTTTTTATGATTAAAAAATAAATTTAAACCATCTTTAATAGTAGTCGATTTTAAATAAATATTTTATAGGCCCAGTAGGAATCGAACCTACATTGGAAACTTAGAAGGTTTCTGTCCTAGTCCGTTAGACGATAGGCCCTTATTGAAATATGGGTAATACAGGATTTGAACCTGTGACCTTCTGCTTGTAAGGCAGACACTCTACCGCTGAGTTAATTACCCACTGCTAATTCTAGTATATATATATATACAAAAAAATTAAAAGAACGTCAATATTAGAATTATAGCAAGCAAATGTTTTTAATAAAAAAAATTCTAATATTGTCTTTTAATTTTTTATATGTTATCATCCAAATAGATAAGGGTCGATGTCCGAGTGGTTAAAGGAGGCGGATTGTAAATCCGCTGCGTTATGCTACGTTGGTTCGAATCCAACTCGGCCCAATTAATTTTTCTTATTAAATTTTAATGATTTAGTATTCTTTAAAATTTTATTTTCTTTCAGAGAAACCCAATTCAAAGATAATTCTTAATAATCTGAAACGTTAAGAAAATGGTAGAGTTTTCAGAAAACTCTACCATTTTCTTAAAATTAATTTCTATCCACCTGTCATAGTTTTAAGAATAAAATAAATCGCTAACACAAATAGTAAAAAAGCTATTGGGACGAAAATACGAAGTTTCTTAATCTTAAATAAATTTCTAAAAGGTGCTAAAATAACTAGAATTAAACCCGCTAAACTACTAATAAAAAATCTTGGATATCGAGAAATATTAGTCCAAAAATCATTCATATAAAATTAGAGTCATTACTTTTATTATAACCTATAATTATATATAATTTTTAAACTTCTTATTGAGAAGTCTTAGTTGATAGGTTTTATCTAGAAAATAATAAATAAATTAGTGTTTGATTTTAATTAATTTATGTTAGAATACGTTTTAGTGAAATAGCTTAAGGCTCTGTAGCTCAGTGGTTAGAGCAGGGGACTCATAAGCCCAAGGTCGTAGGTTCAAATCCCACCAGAGCCATTAGTTATTTCATTTTAAACTTAAGAAATAGATTTTTAAAAACTAACTAGTTTAGGAGAAATGGCTGAGCGGTCGAAAGCAATAGATTGCTAATCTATCGTACAATTTATTGTACCCAGGGTTCGAATCCCTGTTTCTCCTTTGTTAAAAAATTAAAAATAAGAAAAAGTTGACAAATAATAAAAACCAAATTAAAATTGCATAATGTAGGGATTGTAGTTCAATTGGTTAGAGCACCGCCCTGTCACGGCGGAAGTTGCGAGTTCGAGTCTCGTCAGTCCCGATTCAAAGTTTTTTAGTTAATTCATTTAATAATAATATGGAAAATATTATTATTAAATGAATGTTTATTCGCCCTGTACTTTTAACAAAGCAAATCCTAGTGAAAGACCGAATAAAGTCATCGAAAAACATACAACTGCAGTTGTTATAATTTCTGGACTTGCATACGGGAATATTTGTCTAATTAATTCCATAATATTTTCAATTTTAAATGTTACAAAAAGTTTGAATAACTAGAAACCATTTCGAGCCCAAACAGTTAAGGCTAATGAAAATGTAAACATTGCCATTAAACTAGCCCACCCTAAACTTAAAATATCCATAGATCTATATTTTTAATTTATTTAAGTTTTATAATTTAAAAGGTTTTATTAAAAAATCCTTTTAAATTATTTTGTATTGGTATTATACAATACCATTCGTCCAATCTACATCTACATTTTCAATAATTAAAGATGAATTATAAATCTGTAAAATAATTAATAAAAATACTAAGAATGCAGCCATCACTACAGCCATAATTGGAGTTGTTCCCCAACCTGGTGCAACTTTACCATATTCAGCATTTAATGGACGTAAAATTTCACCTAATCTTGTTCGTAATGCCATAAAAATATTTATATTTTTAATAAATTAATTTTTCTAGTATATGTTATATAATATTAAAATGTTAATTTATATAAGTATATAACATGGAAACAGCAACTATTATCGTAATTTTTGTATCAAGTTTACTCTTAGGAATTACCACATATTCTGTCTATACCGCTTTTGGACCAGCTTCAAAAAATTTACGTGATCCGTTTGAAGAACATGAGGATTAAAAAATAAAACCATTTATATGGTTTTATTTTTTAATAATTCGCGGTGTATCGCGGAAAAATACAGCAAAGAAAATTACGATTAAAGTACCAATAAGTAAAAATGTATAAACTAACGCTTCCATTGTTTGATCCTATTTAAATATAAAGAACTTAAAAAACTAACTGTAAATTAAACAGCACCTTGTTTTTTCGTTGATTTATCACCAAGTTTTTGGAATGCACCAAATTCTACTTGTTCTGTAACTTCGGC
>Ga0209262_10001000_pt1 | contig 11873 bp, 11 predicted proteins | sample Lowcelwee11metaG_FD_187171 | JGI IMG/M metagenome (GOLD analysis project Ga0209262, IMG submission 187171) | Freshwater pond sediment microbial communities from the University of Edinburgh, under environmental carbon perturbations - Low... | ecosystem: Environmental > Aquatic > Freshwater >...
CAGGGCGCGTGGCGCGACCATCTACGCAGAGCTGATCGGCTTCGGCATGAGCGGCGACGCGCATCACATCACGGCGCCGCCCGAAGACGGGGAAGGCGCCCGGCTCGCGATGACCGCCGCAATCCGCGACGCGCAGGTCAGTCCGTCGGACATCGACTACATCAACGCGCATGCCACGTCGACCGAACTCGGCGACCGCGCCGAGACCGTGGCGATCAAGCGCACGCTCGGCGATCATGCCAGCAAGGTCGCGGTCAGTTCGACCAAGTCGATGACCGGCCACCTGCTCGGCGCCGCCGGCGTCGTCGAAGCCATCTTCTCGATCCTCGCGATCCGCGACAGCGTGCTGCCGCCGACGATCAACCTCGAGAACCCGGACCCCGAATGCGACCTCGACTACGTGCCCGGTGCGGCGCGCCAGGCCCCGGTTCGCGTTGCGCTGTCCAATTCGTTCGGCTTCGGCGGCACGAACGGCAGCCTGATCTTCCGCGCACCCAACTGAGCGCGCGCGGCGCCAAGACCATGCGCGAAGCCGACCTGCTCGCGCTGCACGAGCGCTTTCCCGACCGCTACCCGGTCCTGCTCGAAAGCGTGAGCGGGGAGGCGCCGCTCGGCCGCCACGACGTGCTGTTCGCGCTGCCGGGCGCGACGCTGTCGCAGGCGCCGGACGGCACGCTCGCCGGCGACTCGCCGGAGGCCAGGCAGGGTGGCCGCTTCCTCGACGCTCTCGATCGCTGGGTGGCGCGTGAGCGGCGCGCGGGCGCATCTGGCTCGAGTGGCAGTGTTTTCGCCGACGGCTGGTTCCTGTACCTCGGCTATGAGCTCGCAGCGGAGATCGAGCCGACGCTGCGGTTACCGTCCTCACGGTTGCCGCGTGCCATGGCGTGGCGCATGCACGGCGCGCTCATGCGTGAGCGGCAATCGGGACAGGTCCGCATCGTCGCGCGCGACCCGGCCCGGCTGGAGCAGCTTCGCGCGCAGGTGCGGGAAGACGTAGCGGCGGTCGCCGCCGCGCCCGCTCGCGTCGCGCCAGACGTTCTCGCAACCGCCACGCGGGAGCAGGCGCCGCAGGTCTTCCTCGACGGCGTGCGTGCAGTGCTGGAAGCCATCGCACGCGGCGACGTCTACCAGGCCAACCTGTCGCGGTCGTGGCGCGCGCGGCTGGCACCGGGTGCGACGGCCTGCGACCTGTACCGGGCCCTGCGCCGCGCCAACCCGGCGCCGTTTGCGGCGCTGGCGCAATTCGCGGCTTTCTCCATCCTGAGTTCATCGCCCGAGCGCCTGCTGCAGCTGCAGGACGGCATCGCGAGCACACGACCCATCGCCGGCACGCGCCCGCGCGGCGGCGACGATGCCACCGATGCTGCGCTCAAGAGCGAGCTGCAGCTGAACGAGAAGGAGCGCGCCGAGCACATCATGCTGGTCGATCTCGAGCGCAATGACCTCGGCCGCATCTGTCGTGGCGGCTCGGTCGAGGTCGACGAATTCATGACCATCGAGACCTACGCCACCGTGCACCACATCGTCTCCAACGTGCGCGGCGTGCTGCGCGACGACGTCACGCCGGGCCAGGCGATCGCCGCCGTGTTTCCCGGCGGCACGATCACCGGCTGCCCCAAGGTGCGCTGCATGGAGCTGCTGGCGGGCCTCGAGCTCGAACCTCGCGACGCGTACACGGGATCGCTCGGGTACCTGGACCTGAACGGCGCGATGGACCTCAACATCCTGATCCGGACCCTGACCGTCTGCGACGGCGAAATCGGATTTCGAACCGGAGCCGGCATCGTGGCAGACTCCGTACCAGAGGCTGAGCTGGCAGAAACCCGCGCCAAGGCGAATGGAATCCTGCGCGCGCTGGGAGAACGACGATGATCGGTCGCAAGTTCGTGAATGGTGTCGAAGGCGGCAGCGTGTCCGTGGATGACCGCGGCCTGCAGTATGGCGACGGCCTGTTTGAAACCATGGCGGCGTCGAACGGCCGCGTGCGGCGGTTCGCGCAGCACATGGCGCGCCTCACCGAAGGCTGTCACCGGCTAGGCATGCCCACCCCACCCGTGGACCTGATCGAGACCGATTGCCATCGCGCGCTCGAAGGATTCGGCACTGCGGTCGTCAAGCTCACGCTGACGCGCGGCCCCGGTCCGCGCGGCTACCCGCCGCCGGCCGAGCCCAACCTGACGCGCATCGTCGTCTCGACGGCACAGCAGGTCTCGGAGTCCGAGGCTGCGCGGCCCCTCACGTTGCGGGTCTGCGAAACGCGCCTCGGCCGCAATCCGCGGCTGGCGGGCATGAAGCACCTCAATCGTCTCGAGCAGGTGCTCGCGGGCGCCGAATTGCGCGAGCCTCCGGTCGACGAGGGGCTCATGCGCTCGACCGACGACCGGATCGTCTGCGCCACGGCGGCGAACGTGTTCCTGGTGCGGCAGGGCGAGTTGCTGACGCCGCAGATCAGCGATTGCGGCGTCTCCGGCGTGATGCGCGAGGTCGTGTTGCGCGTCGCCGTAAAACTGGGCATCCACGTCGAAGTCGGCGATTTCACGCTCGACGACCTGGCGCGCGCGGACGAGTGCTTCCTGACGAATGCCGTGCGCGGCATCCGGCCGGTCGGCTGGGTCGCGGGCGTGAACAATTTCGAGCCGGGTGAAATGACTGCGCGGCTGCGCGAGGCGATCGAGGCCGCCGACGAATGAGGTCCGCCGGGCGGACGCTGCTCGCAGCGCTGGCCATCGCCGTGATCGTGCTTGCCGGCGGCGCGCTCTATGCGCGCCACTGGCTGTCGCAGCCGTTGCCGCTCGGCGCCGCCCCCATCGTCATCGAAGTCCAGCCGGGTCAGTCGCTCACGGCCGTCACGCGCGACCTGGCCGCGCGCGGACTGGTCCGCCATCCGCGGCTGCTCGCGCTGTATGGCCGGTTCACCGGCGTCGATTCGCGCATGCGCGCGGGCGAATTCTCGATCAAGCCCGGCACGACGCCGCGTGGATTGCTGCAGGCATTCGTCAGCGGGGCGCTGGTGCAGCACTCGGTGACGATCGTCGAAGGCTGGACGTTCCGCGAGCTGCGCAAGGCGCTCGCCGCCGAGCCGGCGCTCGAGCACGCGACCCGCGGCCTGTCGGACGCAGCGCTGATGCGCGCACTGGGGGAAGACGGTCGCCATCCGGAAGGCCTCTTCTTCCCCGACACCTACCTGTTCGGCAAGGGCACGCGCGATCTCGACGTCCTGCGTCAGTCCCGCGAACGCATGCGCAAGGAACTTGCGGCCGCCTGGGGCGCGCGCCACGAAAACCTGCCGCTCACGGACGAGTACGAAGCGCTGATTCTGGCCTCGATCATCGAGCGGGAGACGGCCCGCCCGGACGAGCGCACGCGCATCGCCGGCGTCTTCGTCGAGCGGCTGCGGCGTGGCATGCGCCTGCAGACCGACCCGACAGTCATCTACGGGCTCGGCGAGAAGTTCGACGGCAACCTGCGGCGCTCGGACCTTGAGCGCGACGGGCCCTACAATACTTACACGCGGAAGGGCCTCCCGCCCACGCCGATCGCGCTGCCGGGAACGGATGCGCTGCGCGCCGCGGTGCAACCGGACGAGCGCGGCGAATTGTTCTTCGTCGCCACCGGGGCCGGCGACGGCAGGCACACGTTCTCGAAGACTCTGGCGGAGCACGAGGCCGCAGTGAAGGAGTACCTTGTGCGCTACCGGCAGCAGAACCGCAAGGGTCGTTGAGCAACGTGCAGGGCAGGTTCATCACGTTCGAAGGTGGCGAGGGCGTCGGCAAGTCGACGCAGCTAGGGCGCGCGGCTGCCTGGCTCGAGAGCACCGGCGTCGAAGTCGTGCTGACGCGCGAACCGGGTGGCACGCCGCGGGCCGAACAGCTGCGGCGCATCCTGCTCGAGCGCAACCAGGAGCCGATGCCGCAATCCTGCGAGCTGCTGCTGATGTTCGCGGCACGGGCGACGCACCTGGCCAACCTGGTGGAACCCGCCGTCGCGCGCGGCGCCTGGGTGCTTTGCGACCGATTCACGGACGCGACGTATGCCTATCAGGGCGGCGGCCGGGGCCTGCCTGAAGCCGACATCGACGCGCTCGTGCGCATCGTGCATCCGCACCGCCAGCCTGACCTCACGGTGCTGCTCGACGCACCAGTGAGCCTGGGGCTGGCGCGTGCGCGCGAGCGCAATGGGGTGGATGGCCCGGACCGCTTCGAAACCGAGCAGGTCGAGTTCTTCGAGCGCGTGCGACAAATTTACCTTGCGCGCGCGTCCCGCGAACCTGCGCGCTTTCGCGTCGTCGACGCGACGGGCGCCGTGGAGCAGGTCGGGGACGCCATCCGCGCGGCGCTGCAGGGCCTGCTGACGCGAGTGCCCGCCGGATGAGCCAGCACGCCGACGACGACACGGCAGGCGGCAGTGACGGCCAAGAGGACGGCTCGGCACCGCTGCCGATCGACCTGCTGCCGTGGCATGCGGGCGCCTGTGATCGGCTCAGTGCCGCGGTGGCGTCCCAGCGGCTGCCCCATGGCCTCCTGCTGCAGGGTCCGGCAGGTGTGGGCAAGGAGCGTTTCGCGTCAGCGCTGGCCGCAGCCTTGTTCTGCAGGGGGCGAGGCGCACGGCTGGAGGCCTGCGGTGAATGCGCCGAGTGCCAGTTGAGCCGGGCCGGCACCCACCCCGACGTGCACTGGTTGCGGCCGCTGGAAGACAAGAAGTCGATCGGCGTCGACCAGGTGCGCGAGGTGTGCGAGTCGCTCGCCATGACCAGCATGCGCAGCGGCTACCGGGTTGCGATCATCGTGCCCGCCGACAAGATGACGACGGCGGCACAGAACGCGTTGCTCAAGACGCTGGAAGAGCCGTCGCCACGCACGGTGCTGGTGCTGGTGACCGCACGGCCATCGGTATTGCTGGCGACGCTGCGCAGCCGTTGCCAGCGCGTCGAAGTGGCGCGGCCGGAGCATGCAATGGCGCTGCGGTGGCTGACGGAGACCCTGGGCAGCGAGGCCTTGCCCAGGCTGCTGGCGGTGGCCGGAGGCTCGCCGCTCAAGGCGCTGGCACTGGCGCCGCATTTCGCCGGTCTCGAGGAACAGATGGTGGGGTTGCTCGAGGCGCTGCTCGATCGCCGGATCGAAGTCACACGCGCAGCTGCCGACATGCTCGGAGAGGGCTTGCCGGTGCGCCTCGACTGGCTTGAAGCGTGGCTCGCAGCCGCGATTCAGTCGGGCGTTGGGGCGGTCAATGAGAACCCGCTCACGTTTCGGACCGGTTCTCTATTGCAAAGGGCGGCCGCCGAGTTGAACATAACCAAGGCGTTCCAGGTACTGGACCGCCTGCGCGAGGCGCGTCGACTGCTTGATGGCTCGGCGTCCGCGCCTCTCGTGGTCGAAACCGTGCTGCTCGATTTTCGGGCAGCCGCAACGCCCCGCTGACGGAGCATACAAGTTCAATGGGTCCAGCCGCCGCGAGACAACCGAACAAGCCAGGGCTGCTGACGCTCACCATCAAGGACAAGAGCGCGCTCTACCTGGCCTACATGCCGTTCGTGAAGAACGGCGGCCTGTTCATCCCGACCAGCAGCAATTACCGCCTCGGCGACGAGGTGTTCATGCTGCTCAACCTGATGGGTGAAGACGAGAAGCTGCCGGTGGCCGGCCGCGTCATCTGGATGACGCCCAAGGGCGCGCAGGGCAAGCGCACGGCCGGGATCGGCGTGCAGTTCAGTGAACAGGATCGCGGCAACACGCAGCGCAAGATCGAGGCGTACCTGGCGGGCGCACTGGGCGGCGACAAGCCCACGCACACGATGTGAGCAGCAGGCGATGCTCGCCTGTTTCCGGCCGGAAACGGGTGAACGACGCCTACCTGATGCCGGTGTTGCCCAGCAGCGACTCGGCGAGATCCTTGGCCGCAATGCCGCCGCGCAGCACGTGCGCATCGAATCCCCGCTCGCTCAGGATGTAGGCTGCCGCCGAACTGCGCCGGCCGTTGTCGCAGACCACGACGTAGGGCACCGACGGGTCGATCGTCTTGAGCTTGATCCGGATGAAGTAGAGCGGCACGTTGACCGACGGCTCGGGGTGCCCGTGCTCGTACTCGCTCGGCAGGCGCACGTCGAGCCACAGCCCGCCCCTGGCGATGATTTCCTTCGCCTGCTCGAGGTCGACCCACTGCAGCATCGGCTCGTTCAGCAGGGTGTTGAAGTCGTCCTTTGCCAGGCGCATCAGCACGCCGTCGGTGAGCATGGAGACCGTGGCGTTGCGCCCGGCCCCTGAAATCAGGGCTTCCTCGCCGAAGGTCTCGCCCATGCCGAGTTCCGCCAGCCTGATGCCTTCGCGGTTGAGCGGCGTCTCGCGGCTCACCATGCAACGCCCTTCGACGATGACGTAGAAGTAGTCGCCTTCATCGCCCTGGCGGATGATGACGTCGCCGGCCGCAAAGTTCATGCGCTGCATGCGCATGAACACGGCCTGCAGGTTCGCCGGCGGTACGCGGTGGAAGGCCCGGTTCTGCAGCAGCGTGGTCATCCAGTCGCCCGGGGATGCGCTGCCCGCCTGCAGTTCTCCGACTTCGTAGATGCCGGTCTGGTCCCAGGTGATCAGGACGTCGAGCATGTCGCTGTCGATGGCCAGGTATTCGATCCGGTCGGTGGCGACGCGGGCGGAGCAGCGGCGGGGCAGGGTCGGAGCGATCGGGTGGCGCGCGTCCGGCGTGCCGCCGCGAATCGTGCCGACGATGCGGCCATCCGCGAGCAACTCGATGGCACCGCTCACGAGGTAGTAGGTGCGCTTGTCGGTATCGCCTTCCTTGAAAAGAAGACGGCCTTGCGGCAGTTCACGCAGGACGGTCTTGCGGGCCAGCGCCCGCAGGTTCTCGTTCTTGAGGCCATCCAGCGGCGAAAAGGCGCGCAGGATGCTCGGTTCTACGTTGGGTGGGTCGCTGCTCATGAAGGCAATGGAAACAGGGATTGGAGATGGTATCACGCCGCGCCGGGACGCCCGAAGCCTGCCCAGCCAGCATCAGGCCGGAAGCGATCGCCATGCCGGGCGGCCAGCGCCTCGAGGCGCGACACGACTTCCGTGACGCCGCGCTCCTGCGCATAACGCAGTGGACCGCCGCGGAAAGGTGCGAAACCCGATCCGAAGATGACCCCGGCGTCGATCAGGTCGGCATCGGCGACCACGCCTTCGCGCAACACCGCCATCGCCTCGTTGACCAGCGCCAGCATCAGCCGGTCCTCGAGGTCAGCGGGGGCGCGGTAAGCGGCATCGACGGCAGGCTTGATCGCCTTGCCCTCGCGCCACTCGTACAGGCCCTGGCCGGTCTTGCGTCCGAGCTTGCCGGACTCGACCAGCGGCGCGACCGCGTCCGGTGCCGGGCCGCCGAATGCCGCCGACAGGATGCGGCCCACGTGCAGGCAGACGTCGAGTCCGACGGTGTCCGCGAGTTCGATCGGGCCCATCGGCATGCCGAAACGCACGGCCACCTGGTCGATCGTCGCGAGCGGCACGCCCTCGTTGGCGGCGAGCATGGCTTCCGTCATGTACGGCATGAGTACCCGGTTGACGAGGAACCCCGGGGCGCTGCGGCACGGCAGAGGCAGCTTGTCGATGGCGCGCGTGAACGCGAGCGCCGCAGCGCGGGCCTGCGGGTCGGTGGCCGCCGTCTCGATTACCTCGACCAGGGGCATCTGCGCGACCGGGTTGAAGAAATGCAGCCCGACGAGCCGGCCCGGGGCGGCCAGTCTTTCCGCCAGCGGCTCGAGCATCAGGCTCGAAGTGTTGGTGGCGAGGATGGCCCCTGGCTGCAGCCGCGGCTCGATCCTGGCGTACAACTCGCGCTTCGCCTCGGCGCTCTCGAAAATTGCCTCGATCACCGCATCGGCACGTTCGACGCCGCGCCCCTCGACATCGCCCTGCAGGCGCGCCATCTGTTCCGCCGCCTTGCCGGGCACGCGGCTGCGCTTGTCGAAGAATGCGCGCGCACGATCCAGTGCAGGTTGCACGTACTGAGCTGCGCGGTCCTCAAGCGTGACCGTGAATCCGCGCAGCGCGCACCAGGCGGCGATGTCGCCCCCCATGACGCCGGCGCCAACGACGTGCACGTGGCCGCCGGTCGGCAAGTCCTTGCCGCCCAGGCCCTTGAGCCGCTCCTGCAGGAAGAACACGCGCACGAGATTGCGCGAGGTCTGCGTGCAGACGAGCCTGGCCACGGACTGCGCTTCGGCCTCGTAACCGGAGCGGGTGCTGGCGCCATGGCGCCGCCACAGATCGACGATGGCATACGGCGCCGGGTAGTGGTCTGGCCGCGCGCGGCGGCGCACCTGCTGTTCGATCTTGCCCGCGACCAGCCGCCGCAGCAGCGGCAGGTTCAGCAGACGCTGGCCCAAGGGTGCCCGCTTGCGCGGACGCGGGTGCAACGCCAGCTGCTTCGCGGCGGCGCGCAACTGCGCGGCAGGCACGACCTCGTCGACGAGGCCGGCCCTGAGCGCCCGGTCGGGGCGCAGGTTCTTGCCGGTCAGCATCATGTCCATCGCGGTTGCGACGCCCACCAGGCGCACGCAGCGAACCGTGCCGCCAAAACCCGGGTGGATGCCGAGCATCACCTCGGGCAGCCCGAGCGTGACCTTGGGGTCGTCGGCGCAGACGCGGTGGCGGCACGCGAGGGCCAGTTCGAGACCGCCGCCGAGGCAGTAGCCGTTGATTGCCGCAACGGTCGGGCAGGGCAGGCGTTCCAGCCGATCGAGTACGCCCTGCGCCGCGAGGATCGACGGCACGGCTTCCTCGGGTGCGCGCACCTGGCCGAACTCCGCGACGTCCGCGCCCGCGATGAAGCCGCTCTTGCCGGACACGATCACGAGGCCGGCGGGCTGCTGTTGCTCGACTTCGCGCAGCCGCTGGTCGAGTTCTTCCATGGCCGCGCGCGACAGCGCGTTGGCGCTCGCGCCGGGCTTGTCGAACGTGAGCCAGGCGATGCGGTCGGCATCGAGGTCGAGCGTCCATTGGCGCGCAGTCGCAGCAGGCGCGGAAGTGTTCATCGATGCTCCGTGGCTCGGCTCGAGGGGTCAGCCCGTGAGGTGGAAATCGCAGACCAGCGGCCGGTGATCCGAGAACGTGACTTCGGGAATCGCGAACGAATCGATCTCTATGCCGCGCGAATACAGGATGAAATCGAGTTCAAGGCGCGGCTTACGCGCCGGGTACGACGGGAGTCCGGCGAGGTTCGCGCTGCGCAGCCCGCTCGCTTCCATGAACAGCGCCATTTCGTGCTCGCCCCAGAACGTGTTGAAGTCGCCCGCGACGATGACGGGCTTCGGCGAGTGCTTCACGAGTTCGAACACCTGGCGCAGCTGCGCGTGGCGATGGCGGAACTTGAGCGACAGGTGCACGAGGAACACGCAGACGTCGTCGAGTTCGAGTTCGATGATCAGCCGCTTGATGCCGGTGTCGAAGTAGTGAAAACGCTCGCCCTCGACGCGTGGCGCCGCAAGAAACGCATTCGCCTGCTTGTTCACGATCGGCACGAACGTGTTGAGCGAGTTGGTGCCGTACTTGCACTGGTAGATCGAGTAGTGGCCGAGGGAGTCCGCGATCGCCTCGGCCTGGTTGACCCGGCCGGTGCGGATCGAGCCGGTGTCGACCTCGATCAGGCCGACGATGTCCGGGTCCTCGGACTTGATGAAACGGGTGATCCCGGCCAGGATCCGCTTGTCGCTGCGCAGATACCCCGCACCCGGCACCGGAAGGTGGAAAGCTGCGCCCGTGCCCGTGGCGTACCGGATGTTGTAGAGCAGAAAGCGCATCAGGCCCCAATTCTACGGGTCTGCGCGGCGAACCGGAAACGAATGCGCTAGGCTAGGCTACCCGAGCTTGTCGGTTGGCTAAGGACGTCGGCGGAGGCTCCGTGAGCAGCGTCACCCAGAAGAACCCGATCCGTCTGTTCGTCTGCCACGTGTGGGCGGAGGACGACGATTACCACCGGATTTTCGAGTACATCGAAAGCACTTCCAACTTCTTCTATCGCAACACCAGCACCCCGGACGTCCGGCCCACGGGCGACAAGGAGGCGCAGCGCGAATCGCTGCGCAAGCAGATCACGGACGCGGAAGTGGTGATCGTGCCGGCTGCGCTCTATCGCCGGAACATGGACTGGGTCGAGTTCCAGATGCACTGCGCGAAGGCGTTCGACAAGCCGATCATCGTGCTGGAGCCGTTCGGCGGCACCGACACGATTGCGCCGGCGGTGCAGGAACTTGCCGACGACGTCGTGCCGTGGGATCAGCGGCAGCTGATCGATTCAATCAAGCGGCAGGCTCGCCACGAGGAAACGACGCGCTTCGACGTGATCGAGTTCAAGCTCGACTGAGGAAGGCCGGGACGTCGTGCAGCTCCGGCGCGGCGGCATCTTCGCTGCCGACTATGCGCAGACGCGGCGCGCTTTCGTGCTCGTCGAGCGCGGAGAGCGCCGCGAACATCTCGAGGATGCCCGCCGCATGCCCGGCCGCATCCTTCTCCGACATCTTGCGGACCGAGGCTTCCGGTGCCGACATGCCGCCGGCCGCGTGCACTTCATGCATCGCTGCCTTGAGCATCAAAAAACGTTCGCGAATGGACTCCGGCAGGTCCGGCTCGCGCAGCGGCGCGAGGTGCCTGCGGTACGCGTCGAGCAGGCGCGGCTTGACGTGGCCCGTTCCAACGAGCAGCTGCATTGCCGCGTGAAATTCGTCCCAATATGCCGCCATTGCCGGCCTCTCACTGCGTAAAATTGTTCTTGTTCAATGCCTTGGAGCTGATTCTTAATCTTTTAGGTTACTAATAGTGCGGGTACGTAAAAACCGAGGAGAATCAGCCTCCTACAGCTTGAATATACGCCTACGCATTAGAACTGCAACGGTGGATTGATTCCAGTCCCCGGACACCGATCCATGGTGCTATTGCGGCAGGCGCCGCACCTCGCCCCTGCCACGGGGGTCTGGCGCGGCGTCCCAGCCATCCGGCGTGCGCACGATCATCTGCACATCCCCCAGCGGCCAGTCGTGTGGTTCGACCCTGTAGCCGCGTTGCCGCAAGGCATCGATCGTGGCTGCAGGGAAGTCGCCGTCATACGTGATGAGGTCCGCCGGCACGCCCTGGTGGTGAAAACGCGGTGCTGCCACGGCCTGCTGCGTCGTCATCCCGTAGTCCACGACGTCGACGATGGACTGGAACACGCCGGTGATGATCGTCGAGCCACCCATCGAGCCGACCACCATTGCAACCTTGCCTTTGGGATCGAGCAGGATGGTGGGCGACATCGAGGACAGCATGCGCTTGCCCGGCTGGATCGCGTTGGCATCGCCGCCGAGCAACCCGTACGCATTCGGCACGCCGGGTTTGGCGCTGAAGTCGTCCATCTCGTTGTTGAGCAGGAAGCCGGCGCCCGTGACCACGACGCCGCTGCCGAAATCCCCATTCAACGTATAGGTGTTGGAGACCGCATTGCCCCAGCGGTCGACGATCGAGTAGTGCGTCGTGTGGCGCGGCTCGGCGAGGCCTGGCCCCACGCTCGGGACTGGTGAAACTGACTGCGGATTCACGCCCGCAGCGCGCTGCCTGATGTAGGCAGGGTCGATGAGACGGTCGATCGGTACCTGCACGAAGTCCGGGTCGCCGGCGTACTCGGCGCGGTCCGCGTAGACGCGCTTGGCGATCTCCGCGACCAGGTGCGCGTACTGCGCCGAGTTGTGGCCCAGGCCGGCGAAGTCCGCGGCCCGCGCGTCTTTCATGCCCAGGAACTGCAGCAGCGCGAATCCGCCCGAACTCGGGGGAGGAGCCGACAGCAGTGACTGGCCGCGCCAATCGGCGCGCAAGGGTTCACGCCAGACCGCGCGGTAGGCGTGCAGGAGATCG
>Ga0209262_10001003_pt1 | contig 11848 bp, 11 predicted proteins | sample Lowcelwee11metaG_FD_187171 | JGI IMG/M metagenome (GOLD analysis project Ga0209262, IMG submission 187171) | Freshwater pond sediment microbial communities from the University of Edinburgh, under environmental carbon perturbations - Low... | ecosystem: Environmental > Aquatic > Freshwater >...
TTTGAACAGAGCCATCTCGCCATGCAGCCGCGAGACGACCCAGGCCAGCAGCGGCGCGGCCAGCGTCAGGTAAAACAGCGCGTGGCTCTCGGCGCGGTGGCGCGTCATGTTGAGGATGGCATCGCCGTGGTCGATGAAGGCGTCGAGGTCGGGCAGGGTGCCGGCGATGACGCCCCACAGCGCGGCCTTCCACACGGCGGTGCGCCGGCCCATCACGGCGACGCTCACAGCCGAGCCGAGGGCGATCTGGGTCAAAGAATCCATGCGGGTAGCTTAGTGGCGGGAGGGAAACTGCCTGTGTTGAGGGGGCATATTGCCGGAGAGCAATGCCCGAACCCAGAACGCGGTGGAACCGGCTTTGCCGGGCCACACGCGTTGCCCCTTGGGGGGTGACGCCGCAGGCGGCGCGGGGGGTTACACCATCACCACGATGGGGAATTCGGCGCGCAGGCCGTCGGCGCCTGCGACGAAGGGGCGCGTGAGCGCAGCCTGGCCTGGCTGGCCGAGGCGTCGCCACAAAAAGTCGCGCTCATTGCCCGGGTCGCCCGCGACGTACATCTGCGTGGTCAGCAGCTCCTGGCGGTCGAGCTTGACCTTCACGTGGATGTGCGGTGTGCGCCCGCTGTACGGTGCGGGTTTGAGGGTGCGGAAACGGTAGCGGCCGTCCTTGCCCACCGTGACCTGGCCGAAGCCCTGGAAGGCCGGGTCGGCCCGTCCGCCATCGCCCGGGTGGTGGTAGTGACCGGCCTGGTCGCATTGCCAGATCTCGACCACGGCGCCCGACACCGGCACGCCGCGGGTGTCGGTCACCACGCCTTCGACCCAGGCCGGCTGACCCTGGCCGTAGGCCACGCTGCCGGTGCGCAGCAGGTCGAAGTCGGTGTCGGCCGGCAGGGCCACCGGGTAGTACGGGCCTTCGGTCTGGCTCGGGGTGGGGCGCAGGGACTGCTGCGCCAGCGCGGGGGTGAGCCAGGCCGGGGCGGCGGTGGCGGCGAGCAGGCCGGCGCCGTGGGTGAGCAGGGTGCGGCGTGAGGGTGGGCGGTTCGACAGCATGGCGGGCTCCTTGAACGGGGGGACTTTTCCTGTTCGGGCTGAGGCGGTCGTTGCCCTGGTGCAGGCGGCTTCGACAGGTTCAGCCCGAACGGGCATCGGGGCTGGGCTGCAGATCCAGCGACACGAAACGGGTGTGGTGGTCGTCCGGATCGCCGGGGTTGTCCGTCTCTTGGAAGCCCAGGTGGGCCGCAAGTTCCAGCATGCCGCGGTTTATGCGCAGCACGGTGCCTACCAGCCGCTGCGTGCCGCCCGCGCGCAGGTACTCAATCATCTTGCCCATCAGTCGGTGGCCCAGGCCCGAACCCTTCAGGTCGGAGCGCACGATGATGCCGAACTCGGCGGTGTGGTTGTCCGGGTCCACCGTGGCGCGCACGGTGCCCAGGGTTTCTTCGCCGTTGCCTTCGATGTGGCGCGTAGCGATGAAGGCCATCTCGCGCGCGTAGTCGATCTGTGTCAGCCGCGCGAGCTCGCTGTGTTCGATGCTGCGGCGGCTGTAGAACACGCGCAGCCGGATGTCTTCCGGGTCCAGCTTTTCGAGGAAGGCGCGGTGCTGCGGCTCGTCTTCCGGTCGGATGGGGCGCAGGATGACGGGTTGCCCCTTCCAGTCCCAGGACTCGATCAGCTCGGCCGGGTAGGGCTGGATGGCGAAGTTTGACGCGCCGGCCGGGCGCTTGGACGACACACGCACGCGCGCATCGAGCGCGACCGCGCCCTCGTGGTTGGCAAGCAGGGGGTTGATGTCTAGTTCGGCGATCTGCGGAATTTCTGCGAGCAGTTGCGACACGCTGACCAGCACCTGGGCGATGGCGTCCACGTCGGCGGCCGGTTCGTCGCGGTAGCCGTGCAGCAGCTTCGCGATGCGCGTGCGCGCGATTTGCGCCAGCGCCAGCGGCGTGTTGAGCGGCGGCAGCGACAGCGCGCGGTCGGCCAGCACCTCCACCGCCGTGCCACCGGCACCGAACAGGATGACCGGGCCGAACACCGGGTCCACGCTGGCACCGACGATGAGCTCGTGCGCGTGCTTCTTGCGCACCATGGGCTGCACGGTGAAGCCCTGCACGTGTGCGTCGGGCCGCAGCTCGCGCACGCGCGCCAGCATGCTGGTGCAGACCTCGCGCAGCTCGCTGGCGCTGCCAATGTTCAGGCGCACGCCGCCGACATCGCTTTTGTGGTTGATGGCGTGCGAGAGGATCTTGACCACGACGGGATAGCCCAGGGCATCGGCCGCGGCCTGCGCTTCGTGTGCACTGGCGCCGACCACGCGCGTGGGCACCACCGGCAGGCCGGCGGCGGCGAGCAGGGCCTTGGCCTCGGGTTCGGTGAGCAGTTCGCGGCCATCGGCCAGCACGGCGCTCACGATGCCGCGGATGGCGGGCAGGTCGGGGGCGTGTGCGGCGCTGCGCGCTGGGGGTGTCTGCAGCAGGGCCTCCTGGTGCAGGCGGTAGGTGCGCAGGAAGTTGAAGGCGCGCACCGCTTCTTCGGGCGTGTTGTAGTCGGGCACACCCGCATGGCGAAAGAGCTGGCGCGCCTGGGCCACGGCGCCATCGCCCAGCCAGCAGCCCAGCACGCGCCGGGGCTCGGCCGTCACCTGCGGCAGCAGGGCCTGCGCGATCTCGTTGCTGGCCACGATGGCGGTCGGCGCGTGGATGAAGAGCACCGCGTTTTCCGTGTCGTGCGAGAGGGCTTCGAGCGCGGCCACATAACGCTCGGCGGGTGCGTCGCCGATGATGTCCACCGGGTTGGCGTGCGACCAGTTGGCGGGCAGCACGGCGTCGAGCCGCGCGAGCAGGGCGTCGTTCAGCGGCGCCAGCGGCACGCCTTCGGCCGCTGCGGCGTCGGCCGCCATCACGCCCGCGCCGCCGCCGTTGGTGAGCACGATGAGCGGGCCCGAAGGCCCATCGCGGAAGCGCGCCAGGGTTTCGGCGGCGAGGAACAGGTCGTGCAGCGTGTCCACGCGCAGCATGCCGGCGCGGGCGATCGCCGCGTCGAACACCGCGTCAGACCCCGCGAGCGCGCCGGTGTGCGAGGCCGCGGCGGCCTGACCCGCGGCCGAGCGACCCGCCTTGACCACGATCACCGGCTTGTTGCGTGCCGCGGCGCGCGCGGCCGACATGAACTTGTGGCTCTCTTCGATGCTTTCGATGTAGAGCAGGATGGCGCGGGTTTTGGGGTCGCTGCCGAGGAAATCGAGCATGTCGCCGAAGTCCACGTCGGCACGTTCGCCGAGCGAGACGAAGTGCGAGAAGCCGATGCCGCGTGAGCCGGCCCAGTCGAGCATGGCGGTGACGAGGGCACCCGATTGCGACACGAAAGCCAGATCGCCCGGCAACGCGCCGATGTGCGCGAAGCTGGCGTTTAGGCCCAGGTGCGGCACCAGCAGGCCGATGCAGTTGGGTCCGAGGATGCGCAGCGTGTGCACCTTCGCCGCGTCCAGCATGGCTTGTTTCTGCGCTTTGTCGAGCCCGGCGGTGACGACGATGGCCGCGCGCGTGCCGCGCGCGCCGAGTTCGGTGATCAGCGGCACCACGGTGTCGGCGGGGGTGCAGATCACGGCCAGCTCGGGCGCCTCGGGCAGGGCCGCCACGTTGGCGTAGGCCTTCACGCCGTCGAGTTCCGCGTGTTTGGGGTTGACCGGAAAGAGCCGGCCCGCAAAGCGGCCGTGCAGGTTGCGCCACACCGTGCCGCCCACGCTGGACGGTCGCTGCGACGCGCCGAACACCGCCACGGAAGTGGGAGCGAAGAGCGCGTCGAGGTGGCGGATGCTCATGGGGGATGTCCTTGTTGAACGACCTGGCGCCGGGCCGCCCCAAGCCAGGTCAGCCCCCTCGGGGGGGCAGCGACCCGCGAAGCGGCGGAGTGTGGGGGCTATTTGCTGCTCATGAAGGCGATCAGCGCCATGCGCATGGCCTCTTCGACCGACATCTCCACCGGCACCGTCCAGCTGCGTGGCACGAACACGGTGTAACCGCCAATCATGTAACCCATGGGCAGGTAGACGGCGACCTGGTCTTCCAGCTCACCGATGCCCTTGGGCAGGCCTTTCATGCTCTTTCGCGTGACCAGGCCGACGATGCTCAGCTCGTTGCCGGGCATCTTGAGCAGCACGACCTGCTGCGCGTCCTGCTCGTGCGGCGCGAAGTAGTCGGCAAAGTTCTTCAGCGACGAGTAGATGCTTTTCACCACCGGCAGGTTGGTGAACGGCAGTTCCACCCAGGACAGCAGGCGCGACGTGATGGGCAAGGAGATCAGCACGCCCAGCGCCAGGATCAGCAGAGCTCCGAGCGCGATGCCCAGGCCGGGCAGGTAGAAGTCGCCGGTGACGGGGCGGATCATCGCCATCGCCGAGCGTTCGGTCCAGGTGACGAAGATGATCAACACATAGACCGTGATGGCCACCGGCAGGAAGGCGATCAGGCCGCGAAAGAAGTACTGTGAAAGGCGCTTCATGGCGGGCTCGGGGGGTGCGGGAGGGATCATGTTTCCAGCATAGCAGCCAGCATGCGCAACGGGGTGACGCAAGCGCGGGTTCCGCACCCGGCGAGGCATCGGGGAACGTCCCGACGAGTGGCTTGCAAAATCGGGAAAAGCCCCCAGTTGTGTTTTTCTTGTGCCAAGCTGTTTCATGGCCGGCACCATGGCGTGACCGATGTGCCGCGGCGCTTCATACTCCCGGAACTCCCAACCGCCCGACGGGCTCTTTCCCTCATGAACGGACTTTCTGATTTTCTGGGTCGCGTGCTGCGCGGCCTACTCAAGCTCGTGCTGGTGCTCGCCGCCCTGGTGTTTGTGGTGAGCTTCCTGCTGGCGGCCCTCGTGGTGGTGGCGGGGGTGTCGCTGTGGTCATTGATCACCGGGCGCAAGCCGGCGCCGGTGGTGATGTTCAGCCGCATGCGCGAGCAGTCGCAACGCTACACCCGCGGCGTCTGGCCTGGTCAGACGGGCGCGCCGGCGGGCGATGTGGTGGACGTGCAGGCCACCGAAGTGCCTGAGGCACCAGCCGGCGGATCGCCGGATCCACGCGGTGCGGTGTCGCCGGGTCCGGATCGCGTCCTGCGCTGAGCTGGTCGGCGCCGAACTTTCGGTGTCAGGTTCGGCGATCCACCGCCGGGCCGTCCCAAGGTGGATCAACCCCCCTTGAGGGGCAGCGACCCGCACAGCGGCGGAGCCCCGGATTCCCGTGCAAAACGGGAAGACGCTTGGGGCTCAGTCGGCGTCGGTTTCGGGGGCGGTTTTGCGCCGGGCCAGGGCCGCGTCGTAGAGTGCATTGCGCGGCTGGCCGGTGATGTCGGCGCACAGGCGCACGGCGGTTTTCACCGGCAGTTCGGCCAGCAGCAGGTCCAGCGTGCGCAAGGCTGCAGCGTCCAGGGCCGTGTCTTCTCCGCTGGCGGCGGCTTGCGGGTGAACCATCAGCACGAATTCGCCGCGTGTGCGGTGTGCACCGGCCAGCAGCCAAGCCGGGAACTCACGGGCCGGCAACTGAGCCACTTCTTCAAACTGTTTGGTCAGCTCGCGGCCCACGGTGAGTGGTCGTTCGCCCAGACTGGCCAACTCTTTGGCCAGGGCCTCGATGCGGTGCGGCGCCTCCAGCAGCACGCAGGCGCGCGCATCGGCGCCGATCTGCTGCACCTCGCGCTGTCGCTCGGCCGCCTTGGGCGAGAGAAAACCGGCGAATACGAAGCGACCGTTCCAGCCGCCCGCCTGGTGGGTGAAGCCCGCCACGCTGAGCAACGCCGTGATGCTGCTGGCGCCGGGGATCGGCACGCAGCGAAGCCCGGCCGCGGTCACGGCCGCGGCCAGCCGGGCACCGGGGTCGCTCACGCCCGGCGTGCCCGCATCGCTCACATAGGCCACGCGCTGGCCTTCCTGCAGGCGCTGCAACACGGTCTGCGCGGCCTCGGTTTCGTTGTGCTCGTGCAGCGCCAGCAACGGCTTGTGCAGGCCATAACCCTGCAACAGGGCCGCGGTGTGGCGTTTGTCTTCGCAGGCCACGGTGTCAACCAGCGACAGCACCTGCAGCGCGCGCAGTCCGATGTCGGCCAGGTTGCCGATCGGCGTGGCGACCATGTAGAGCGCGCCCTGCGGATAATGCTGGTGAGCGGCCGCTTCACGCGCGGCGGCCAACAGGGATGGAGTGCTTGCAGACAATGTGGTTTTCCAGAAAACAGGGCTCTTCGGGCCCAACCGAAAGCGGCCCGACCGTCACCACCAAGCAGCGCGGCGACGCGGCCGAAGACGCCGCGCTGGACCACCTGCAGCGCCACGGCCTGCGGCTGGTGCAGCGCAACTTCAGGACGCCCGGTCGCGGGGGTGGCGAGGTCGATTTGATTATGCGCGACCGTGACGGCACGCTGGTGTTCGTCGAGGTGCGGCAACGCGCCAGCGCTTCGCGCGGCGGGGCCGGCGGCAGCATCACCGCGCTCAAGCAGCGCCGCATTGTTTTCGCGGCGCGGCACTTTTTGCTGCGGCTCGGCTCAGAACCCCCATGCCGCTTCGATGTGGTGCTGATTCAAGGGCGCCCGGATGCCGCAGGAAACGCCAGCACTGCGCCGGTGCACATCGAATGGCTGCGTGCGGCATTTGATGCGAGCGCAACTTTTTGATACGCCGCCCACCGCTATGATCCCCTCATGCTTTTGCAACGGATACAACAACAGTTCATCGACAGCGCCGATCTGAAATACCAGTGCGCGCAGTCGCTTGCGCCGGTGGTGGAGGCCGCCATTGGTGCGGTGCTCGCGTGCGTCACCGGTGGGGGCAAGGTGTTGAGTTGCGGCAACGGGCCTTCGGCCGCGGCAGCCCAGCACTTTGCGGCCAGCTTTGTGGGTCGGTACGACCGCGAGCGCCCCGAGCTGGCGGCGTTTTCGCTGTCCGCCGACGCGGCGGTGCTGACCGGCATCGCCAACGACTTTGATGCCCGCTCGATCTTTGCCCGCCAGGTGCGGGCTTTGGGGCAGGCCGGGGACGTTCTGCTGGCGCTGTCCACCAGCGGCAACTCGGCCAACATGATCGCGGCCATCGAAGCTGCCCACGAACGTGACATGTCGGTGGTGGCGCTCACGGGCGCGCGCGGCGGTCGCCTGGCGCAACTGCTGCGCGACACCGATGTGCACGTGTGTGTGCCACACGAGCTGCCGGCCCGGATTCTGGAAGTGCATCACCTGGTGCTGCACTGCATTTGCGACGGCGTGGATGCCCAGTTGCTGGGCCTGCCCGACACTTTGATCAACGAACAGGAGAACCCCGCATGAAACGTTTCCCATCGACCGGCCGCCTGGCGGCCAGCATTCTGGGTGTGGCCGTGCTCGCGGCCACCGTGTCTGCCTGCGCACCGCTGATGGTGGGTGGCGCCGCCATGACCGGCGCTGTCGTCGCCACCGACCGGCGCAGCTCGGGCGCACAACTGGACGACCAGGGCATTGAACTGCGTGCCGCCAACCGCCTGCGCGAACAGATGGGCAGCCGCGCCCGCATCAGCGTGACCAGCTACAACCGCCGCGCGCTCTTGACTGGCGAGGTGGCCAACGAGCGCGACAAGACTCTGGCGCAAGAGATTGTCAGCAAGACGGACAACGTGGCGTCGGTGTTCAACGAACTGGACATCACCAACAGCCCCACGTTCAAGGAAAAGGCCGAAGACACGCTGCTGACCGGGCGGGTGAAGGCGGGCCTGGTGGACACCAAAAACCTGTCGGCCAACTCCTTCAAGGTGGTCAGCGAGCGAGGCTCGGTCTTTCTGATGGGCCGCGTGACCCAGCGCGAGGCCGATCAGGCCACGGAAGTCGCACGCACGACCAAGGGCGCACAACGCGTGGTGCGTTTGTTCGAGGTCATCACTGAAGAAGAGCTGGCCAGGATGAAGTGACCCCCCCCGCGCCGGCTTCGCCGTCACCCCCCAGGGGGGGCGGCACTGGCGGCCCGGCAAAGCCGGTTCCGCGGTGCCCTTGGCCGACTTCCCCTCTCATCGCAAGCCTTAGCTCCGGCGAGCGTGCCTGTACCCAGGATGCGGTGGAACCGGCTTTGCCGGGCCACTCGCATCGCCCCCTGGGGGGTGACGCCGCAGGCGGCGCAGGGGGCTGGCTACCTCAAGCGTTTGATCAGGCTGGACGTGTCCAGTCGGTTACCGCCCATGGCCTGCACGTCGGCGTAGAACTGGTCCACCAAGGCTGTAACCGGAAGGCGTGCGCCGTTGCGCTTGGCTTCGTCGAGCACCAGCCCCAGATCCTTGCGCATCCAGTCGACGGCGAAGCCGAAATCAAACTGATCGGCCACCATGGTTTTGCCGCGGTTGTCGAGCTGCCAGCTTTGCGCGGCGCCCTTGCCGATCACGTCGAGCACTTGTTTCATGTCCAGCCCGGCCTTCTGGCCGAACGCGATGGCTTCGGCCAGGCCCTGCACCAGGCCTGCGATGCAGATCTGGTTGACCATCTTGGCGAGCTGGCCAGCACCGCTGGTGCCCAGGAGCGTGAAGGCGCGCGAGAAGGCCATGGCCGCGGGCTGAACTTTTTCGAACGCGGCCGCATCACCGCCGCACATCACAGTCAGCAGGCCGTTCTGCGCACCGGCCTGACCACCCGAGACGGGCGCATCCACAAAGGCAAGACCCAGGTTTTTCGCGGCGCCATACAGTTCACGCGCCACATCGGCCGAGGCGGTCGTGTGGTCCACAAACACCGCGCCCGGCGCCATGCCGGCAAAAGCACCATCGGCCCCCAGCGTCACCGCGCGCAAATCATCGTCGTTGCCCACGCAGGAAAACACGATGTCAGCACCCGTGGCCGCTTCGCGCGGTGTGGCCTTGGCCGAACCACCGAACTCAGCCACCCAGGCCTGCGCCTTGGCCGGAGAGCGGTTGTAGACCGTCACCGAGTGACCCGCACGCGCCAGATGCCCGGCCATAGGGAAACCCATCACACCGAGGCCGAGAAAGGCCACACGGCAAGCGGGAACGGTTTCGTAGGTTTTCGAGGCAATGCTGCTCATGAGTGGAATCCTGCAAGAGAGGTGAAGTGAATCAATAGGTGCCACCGAACCGGTGCATCCGGAGCGAGTGCACATCCACCAAGAACGCGGCGGAACCGGCTCGCCGGGCCGCACCGCGTTGCCCCCTGGAGGGGGTGACGCGCCCTTAGGCGCGGCGCGGGGGTGTTTCCCTAAACGATCGTCATGTGTTCGGTGCCCGCGGCCAGGTCCACCGTCTTGGCGCGCTGGCTGTTGAGCTTGATCTGCAAGCGCAGGTCGTTGAGCGAGTCGGCATTGCGCAGGGCGTCTTCGAGCGTGATGAGATTGGCCTCAAACGCATTGAACAGGGCCTGGTCAAAGGTCTGCATGCCCATCTGGTTGCTTTTCTTCATGATCTCCTTGATCTCGGCGACTTCGCCTTTGAAGATCAGATCGGAAATCAGCGGTGAGTTGAGCATGACCTCCACCGCGGCAAAACGGCCCTTGTTGTCCTGGCGTGGCACCAGGCGCTGCGAAATCATGGCGCGCAGGTTGAGCGACAGGTCCATCAGCAGCTGGGGGCGCCGCTCTTCGGGGAAGAAGTTGATGATGCGGTCCAGGGCCTGGTTGGCGCTGTTGGCGTGCAGGGTGGCCAGGCACAGGTGACCGGTCTCCGAGAACTGGATCGCGTGCTCCATGGTTTCGCGGGTGCGGATCTCGCCCATGAGGATCACGTCGGGCGCCTGGCGCAGGGTGTTCTTGAGGGCAGCGTCCCAGCTGTCGGTGTCCAGCCCCACTTCGCGCTGCGTGACCACGCAGTTCTTGTGCGGGTGCACGAACTCGACCGGGTCTTCGATCGTGATGATGTGGCCAAAAGTGTTTTCGTTGCGCCAGTCCACCATGGCGGCCAGTGAGGTGGATTTGCCCGAACCCGTGGCGCCGACGAGGATGCACAGGCCGCGTTTGGCCAGGCTGACGTCTTTCATCACCTGGGGCAGGCCGAGCTTGTCGATGGTGGGAAGGATGGCCGGGATGGTCCGCAACACCATGCCCACCTTGCCCTGCTGGATGAAGGCGCTGACCCGGAAACGGCCGATGGAGGGTGGCGAAATGGCGAAGTTGCATTCCTTGGTGCGCTCGAACTCGGCCGCCTGCTTGTCGTTCATGATCGCGCGCGCCAGCGACAGCGTGTGCACCGCGTTGAGCGGCTGTGGCGACACTTTCACGACCTTGCCGTCCACCTTGATCGCCGGCGGAAAGTCGGCCGTGATGAACAGGTCGCTGCCCGCCCGGCTCAACATGAGCTTGAGCAAGTCGTTGATGAACTTGGATGCCTGGTCGCGTTCCATTTTTTCTTACCCTGTTTGAAAATCGATGCCCATGCTCCGGGGAGAGGGATGTGCTGAAAGCAAACACGCCAACCGAGAACGCGGTGGAACCGGCTTCGCCGGGCCACTCGCGTTGCCCCCTGGGGGGTATGCGGCTACGCGAAGCGAGCAAGCAACGGGGGAGATCATGTCTACCCGGGGAAGTTCTCGGGAATCTTCGCTTTGCTTCGGGCTTCGGCCGGGCTGATGACGTTGCGCTTGACCAGTTCGGACAGGTTCTGGTCCAGCGTCTGCATGCCCACGCCGCTGCCGGTCTGGATGGCCGAATACATCTGGGCCACCTTGGCTTCGCGGATCAGGTTGCGGATGGCGCTGGTGCCGATCATGATTTCGTGGGCCGCCACGCGACCGCTGCCGTCCTTGAGCTTGCACAGCGTCTGCGAAATCACAGCCACCAGCGATTCGGACAGCATGGCGCGCACCATGTCTTTTTCTTCCGCCGGGAACACGTCGATGATGCGGTCGATGGTCTTGGCCGCGCTGGACGTGTGCAGCGTGCCGAACACCAGGTGGCCGGTTTCCGCCGCGGTCATGGCCAGGCGGATGGTTTCCAGGTCGCGCATTTCACCCACGAGGATGGCGTCCGGGTCTTCGCGCAGGGCCGAGCGCAGGGCGTTGGCGAAGCTCAGGGTGTGCGGGCCCACCTCGCGCTGGTTGATCAGGCACTTCTTGGACTCGTGCACGAACTCGACCGGGTCTTCCACCGTCAGGATGTGGCCGTATTCGGTTTCGTTGAGGTGGTTGACCATGCCCGCGAGCGTGGTGGACTTGCCCGAGCCGGTGGGACCGGTCACCAGCACCAGACCACGCGGGCGCAGGGCCAGGTCGCCAAAGATCTTGGGCGCGTTGAGCTGTTCCAGCGTCAGGATCTTGCTCGGAATGGTCCGGAACACCGCACCCGCGCCACGGTTGTGGTTGAAGGCGTTGACGCGAAAACGCGACAGGCCTTCGATCTCGAACGAGAAGTCGCACTCCATGAACTCCTCGTACTGCTTGCGCTGGCTGTCGTTCATGATGTCGTACACCATGCTGTGGACCATCTTGTGATCCAGCGGTTCGACGTTGATGCGTCGCACGTCACCATGCACCCGTATCATGGGTGGGAGCCCTGCCGAGAGGTGAAGATCGGATGCCTTGTTCTTGACGCTGAATGCGAGCAGTTGGGTGATGTCCATCCCGGGTCCCGTGCAGTGTTGGTGTTACAGACTGATTATGACGACGATTGAAGACAATCTCCAACAGGTAAGAGGCCGCATCGCCACAGCGTGTGCCCGAGCCGACCGGGATGTGACCGCCGTCACACTGCTGGCGGTGTCCAAGACCTTTGGCACGGATGCGGTGGTTCAGGCGCTGGCAGCGGGGCAGCGGGCCTTTGGCGAGAACTACATCCAGGAAGGGGTGGAGAAGATCCTGGCCTTGCGCGAAACCCGACCGGACGCCGCGATCGAGTGGCACTGCATCGGCCCCAT